>Ga0207426_1000466_pt1 | contig 62533 bp, 61 predicted proteins | sample AraplaMF_Cvi_mMS_FD_184265 | JGI IMG/M metagenome (GOLD analysis project Ga0207426, IMG submission 184265) | Arabidopsis root microbial communities from the University of North Carolina, USA - plate scrape MF_Cvi_mMS (SPAdes) (version 2) | ecosystem: Host-associated > Plants > Roots > Endosphere...
TCTCGCTGCTGATGCAGACCGACGTCGGCGAAGCCTTCGAGCCCGCCGGCGAAGGCCGCGGCGGCTCCTCGACCATGCCGCACAAGCGCAACCCGGTCGCGGCCGCAAGCGCGCTTGGCGCGGCCACCATGGCGCCGCAGCTCGCCGCCACGATTTTCGCCGCGCAGGTACAGGACCACGAGCGCAGCGCCGGGCCTTGGCACGCCGAATGGCCGACGTTGCCGCAACTGATGCTGGTTGCGTCCGGCGCGCTTGCCGCCATCGTCGACATCGCCGAGGGCCTCGATGTCGATGCCGCGCGCATGCGCAGCAACCTCGATGCGACGCATGGCCTGATCATGGCGGAAGCGGTCACGTTTGCGTTGGCCGACAAGATCGGCAAGAGCGATGCACATCATTTGATCGAAGCCGCGAGCAAGCGCGCGGTCGCCGAGAAGAAGCATCTGCGCGAGGTTCTGTCGGCCGATTCGCAGGTCACGGCGCATCTGACGCCGGAAAAAATTGCGGCATTGTTCGAGCCGATGGCCTATCAAGGGGCTTCGCAGGCCTTGATCGACCGCCTGCTCGACAGCCTTGAGCGTGAATAGATACGGAGACGCCGCATGCCCATGATCGATGCCGACGGTTGCCTGCTCAACGTCTCCGTCGAGGGCCGCGACGGCGGGCCGACCCTGATGCTCTCCAACTCGCTCGGCTGCACGCTGCAGATGTGGGAGCCGCAGATGAAGGCGCTGACGCAGGTGTTCCGCGTCATCCGCTACGACCGCCGCGGCCACGGCAAGTCAACCGTAGCCCCCGGCCCCTACACGATGGAGCGCTTCGGCCGCGACGTGCTCGCGATCCTCGACGACCTCAACATCGAGAAGGTGCATTGGTGCGGCCTGTCGATGGGCGGCATGGTCGGGCAATGGCTGGGCGCCAATGCGCCGGAGCGTTTCGGCAAGCTGATCCTCGCCAACACCTCCTGCTATTATGCCGAGCCGACCAAATGGCTGGAGCGCATCGACGCCGTGAAGAAGGGCGGCATCGCAGCGGTCGCCGATGCCGTGCTCGGCGGCTGGCTCACCCAGGATTTCCGCGAGCGCGAGCCCGAGATCACCGCGCGGATGAAATCGATGCTGCTGGCCTCCCCGGTCGAGGGCTACCTCGCCTGCTGCGAGGCGCTGTCCACGCTCGACCAGCGCGCGCTGCTGCCGAAGATCAAGAGCCCGACATTGGTGATCGCCGGCCGTCACGACATGGCGACGCCGATCACGGCCGGCGAGCTGATCCGCTCCGGCATTCCCGGCGCCAGCATGACCATCATCGACGCCGCCCACATTTCCAACGTCGAGCAGCCGCACGCATTCACGGATGCGGTGGTGGGATTTTTGACGCAGCGCTAGCAGCAACAACCGTCATTGCGAGGAGCGCAGCGACGAAGCAATCCAGAAATCCCTCCGCGGAAACATTCTGGATTGCCTCGCTACGCTCGCAATGACGGAGAGGAGGATAGAATGGACGACCAGAAGCGCCGCGACGCCGGCATGAATGTGCGCCGTAAAGTGCTGGGCAATGCCTGGGTCGACAAGTCGATCGCGAACCGCAACGCGTTCAACACAGACTTCCAGGACATGATCACGCGCTACGCCTGGGGCGAGATCTGGACGCGGCCGCATTTCGACGAGCGCACGCGGCGGGTGCTCGTGATCGGCACCATGGTCGCGCTCGGCCAATGGGACGAATTCCGCCTGCATGTGCGTGCGGCGCTCGCCGAGGGCGGCTTCACGCCCGACGACATCAAGGAGATCCTGCTCCAGCAGGCGATCTATTGCGGCGTGCCCGCGGCGAATCACGCCGTGAAGGAAGCCTCAGCGATTGTGCAGGAGCTCGGCCTGCTCAAGACCTAGCGGTTCGAGGCTCCGCGGCGCGGCGGCCTCGACCTTCTTGGACGACGCCGTGGGCCGCTCGACCAGCACCACGATCGCGGCGCCCAGCAGCAGCAGAAGCTCGGTGGCATGCAGGCGCAGGGCGGCCATCTCGCCGACCTTCGAGGCCATCACCATGCTCGCGAACGAGATCAGGCTGCCGAGCGCCAGCGCAATGGCGAGCGCCTCGTCGCTGCCGCCGACGCGGCGGACGCGGGGAATGCAGAGCAGCACGAGATAGATCGCGAAGAACGCCACGACGGTCAGGCGTCCGAGTGCCAGCAGCCAGGCCGCACGCACCGTATCCATCCCCGCCATCTGGAGATGGTCGCTGAGGAACAGCGCCACCGCGACACTCGGCCGCTCGTAGAGGCCGTGCACCGGTGAAACAAAGATGTTGAAGGCCACCAGCGCCCAGGCCGGGATGAAATAGGCCGCCAGCAGCGCGCCGTTGACCGTGTCGATCCGCCAATTCCTGAACATGCCGCTTCCCGCTTCGCCTGCCACGCGCCCTCATTGAGAAGGCTTTGCGGGGAGCTAACTCGCATCAGACTGTGGCGGCAATTTAAACCCTTTGTTTACCTTAACTGCCCGGGCGCGATCCCCGTCATTCCGGGGCAATGCGCAGCATTGAACCCGGAATCTCGAGATTCCGGGTTCGGCTCTTCGAGCCGCCCCGGAATGACGCCGAGCAGCGAGGACACCAGCCAAGGAAAAAGACCCCGCCTTTTCGGCGGGGCCCTCCTCACTCCCTTGGCTTGGGCTTCCCAAACTATTCGTCCTGATTGCGCTGGCCGCCCTGCTGCTGGCCGGGACGATCGCCCTGGCGCATCGGGTCCTGCTGCTGCTGTCCGGGTTTCTGGCCACCGCCCTGCTGCTGCGGGTTGCGCTGGCCGGGATTCTGATTCTGCTGGCCCGGATTCTGGTTCTGCTGCTTCGTCATTCGGGGAAACTCCCTTGTTGGACGTCAGAGCCGGGATAACGGCCGGCAACCATTTTGGTTGCCCTGCGGAACCCGGTTCCTCGCAGGTGCGGAACCGGACGGCGACATCCGGTGCCAAATGAATTCTGTACAAGCCTTTATGCCGAGCCCTGGCCAGTTGCAGCCGCCAGTTCCGTCCTGTTACAAAACGGGAAGAATGCTAGGGGCTGCCGGGGCCCGAAAGAAACTCAACTCACTCCCTCAAGAGCTCCCTTCGAGCCCGCGTCAGGTTTGGTAACGGCAGCGCATGGATTATTTCGCCCAGCAGCTCATCAACGGCCTCGTGCTCGGCTCCATCTACGGCCTGATCGCGATCGGCTACACGATGGTCTACGGCATCGTCGGCATGATCAATTTCGCCCATGGCGACGTCTTCATGATCGGCGGCTTCATCGCGCTGATCACCTTCCTGATCCTGATCTCGTTCGGCCTCACCGCGATCCCCGTGATCCTGCTGATAGTGCTGCTGGTCTCGATGGCGATCACGGCGCTCTATGGCTGGACCATCGAGCGCATCGCCTACCGGCCGCTGCGACATTCCTTCCGCCTCGCCCCGATGCTGTCGGCGATCGGCATGTCCTTCGTGCTGACCAATTATTCGCAAGTGGCGCAGGGCGCGCGCGTCAAGCCGATCCCGCCCTTCATCACCGGCGGCTACACCCTGCATGAGAGCAACGACGGCTTCGTCATCCAGCTCTCCAACATCCAGATCATGGTGGTCGTCACCACCGTCGTGCTGCTGGCGATCTTCACCTGGCTGGTGTCGCGTACCCGGCTCGGGCGCGACATGCGCGCCTGCGAGCAGGACCAGACCATGGCCGCACTGCTCGGCGTCGACGTCGATCGCACCATCTCCATGACTTTCGTGATCGGCGCGGCGCTGGCCGCGGTCGCCGGCCTGATGTACCTGCTTTATTACGGGACGGTCGATTTCTTCATGGGCTTCGTCGCCGGCATCAAGGCCTTCACCGCCGCCGTGCTCGGCGGCATCGGCTCGCTGCCGGGCGCCATGCTTGGCGGCCTCGCGATCGGCCTGATCGAGACGTTCTGGTCGGCCTATTTCTCGGTGGGTTACAAGGACGTCGCGGCGTTCTCGATCCTGATCGTCGTGCTGATCTTCATGCCGACCGGCCTGCTCGGCCGTCCCGAAGTCGAAAAAGTCTGACGGGCGCGCGCGTGACAGCTCCCTCGACCCATACGGCCAAACCTGCAACGGGCATCGCTGCCCTCCTCAAGACCGCCTTCATCAACGCCCTCGTCGCGCTGGTGCTGTTCTCGCTGATGGTCGGCATCCGCACCGAGGCGGGCCACGACGGCCAGCTCACCTACTGGACGCGTTTCGGCGAGCTCGCATCCCTCGTCGCCATCGTGTTCGGCGGCTCGATCGTGATCGAGTTGTTCCGGCAATGGATCGGCCCCACCGGGACAGAGAAGCTGGTGCCGCCTTCGGTGCAGAGCGGCCTATCGTTCCTCGGCCGCTATCTCGCGCCCGCGCTGCTGATCTTCACGCTGCTGGTGCCGGTGATCTTCTATAACCAGCGCTACATCCTCGACCTCGCGATCCTCGTCCTGACCTATGTCATGCTGGGCTGGGGATTGAACGTCGTGGTCGGCCTCGCCGGCCTGCTCGATCTCGGCTACGTCGCCTTCTACGCGGTCGGCGCCTATTCCTACGGCCTGCTCGCCACCAATTTCGGCTGGTCGTTCTGGATCTGCCTGCCGCTCGCCGGCATCCTCGCCGCGTTCTGGGGCGTGCTGCTCGGCTTTCCGGTGCTGCGGCTGCGCGGCGATTACCTCGCGATCGTGACGCTGGCCTTCGGCGAGATCATCCGCCTCGTCATCATCAACTGGCAGGACCTGACCGGCGGCCCCAACGGCGTCTCCGGCATTCCGCGCCCCTCCTTCTTCGGCATCCCGCTCGACAACAGCGACGATGGCCTCGCTGCAAAACTCGGCATCGAATATTCGCCGACCCACCGCATCATCTTCCTGTTCTATCTGATCCTGGCGCTGGCGCTGCTCACCAACTGGGTGACGATCCGCCTGCGCCGCCTGCCGATCGGGCGGGCGTGGGAAGCCTTGCGCGAGGACGAGGTCGCCTGCCGCGCGCTCGGCATCAACACCACGACGACGAAGCTCACCGCGTTCGCGACCGGCGCCATGTTCGGCGGCTTCGCCGGCGCGTTCTTTGCGACACGCCAGGGCTTCATCAGCCCTGAGTCCTTCACCTTCCAGGAATCGGCGCTGGTGCTCGCCATCGTCGTGCTCGGCGGCATGGGCTCGCAGCTCGGCGTCGCACTTGCCGCGCTCGCCATGATCGGCGGCTTCGAATTGTTCCGGAGCCTCGAGGGCTACCGCATGCTGGTGTTCGGCATGGCCATGGTGCTGATCATGATCTGGCGGCCGCGCGGCCTGATCGGCCATCGCGCGCCGACCGTGTATCTGACCAAGGCCAAGGCGATCTCCTCCGACCTCGTCAAGGAAGGGCACGGATGAGCGCCGACCAGATTCTCGGCGTCGACCGCCTCACCATGCGCTTCGGCGGCATCGTCGCCGTGCAGGACCTCTCCTTCGCCGCCGAGCGGAAGAAGATCACCGCGCTGATCGGGCCGAACGGCGCCGGCAAGACCACGGTGTTCAACTGCATCACCGGCTTCTACAAGCCGAGCGGCGGCACCATCCGCCTCGCCCATGACGACGGCCGGGTGATCGCGCTGGAACGGCTGAACGATTTCCGCATCGCCAAGCAGGCCAAGGTGGCGCGCACCTTCCAGAACATTCGTCTGTTTCCCGGCATGACCGCGCTGGAGAACCTGATGGTGGCGCAGCACAACGCCTTGATGCGCGCCTCCGGCTTCACCCTGCTCGGCCTCGTCGGCGCCCCCGTCTACCGTGACGCCGAGAAGCGCGCCATCGATCTCGCCACCGACTGGCTGAGGCGCGTCAATTTGCTCGACCGCGCCGACGACGCCGCCGGCAACCTCGCCTATGGCGACCAGCGCCGGCTCGAGATCGCGCGCGCGATGTGCACCGAGCCCGCGCTGTTGTGCCTCGACGAACCTGCCGCCGGCCTCAACGCGCGCGAGAGCGCGGCCTTGAGCGAACTGCTGCTCTCGATCCGCAACGAGCTCGGCACCTCGATCCTGCTGATCGAGCACGACATGTCGGTGGTGATGGAAATCTCCGACCACATCGTGGTGATGGACCACGGGGTGAAGATCGCGCAAGGCTCCCCGCGCGAGGTCCGCGACGATCCCAAGGTGATCGCAGCCTATCTCGGCACCGACGAGGACGAGGCCGCGGCCGTGATGGAGGGCGGGTCGTGACGGCGCCCGTTCCCCTGCTCGCGATCCGCAGTCTTCATGCCGCCTACGGCAAGATCGAGGCGCTGAAGGGCGTCGACGTCGAGATCAATGCCGGCGAGATCGTGGCGCTGATCGGCGCCAACGGTGCCGGCAAATCGACGCTGATGATGACGATCTTCGGCAAGCCGCGCGCCCGCTCGGGACAGATCCTGTACGAAGGCCGCGACATCACCGACGTGCCGACCCACGAGATCGCGCATTTGCGCATTGCGCAATCGCCGGAAGGACGCCGCATCTTCCCGCGCATGAGCGTGGCCGAGAACCTGCAGATGGGGGCGGATGCCACCGGATGCACCGATGCGGAGCGCGAGGCGACGCTGCAGCGCGTCTTCTCGCTGTTTCCGCGGCTGAAGGAGCGCTACGCCCAGCGCGGCGGAACCCTGTCCGGCGGCGAGCAGCAGATGCTGGCGATCGGCCGCGCCCTGATGAGCCGCCCGCGCCTGCTCCTGCTGGACGAGCCCTCGCTCGGGCTCGCCCCGCTCATCGCCCGCCAGATTTTCGATGCGATCCGCACCCTCAACCGGCAGGACGGCCTGACCGTCCTGATCGTCGAGCAGAACGCCAACCACGCGCTCAAGCTCGCCCATCGCGGCTATGTCATGGTCAACGGCCTGATCACTCTGGCGGGCACCGGCGCCGAGTTGCTGCAGCGCCCCGAGATTCGCGCCGCCTACCTGGAAGGCGGCCGGCACGGCTGAGCCGGGTCATCTGCGGCGGAATGTGGCGAGATATCTCCGCCAATGCCCGTATTTTGCCGGTGACTTCTCCTCGAATTCATTCAAGAATGGCGCCGGTTTGGACCGGGCATGCCCGGCGACTTCCACAGGCGACCACCCGCGAGGTATCTCATGAAATCACTGAAGCTCATCGGTCTGGCATTCGGCGCGTCGATCGCGCTGTCGAGCGCGGCATTCGCGCAGGATGTCACCATCGCAGTCGCAGGCCCGATGACCGGCGGCGAGTCCGCTTTCGGCCGCCAGATGAAGAACGGCGCCGAGATGGCCGTTGCCGATATCAACGCAGCCGGCGGCGTCAACGGCAAGAAGCTCGCGCTCTCCGTCGAGGACGATGCCTGCGATCCGAAGCAGGCCCGCTCGATCGCCGAGAAGATCGCCAGCGCCAAGATGCCCTTCGTGGCCGGGCACTATTGCTCGTCGTCGTCGATCCCCGCCTCGGAAGCCTATGCCGACGGCAACGTGCTCCAGATCACCCCGGCCTCGACCAACCCGCTGTTCACCGAGCGCAAGCTCTGGAACGTTGCGCGCGTCTGCGGCCGCGACGATCAGCAGGGCCTGATCGCGGCGCAGTACATTGCCAAGAACTTCAAGGGCAAGAACATCGCGATCCTCAACGACAAGACCACCTACGGCAAGGGTCTTGCGGACGAGACCAAGAAGGCGCTCAACAAGGCCGGCATCACCGAGAAGATGTACGAGTCCTATAACAAGGGCGACAAGGACTTCAACGCGATCGTCTCGCGCCTGAAGCGCGACAACATCGACCTCGTCTATGTCGGCGGCTATCATCAGGAGAGCGGCCTGATCCTGCGCCAGATGCGCGACCAGGGTCTCAAGACCATCCTGATGGCCGGCGACGCGCTCGCCGACAAGGAGTACGCCTCCATCACCGGCCCCGCCGGCGAAGGCACCTTGTTCACCTTCGGCCCCGATCCGCGCAACAAGCCGACCGCCAAGAAGATCGTCGACGCCTTCAAGGCCAAGAACATCGATCCCGAAGGCTATACGCTCTACACCTACGCGGCGATGCAGGTCTGGTCGCAGGCGGCCAAGAAGGCCGGCACCACCGACGCCAAGAAGGTCATGGAGGCGATGAAGGCCGGCAAGTGGGACACCGTGATCGGTCCGATCGAGTATGACGCCAAGGGCGACATCAAGCAGATCGACTACGTCGTCTACAAATGGGACGCCAAGGGCGGCTACGCCGAGATCAAGGGCAACGGCACCTGACGCGCTTCCGGAGCCTCAAGCTGCCATCCAACCGTCACAACGCCCCGGCTTGCCCGGGGCGTTTCTCCTTGCGACGGGATCAGACGGCTGCCGGCAGCTCGCCGCCCGCCGCGGCCTGGGCCTTGCGCAGCGCCTGCAGCAGATCATTCGGCCGGAACGGCTTCTGCAGGCAGACCACGTTGGCAAGGTGCGGCGCTTGATCCAGGAAATCCAGTGTCGTCATCCCGGACACCGCAATGATCGGAAGCTCCGGCATGCGCTCGCGCAGGCTCGCGATGACATCGACGCCGCTGGTGTCGCCGAGGAAGATATCGACGATCGCCGCGTCGAACGAGCCTTCCGCGAAGGCCTTCAGCGCGGCCGCACCGCTGTCGGCCTCCTCGACCTCAAAACGGTTGACCCGGAGCACTATCGCGACCATCGCGCGGACGTCCTTCTGGTCGTCGATGATGAGAACGCGGGGCATAGGGAACAACTCCCGGATATCGAGATCAAATCGAATGATTCAAACCTGGAACCCACCACGGCGGGAGGGCATTATGGCACCGTCCAGTAAAGCGCATCTTACCGGAACCCTACTCCGCGTTCCCACCAAAATTAAGTAAGCTGTAACCTTCGGTTGAGTCGCAGCCGCAGCGTTCAGTAGACGAGCCTATAACCGGCTACCATTAGCTGGCCCACGGCGATCCTGATCACGTCGATGACGATGGCAAAGACCGGTCTGCAAGAGGTGGACGTGCCCACAACGATCGACCGAAGCACATTCCTTTCGACCTTGCCGGCCACCTCGACCGACCGCACTGCCGCATTGGCCATCGTCGGGGTGTCCTCGGTCCTGTTCGCGCTGGCCGTTCCCTTCGCAGGTACCCCGCTCCTGCCGGTCCCCGCCTTTGTCGCGAGCTACCAGTCGGCCCTCGCCGTCAGCGACATCATCACCGCGGTGCTGCTGCTGTCGCAGTTTTCGGTGTTGCGGACCCGCGCGCTGCTGTGGCTCGCGGGCGGCTATCTGTTCACCGCCGCCGCGGCGGTGGTGCATGCCCTCACCTTCCCCGGCCTGTTCACGCCGACCGGGCTGTTCGGCGCGGGCCGGCAGACCACGGTCTGGCTCTACATGATCTGGCACGCCGGCTTCCCGCTGTGCGTGCTGGGCTATGCCTGGTTGAAGGAGGCCGACGGCGGCCCCAGGATCCGCGGCACGACCACCAGCGCGATCTGCACCATCGTGTTCGGTGTGATCGCCGCCATGGCCGTGTTCGCCTGGATCGTCACGGCCCAGCACGACATGCTCCCGGTCCTGCTGAGGGACGGCCACTACACGCCGACCATGATCGGCGTCGTGTCGTTCGTCTGGTCGCTGAGCTTTGCCGCGCTGGTCTCGCTCTGGTTCCGCAGGCCGCATTCGGTGATCGACGTCTGGCTCATGGTCGTGATGTGCGCCTGGCTGTTCGACATCGCGCTCTCGGCCATCGTGAATGTCGCGCGCTTCGACCTCGGCTTTTACGCCGGCCGGCTCTACGGCCTCTGCGCGGCGGCCTTCGTGCTCGCGGTGCTCCTCATCGAGAATGTCCGCCTCCAGGCCCAGACCGCGGGCATGGTCGGCGCATTGAAGCGCCGGTCGGACGCCGAGCGCGACTACCACGCCGAGCGCGAGCGCCTGTTCACGGCCGTCGTCGAATCCTCCAACGACGCCATCATCACCAAGTCGCTCGACGGCACCATCACGACCTGGAACAACGCGGCCGAGCGCGTCTTCGGCTACTCCGCCAGCGAGGCGGTCGGCCGCTCCATCGACATCATCATGCCGGACGACCAGCGCGACGAGGTCGCCGAGAGTCTGGCGCGCACCCGCAACGGCGAGGTGATCGACCAGCAGGAGGCGGTGCGGCTGCACAAGAGCGGTCAATCGATCGACGTGGTGCTGAGCCAGGTCCCGCTGCGATCGACCGACGGCAAGATCATCGGCGCATCCAAGGTGGCTCGCGACGTGACCGAGCGCAAGCGCGCCGAGATGGCTCTCAATCGGGAGATCGAGGAACGCCAGCGCATCTTCGAGACCTCGCAGGACCTGATCCTGGTCACCGACGGTTTCGGCAATTTCATCCAGGTCAGCCCCAGCGTGAAGGCCATCCTGGGCTTCAGCCCGGAGGACATGGTCGGGCACAGCGCAATCGAGTTCATCCACCCCGATGACCTCGAGAAGACGCGCGGCGAGATGCGGACGGCCCGGCGCGGCGCAGTCAAGCGCAGCTTCGAGGCGCGCTACTACCACTATGACGGTCACGAGGTCACGCTGAACTGGATGGGCACCTGGTCGGAGCCCGTGAAGCGCCATTTCTTCATCGGCCGCGACCTCACCGAGAAGCAGGCCGCCGAAGCCCAGCTCAGGCAGGTCCAGAAGATGGACTCCATCGGCCAGCTGACCGGCGGCGTCGCGCACGACTTCAACAACGTGCTGACCGTCATCACCGGCACGATCGGCATCCTGGCCGATGCCGTCGCCGACCGACCCGAGCTTGCCGCCATCACCAAGCTGATCGACGACGCCGCCGAGCGCGGCGCGCAACTGACCAAGCATCTGCTCGCCTTCGCTCGCAAGCAGCCGCTCCAGCCGCGCGAGATCGACGTCAATGCGCTGGCGCTCGAGGCTGCCAAGCTGCTGCATCCAACCCTGGGCGAGCAGATCACCATCCTGCCTCAACTGACCGAGGATGCCTGGCCGACCCTGGTCGACCCTGGCCAGCTCTCCACCGCGATCCTCAATCTGGCACTGAATGCGCGCGACGCCATGCCCGACGGCGGCACCCTGGTGCTGGAGACCCGCAACGTCTTCCTCGACGACGGCTATGCCGCCATGAACCCCGACGTCACCGCCGGCAATTACGTGATGATCGCGGTCAGTGACACCGGCAGCGGCATTCCGGCCGATCTGATCGAGCGGGTGTTCGATCCGTTCTTCACGACCAAGGAGGTCGGCAAGGGCACCGGTCTCGGCCTCAGCATGGTGTTCGGCTTCGTCAAGCAGTCCGGCGGACACATCAAAATCTACAGCGAGGAAGGCCACGGCACGAGCGTGAAGATCTACCTGCCGCGCTCGACCGGCGTGCAGGAGACAGCATACGAGGCGGCCCAGAACGTTCCCATCGCCGGTGGCGACGAGAAGATCCTCATCGTCGAGGACGACGCCCTGGTGCGGCAATATGTGGTGACCCAGGTCAAGAGCCTCGGCTATGCCGCGCTGGAAGCGGCCAACGCCGCCGAAGCCCTCACCATCATCGATGCCGACAAGGAGATCGACCTGCTCTTCACCGACATCATCATGCCGGGCGCGATGAACGGCCGCCAGCTCGCCGACGAGGCCGCCCGCCGGCGCCCCGACCTGAAGACACTGTTCACCTCCGGCTACACCGAGAACGCCATCGTCCATCACGGCCGGCTCGATTCCGGCGTGCTGCTGCTGGCCAAGCCCTACCGCAAGTCCGAGCTCGCCAGAATGCTCAGGACCGCGCTCGCCAGTTGAGCCGGCGGCAGCTCTGCGCTATCGCAGACAGCCAGCAAGCGCATGGAGTGCCGGCCTTGAAGAATCTGCTCACCGACATCGCCGGCGTTCGCGTCGGCCACGCCGAGAATGCGAAGGTCGGCTCCGGCACGACCGCGATCATCTTCGACTCGCCCGCGATCGCGGCGATCGACGTGCGCGGCGGCGGCCCCGGCACGCGCGAGGGTTCGCTGCTCGATCTTGCCAGCACGCAGGAGCGCGTCGATGCGATCGCGCTGTCCGGCGGCTCCGCTTTCGGGATCGAGGCCGGCGGCGGCGTGCAGGCCTGGCTCGCCGAGCAGGGCCGCGGTCTCAATATCCGGGGCGCTGTGATCCCGCTGGTGCCGGGTGCGATCATGTTCGACCTGCTCAACGGCGGCGACAAGAACTGGGGCCGCTTCGCCCCCTATCGCGATCTCGGCTATGAGGCAGCGGTGGCCGCAGGCCATGACTACGCAGAGGGCAGCGTCGGCGCGGGCCTCGGCGCGACCACCGCAACCTTCAAGGGCGGACTGGGCTCGGCGTCAGCGGTTCTCGACAACGGCATCAAGGTCGCCGCCATCATGGTCGTCAACGCGGTCGGCAGCGTGACCGTCGGCGAAGGACCGTGGTTCTGGGCCGCGCCGTTCGAGGAGAACGACGAGTTCGGCGGGCACGGCCTGCCGCCCAAATTCACGCCCGACATGCTGGCGATGCGCATCAAGGGCGGCCCCGCCGCAACTGCGCGCGAAAACACCACCATCGGCGCCGTCGTCACCGACGCGGCGCTGACCAAACCCCAGGCCAAGCGGCTGGCCATGATCGCCCACACCGGCTTTGCCCGCGCGATCTATCCGGTGCACGCGCCAACCGACGGCGACGTGCTGTTTGCGGCCGCGACCGGCGAGAAGCCGATCGAGCCGCTGGTCGGCCTCACCGAGCTCGGCACGGTCGCCGCCAACGTCGTCGCGCGCGCGATCGCCCGCGGCGTCTACAGCGCGACGGCACTGCCGTTCCCCGGCGCACAGCCGGCGTGGAAGGATCGGTTCGGCGCGTAGGGGCGCGCGCCTCTCAACCGCACGTCGCGCGTCATCGCCCGGCGAAGACCGGGCGATCCAGTATTCCAGAGACAGGCGTGATTAAGCCGCGAGGCCGCAGCGTACTGGATGCCCCGCCTGCGCAGGGCATGACAGCTTCATTTGCGGAAAGAGCTGCTCGCTCAGACGCTCATCGACATCGACGAGCCAGCTGCGGCCGAGGCGCCCTGCCCCTGTCCGCCTTGCTGCTGCATCAACTGTGCGAACAGGTCATAGGCTGAGGTACGGGAAGAGTTGGCGCCCGGCACCGTAGTCGACATCTTGAAGCCGTCGGCATAGCTGACGGTGGTGGTGGTCGAGCCGTCCGCGTTCGTCGTCGTGGTCGAGGTCGATCCGCCGCTCGACGATGACGAGGAATCCGAGCCGCTGCCGGAGGCATCGCCCGCGCCGCTCGCGCCATGGGCGTGGTGGCCGCCATGGCCGCTCTTCAACGCCTTCGACATCTCGTCGAGGCTGACGCTGTCGTCGGAATTAGAGTCCAGCTTAGAGAACACATCATCGGCCTGCGCCAGGTTGGTGCCGCCGGCACCGAGCGCGTCCTCGAATTCCGACTTGGTGATGCTGCCATCGCCGTCGGCATCGATTTGCGAGAACAGGTGCTTCAGCGCGGCATCCCGGCTCGACGAGGTCGAGGACGTCGAGCTGGACGCGGTCGATGTGGTCGCGCTTCCGGTGCCATCCGACGACTGGCTCTGCGCGGCGAACAACGCGTTCATCGTCTCCGGCGCGATCTGCGGAGATTTACCCGCATTGACCGACGAGGTCGCGCCGCTGCTTATGCTGTTGCTGCTGTCGATCGCGAAGGGATTGGCCGCCGCGCCCTGCGAGGCGCCGGACTTCTGCGTCGACGAGGACGACTTCGAGTTCGTCAGCGACTGGATCGCGTCGAGCGCACTCGAGACGGCACCAAGGGCGAACAACATTGCACAACTCCAACCAATGCGGCGCGCCGCAGCCAATGTCCTGCAGCTAAAGTCAGCAAGCGTCGTGCCAGCGGGAAAAGCTCAATGAAATCCGCAGCCGCCGCGCCGCGGAGCCCGCGGGAACCTCGGCAATTCATGCCGCCGACGGCAGAAATTTCCGCCCACAGGAAGCACGCCGCCCTGCATTGCCCGCCGTAGAGGCCCATGTTAGGCGAAACCCATCTTTCACGGCCGCCACGGGAACAGCGCCATGACCCAAGCCTTCGCCCACCGCCCCCTGGCCATCGCGCCCTCGATCCTGGCCTCGGATTTCTCCAGGCTCGGCGAGGAGGTGCGCGCGGTGGATGCGGCCGGGGCCGACTGGATCCATCTCGACGTGATGGACGGGCACTTCGTTCCGAACATCTCCTACGGCCCTGACGTCATCAAGGCGATGCGCCCGCACACGAAGAAGATCTTCGACGCGCATCTGATGATCTCGCCCTGCGATCCCTATCTCGAGGCCTTCGCGAAGGCCGGCTGCGACCATATCACGGTGCATGCGGAGGCCGGTCCACACCTGCACCGCTCGCTCCAGGCGATCCGCGCGCTGGGCAAGAAGGCCGGCGTCTCGCTCAATCCGGGCACGCCGATCAGCGCGCTCGAATACGTGCTCGACCTCGTCGACCTCGTGCTGGTGATGTCGGTCAATCCCGGCTTCGGCGGCCAGGCCTTCATTCCCTCGGCGATCTCCAAGATCCGCGACATCCGCGCGATGACGGCGGGCCGTCCGATCGACATCGAGGTCGATGGCGGTGTCGGCCCGGATGTCGCAGGCCCGCTGGCCGCCGCCGGCGCCAACGCCTTCGTCGCCGGCACCTCGGTGTTCAAGGGCGGCACGCAGGACGCCTACAAGACCAACATCGCCGCCATCCGCAACGCGGCGCTCGGGGCGCGCGGCGAAGCCATCTGACGGCTGTTCGCGGTCCGAACCGGCCTTGCGGCCGCTCCGACCAACAGCAATGGACGAAATCCGCGACACGCTGTTTTCCGCAGGCCTGCGGCGCCTGCGCGCCGAGGCCCTGCAGGACGGCGAGCGGGTGATCTGGCAGGGCCAGCCCGACGGTCTCGCCCACATGATGATGTGGCGATGGCTCTGGTGGATCGGATGTCCCTGGCTGTTGCTGACGATCGTCGCCGTCGAGGCCGGTTGGATCGACCAGGCGACCCGCCCTCTCCTGATGCTCGGTGTTGCCATCGTTGCGGCCCCGCTGGTGATGCTGCTGCAGGATCTGCAGACGCTCTATCTGATCACCGATCGCCGCGCGCTCATCCTGCGAACGGCCTGGGGCCGGCGGACCGTCAGCCAGACGCCGTTCGAGGCCATGGACGCAGTTTTCGAAATCCTCGACATCGGCCGCGGCGCCGGCCACCTCAACTTCGCGTCCGGGCGGTCGACCCGTTCGCCCGATACCGACTACACCGGCCGCTACGGGTTTCGCTGCGTTCGCGACGCTTCGCGCCTGCGCGACATCCTCGAAGCTGCGCGCGGCGGCGGGACACGGCGGCCGCATCCGGAAAAAGCTGCAGGTCTTACGGGCGCTGCGGCGCGCAATGCCTAAAATTACAACCGCGACCCGTACTCATCCGGGCTTCACTGATTCGTGCAAATCACTGCAAGTGATTCCTGCCTGTTTTCGCGGGAGCACATCATGACGACGACCCTGGTTTGGACTGGCGTGGCGTTGTGGCTCGGTTTTTGTGCGTTCGTTGTGTTTGGCCCATCGGCCGGACCGGTCGAAGCCCCGGTACGTTCGGCCCGCAGCTTCCGCCGCGACCGCAATCGGGCCTGACGCCCATGCGGATCGCCCTCGTGAAGCGCCAGCCGAAACGCAGGTGCCGTATTCCGCGGCGTCCGCATCCGAACCTCGACTATTTCTTCGGCCGGCTCGAACGCCCCGAAGGCGAGCGGGGCGACGACAGCGGGTCCGAGACGTCGGAGCTGGACCATCCGTTCCAGTCACCGCGCCGGCACTAAAAATTCTCTTTCCGGACTTGAGCCATGAAACCGCACTGCCCGAACTGCCTGAAGGAAATGACCAAGGCATCCGCGTCGCGTAACCTTTTCAATTGCGAGCCCTGCCGCGAGATCATCCAGTACTTTGGCGGCAGCGCGGATCACGGCGAGCCCGGCCCGCAGTTCTCCTGGCCGATCCGCCGCAAGCGCGTCGCCCACACCGCCCACGCTGCCTGATCTTTCCTAGCCCCACACCACGCCGGCGTCCGGTTTCGCTGTAGCCATCCGCGGCGGCCGCACCACGGTGACAGTGCAGCTCGCCTCTGCGGCCACCTTGGCCGAAACGCTGCCGAGCCAGGTACGCCTGAACGAGTTTTGTCGCGCCCCGATGATGACATGGTCGACCGAGTTCATCTCGGCGAACTCCAGCAGCGCCGCCGCAGGGTCGACCGCTTCCAGCACGTGAACCGACAGCCGGCTCTCATCCAGCTTGAGCGGCGTCGCCCAGTGCCGGAGCGCAACCAGGCGGTCGATATGCTTGTTGGAGCCCTGCTCGTCCAGCGTCCGGTCGATCGCGATACGGTTGAGCTTGAGGACGTTGACGCAGGCGAGCCGCGCCGAGGGCAGCGTGGCGAGAATGCGCTCGGTGGTGATGCGCAGCGCTTCATTCAGTTCCGGGGCGCCCTCCGCCGTGTCGAGCGCGACCGCAAGGATCGGGCTCGACGCGATCTGGGCTGCGACATCCGATTTCGCGCGCGGCGCCATGACGCCCTGGTTGAAGCGGCGTCGCCAGGCGACGCTGAGCGGATCGCGCTTCAGCCGTTCCGAGCGGGTCGTGAGCTTGACCTTGTCCGGATGGGCAAGATCGAAGGCGAGCTGGGATGCGGTCGGATAGCGCCACACCGGCTCGATCTCCAGACACCGCAGCACCACCTCCTGGAGCCAGGGCGGATAGTCGGCGCGAAGCGCGCGCGGCGGATGCGGATCACGCCAGAGCCTGCGCCGCATCGCGCGCAGCGTCTCGCCCTCGCCGAAGGGACGCTCGCCCGTGGTGAAGAAATAGAGCAGCACGCCGAGCGAAAACAGGTCGCTGCGCGGATCGTCGCGCACGCCCAGGAGCCGCTCCGGCGCCATGTAGGGCGCGGTGCCGTAAGGCAGGCGGAACTCCTCCTGCAGCAGATCGGGCAGATGATCGTGGTGCGACAGGCCGTAGTCGATCAGCACCCCCTCGCCGCTCTCGCGGAACATGATGCTGCTCGGCTTGATGTCGTGATGGATCACGTTCTGCCGGTGCAGATCGGCAAGCGCCGTCGCGACCCTCGCAACGAGCTGCCGCGCCTCGTCATACGGCAGCGGCAGGTCGGGCAGTCGCTTGTAGAGCGTGGTCCCGGCGATGCGCTCGATCACGACATAGGCCTGGTGCGCGAAATCGCCGGTGCCGAAGCACGCCGGCACATGCGGCCCCGCAAGCCGCGGCAGGATCATCATCTCCATTTCGAACGAGACGATCGCGGCGGGGTCCTCGCCCTCCGACACCCGCGGGATCTTCATCAGCAGCGGCACGTCGATGCCGGGATGGGTAACGGTCCACAGCGTCGCCATGCCGCCGGCATGGACGCATTCGCCGATGGTGTAGCCGTCGATCACCGCGCCTGAGCTGACCAGGGGTTTCGGCATCGCTTCTAGCGCCCCTGCGACAGGCGATCGGCGAGCCAAGGCGGCAGGCCGTTCTCGCGGATCCGGCTCGCGGCCGTCTCGATATCGTAGGGCACGCGGCAATAGGTGATCTGGCACGACACGGTGTCGAACAGCACGAAGGCCGCGGACGGATCGCCGTCGCGGGGCTGGCCGACCGCGCCGAGCACCGCCAGCCATTGCCGTCCGCGCAGCAGCGGCACCGGGACATCGGTCTTGGGCACGAGGCTCGTCATCTTCGCCGTCACCGACATCGAATAGAGCGCCGGACGATGGATGTGGCCGCAAAAGGTGACGTGGGCGGGCGTCGCAATCAGGCTCTTGGCGGCATCCACAGTCGATCGGACATAGTGCCAGCGCTGCGGGCTGGAGGCCTCCGAATGCACGAACAGATGGTCGCTGTCCTCCACCAGCATCGGCAGGTCGGCCAGGAAGCGCCGCTGCGCGGCGTCGAGCCGGCCGCGGGTCCATTCGATCGCGATCTGCGCCTCGGCATTCATGGTCTCGGACGAGGAATTGACGGCCTGGTCGTGATTGCCGCGCACGGCAACAGCCCCCTGCGCAACCAGATCCATCGCGGTCTCCACGACCCATTCCGGATCGGCGCCATAGCCGACGAAGTCGCCGAGCAGGATGAAGCGCTCGGCGCCCCTGGCGCGGGCAACCTTCAGGCAAGCCTCGAACGCCTGCCTGTTACCGTGAATATCCGACAAGACAGCGAGAAGCACGCACCCTCCACCCTCAAATCCTTATTGGAAACCGATAAGGCCAAATTGAGGGAGGTCAACAGGATGCGCCGGCGCGCCGGGGTTTTCCAGCGTGTCCCTGCCGCGATGGTGAAGGGCCTATTGCTCGTCTTTCGGCGGCATCCGGGGCGGCGGGATCGGCGTGAACACGGCGCCCTGGGCACCGGCCGGCGGGGCATTGAACTCGCCGGTGGAGGAATCGCCGCCGGTGGTCTCCAGGATGGTCTTCGGCGTCACATATTCCCGGACCATGTCGATCAGGCTGCCGTCGCCGCCGCCGAAATCGGCCGCACGGCCGCCTTGCGGATGTCCGAGCGCGATCTCGTTCTCCGCGGCATGGGTCTTGTCGGCCAGCCGGTCATCGTAGGGCACGCGAAAGGCGCGCGGAATGCCGCTCGGGCGATTGTCCTCGTCCAGCGCCTCCACCCAGAAATAGATCGAGCCGGGATCGCCTTCCAGCGAATGCGGCTCGACGATGCGGGCCTTCAGCAGCTTGAAGGTCGCAGGCAGCCGGTCGGTGCTGGCCCAGCCGAGCAGGCCGCGCATTTCGGTGAAGCTGACGACGTAGAACGCGCTGGTCACGACCACCGCGACCGCCTTCAACGACCAGTGCAGGCGGGCATAGACCAGCACGACCAGCAGCAGCGCGCCGATGACGGCGTATGCGACCGACAGCGTGAGGACGACCGTTTGTAGATTACTCACGGCGTACCCTCACGGCGTTCCTGCTCACACCAGTCTTCGGATCGACGTCGGCGCCGTTGCGCCAACTGCTGCGGAACGTCTCGAGCAACGATTTCGGCCGCTGGTCGACATTGACGACCTTGCCTTCCGCATCGATGCGGAACCGCACAGCGGTCTTCTCGTCGCCGGTATGGTCGAGCGTGAACTTGTTGTCGAAGACCACCTGCGCGGTCGGATTGAGCTTCTGCACCTTCACATTGGCCGTGACCGGCTCGCCGGTCGTGGCGACGAAATGCGAGACATTCACCGTGTATTCGCCGGCCACGATGCCGCGGATCGTGACGATCTCCTCGCGGATGGGCGAGGCGATCTTCTTGCCCGCCACCATGATGAAGTCGTTGGCTCCGCCGCGGTCGTCGCGGTCGAGCGTGAGGAAGCCGGCCTCGCGGTGGCGATACCAGGCGATGTTGCCGGCGGGATCCTGCACGAACAGGTCGAGATCGTCGGGGTGGTTGTCCGGCCAGTCCAACGTGATCATGAACTCCGCCTTGGAGTCGATCTTGCCGTCCTTGGCATCGGGCGAGACCGCGAGCAGCGCGAGAAAGAACAGGAAGGCGATCACCTGGAGCGCCTTGAACAGCATCACGCCGAGCGGATCGAACGGCTCCTCGCGCGGATAGAGACCGAAATCATCCATCATGACGGCGTTCCGGCGCCCTTGATGCCAGCGCCCTGAATTCCTGCACCTTGGCGCTCCAGCACCGGCGTCACATAGGTCTCGGTCAGCACCACCGCGTCCGAGAACACCCGCTGGGTCGCGGCATCCAGCATGTAATACTGGATGCGGACCAGGATCGAGCCGACGAGGCCCGCCAGCGTCGTGTACATCGCGACCGCCATGCCGTCGCTCATCAGCCCCATCGAGGAGCGCATCGCGACCTTGTCGGCGGCATCCAGCCCCGCGATCGGCGCCAGCATGATGATGAAGCCGATGATGGTGCCGAGCAGGCCGAGCTTCATCAGCGTGTCCGAGACGAAGGCGCCGAAGCCGTTGGAGCCGCGCAGGCGGTCGGCCAGTGTGCGCAGCAGCAGCGTCTGGTCCACCGGGCGGTAGTCCTGCGCCGCCGCCTTGGTCACCAGGCTCTCGATGTGATCGCGCACCAACCCGCGCGGCAGCGAGGTCGCACGGGCGTCGAGCGCCTTGCTGCCGCCGGGCGCCGCGAGCGCCGCCCGGCATCGCCGCGCCGCAGCCCCCTCCCGCGCGATCGCCCGCGTGCGCAGGAAGCAATGGCCGCAGGTAACGACATAGAGCAACGCGATGACGCTGGAAATGTAGGTGCGGTCCGAGGTCAGCATCAGCCGGATCAGGCCGAAGCGCCACAGCAGCACGACGGCAAAGATCGAAAGGCCGGTGAAGATCATCCAGAACAGCAGCGCGCTGCGCTCGGATGGATCGGCAGCCTGGCCCGCGACCGGCCCCATCGTCATCGAACTCATGCTGTACCGCTCCTCGCCCGCACCGTTGGGCTGCCAAGATTCCATCCCGATTAGATCAAAGCCGCCGTTTCAGGTCCAAAGACCCATGCCCAATCCGGCTTGGGAAATTTGCCCGAGCTGCAATCCTGCCACACCCCGCAATTGGCAAGGCGCGATGGCGTTGTTAGGCTGACCTTATCAAACGTCGGGGGTGATCGCATGCGCCTCGTGCTTCAGCTTGTTGCCCGCCTGCTGCTCATCGTGGCGCTGTGCCTGGGAGCCGCGACCGTGTGGGCCACATTCGATGCCTATTGCAGCGTCGATCGGGCGACCGCCGCCTCCGCGCAGCGGGTCGCGCAGGCGCTCCAGGCGCTGTACTGGCATGAATTCTTGTTGCGCAGCAGCAGAACGCGCGAGCAGCTCCTGCCGGTTCCGGAATGGCGCACGCTGGAGACCATGAAGCTGATCTCGCCCGGCGTCTGCGTCGAGTTCCAGCCGGCCATCGCGTTCGAAAAGCCACTCTGCGGCCAGAGCGAGGGGCTGGGCAAGACCCCGCCGCGCTGGTTTGCGTCGATCGTACCGATCTTCCTCGGCAGCCACGCCGAGGTGGTGCGGCCGGTCAGCCCCCGTGCCGCCTCGGCGGGAACGGTGGTGGCAACGCCGGACGCCGCGGCCGCGATCTCGCTGGCCTGGGAGTACATCCTCAACGTCATCGACGTCGCGCTGCTGATGGCAGCTGCGATCGCCCTGCTCGCCTCGCTCGCCATTGCGCATGCGCTCGCGCCGGCGCGCGCGATCGTCACCGCCTTGCAGCGCATGGCGCGTGGCCAGTATCGCACCAAGCTGCCGCGCTTCCGCTCCATGGAGCTGGCGATGATCGGCAATGCCGTCGGCGAGCTAGGCGGCCGGCTGGAGGAAGCGACCGAACAGCGCGCCGCGCTGACGAGACGCTTGATCGAGATCCGCGACGACGAGCGCCGCGCCCTCGCCCGCGAGCTGCACGACGAGTTCGGGCAGAATCTCTCGGCCATTCTCGCCTTCGCCAACACCATCGAGACGGCGAGCGCCAAGGATAGCCAGAATAACGCCGTCGCGCAGGACGCGCGCATGATCTCGCAGGCCACCCATCACCTGATGGCCTCGTTGCGCGATGCGCTGAAGCGGCTGCGCAATCCCCTGCCCGAGGAGCTTGGGCTGGAGGCCAGCCTCGTCAATCTCGTCGACAGCTGGCGCTCGCACAGCGCGGCGCGGCCGACGATCCAGCTCGATCTCAGGGGCGATCTTGCCGACATCAGCGGCCCGGCCGCCACGACCGCCTATCGCGTTGCCCAGGAGTGCCTGACCAACGCGCTGCGTCACAGTGCAGCGCGCGAGATCAGCTTGCGCGTCGAGCGGCGCGCGGGCGAGGACGATGCGCTGCTGATCCGTGTCGAAGACGACGGCGGCGGCGATGCGGAGCGGGTTGCGCAGTCGGCCGGATTCGGTCTCACCGGCATCCGCGAACGCGTCACGGCGGCCGGCGGATCGCTGTCGATCCTATCAGCCAATCGCGGGCTGAGCGTCGCCGCCACCATCCCGCTTGCCGCATGAGGCCGGGATGAACGAGGTCGCGGCAACAGGCATCTCCGTGCTGCTGGTCGACGACCACCCCATCGTGCGGCAAGGCTACCGGCGCGTGCTGGAAAGCCAGGGCGACCTGCATGTCGTCGCGGAAGCCGACAACGCCGCGGACGCCTACAGCGCCTTCAAGACGCACGACCCTGATGTCGTGGTGCTGGACATCTCGATGCCCGGGGCGAGCGGGCTGGAGGCGATCCGCAATATCCGCGCGCGCAGCCCGCGGGCGCGGATTCTCGTCTTCACCATGCACAACGAGGCCGTGCTGGTGAAAGCGGCCTTCGGCGCCGGAGCAAGCGGCTTCGTCACCAAGAGCAGCGAGCCGTCGGCAGTCGTAAACGCAATTCGTGCCGTCGCGCGCGGCGAGCGCGCCATGAGCGACGACATCGCGCACATCCTCGCCGAGGACAGTCTGTCGTCGGGTTCGGTGCTGGATCAGCTCGGCGAGCGCGAGATCGAGATCCTGCGCCAGTTCGCCGGCGGGGCGACGACCGAGGAGATCGCGACGCATCTCAATCTCAGTGTGAAGACGGTCCAGAACTATCACTACCTGATCAAGACCAAGACCGGCGCGCGCACGGATGCGCAGCTGGTGCGGCTCGCCGCCACCTGCGGGCTGACCAAGATCTAGCAGCGGGGCTGCCGCTTTCCCCTCATCACTTGAATATCTTGAATCTGCCGGGCCCGATGGAACGGAGGCCATCCAGCGCCGGTTAGGAGTAGAGTGGAGGAATCGCCATGAGTAAGGCTCATCACAAGGCAGTCGACCATCCCCCGATCATCACCGTAGGCGAGCTCATCGACGAACTTTGCCGCCTGCCCGATACGGCCGTCGTCCACTTTCGCTGCCCCATGCTCGAGCAGGAGCTGACATTCTACCGCCTTCGCAAGCGGTCAAAGGATGCCGTCGAAATCGCGGTCAATGCCTATCCTGAGAGCCCGCCGGTCGTACCGGCGACCAACGGCGGTGCGATTCACCCGCGCAGGCACGCAAGCACCGCGCCCTCCATTCGGGAGAGCGCGCTTCTTCACAAGGCAAGAGGGTGAGATAGGCCTCGCGGTCTAGCACGCCTTCAGGCCGGTTGTGCCTTCTTCCTTCTCCCCTTGCGGGAGAAGGTGGCGCGAAGCGCCGGATGAGGGGTTGCCTCAGCGAACTCAGATGCAAGAGAGTCACTCGCGGAGAAAGACCCCTCACCCGTCTCGCCGCTACGCGTCGAGCCACCCTCTCCCGCAGGGGGAGAGGGGAGGAGAGCGTCAATTCTCGCGCTAAGCCTTCAGGCCGCGCAGCACCAGCGCGAGCGTCGCGTCGACACGCGCCGGCAGATCGGCGTCCTTCCATTCGTCGGCATGGGCCGGGTGGTGGAAGCGGACGGTGGCATCGAAGATCGCGCGCGCGGTTGTCTTGACGTCATCCACAGCGAATACGCCCTGGCTCACGCCGTCGGTCAGGATCGCCGCGATCTGGTCGATCATGGTGTCCTTGTGGCACTTCACCGCCGCGCAGGCCTCGCGCGCCAGCGTCAGATAGGTCTCGAACATCTCGGGGTCGTCGAGCACGCGCGAACGCTTGGCAGCGAACAACGTGCGCAGCCAGCGGTCGAGCCTGTCGGGCGCCGCCCCCTGCTCCCTGGCGATCGCCAGGAGCGGAGCATCGATGCGGTCGAGCCAGCGTTTGGCAACGGCCTCGCGCAGCGAGGCCTTGCTCGGGAAATGGCGATAGACGCTGCCGTGGCTCACATCGAGCGCGCGGGCAACGTCGACCACGGTGGCCTTGGCAAGTCCGTAGCGCCGCAAGACGTCCTCGGTGACTTCGAGGATCCGCTCCGGCGTCAAGACAACGGCTTCATTCATGCCAGCACCTTGTTCCCGTTTCAGGGTTCGTCCGGCGATAGGGCTGCTTCCGAAGCGCCCTCACCGGTCGTTTCGGAAAGCCTATGCCTTAATGAGGCAGTTTTGCAGCCTGCGCCGCGATCTGGCGCGCCACCAGCAAATTGAGCCAATGCCCAATCGTGCCGGTGAAATTGAGGATTTCGGTCGTCATTGTCTAAGTCTCCATTCGTCCACGGCTCCCATCTCCAATTATGCCCTTGAATCCGCTGTTGTTTCGGACTTGGGGCCCCCGGGACGGGATTGCCGCGGGACGCCCAATCAGAGCGTCCGCGAATGGATATACACGTCTCGATGACAGATTTCAATATCTGTCAGTCAATGATCCGTGATTGACAGTTAATTTGCCGATTGAGGCCGAAACGGCTCCATCGACGCCGGCACTTTGCCCCCGCCCCAGCTATCCCCATGGCGGCCTCAGCCGCGAGCGCGGCGACGAGGCGGTCGACCTCGTCCTCGGTCGTATAGAGCGCGGGGCTGACCCGAATGCACTGACCCCGGGCGACGCCGTCGCCGCGCACGGTCAGCACCCCGTGCTTGTCGCGCAGGGCCCCGACCAACGCATTGTTGTCCTCGCGCGAGCCCTTGTTCCTGATCCGGAATGAGGTAATTCCGGCGGCAAGCCCCGGCTCGTCCGGCGTCAGCACCTCGACATTCGGCAACGCGCGCGCCTTTGCGACCCAGCGGTCGCGCAGATAGCGCAGGCGCGCGGCCTTGGCGGGCGTGCCGATGGCCTCGTGAACCCTGAGCGCCAGCGGCAGGGTCAGGATGGCGGCAAAGTTCGCGGTCCCGGTATGAACGCGGGTGCGGATGTCGTTCGGATCGAAGCTGCCATCGCCGTAATGGCGGTCGATCGCATCCAGCCGGCCCTTGCGGATGTAGAGGAAGCCGAGGCCGACCGGCGCCCCGATCCATTTGTGCAGATTGAAGCCGATGAAATCCACGCCGAGATCGGCAATGTCGAACTCGAGCTGGCCCCATGAATGAGCGGCATCGAGAATGACGTCGATGTTCTTCGCCCGCGCCATCGCGGCGATTTCCTTGACCGGCATGATCAAGCCGGTGCGATGGCTCACATGGGTGAGCAGGATCAGCCTGAGCCGGGGCGTCTCGGCGATGGCTTTCGCGTAAGCGTCGAGAATGGCCTGTTTGCTGGCAGGTTCCGGCACGGCGATCTTGACGACGCCGACGCCGCGCCGATCCTTCAGCCATTCCATCGCGAACTGCATCGAATCGTAGTCGAGATCGGCGTAGAGAACGGCGTCGCCCGCCTGCAGGCGGTTGTAGTTGACGATGAGATCCTGCATCGCCTCGGTTGCGCCGCGGGTCAGGGCAATCTCGGTCTTGTCGACGCCCGCGGTGCGCGCCAGCGCGGCGACGACCGCGTCGCTGTCCGCGCCGAATTTGGTGCGGGCATAGGCGGTGTTCTGCCTGTTGATCCTTTCGGTCTGGCGGATGTATTCGGCGAGCACCGGCTTCGCCATGATGCCCCAATAGCCATTCTCGAGATTGGCCATGGTCCGGTCGACGTCATAGAGGCCGGCGATCTGGTCCCAGAACGCGCGATCCCGCGCGGCGTCAGCCCCTGTCCGCACGAAGGACGGGACGGCGGATGCGTCGGCTTGGGCGCCGGCACTGCCAACCGTCGCCAGCGTTGCGGCACCGCCCAGCACGCCGCGCCGCGAAATTTGCAAAGTTCGATCCATCACAGGCCCCCGTTTTCAGGCCGCTTCGTCGCAAGCTGGAACGACAGCGTCATGACAGAAGCCGGCTTATCCGCTGCGTGGACCAGCCTTGCCACCGGGCAGGCACGGCGCACCCCGGGAAATCTCTTGCAAATGCGCCCGGATGTCGCTTCGCTCATCCGCACGACAACAATCAAAAACGGACCCACCCATGCCCATCGTCAACCGCATCGCCGCCCTCTCCGACGAAATGGCCGCCTGGCGCCATGACTTCCACGAGAATCCGGAGCTGCTCTACGAAGTCCACCGCACCGCCGGCATCGTTGCCGACAAGCTGAGGGAGTTTGGCTGCGACGAGGTGGTGACCGGCATCGGCCGCACGGGCGTCGTCGGCGTGATCCGCGGCCGCAAGTCGGCCTCCGGCAAGACCATCGGCCTGCGTGCCGATATGGATGCGCTGCCGATCATGGAAACCTCGGGCGTGCCCTACGCCTCGAAGGTCCCCGGCAAGATGCACGCCTGCGGCCATGACGGCCACACCGCGATGCTGCTGGGCGCCGCCAAATATCTCGCCGAGACGCGCAATTTCGACGGCACCGCGGTCGTGATCTTCCAGCCTGCCGAAGAAGGCGGCGGCGGCGGCAAGGCCATGGTCGACGATGGTCTCATGACGCGCTGGAACATCCAGGAAGTCTACGGCATGCACAACATGCCCGGCCTGCCCGAAGGCCATTTCGCCACCACGCCCGGCGCGATGCTCGCCTCCTCCGACAACATCCAGATCATCGTGCACGGCAAGGGCGGTCACGCCGGCGCAGGTCCCCACAAATCGGTCGACAGCGTCCTGATCGGCTCGCAGATCGTCAATGCGCTGCAATCGATCGTCGCGCGCAACGTCGATCCGCTGAAGTCCGCCGTTATCTCGATCACGCAATTCCACTCCGGCACGGCGTTCAACATCATCCCCGAGCGGGCCGAGCTCGCCGGCACCGTGCGCACGCTCGACCCCGAAGTGCGCGATCTTGTCGAGCGCCGGATCGGCGAGGTCGCCGAGAGCGTCGCCCGCGCCTATGGCGGCTCGGCCGAGACCAAGTACACGCGGATGTATCCGGTGACGATGAACCATGCGCGCGAGGCCGGCCTTGCCGCCGACGTCGCCCGCGACATCGTCGGCACCGAGCGCGTCAACGACAAGTTCATTCCGATGATGGGCGCCGAGGACTTCTCGTTCATGCTGGAGGCGCGCCCCGGCGCGATGGTGCTGGTCGGCATGGGCGACGGCAACGAGTGCCACCACCCGGCCTATGTCTTCAACGACAACATCCTCGGCCACGGCGCCTCGTTCTGGGTGCGCATGATCGAGACTCGGATGCCTGCGTAAAAGCCGCGTTCCGTAGGGTGGGCAAAGCGAAGCGTGCCCACCACTGCGAATGGTGGGCACGGCGCTTTGCGCCTTTGCCCACCCTACGGCAGCGTCACTCGGGGCGACATTTCACCCCTCATATTGCAGCACGTGCATGCCGGCGTTCCAGTCGGAGACGAACATCAGCCCGTCGGGCCGGACATAGGCGTCGCAGGTCTTGGCCGCGAGCCCGATATTCGGACGCGGATCGACGAGCTTCTTCGGGACCGGCGGCACCCAATACGCGATCTCCTTCGGCGCGAACGCGTCCTTGATGTCGAACACCCTGACGCCGGCGTTGTTGTAGGTCGCGAAGATCGTCTCCTCGCTCTGGAACGATCCCGGGCGGTTCTCGTGCAGATTATGCGGGCCGAAGGTGCCGCTCGTGCAGAAGTCGCGATCGCGCGGCGTCGGCAGCGTTGCGATCGGCACCGGGTTCTCGGGCGCGCGCACGTCGAGCACGAAGGTGTGGAACAGGCCCTTGGCACATTTCTCCGCATTGGCTTCGTCCGCGACGATCGCGAGCTGACGCTTCGGCAGCGGCAGCGGGGTATGCGTGCCGCCGGCGAAGGGCGGCGACCAGTTGATGTGCGACAGCAGTTTTGGATTGGCGGGATCGCTGATGTCGTGGATGGTGAAGCCGCCGTCGCGCCAGGCGGCATAGCCGCGATCGCCCGCCGTGATCATGTGATGGAGCGCAAAGCGCTTGCCCTTCGGGGTCGCGGCCTCGCCCGCCGCACGGTTCATGCCGGGCAGCCACCATTTGGCGACGATCTCCGGCTTGGTGACGGTCTTGAGATCGACCACGCAGAGGATGTGGTCGGTGAAGCCGTCGAAATGCGCCGACACATAGGCGTAGCGGCCGCCGGGCCACCACAGCCGGTTGATGCCGAAGCCGGGCATTTCGAGGAAGGCGATCTCGCGCATCTCGCCCGGCTTCGAGATGTCGTGGATCGACAGGCCCGAGCGGAATTTCTTGGCCTTGGTGATGCTGTCGACCAGCGTGTTCTCGAAATAGCCGCGCATGTTGTCGTAGGACTGCATCGCGACGATGTTGGCGCCGTTGGCCAGCAGCAGCAGGTCCTCCGCCACCTGGAGATGGTGGGTGCGCGTGTACTGCCCTGCAGTAAAGAAATTCACCGGCTTCAGCGCACGCGGATCGGACGCGTCCAGGATCGTCACGCCGTCGCTGAACATGTGCCCGACATAGAGGTGCTGCCGGTTGAACATCACCTGTACGCTGTCGGGCCGGCCGCCGATGTCGCTGTAGGAGATGTGCTTGATGCCCTTGCCGATACCCTCTGGCGGAATGTCGGCCTCTGAAGCCCATGCGGACCTCGACCATCCGGACAGTGCAGCGGCCCCGAAAACGGCCGACAACTGCTGAAGGTGACGGCGGCGCGAGAGTGGACGCATCGGTTTCCCCCATTTTTTTTGGATGATGCGCGCTTGCGGCGAGGCACGCAAACCTCGTATCGTTCGCCCTCTCGTAGAGCGACTCACGGCAAGTCGTTGCCATAAGGGGCGTCGAGGACGTCTTCAAGCGCGTCCGGGCGCGATGATCTTGGTCGGCTACTCTACCCGGCGCGTTGCCACGAACCAACTTTCAATGGCACACTTCAATTTGCCCAACACCGCCGGAACTGGCTTCGAGGTGACATCCCTTGCGGACGGGCCGGCACCCGGTTGCTGATGAACAGAACATCTGTCCCGCAGCTTGTGGCCGCGCCGGCGCCGTCTCGGTGCTCTTCCGGTCCTGATCTCGCTTCTTAGAATCCTCCCGCGTTGCGACCGGCTTCTTCTCCTGAACCTTCTCGCACTCATTGTCGTCGCCGACCCGATAACCGGCGCGGCAGGTGATCTTGACGCATTGATCGCCGTCGGCCTTGAAGCCGAAATTGCACACCAGAGGACAGACCCGTCCGGGCTTTGCCTTCAGCGCGTCGAGAGCGTCGACGCCGGCGAGCTTCACGTCGAACTGGGTGCCGGCATATCTGTTGAACAGCGTCAGCGAGCGCTGCGAGGCAGCGCTCCAGTCGCCATCGGCAGCGGCGGAGAGGCAGCCGACACGGCGCAGTTCGCTCTGCACGGATTTCGTCAGTTCGGCCGGTGACAATGTGGATGCCGGCGGAGGTGCAAGGGCCGCAACCTTTTGCTCGGCCTCGGCCAACTGCCGATCGGCCGCCGGCTTTGCGGCCTGCTCCGCCTTCTCGGCCGCCTGCCTGGCGGCAAGCTCCGCCTTGGCCTTCTCCGCCGCCTGCTTCTCGGCCAGCGCTTTCGCAGCCGCCGCCTCGGCCGCCTTACGCTCGCGTTCGGCCGTCTCTGCCTTCGCCTGCTCGATCTGCTTCTGCTTCTCCGCCGCAATCCGCGCCTCTTCGGCAGCTTTCGCAGCAGCGGCAGCTTTTTCCAGCTCGGCCTTCTGGGCGCGCTCGGCGGCGAGCTTCACTTTTTCCTGTTCGGCAAGACGCGCCTTTTCAGTTGCCGTCGCGCGCTCCTCCTCGGCGGCAATCTTCTTCAACTGCACGCGGGCGAGGTTGGCGTAAAAGCCGTCCGGATAGGTCTGCAAAAATGCTTCCCAGGCCTCACGCAGCCCGGCCTGAAGCGCAAGCTCGTAATCCCGGCGCACGCCGTCCTGCGGATTTGCCTGCGGCCCCGCCGCGGCAGCCGGCTTTGCAGGCACCAGCGGCACGTCGTCGCCACCGAGCGAGCCATAAACATACGGCTCCTGCTTGTAGCCGGTCGCCTTCAACACGTCGTCGCGAACGAAGCCGAAGGCCTTGCGCAGATCGAGCCCGGGCTTTGGCAGATGATCGGCCAGCGCCACTGCAAACGGGCTGTTCCGGGCGTCACCATCCGACGCCGTCGAACCTGCCTTGGCCGCGAATGCGATCATGGTGTTCGGGCTGGTCGGCTCGACCTTGGCGAGCCCCCGCCCGATCGCGCGCGAGGCCACCGAGCGCTTCATCGTCTTCGAGAACGGGTTGTCGCGGCAGGCATCGAGGATCACGAGCCGAAGCTGTTTGGCCGGCTCGATGCTCACCAGCACGCGATCGATCGGCAGCGCCTCGTCATAGACGTCGGTGTCGGTCTCGAGCGCGGCATCGATCGGGATCAAATAGTTGGTGCCGTCCACCTCGAGGCCGTGGCCTGCGTAGTAGACGATCGCGACATCGGCGTCCCGCGCCCGCGCGCCGAACTCGCGCAGCGCCTTGCGCATTTCGGGCGCGTTCAGATCCTGCCTGACGTCGACGGTGTCGAAGCCGGCCTTCCTGAACATGCCGCCCATCAGGATCGCGTCGTTCACGGGATTGCCGAGCTTGGGTGCGCTCTTGTAGGCGGAATTTCCGATGATGAGTGCAACGCGCTTGTCGGCGAGCGCCGGACTGCAGCCGAGGCAGCTTGCGGCAACAAAGCCAGCAAGGGCTGTGAGTGCGACGGCTGACGTCCGAAAATGTTTCGTCATCAGTTGCATATTTCGGCCGGTATTTTCGAGGCGGGATTGGAAGGATGATTGGCTGTTCCGAGCCGGCATCCCTTGGCAATCGGTCTGCATCCGGCGGCGTTACAGATCATCTGTCCCGAGGCCTGGGGCGCCGAAGGTGCGGCCTCGCTCTGCTTGCGATCCTGATCGCGCCTCCGCGACTCCTCGCGCGCGACCGGCTTCTTCTCCTGGATCTTCTCGCACTCGTTGTCCTCGCCGACGCGATAGCCGGCGCGGCAGGTGATCTTGACGCATTGATCGCCGTCGGCCTTGAAGCCGAAATTGCAGACCAGCGGGCAGACGCGCCCCGGCTTGGCCTTCAGTGCATCGAGCGCGTCGGTGCTGGCAAGCTTCGCGTCGAACTGGGTGCCGGCATATTTGTTGAACAGGGTCAGCGAACGCTGCGAGGTGGCGTTCCAGTCGCCGTCGGCGGACGCGGACAGACAGCCGACGCGGCGCAACTCGCTCTGCACCGATTTTGTCAGATCGGCCGCGGATAACGTGGATGCCGGCGCGGGCGAAAGGGCGGCGACCTTCTGCTCGGCCTCGGGCATCTGGCGATCCGGCGCGGGCTTTGCACCCTGCTCCGCCCTCTCCGCAGCCTGCCTGGCGACGAGCTCAGCCTTGGCCTTCTCCGCGGCCTGCTTCTCGGCCAGCGCTTTCGCGGCTGCCGCCTCCGCAGCCTTGCGCTCGCGTTCGGCCGCTTCAGCCTTTGCCTGCTCGATCTCCTTCTTCTTTTCGGCCGCGATCCGGGCCTCTTCGGCGGCCTTGGCAGCCGCAGCGGCCTTCTCCTGCTCGGCCTTCTGGGCGCGTTCGTTAATGAGACGCGCTTTTTCCTGCTCGGCCGCCCTCGCTTTTTGCTCGGCGGATGCGCGGGTCTCTTCGGCACCGATCTTGTTCAACTGTCCCTTGGCCAGATTGGCGTAGAAGCCTTCCGGATACGCCGCCAGAAACGCTTCCCAGCCGTCGCGCGTTGCGAGCTGGAGCGCGAGCTCGTAATCCCTGCGAATGGCCTCCTGCGGATTGGCCTGCGGACCGGTTGGGGCTTGCTTCGCGACGAGGGGCACGTCGTCGCCGCCAAGCGAGCCGTAGACGTAGGGCTCCTGCTTGTAGCCGGTCGTCTTGAGAACGTCGTCGCGCACGAAGCCGAAGGCCTTGCGCAGATCGAGTCCCGGCTTCGGCAGGTGCTCAACCAGCGCCGTCGCGAAGGGACTGTTTCTGGCATCGCCATCGGACGCCGTCGAGCCAGCCTTCGCCGCGAAGGCGATCATGGTGTTCGGGCTGGTCGGCTCGACCTTGGCAAGGCCGCGTCCGATCGCGCGCGAGGCCAGCGTGCGTTTCATCGTCTTGGCGAACGGATTGTCGCGGCAGGCATCCAGGATGATCAGGCGCAGCTGCTTGGCCGGTTCGACCGCGAACAATGCCCGCTCGACCGGGATGGTCTCGTCGAGGACGTCGCCGTCCGTCTCCAGCGTGGCGTCGGTCGGAATGAGATAATTGTTGCCGTCGAGCTCGATGCCGTGGCCGGCGTAGTAGATCACCGCCATATCCGCATCGCGCGTCCTGCCGGCGAACTCGCGCAACATGCGCCGCATCTCGCTGGCGCTGAGATCGAGCCGGACGTCGACTGAATCGAAGCCGGCCTTCTTGAACATTCCGCCGACCAGCGTGGCGTCGTTCACGGGATTGCCGAGCTTCGGCGCGCTCTTATAGGCGGAATTGCCGATGATCAGCGCGACCCGCCGGTCGGCATGTGCCGGACCGCAGGCAAGGCCCATCGCCAAAATCAACAAAACGAAAAACCGAAACGGAATCACTTGCGTCCCCCGGATGCAATTCCATGAGACTATTCGGGAGTGTCGCCGATTGCTAATTCTTCCTGCGTGATATCCATCACACAAGGCGCTGAAGCTGGATCTATGGTTAGGTGGCGAAGCCATACCTCCCGCGAGAGTTGAACCCGGGCCCGTCATCGCGCCGCGGAGCGTAGATCCGCCGGCTCGCGCGCACGCAGCAGGCGAGCTGCGGCCTCCTCTGGCGCCAGAGGCAGGGTGAACTGAAAGACGGCGCCCCGCGGCTCGTTGGCGCCGGCCCACATCCGTCCGCCATGCGCCTCGATGATCGAGCGACAGATGGCGAGACCCATCCCCATGCCGGTGGGCTTGGTGGTGTAGAAGGCTTCGAACAGGCTCTCGACATTCTTCGGATCCAGTCCCGGACCGGAATCCCGCAAGGTGACCTGCACGCCGTCCGATGCATCCCGGCCGGTGCTGATCAGCAACTCGCGTCCCCCCTCGCCGACCGCCGCCATCGCCTCGATCGCGTTGACGATCAGGTTGAGGATCACCTGCTGAAGTTGAACACGATCCGCCTGAACGGGCGGCAAGCCTTCGGCAAGTTGCGTTTGCACCGAGACGCCGTTCTTGAACGCTTCGCTGCGTGTCAGCGCAATCACCTCGAGCACCGCCTGGTTGATCTCCATGTCCTCCTTTTGCGGCGGCGCCTTCCTGATCAGCGCCCGGATCCTGCCGATGACGTCACCGGCGCGCATGCCGTCAGCGGTGATCCAGCCGAACGTCTGTCGAACCCGTTCCAGATTTGGCGGTTGCGCCTCCAGCCAGTTCAACCCGGCCTCGGCGTTCGCCACGATCGCGGCGACCGGCTGGTTGACTTCATGGGCAATCGAAGCGGTGAGCTGCCCCATCGTGGTGACGCGATTGGCGTGCGCGAGTTCCATCAGGGCTTCGCGGTAGCGTCGCTCGTGCTCGCGGGCATCGGCTTCCGCCCGCTTGAGCGCGGTCAGATCGAGGACAAAGCCGACGCCTTGATCCGTACCTTCGCCAAACATGGTCCCGCCGATCAGCACGGGCACACGGCTTCCGTCCTTGCGAACATACTCCTTCTCGAACGGGTGGGCCGTTCCGACCCGCTTCAATTCCGCCACGGTATGCACGTCGCGCTCGCGCCATTCCGGCGGCGTGAGGTCGAACCGATTCACGTGCCCTGAGACGAGATCCTCCCGGTCGTATCCGACGATGCGCAGGAATGCATCGTTGGCCTCGAGAATGCGCCCCTCGACCTCCCAGATGATGATGCCGATGATGTTGGCGTCGAACAGGCGCCTGATCTTGATGTCCCGTGCTGCAAGATCGCTCTGGAGCTGGATGTTCTCCTCGGTCGCCTTTCTCCGCCGTTTCGCCTCCAGCCGCGCGAGCGCCAGCGCAGCTCCAGCCAGCGCGACGACGAGGACCACGGCGCCGGCGATCAGCCAGGTCCAGCGTCGCTCGAATGCTTCGGCGCGCGCCTCCCGGTCGGCGAGCCGAAAGCGCTCGTGATCCACCATCTGGTCGATCTGCGAGCGGATCTCGTCCATGCTGCGGATCATCGCCAGCGCGGCCAGCCCGGACGTTCCCGCCGTCTTCAGCAACTCGTCGATCTCGCGCAGCGTTGCCGCAATGGTCAGTGCCACGTGACCGGCGCGAAGGCCCTGCAACGGATCGTCCGCGACCAGCATCTGCAGCGCCTGGGCCTCCCGTCGGACGCTTTCGTCGGAGACGCCGTAGGCCTTGAGATAGGCGGGGTCGAGGGTCATGAGATACCCGCGCCTTTCGGTCTCCAGCTCCGCGACGATCGCCCGCAGCCGATCGAGCGTTTCGAGGACCTGACGGCTATGCTCGATGAAGTGATGAGCTGCCTGCCGCTCCTGCCAATATTGCAGTCCGAGGAAGCTGGTCGCGGCAAACAGGGCCACAAGCACTGCGACCGCAAGGATCAGCGGGCGAGCAAACCATCGCAAAGACAGAGCCGGAGCAGAGGCTGACATTTGCCTAGCGTCATGCTCGCGTGACCGGCGCGTCTTCTGGTGCCGAGGCCAGAGCATTGCTAGAATGATAGCACGAATAGGCCCGCATAGGTGAGCCGGAAACCTGACCCAGGTTACTTCGGCTTCGGCCCCGGCAAGTCGTCCGGCGAGAGCCGCGATGTCGCAGGGTGCGGGCCCGCTCACGTGTCGTGAATGACTGCCTTGGTGAAGGAGCATTGACATGGCGCAGGGTGACAACGCACTGAACCGTCCGATGCCGGCCAGCCGGCGCAGTTTCGTCAAGGGATTGGGCGCCGGTGCGGTGCTGCCGGCCCTCGGCGTGCTGCCGCGGTGGAGTTTTGCCGAGAATGCCGCCGCAATCCGCGCCAATGCCGCGATCGACTGGAAGCAGTTTGCGGGTCAGACCATCGCGCTTTCGGGCGCGATCCATCCGTGGTCGAATGCAATCGCGCCGCTGTTGCCGGAGTTCACCATCCTTACCGGCATCAACGTCGCCGTCGATTTCCAGCTAGAAACCACCTATCTCGGCGCACTGCCGATCCGGCTCGCCCGCGGCAGCAGCACGCCCGACGTCTTCATGTTCACGACCTATGGCCAGGGCATCTCGAACGGATGGCTGGAGCCGCTGAACGGCTATTATTCTAACAAGTCGCTGACCGACGCCGCCTGGTATGACGAGAGCGACCTGCTCAAGACCGCCCGGGCCTTCCCGCTGTGGTCGGACGGCGAACGGTACGCCGTGCCGATTACCTCGGAGGCGATGACCCTGTTCGTCAACAAGGATGCGCTGGCGGCCAAGGACCAGCCTGTCCCCCAGACCTTCGAAGAGCTGCTCGTCACCGCCAAGGCGGCCAAGACCGGCGGGATGTCGGGGATCGCCATGCGGGCCCAGGCCGGCGGCAATTCCTCCCCACCGGCCATGGGCTTCCTGTTCTCCTATGGTGGGGCCATGGTCGAGCACAACAGGGTCGCTTTCGCGAGCCCGGAGGCGATCGCCGCCGTCGAGATGTACGGACAACTGCTCAGCCAGGCCGGGCCTGCCGGCGTCGGCAGCTATGAATGGTACCACGTGCTGGACGACTTCCTGCAGGGGCGGACGGCCATGGCAATCGACAGCAGCAACTTCGCGACCGACATCTCCAATCCGGCGAAGAGCCGCGTCGCCAAGCAGGCTGGATTTGCAACCTTTCCGCATCTCGCCGGTCGCAAACCCGTCCCCTTCATGTCGCACTGGCAGGCCTGCATCAATTCCAAATCGCGAAACAAGCGAGCGGCTTTCCTGTTTCTGCTCTGGGCGACGAGCAAGGCGACCTCGCTTCAGACTGCTGCGGCGGGGCTGGCGACGACGCGCGTGTCGGCCTGGTCGAGCGAGGGCTTCAAGAAGGCGTTCGGCTCGCAAGCCGCCGAGGCGGCACTGACCAACTTGCAGAACGCGGATGTCGACCGCGCCAAGGCAATCCTCTTCCATCCGCAATCGAGACCGATCCTCGACGCCTTCATGATCGGCGTCAACGAAGTGGTCAACGGTGCGAAATCGGCGAAGGAAGCGATGACGGGCGCCGCCGAAAGGGCCAACGCGGCGATCCGCGGGTAGCGGCGATGCGTCATCCAATCGATGAGTTGGGGCCGCGCGATGCGCGGCCCCAAGGGCTTTCCCGCTCGGCCATGCCGGTTAGGCGAAAACCACCTCGTGCCGCATCACGAACGGCGCGAGCAGCGTGTGCACCTCACCGGCCGCCATCTCGCGTTGGTCCGCAGGCAGGTTCGCGAGCGTCACGGTGGCAATCGAGCCGTGGCTGCCATGGGCGCCGACCCTGACCTGGCAGTCGATGCCGCGCTCATTGAGCGGTGTCAGCACCTTCGTGAACACGCGCTGCGCGGCATCCCAGCGGAGCTGCGGCTTGAACACCTTGCCGACGCCGGTCACCGGCATCGGATCGATCGGGATGACCTGCACCGGCACAGCCGCACGCTCCGGCGTCCGCTCGCGCACCCATGTCTCCAACTCGCCCGGCTCTACGCTTGCGCCGGGTTTCAGCTGCACATAGCCGACCGGCAGCTCGCCGGCATAGGCGTCGGGCTGGCCGACCACGGCGGCGAAGCCGACGGCGGGATGGCGGAACATGATCTCCTCGATCGGCGCCGGATCGATGTTGTGGCCGCCGCGGATCACGAGATCCTTGGCGCGGCCGGTGATCCAGAGATAGCCGTCGGCATCGAGCCGGCCGAGATCGCCGGAATTGACCCAGACATCGTCGACGAACGCACCCTTGTTGTGCTCGTCGTTGAGATAGCCGCTGAACACGCCGGGCCCGGCCATGATCACGACACCGATCTCGTCGGGCTTGCAGTCGCGGATGAGGCGGCCGTCGGCATCGAGCTGCACGATGCGCACGCGCGCATAGGGCATGGGAAGGCCGACCGAGCCGAGCCGGATCGGCCGCGAGGGATAAGCAAGCGTGTGTACGCTCGAGGTCTCGGTCATGCCGTAGACCTCGACCACCGGCAGCTTCAGCTTGTCCTGGATCGCCGAGCCCACCGCGACGGGAATCGCCGAACCGCCGCCGGCGGCATATTTGAGGCTGGAGATGTCGGCACCGCCCGGCGGCACCGCGAGCGTTGCGGCCAGCACCGTCGGCACGCTCGACAGCGCCTCGGGCTTGAAGCGCTCCACCAGGCCCCAGATGTTCTTCACCGAGTTGGGATTGCGCCAACCGCTCGGCGAGAGCACGACCAGCGAGCCGCCGCTCGACAGCGTCAGCAGCACCTGGGTCAGTGATCCCCCGACGTGAAACAGCGGCATGCCGAACAGCAGATTGGCGCCCGGCTTCGACTTCAGCAGCAGATTGAGCGCCCAGGCCTGATAAACTTGGTTGGCATGGGTGTGCCGCACCAGCTTCGGCGTGCCGGTGGTGCCGCCGGTGTGGAAATAAGCGGCGACGTCGCTGCCCGAAATCTTGCGCCCGCTGACAAGCCGGTCGGCCGGCTGCTGCGCCGTGAGATCGTGGAAAGAGAAGATACCATTGGCCGGGTCGCCACCGCCGTGGACCTGCACGATCGCCTTGAGGTGCTTCAACTGCGGCCTGATCTGCTCGACCTTCTGCCAGATGTCGGTTCCGGGCATCGGCCCGAGCACTACCAAGACCTTGGTGTTGGCAGCCTCGAGAATCTCGGCGATCTGGTGCGGCTCGAGCAGCGGATTAACGGGATTGGCGATGCCCGCGGCCTCCGCTCCGAAAAGCGTCACGAAGGCTTCAGGCAACAGCGGCAGCATGAAGCTCACAACGTCGTCCTTGCCGACGCCGAGTGCGTGAAACATGTTGGCGGCTTGAATCACCCGCACAAAGAAGTCGCGATAGCTAACGACGATCGGAATATCGGCGGGATCGGCGTTTGGCAGGAACTGAATCGCGGGCCTGACGGGGTGTCTGTCCGCGGCAAGCCTAATGGCGTCATAGGTGCTCTCGGCCGCAACACGCTCGGCGTAAGGAACCTGCTCGAAGGCGCAAACCTCCGCGTCCGTTGCCAGGTCTGGATAGTCGCTGCCGATCAGCCGATCGAGCGCGTGGATGCCCGCCATGGAATTCCGTCCTCCCTCTGTTCATTGCCCCGCCCCCTGTCTTTTGACATTTGGTTCGGACGAGGCCTCGACCGATGGCCGGCCGAGCCGGGCCACAATGATGGATGATTTGGCGTTCGTCCATTGCTTCGCGATGGCGGCGACCAGGTCCGCTTCAGGCGGCCTTTGAACCTCCGCGCCCGATCCGGGGACCAAGAACTGCCATCAGATTCGCCGGCCAGCGTCCTGCCGCAAGACTTAGGGTGATCATGACCACGCGCTCGCGAAACCGCATCACAAAGCTGATCATTGCGCTCGCCATGACTTCGGCGATTATGGCGCCGGCGGTCACCCTGCCCGAGGCTGCGATCGCGGCGGACGGCCAGCTCGACAAGATGCGCGCCAAGATCGCGGCCTTCATCGGCGACAAGATGGAGAAGCTGGGCGGCTCGCGCATCGTCTACAAGGTCGACAGTGACGGCTTGCGCGAGAGCGCCGTCACGGATTTGCGCGACGACGTCTATAAGACCCTGCGCGAGGGCAAGATCGCCTTCTCCGGTCTTGCGATCCGCGACGGCGGCGTCGAGGTGAAGATCGCGGACGCCAAGGGCCGTGAAGAGCTGAAGCGCAAGCTCGCGTCCGCCGCTGAAGGAGTGCCGTCGCATGCCCTCACTGTCACCGATAGCGGCGACGGCCTCGTCAGGCTCAAGCCGACTGATGCGGCATTGGCCGCGGGACTGCACGATCTCGTCGATGATTCCATCGCCATGATCGAGCAGCGCCTCAAGGACGCCGGCATCAGGCTCGCCAGCGTCCAGCCCGACGGCACCGATCGCATCCGCATCTTCCTGCCGGGCATGATGGAGCCCGAGCGCGTGACCGCGATCTTCGCCACGAAGGTCAAGGTCAGCTTCCGCCTGGTCGATCTCTCGATGCCGGCGGAGCAGGCCCAATCGGGCACGCCGCCCGCGGGCAGCGAGGTCCTGCTCGGCTTCAAGGACAAGCGCCCCTATCTGGTCGCCAAGGACAGCGCGCTTGACGGCGACGACATCAGTTATGCCGGGCCGGGGATGTCGAGCAGCACGAACGAGCCGATTGTTTCGTTCCGCTTCAACGGTCGCGGTACGCGCCGCTTCGCCCACATCACCGAAGAAAACATCGGCAAGCCCTTTGCCATCGTGCTCGACGGCAAGGTGATCTCGGCTCCCGTGATCCGCGAGCCCATCACCGGCGGCTCCGGCCAGATCTCCGGGAATTTCACCTTGGAAGAGGCGAACAGCGTCGCCATGATGGTGCGCGCCGGTGCGCTGCCGGGCCACCTTGGCCTCGTCGACCAACAGGTCGTGCAGCCCGCCGCCAAGCCCTGAGGCAGGCCCTCCACCGGACGCCCCCTTCGGGTCCGCGGGGCCTTCCGCGGCTGCAGGCAACGCCGACGCCCCGGGGGCGAATCACCCGGGCGCGGCGGCCATACGCACAACCAACGGGCAATTGCCGAAACGCCCGATCAGGCTAAAATTTGCCTCTTGCGGCATGACGGCCAAAGGCTTCATTTCAAGCGGTCGTCATTCGATTTCCGCTATACGAGTACCCAAGGACTGAAGGCCTTACGCGGGGTTAGTACCATGCTGTCCGGCAGCGCAGACACGTCGTCCATCCTCGACCGCATCCTCGATGCGGCGACGGACAATCTCAGGATCGCGAAAATCCTGGTCCAGATGGGCCTCGATCCCAACAACGTGACCTGGGACGGGATCTTCAACCGGATGCTGGAGATCTTCATCCACAACATCACCCTCGCCAATCTGTTCGCCGCGGTCGGCGCCGGTTTCTTCGTCGCCACCCTGCTGATGCGGACCATGGTGCCCCTGCGCGTCGCCAACATGGTCGGCTGCGCCTTCTTCGCCGTGTTCGGCGCGCTCACCGCCAACGTCTCGACGTTCCTGCTCTATCTGCTGCTGCTTCCGATCAACGCACTTCGGCTGCGGCAGATGCTCAAGCTGGTCAAGAAGGCGCGCCATGCGGCCGAAGGCGACATGTCGATCGAGTGGCTGAAGCCGTTCATGACCGAGCGGAAATATCGCAGCGGCGACACGCTGTTCAAGCTGGGCGATCCCGCCAAGGAGATGCTCCTCACGGTCACCGGCAAATTCCTGGTCAAGGAGATCAACGTCGAGATCGGGCCTGGCGCGCTGATGGGCGAGCTCGGCTTCCTGACGCCCGACAACAGGCGCACCGGAACGATCGAATGCATCGAGGACGGCCAGGTGCTGACCATCACCTATGACCGGCTGCTCGAGATCTACTTCCAGGACCCGCAGTTCGGCTATTACTTCCTGGTGCTGACCAGCCAGCGCCTGCTGCAGAACATCGATCGCCTGCAGAAGCAGCTGGCGACGGCACGGACGCCGACCACCAACAGGATCGCGTGACGCTTGCTCAGCTCAGCAGCAGCGCCATGCCGGGATCGCCCTTCTCCATCGCCCGCCGGTAGGCGGGGCGCGCGCCGATGCGGCCGAGATAACTGACCACGTTCGGACAGCGCGACAGGTCGTAAGGCTGGAAGTAGCGCATCGTGGTGAGCGAGAACACCGTCATGACATCGGCGGTGGTGAAGGTCTTGCCCGCCAGATATTCGGCGTCACGAACGCGCGCGTCCACCAGGTCGAAGGCGCGGTCGACGCGCCCCCTGGTCGCGACCAGCATCGGATTATCATCAGTGAGCTTGAGCCGGTTCAGGATCATCAGCCGGCCCATGCCGGCCTGCAGCGTGCCGTTGGCGAAGTGAAACCAGTAGAGGAACTGCGCGAAGTCGGGATCGTCGGAGCGCAGCGCGAGACGGCCGTTGCCGTATTTCGCCATGATGTAGTCGACGATGGCACCGGACTCGGCCAGCACGAGATCACCGTCCGTGATGACAGGCGCCGCCCCGATCGGATGCAGCGCCTTGTAGTCGGGCGGCGCCAGCATGGTCGTGGCATCGCGCGTGTAGCGCTTCAGCTCGTAGGGGATTTCGAGCTCCTCGCAGAGCCAGACGATGCGCTCGGACTGCGACTTGCCGAGATGATGGACGGTGAGCATGACGCCTCCTGCGGATCAATTGACGCCCTATCCTAACCCGTCATTGCGAACGCAGCGAAGCAATCCAGAGTGTCACCCGCGTAAAGACTCTGGATTGCTTCGTCGCAAGAGCTCCTCGCAATGACGGGGTGGAGAGAGTGCGCTCCACACCCCTCGTGCCCCGGACGCGGCGCAGCGTCACTTCGACGATGCGCTGCAGAGCCGGGGCCCATGCCGCCGAGAGCATGCCCTGTGGTGTCGGTCCCGCCTCTGCGCGGCAGCGTCGCACGCTGCAGCGCGTCCGGGACACGAGAGTGAGACTATCCCACCTCGTCCGTCACCATCCGCGCCACGACGCGGTCGCGGCGGATGAAGTGGTGCCAGAGGGCGGCGATGACGTGAACCGCGATCAAGCCGAGCAGCACATAGGCAAAGAGGATGTGGCGGTCCTCATAGGCATTCGCCGCCGCACGGTCGGGAGAGGTGAATTGCGGCACGCGAAACAGGCCGAAGAAGTCCGAATAATCGGGCGTGTGCGCGCCGGAATGCGCCCAGCCGAGCATGATGACGACGATGACGGCGAGATACAGCGCGCCGTGGCTGACGCGGGCCGCGACCTTCTGCCAGCGCGAGGTCTCGGCCGGCTGCGCCGGCGTCGGGTTGACGAGGCGCCAGAGCAGCCGCAGCGCGGTGAGCAGCAGGATCAAATAGCCGATATCGGCATGGATCGAGCGGTAGAAGAAGCGGTCGGGACGCGCCGGCATATGGTTCATCCACCAGCCGAAAGCGATCATGCCGATGATCGCCAGCGCCAGGCCCCAATGCAGCCATCGGGAGACGCTGCCCCAGCCGGCGCTCGTATTTCTGATCATGTCGGATCCCCGGAATTTTGCGGATATATCGCCGTCCGCGGCGCGGATATCGCTGTCTGATAGCGGGACAATGCGGCAATCGCGAAATTGAATCGTTCCAAACCGGCCGGGACCCGCCCCTGCCGCAAAACCGCCCCAAAAACCGAATGGTAACCATGACGGGCTAGGGTAAAGACGTGACCAATTCCTCGACGATCCTGGTGTTCGATTCCGGCCTTGGCGGGCTCACGGTGCTGCGTGAGGTCGTGGCCGCGCGCCCGGACGCCCATTACGTCTACGTCGCCGACGACGCCTTCTTCCCCTACGGTCACCACAGCGAGGACGAAATCATCGCCCGCGTCGTGCCGCTGATGGGTGAGTTGATCGGCGCGCATGATCCGGACCTCGTCGTCATCGCCTGCAACACGGCGTCAACCCTGGTCCTATCGCACCTGCGCGCCGCTTATTCCCTGCCCTTCGTCGGCACGGTGCCGGCGATCAAGCCGGCCTGCGCCCAGTCGAAGACGCGCCGCGTCTCGGTGCTCGGCACCAAGGGCACGGTGAAGCGCGAATACACCAAGGCGCTGATCCGCGATTTCGCGCAAGGCTGCGAGGTGACGCTGGTCGGCTCGCCCGAGCTTGCCTCGCTCGCCGAAGCCGAGCTGAGTGGCACGTCCGTCAGCGACGACGCCATCCGCGCCGAGCTTGCGCCCTGTTTCGTCGGCGAGGCGGCGGGCGCGCGCACCGACACGGTGGTGCTCGCCTGCACGCATTATCCGCTGCTGCTCGACCGCTTGAAGAAGCTCGCGCCCTGGCCGGTCGAGTGGATCGACCCGGCGCCCGCGATCGCCCGCCGCGTTTCCGACCTGCTCGGCGCGCGCAACGGCGGCATCGTGCAATCCGGCGCCGAGATGATCTTCACGTCGAACCGCGTGCATGGCCTCAGCGCCACGCTGACGCCGTTCTTCGGCGGGCGCGCGGTCGCCTGACTTTTCGGAGACACGGCGCGCTGCTAGGCTCCGCCGTCGTCGTCTTACCGCAGGTCATCCCATGCCGGTCCCCGCAAAGCCGCTCAATCGCCTCCGCCAATTGTGGAGCGAGGGCCGCCCCGCCTTCGGCGCGATCGCGACCATCCCGAGCGTGCAGATGGTGCAGATCATGGCGCGCTCGCTCGACTGGATCATCGTCGATCTCGAGCATGGTCCGATCGGGCTCACCGAAGCCCATGCGATGATCGCCGCCACGACCGGCACGCCGTGCACGCCGCTGGTGCGGATCGCGGCGAACGAGCCGTGGCTTGCGAAAGCGCCGATGGACATCGGCGCTTTCGGCATCAACTTTCCGATGATCAGCAATCGCGCCGAAGCCGAGAAGGCCGTGCGCAGCGTACGCTACCCGCCGCGCGGCGATCGGCTCTGGGGGCCGTTCCACGCGCCGTTCCGCTGGGGCCAGTCGATGCCCGACTACATGGCCGGCGCCGACGACGAGATGATCTGCATGGTCACCATCGAGCATGTCGAAGCCGTCAACCGCATCGACGAAATCATGGCAACGCCTGGCATCGACGTCGCGGTGATCGGCCCCGGCGATCTCGCGACATCCATCAACAAACGCGGTCAGATGGACGATCCGGAATTGCTCGAGCTGGTCGCCCGCGCCGAGGCCGGCATCCTCAGAAGCGGCGTGCCGATCGGCGGGGTGGCCCGCACCGCCGACCAGGCCAACGCCCTGGTCGACCGCGGCTACCGCGCCATCGCGCTCGGCTTCGACTGGTCGTTGTTCCAGCGCGGCATCATGGCCGCGTTCGACGGCATCAGGCGCTGAACAAGCCGATTGCCACCTTGTCGGGAACTGCCGCGCTGCTAGGGTCGGCCCCCCCAGGGAGGAAAAACCATGCTCAAAAAGACTTTGCTCGCTCTGTCCTTCGCCGCCATTGCCTTTGCGGCCTTCGCCCAGCAGCCCGGAATCAAGCGTACCCCGCTCCAGAAGGTGGAATTCCCCGACGGCTACGCCACCATCACCGCCATCGCGGAAGTCCCGGCGGGCGGCGCGGCCGGACGCCATACCCATCCCGGGGTCGAAACCGGCTATGTGCTGGAAGGCGAGCTCAGCCTCCTGATCGACGGCCAGCCGGAGAAAACCCTCAAAGCCGGCGATTCCTACCAGGTTCCGGCCGGCGTCGTGCACGACGCCAAGGCTCATGGCGATAAGGCCATGAAAGTGCTTGGAGTTTACATCGTCGACAAGACCAAGCCGCTGGCCTCGCCGGCGCCCTGATGCGGCGAACCGACCGGCCCCAAGCGGGTTAGGTTCGTGCTACAGAGCGTTTTCAAGCGAAGTGGATTCCGGTTCGCGTAAAGAAAACGCGTCAAAACAAGATTCTTCAGCACGCGGCGGGCAGGAACCTGCTCGCTGCACATATTTTCATCTGCGGGAACCGAAGGACCAATGCGCGGGACGCCCAAGACCATTTCGCTGCCCCGGCGCCTGATTTGCGACCTCATGCGCGCGTCGATGGACGTGCCGTTCGTCTCGCTGTCCCGTTCACTCAATATCCGCCCCCTGCTGGAGGCCCGCGCGGGCGCGATGGCGCCCGCCGGCTGGGCCGCGATGTTCGTCAAGGCCTTTGCCATCGTGGCCAAAGATGAGCCGGTCCTGCGCACCGTCTACGCCAAATGGCCCTGGCCGACGCTGTACGAGCTGCCCAGGAGCGTGGCGCTGGTAGCCATCGCCCGGGTCGAGGACGGCGAGGAATGCGTGCTGCCGCAGCGAATCGCAGCCCCGGAGGCCCTGCCGCTGGCCCAGGTGGACGCCGAGATCCGCCGCGCCAAGACGGCGCCGATCGCGGACGTCCCGATGTTCCGCAAGATCATGCGGGCCACCCGGCTGCCGCTGCCCTTGCGGCGCCTGTCCTGGGCCGTCGGGCTGAATTTCGGCCGGCAGCGCGGCAACTGGTTCGGCAGCTTTGCGGTGAGCTCGGTGGCCGCCTATGGTGGCGGCGAGCTCCATCCGGTCACGCCCGGCCCCTATATCGTCAGCTATGGGGTGGTCGAACCCGACCAGACCATCCATGTCGTGATCCGCTGGGACCACCGGGTGACTGATGCTGCCCCCATCGCCCGGGTCCTGACCCGGCTGGAACAGGTCCTGAACACTGAAATCGCTGCCGAATTGCGGGCGGCGGGCTCAAAGCCGATCCGGGCGGTCCGGACTTAAAAGCCGTCGTTCCGGGGCGGCTCGCAGAGCCGAACCCGGAACCTCGAGATTCTCAGGTGCGCAATTGCGCACCATAGTTCGATGCTGGCGGATCGCCCCGGAATGACGGGCTAAAGAATTGACAGCGAACCCCGAATTCCCCTAAAAGCCGCTTGCTCGCGGGCCGATTTCGGCCCGCGAAGCGTTTCGCGACCCGTGGTCCAGTCCCTTAAGCTTTGGGGATCGGACCTGTCGGTGCCGGGATCCATCCCGTCACACAGGAGGGCGCGTTTCCTCAAACCAACCTAACTCTATCAAGAGGACGCGATGACTAAGCGCAGTGAGGCGAAGTACAAGATCGATCGCCGTATGGGCCAGAACATCTGGGGCCGCCCGAAGAGCCCCGTGAACCGTCGTGAGTACGGCCCCGGCCAGCACGGCCAGCGCCGCAAGGGCAAGCTCTCCGACTTCGGCGTGCAGCTGCGCGCCAAGCAGAAGCTGAAGGGCTACTACGCCAACATTTCCGAGCGCCAGTTCCATGGCATCTATGTCGAGGCCAGCCGCCTCAAGGGTGACACCGGCGAGAACCTGATCGGCCTCCTGGAGCGTCGTCTCGACGCGGTCGTGTACCGCGCCAAGTTCGTCTCGACGATCTTCGCCGCCCGCCAGTTCATCAACCACGGCCACATCAAGGTGAACGGCCGCAAGGTCAACATCTCGAGCTACCAGCTCAAGGTCGGCGACGTGATCGAGGTCAAGGAAGCCTCCAAGCAGCTCGCCCACGTGCTCGAAGCCAGCCAGCTTCCCGAGCGTGAGACCCCCGACTATCTCGAAGTCGACCACGGCAAGATGACCGCGAAGTACACGCGCATCCCCGGCCTCTCCGACGTGCCGTTCCCGGTGCAGATGGAGCCGCATCTGGTCGTCGAATTCTATTCGCGCTGATAGTTCGGCAGAACGACATTCAAAGGCCCCGGTTTTCCGGGGCCTTTTCGTTTGAGGCGAGCACTCCCATGTCTCAGCCCACCCGTGCTATGTTTGCATGTAGCGGAGTTGACCATGACGCGTCTGCTGGAAGAGGCCTTCAGCAAGGTTTCCGGCCTGCCCGATTCAGAGCAGGACGAGCTGGCGCGCGCCCTGCTTGAGCTGGCCGGGGTCGATCAGCCTCCGATTCAGCTAACGGCGGCCGAGGAGGCCGATCTCGCCGAGGCCGAAGCTGAAATTGCCCACGGCGAGCTGGCCAGTTCTGACGAGGTCCGCACGATGTGGGCCAAGCACGGACTGTGAAGGTCCGCTACACAAAACGGGCGCTCGCCCAGATCGATCAAGTTCTGACCTACATTGAGGCGCGATCTCCCCAGGGAGCCAGCCATGTGCGCGACCGCATTGTCGCTCTCTTCGCGCTGCTTGGGGATCACCCTTATGCCGGGCGGCAGACCACTCGTGCATACGTCCGTCGCTTGCCGGTCAACCCTTATCCCTATCTGATCGATTATCGTGTGACCAGAAATCGTTATTATGCGGTTTCGTCACGCCGCCCGGCGTCCACCCAAAACTCGCTGAACGCGAGTGAATGCCATTCCCTTAGGGAGCAAGTTGATGCTCTATACCCCTCCCCCTGTTGATCCCAAGGCGCCGCCGGTGCGCATCAATCTGCTCTCGGACACGCAGACCAAGCCGACGGCTGGAATGCGCGAGGCGATGGCGCGGGCGGAGGTCGGCGACGAGCAGGTCGGCGACGATCCGACCGTGAATGCGCTGTGCGAGCGCGTTGCCGCGCTGATGGGCAAGGAAGCCGCGGTCTACATGCCCTCGGGCACGATGTGCAACGTCACCGCGACGCTGGTGCATTGCCGTCCCGGCGACGAGATCCTGGCGCATGAGACCGCGCACATCATCGCCCGCGAAGGCGGCGCGCATGCCGCGATCGGCGGCTTCCAGGTGACGCAGCTCAAGGGCCCCGACGGCCAGTTCACGCCGGAGACCTTTCGCAAGGCGCTGCACCCGCGCACGCGCTACCAGCCGCCGCAGACCGTCGTCAGCGTCGAGCAGACCGCCAATATCGGCGGCGGCACGATCTGGAAGAAGGCCGCGCTCGACGAGATCGTCGCGATCGCCAAGCAGCACGGCCTCGTCACCCACATGGACGGCGCGCGCCTGCTCAACGCCACGGTGGCCAGCGGCATCTCCCCGCGCGACATGACCGCGGGCTGGGACTCGGCCTGGATCGATTTCTCCAAGGGCCTGGGCGCGCCGATCGGCGGCGTGCTTGCGGGCTCGCGCGCCTTCATCGACGCGGTCTGGCAGTGGAAGCAGCGCCTCGGCGGCTCGATGCGGCAGGCCGGAATCTGCGCGGCCGCCTGCATCTACGCGCTCGACCATCACGTCGAGCGCCTGGCCGACGACCACGCCAACGCGCGCGCGCTCGCCCGCGGGTTGTCGCAGATCGCAGGCATCGAGGTGCAGGAGCCCGAGACCAATCTCGTGTTCTTCAAGCCCGACGGCGCCGGCATTCCCGGCGACAAGATGGTGGCGGCGCTGCGCCAGCGCGGCGTGACGCTCGCGATGATGGACGGCCGCATCCGCGCCTGCACGCATCTCGACGTCAATGCGGCCCAGGTCGAGGAAACGATCGGATACGTGCGCGAGATCGTGCGAGGGGCGTAACTACCGCCCCATCGCCTGATAGATCAGCGTCTTCAGCGCGAGCTGGATCCGGCCGCGCTGCGATGGGGTCTGCACCATGAAGATCCCGAACAGATCGTCCTCGGGATCGATGAAGAAGAACGTGCCGCCGACGCCGTCCCAGCGATATTCGCCGAGCGGCCATGACGTTCCCTCGGGCACCGAGGTGCGCACGGCGAAGCCGAGACCGAAGCCGCTCGTTGCGCCCGGATAATAGTTCTGCTCGCGCGAGACCTTCGTGTCCGGTCCTATGTGGTCCTTGGCCATCAGCGCGATGGTCTCGGCCTTGAGATAGCGGCGGCCTTCAAACGTACCGCCGTTCAGCAGCATCTGCGAGAAGCGCGCGTAGTCGCCGACCGTGCCGACGAGGCCGCCGCCGCCGGACTCCCATTTCAGCGGTTGCCGGGGATCGCGCACCTGCGTCATCGGGCTGATCGCGCGGTCCGCAGGCATCGGCTCGGCGATGCGCGGCCACTTGGCGGGATCGGCGACGTAGTAAGCGGTCTCCGTCATCCCGAGCGGATCGAGCAGCCGCTCCTTCTCGAACTGGAGCAGAGATTTGCCCGAGATCACCTCGACGATGCGGCCGAGCACGTCGGTGGAGAGGCCGTAGTCCCAGATCGTGCCGGGCTGTTCGGCGAGCGGCAGCGTGGCGATCTTCGCGACGAGCTCGGCATTGTTCAGGGCCTTGTTGTCGAACAGGCCGGCGTCGGCATAGAGCTTGTTCACCGGGCCCCCGCCATAATAGCCGTAAGGCAGCCCGGAGGTGTGACGCATCAGATCCTTGACCGTCACCGGACGATTGAGCGGCTCGAGATCGAGCGAGACCTTGCCGTCCTCGGCCTTCTTCTCGACGCCGACTTTCATCCCGCCGAAGGCCGGGATGTACTTTGCGACGGGATCGTCGAGCGAAAGCTTGCCCTCCTCGACCAGCATCATCGCCATGACCGTCGTGACCGGCTTCGACATCGAATAGAGGCGGAAGATCGTGTCCGCGCTCATCGAAATCTCGGTGGCGACGTCGCGGACGCCGAAATTCTCATAATAGACCGGCTTGCCGTGCTGCTGGAGCAGCAGGATCGCGCCCGGGAACGTTCCGGCGGCGATCTCCTTGCGGATGTAGTCGGAGACCTTGGCGAGGCCTTCGGGCGAGAAGCTGCGCGCGCGCCCGTCCGGGCCCGCCTGCGCACCGGCCGCACTCGACAGCAGAACGAGCGCCGCGAACAGCGCGCGGCGCCCAAACATGTCAATTCTCCATGGATTCATAAACCAACTGCTTCAATGTCCGCTGCACGCGCTGGCGCTCGGTCGGGGTCTGCTCCAGCAGGACGAAGAACATGTCCTGCTTGGGATCGATCACGAAGTAGCAGCCGGAGGCGCCGTCCCACTTCAATTCGCCGAGATCGCCGGGCGGCGGCGGTTTTGCGTTGCCGGGATCGGTGCGGACCGCGAGCCCGAGACCGAAGCCGAAGCCGTCGCCGGGGAAATAGAAATAGTCGCGATCGACACCGGAGCCCGGCCCGATCTTGTCGGTCGTCATCAACTTGAACGCCTCGGGCTTGAGGATCGTCTTGCCGTCGAGCGTCCCGCCATTGAGCAGCATCTGCGCGAAGCGCTCATAGTCGGCCATGGTCGTCACCATGCCGCCGCTGGCGAACTGGATCTTCTTGACGACCGTCGGATCGTTGATCCGGCCAACCCGGAAATCGCTGTCGTTCGGCACCGGCTGCGCCATAAGCTTCTGCTTCTCGGGAGCCGTCACGAAGAAGCCGGTATCGACCATGCCGAGCGGGTCCAGCAGCTTCTCCCGCATGATGTCGATCAGCGGCTTGCCGGCTGCGATCTCCATCACGCGCGCCAGAACGTCGGTGGAATGCCCGTATTGCCACAGCGCACCCGGCTGGTTGTGCAGCGGCAGCTTGGCGATGCGCTCGGCGAACTCGGCGAGGTCGAAATCGCCGGCATAGATATTGGCATCACGATAGGCCTTGCGGACCAGGCTGTCCCCATAGAAGCCATAGGTAATGCCCGAGGTGTGGCGCATCAGGTCGAGCACAGTGATCGGTCGCGTCGGCGGTACGAGCTCGAGCGACTTGGTGCCGTCGTCGGCTTTCTTCTCGACGCCGACCTTCACGTTGGCGAAGGAGGGAATGTATTTCGAGAGGGGATCATCGAGCTTGATCTTGCCATCCTCGACCATCTGCACGGCAACGACGGAGGTGATCGCCTTGCTCATCGAGAACAGGCGGAAGATCGTCTTGTCGGTGATCGGCGCCTTGCTGGCCACGTCCTGCACGCCGAAGGCTTCACGATAGACCGGCTTGCCGTGCTGCTTGATCAGCACGGTGGCGCCGGCAATCTTGCCGGTCGCAACCTCGTTCTTGAAGAACTCGCCGATCTTGGCGAGCTTCTCCTGATTGAAATGCGCGCCGGCCGGAATCTCGTAGGTGCCCTCCGCCTTCGCGAACGACATCGCGCCAAGCGACAACAACGCGCCGCAAGCGAACGCACGCAGTCCAGATCGTAAAATCATATCCCCTCCCCGGAACATGGTCCGGCGGAGTGTACCGACCGGGCCATCAGGCACAAGAGCTGCCGTAGCGCGCCAAAACGTCCGTATGGAGCGCGGCGCTTGCCTCCGAAAAACAACAGAAGACGACGTGGCCGACCGACGGCGCGGCCGGCAGGGCGTCGATGGTTGTATGGATCGCGATCTTGGCGGCCCGATCGGCAGGAAAGCGGAAAATGCCGGTCGAAATCGCGGGAAACGCCACCGAGGTCAGCTCGTGCTTGCCGCACAGCTCCATTGACCGGCGATAGCAGGAGGCGAGCAGATCGTCCTCGTTGAGGGTGCCGCCGTTCCAGACCGGTCCGACGGTGTGGATCACATGCGCGGCCTTGAGCCGGTAGCCCTTGGTGATCTTGGCATCGCCGGTCTTGCAGCCGTGCAGCATGCGGCATTCGGCGACCAGATCAGGCCCGGCGGCGCGATGGATCGCGCCATCCACGCCGCCCCCGCCAAGGAGCGACGAATTGGCGGCGTTGACGATGGCGTCAACGCCGAGTGTCGTGATGTTGGCAACGATGACCTCGAGCTCCGCGCCGCCAATCCGGCGCGACAGCAGGCTCACGGCCTCAGGCCGCGACGACGACGCCCTTCTCGGAGAAGAGCTGCTGCAATTCGCCGGCCTGGAACATCTCGCGGACGATGTCGCAGCCGCCGATGAACTCGCCCTTCACATAGAGCTGCGGGATGGTCGGCCAGTTCGAGTATTCCTTGATGCCGTTACGCAGCTCGGCGGATTCGAGCACGTTGAGGCCCTTATAGCCAACGCCGACATGGTCGAGGATCTGCACGACCTGGCCGGAGAAACCGCACTGCGGAAATTGCGGCGTACCCTTCATAAACAGAACCACGTCGTTCGACTTCACTTCGTTGTCGATGAATTCCGCGATGCTCATATCCGTGTCCTTCTGGGGCAGAGCCCTCACCAATTGCTTCGGGCCGGCTCAGCCGATCTAACCCGATACCTGCCTATATATGTAGCCCAAACCGTTGTGCATCCAAAGTAAAATGGCGGCGAACGGGCCTGCCCCGGCCCCTTGTCCCGTCCTTGGGCGGCCGATCCGGATGGCGCCGTCGCATTACATGATGGCACGAATATCATCGCCGGGGAGGACTTTCATACCGTAACGGAGCCCCTATCTAGGACGAACCTTGGTTTTGGAACCGGGCAACGCCAACAACGTTCTCTTGTCCTGTCTGGAGAAAAACGTGACGAAACCAGCCTCCGCCACGGCCGCCCCCGCGCTTTCGTCACCGTCCTCCGACCCGGGCAGCCTCGCCCGGCGGCTGGAGGACGCCTTTCTCACCGTCCGCAACGAGACCGAGCGCCGGGCCGCGCCGCTATCGCCCGAGGACCAGCAGATCCAGTCCATGCCGGATGCGAGCCCGGCGAAATGGCACCGGGCCCATACCACCTGGTTCTGGGAGCAGTTCTTGCTCGGCGAGCACGCCCCCGGCTACCGGCCCTTCCATCCCGATTTCGCCTTCCTGTTCAATTCCTATTACGTGAGCGCCGGGCCGCGTCATGCCCGCAATCATCGCGGCGACATCACCCGTCCCAGCGCAGACGAGGTCGGCGCCTATCGCCGTTATGTCGATGCGGCGGTCGTGAAGTTTTTTCGCGAAGCAGATGCGGAAAAGCTCCGGGCCCTGGCGCCGCTGGTCGAGGTCGGGCTCAACCACGAGCAGCAGCATCAGGAGCTGATGTTCACCGACATCCTGCACGCCTTCGCACAGAACCCGGTCTACCCGGCCTACGACCCGGACTGGCGCTTTCCATCCGCGACGCGCGCCGGTGACGATTGGATGACGCTCAACGAAGGCATCCATACCGTCGGCCATGTCGATGACAGCTTCCATTTCGACAACGAGAAGCCGGCCCATCGCGCCCTCGTCGGCCCCGTCAAGATCGCCCGCAATCTCGTGACCAATGCCGAATGGCTCGCCTTCATGCGCGACGGCGGCTACCGGACGGCAACGCTGTGGCTGATGGACGGCTTTGCCGCGGCCAGCAAGGAAGACTGGCAGGCCCCGGGCCATTGGCGCGAGGTCGACGGCGGATGGCAGGTGATGACGCTGGCCGGCCTCAGGCCGGTCGATCCCGACGCGCCGGTCTGCCACATCAGCTATTACGAGGCCGATGCATTCGCGCGCTGGGCCGGAAAGCACCTTCCGACCGAAACGGAATGGGAGGTCGCTGCCCGCACCAAGCAGCTCAACGACGCCTTCGGCATCGTCTGGCAATGGACGCGCTCGTCGTACTCGCCCTACCCCGGTTACCGCGCCGTCGAAGGCGCCCTCGGCGAGTACAACGGCAAGTTCATGGTCAACCAATTGGTTCTGCGCGGCTCCTCGCTTGCAACCCCTGAAGGCCACAGCCGTATTACCTATCGCAACTTTTTCTATCCGCACCACCGCTGGCAGTTCACCGGCCTGCGGCTCGCTGACTACGTCTAGTCTTTCATCCGACGACAGATGCGCGCCGGACAGCGCGTTCAGGAGAGTATCATGAATGTGCACGCCAGCGCTTTGGCCGAGGCCCATCTCCCCGACGAGCAGACCACCACTTTCGCCCGCGAGGCCATCGAGGACCTCTCGCAGCAGCCGAAAAAGCTGTCGCCGAAATATTTCTATGACGCGACCGGCTCGGAATTGTTCGAGGCGATCACGAAGCTGCCGGAATATTACCCGACCCGCACCGAGCTATCGATCCTGAAGGAGCGCGGCAGCGAGATCGCAAAGATCATTCCGGAGCATGCGGCCCTCGTCGAGTTCGGCGCCGGCGCGACCACGAAGGTCCGCCTGCTGCTGGGCCAGTGCAAGTTCGCAGCCTATGTGCCCGTCGACATCTCCGGCGATTTTCTCAACGCGCAGGCCAACGGGCTGAGGCGGGATTTCCCCTCGCTCGGCATCTATCCGGTCGCGGCCGACTTCACCACGCCGTTCGAGCTGCCGAAGGCGGTCGCATCCATGCCGAAGGTCGGCTTCTTCCCAGGCTCGACCATCGGCAATTTCGAGCCGCATGAAGCGCAGGCGTTCCTGAAGAGCGCGCGCCGGATCCTCGGCAGGGGCGCGCAGATGATCATCGGCGCCGACCTCGAGAAGGACGAGCGCGTGCTCCATGACGCCTACAACGACGCCGCCGGCGTCACCGCACGTTTCAACCTCAATGTCCTGGTGCGGATCAATCGTGAGCTCGGCGGCAATTTCGACCTGTCCGCCTTCACCCATCGCGCGATCTACAATCGCGAGCGGCACCGCATCGAGATGCACCTGATCAGCAAGAAGAGCCAGACCGTGCGGCTGCTCGGGACCAGCTTCTCGTTCCGCCCCGGCGAGAGCATTCATACCGAGAACAGCTACAAATACAGCATCGAGCGTTTTGCCGCGCTGGCGCAAGCCGCGGGCTGGCGGGTCCGCGAGAGCTGGACGGACGCGGCGAAGATGTTCTCGGTGCATGCGCTGGAGGTCGCGGAGTAAGACCCGCGGCCATCGCACGACCGGCTTCAATCAGGCTTGCACTGTTCGACCGACACCAGCCGCTGGTCGCGGATGACGGCGCGGAAGCTGTGGGCACTTGGCTTGCCGCACGACCAGGAGAGCGAGTCACCATCGCGCTGGAGCGGCTCGCCGAGCCAGAAAACCACCTTTGAGACCGGGTCGCCCGGCTTGAGCCGATCGACCCATTTCGCCGGGTTTGCCCAATGCCCGCAATCGCCCTGCCAGTAACAGGCCGGCGTGACGCAGCGCCCTATTGCAGGCTTGCCTCCGATGGCCTCGCAGGTCGACGGGCCTCGACCGAGCACCCGCCCCTGCGTGGCCTCCTCGACAACGAGCCCAGCCAGCGCAACGACAGCACCGAGGATGATGAGGCGCCGCATGCCGGGCTCACGCCTCTTCCGGCTTCGACCTCAGCGACATCGACTCCCATACCGCGACCACGATCAGGATCACGGTTGTCGCGACCGACAGCCAGAGCGGCGACAGATCGGCGGCGAACCACCACAGCGCCAGCAGCAGGATGATGCCGATGCCGTGCGACAGTTGGAGGAAGCCGCGGATCGAGTGCTTGAACAGGATGGTGCCGACCAGAAACACCAGGGGACCGCCGATCGTGCTGACGATGGCGCGGACGTCGGAATGGCCAGTCGGATGCTTCAGCACGAGCTCGTCCGAGACCGCGGTCAGGATGATGCCGGCGACGATCGGCAGATGCAGATAGGTGTAGGCGAGCCGCGCCAGCCGGCCGGATTCGGCAGACTTCGAGAGCCGTTCCGAGCCGGCTTCGGCGCCCTTGTGGAAATACACCCACCACATCGCGATGCTGCCGACCAGCGCCGAGACGAAGGCCAAGATATTGTCGGCGGTCCATTGCAGCTCGGCAAAGGTCGCGCCGTTGACCACGACGGCTTCGCCGAGCGCGATGATGATGAACCCGGCGCAGCGCTCGGCCATGTGGCCGCCCTCGACGGCCCAGGCCTCGACCGACGAGAATCCGAGCTTCGGCACCCAGAAGCGCACCGCCGGCGAGACATATTCGATCGTCAGCGCCGCGATCCAGAACCACAGCCTCTCCTCCCCGTGGGCGAGGCCGCCTGATATCCAGAAGATCGCGGAGCCGCAGAGCCAGATGAGGATTCGGATCGCATTGTGCCGCACCGCCGTCCGGTGGCGCGGGGTCGCGAACAGCCAGAACGCAGTGCGTCCGACCTGCATGGTCGCGTAGGCGACCGCAAACCAGAGGCCCCGGCCGTCGAAGGCGGTCGGGATCGTCGTGGACAGCACGAGGCCGCCCAGCATCATCAGGAAGATGAGGATGCGAACCGGCGTCAGTTCGGGATTGAGCCAGTTGGTGACCCAGGCGGTGTAGACCCACACCCACCACACCGCCAGAAACAGCAGCGTGACCTCGACCGCGCCGAGCGGCGTGAAATGGTGCAGCAGCGTGTGCGACACCTGCGTGACGGCGAAGACGAAGACCAGGTCGAAGAACAGCTCGGCGTTGGTGACGCGGCTGGGCTGGTTCGGAAGGATGACGCGAAACATCGCGCCGCGCGCATTATCCGCAGCCATCATCGCCCCCCGTCGCGCTGGTCAGGTCAGGTGCCGGGTACGCCGGTTTGCAGCGCCAGCGCGTGCAGCACGCCGCCCATCTGGCCTTGCAGGGACTGATAGACGATCTGGTGCTGCTGGACACGGGACTTGCCGCGGAAGGATTCCGAGATCACGGTCGCGGCATAATGGTCGCCATCGCCGGCGAGGTCGCGGATGGTCACCTCGGCATCGGGGATCGCTGCCTTGATCATCGCCTCGATATCGTGGGCGTCCATGGGCATTCGGGTCTAGCTCCTTAATCTCGGCTGCAATGCAGCCTCGTCGTCGAATCGCTCGCCGGGGTCCCCGGGACCGGCTCGGCCAAACTTAGCGTGAACGGCCTTCTACGTCACGCTTTCCGGCATTATATCCCTGGTCGCATCGGGATAAAGGCACGACAAAGTGCCGCGCGCGGCAGAATGATAGAAAAGGCGTGAATCATGAAGCTTCCAGGGCCGGACCACCCCATCACCATCACCCAAAACCCCCGGCGCGTCCGCGTCACGGCTGGCGACATCGTGATCGCCGAGACCAGCAAGGCGCTGACCCTGAAGGAGGCCAGATATCCGGCGGTGCAATATGTGCCGCGGGAAGACGCCAACATGGCGCTCCTGGAGCGCACCAACCGCGTCACCCATTGCCCCTACAAGGGCGATGCGAGCTATTACAGCGTCAAGGCCGACGGCAAGACGCTGGACAACGCGATCTGGACCTACGAGACGCCCTTCCCGGCCATGACCGAGATTTCCGGCCATCTCGCCTTCTATCCGGACAAGGTGAAGATCGAGGAAGTGGGGTAATTTTTTAGTGCTGTCATTCCGGGGCGGTCCGCAGGACCGAACTCCGGCGCGCCGTTGCGCGCCTGAGAATCTCGAGATTCCGGGTCTGGTGCTAACGCACCATCCCGGAATGACGATGAGAGCTACGCCCTGAATATCGTGAGCCCCAATATCAGCAGCACCAGGAAGATCGCGACGAAGACGTAGAACAGGAAGCGGGCAATGTCGGCGGAGGCGGCCGAGAGACCCGTGAAGCCGAGCACGCCGGCCACGATCGAGATCAATAAAAAGATCAGCGCCCATTTCAGGATCGTCATCGCCAACTCCGCCTTGGATACCGCGCCTCGCGGGCCTCACGCCCATTTCGCGAACGCTAACTGCGATGCGCGGAACTGGTTCCAAACGGGAGATACAACTGCAGGATGGTTGAAACGACCCTTGCTGAATCCGGTTCCCGGCGGCACAGTCCGGCGGGGGCAGGAGCGCGGGGCGAGCACGATGACGATATCACATGCAGCGGCGATCGGCGCCGAGCCGCACGCCACACCAAAGGCCAAGGCGCGCAATCTGTCGCTCGATCGCGCCCGCACCTTCCTCACGCTGGTGGTGCTGCTGCATCACGCCGTCATTCCCTACACCCATTTCGGTCACACCGATCCCGCCTCCTGGGCGGGCTTCGACGTGATCGTGCTCGCCACCGACAGCTTCTTCATGGCGATGTTCTTCTTCCTGTCGGGACTATTCACCTGGCCGGGCATTGCGCGCAAGGCGCCGTCGGTCTTCCTGCGCGATCGTCTCTTGCGGCTCGGCCTGCCGTTCGCGATCGCGGCGCTCACCGTCATTCCCATCGCCTACTACGCGATCGCGCTGCGGCACGATGCCGGTCTGAGCTTCGCGTCATTCTGGTGGAAGACCGTCACCGTCGGCCCCTGGCCGAGCGGCCCGATCTGGTTTGTCTGGGTGCTGCTGGCGTTCGACCTGACCGCGAGCCTGCTCTACCGGGTCTCGGCGCATCTGGTCGATCCCGGTAACCGCATCTCGCTGCGCGGCTTCGCGCAGCCCTCGGTGTTCTGGCTGATGCTCGTCGCGGTGAGCGTCATCGTCTATCTGCCGCCGCTGGTCCATTTCGGCACCAACAAATGGTTCGAGTTCGGGCCGTTCTCGGTGCAGGCAAGCCGGATCCTGCTCTATTTCGCCTATTTCTTCATTGGCGCCAGCGTCGGTGCTGCGAATTTCGATCGCGGCATCCTCAGCGCCGAGGGGCAGTTGCCGAAGAGCCGCTGGCTGTGGGTGATCATCACGCTGATCCCCTACTGCCTGATGTGGTGCATGATCTACATCAAGCGCGAGATCCTCGGTAATCCCGATCACCTGCCATCATGGTATCATGTGTTCTACGGCACGTTCTTCGTGCTGTTCTCGGCCTCGATCCTGCTCGCGATCCTGGCCTTCTTCCTGCATTCGAAATCGCCGGGGCCGAACCTCCTCGACCGCATGCAGGCGGACGCCTACGGCATCTTCCTGGTGCACTATCCGATCGCGTTGTGGATCCAGTATGCGCTGTACGACTATGCGTGGCCCGCGATCGCGAAGGCCGCGATCGGCTTCGTGCTCACGGTGATCCTGAGCTGGGGCCTGACGGCGGCGTTACGGAAGATTCCGGGCGCGTCGCACGTGCTGTGAGGCGAAGGTCTCTCAACTCGTCATTGCGAGGAGCTCTTGCGACGATGCAATCCAGAGTCCCTCCACGGAGACAGTCTGGATTGCTTCGCTGCGCTCGCAATGACGGAGTTTGTCGAGACAGCCGTGGCCTCGTAGCCCGGATGAGCGCAGCGATATCCGGGGTCTTGCCACAAGCGATAGCGGTCCCGGATGTCGCTGCGCTCATCCGGGCTACCAGACCGTGAGTGAGGCGGCCCCTTAGGCCGCCTTGCCGCCCATATATTCCGGCAGCCAGCGCTCGAACGACTTGCGCAGGGCATCGATCGACACGGGCGCCTCGCCTGCGATCGCGATGGCATCGCCGCCGGTGGTGCCGATCCGCACGCAAGGCACCTCGCAGCCGCGCATCTTGGCGAGCACGCGGCCGGCTTCCGTTTCCGGCACGGTGACGAGATAGCGCGCCTGGTCCTCGCCGAACCAATAGGCGTGCGAGACCAGCGAGGTCGGCGCCGCCAGCAGCTTGGCGCCGATCCCGCTCGCCATCGCCATCTCGGCGAGCGCGATCAGGAGGCCGCCGTCGGAGAGGTCGTGCACCGCCGTCGCGGTGCCGGCATGGATCATGCCGCGCACGCAATCGCCGTTGCGCTTCTCGGCCGCGAGATCGACCGGCGGCGGCGCGCCCTCCTCGCGACCGCAGATGTCGCGCAGGTACACGGACTGACCGAGCCAGCCATGGGTCTCGCCGATCAGCAGGATCGCCTCACCCTCGGCTTTGAAGGCGAGCGATGCGGACTTGGTGAAATCGTCGAGCAGGCCAACGCCGCCGATCGAGGGCGTCGGCAGGATCGCGCGGCCGTTGGTCTCGTTGTAGAGCGAGACGTTGCCGGAGACGACCGGGAAGTCGAGCGTGCGGCAGGCTTCCGAGATGCCCTTCAGGCAGCCGACGAACTGGCCCATGATCTCGGGCCGCTCGGGGTTGCCGAAATTGAGGTTGTCGGTGATCGCGAGCGGCTTGCCGCCGACCGCGGTGATGTTGCGCCAGGCTTCGGCGACGGCCTGCTTGCCGCCCTCGAATGGATCGGCCTCGCAATAGCGCGGCGTCACGTCGACGGTCAGCGCCAGCCCCTTCGGTCCGTCCTGCACGCGCACGACCGCGGCATCGCCGCCGGGGCGCTGCATGGTGTTGCCGAGGATGACGTGGTCGTACTGCTCCCACACCCAGCGCTTGCTGCACATGTCGGGCGTGCCGATCAGCTTCTCCAGCGCAGCGCCGAGGCCCATCGGCGCCGTCACGTCGCGCGCGTGCACGACCGGCAGCGCAGCGGACGGGACATGCGGGCGGTCATAGAGCGGCGCCTCGTCGCCGAGCTCCTTGATCGGCAGGTCGGCCATGACGTCGCCGCCATGCTTGACCACGAAGCGCTTGCTCGGCGTGGTGTAGCCGACGATGGCGAAGTCGAGGCCCCACTTCTTGAAGATCTCCTCGGCTTCCTTTTCCTTCTCGGGCTTGAGCACCATGAGCATGCGCTCCTGGCTCTCCGACAGCATCATCTCGTAGGCGCTCATGCCGGTCTCGCGCGTCGGCACCGCATCGAGATCGAGATCGACGCCGAGATCGCCCTTGGCGCCCATCTCGACCGCCGAGCAGGTCAGCCCCGCCGCGCCCATGTCCTGGATCGCGATGACGCAGCCCTTCTCCATGATCTCGAGGCAGGCTTCCAGCAGCAGCTTTTCGGCGAAGGGATCGCCGACCTGCACGGTCGGACGCTTCTCCTCGGACTTGTCGTCGAATTCGGCCGACGCCATCGAGGCGCCGTGGATGCCGTCGCGGCCGGTCTTCGAGCCCAGATAGACGATCGGCATGTTCACGCCGGAGGCGGCCGCGTAGAAGATCTTGTCGGCATCGGCGAGGCCCACCGCCATCGCGTTGACGAGGATGTTGCCGTCATAGCGGGTGTGGAAACGCACCTGGCCGCCGACCGTCGGCACGCCGAAGGAATTGCCGTAGCCGCCGACGCCCGCGACGACGCCGGAGACGAGATGCCGGGTCTTGGCATGCTCGGGCGCGCCGAAGCTCAGCGCGTTGAGGCAGGCGATCGGCCGCGCGCCCATGGTGAAGACGTCGCGCAAAATGCCGCCGACGCCGGTGGTCGCGCCCTGGTAGGGCTCGATGTAGCTCGGATGGTTGTGGCTCTCCATCTTGAAGACCACGGCCTGGCCGTCGCCGATGTCGATCACGCCGGCATTCTCGCCGGGGCCCTGGATCACCCAAGGCGCCTTGGTCGGCAGGCCCTTGAGATGGATGCGCGAGGATTTGTACGAGCAGTGCTCGTTCCACATCGCCGAGAAGATGCCGAGCTCGGTGAAGGTCGGCTCCCGCCCGATCAGCTTCAGGATGCGCTCATATTCGTCGGGCTTGAGCCCGTGGGCGGCAACCAGTTCGGGGGTGATCTTGGGTTCGTTCTTCATGGAATCCAGGCTTTCGGCGGCGGCTGGGCCGTTCTTAAGAACATCCGGGGCTCGCGAAAAGCCCTTTATGGCGCATTTTCCCGCTGTCCCACGTTTTGCAGGCGGGAGCGGCGGGAACAGGAATTGCACAGCGCGGACAGATCGGATTTAAGGGCTCTAGACCCGCAATTGAAGGCCCATTTCCTTGCACGGATTGACCAAAACACCGCCGCCCCGCCGCCCGGACCTCCACATCGCCACCGAAGGCGAATTTCTGGGCTGGAGGACCTGGATCCGCGACAGCTTTGAAGCCCATGTCGGGCCGTTCTGGCACCTCATCGAGGCAGACGGCAGCGTCCGCAGCGCCTTCCGGGTCGAGAAAAAGCACCTCAACGGCTCCGGCAACGTCCATGGCGGCTGCTACATGGCCTTTGCCGACTATTCCCTGTTTGCAATCGCCACCCACGTCCTGGACAGCCGGGCGGTGACGACCAATTTCGCCTGCGAATTCCTCGACGCGGCACGCGAGCGGGAATTGATCGAGTGCACCGGTGAGGTCACCCGCGCCGGCGGCTCGCTGATTTTCCTGCGCGGCAAGATGACGTCCGGACCGCGGGTGCTGCTGACCTTTTCCGGCACGATCAAGCGGATGAAGCGGAAGCCGCCCCCTCAGCCAAACGCATAGCTCGACGGCTTCCCTTTTCGCGCGCCCTCGCCCAGACTTCCCGGCAAGCGCTATCGCGCCGGGGAGCAGAAACAAGGTGCCGCAGAGCACATCGGAGGCGCGTCGCGCGACGGCGGCCGCAGCAACGCCGCTGCCGTCCATGGCCACCACCGGCGCCCGCAACTGGCGCGACTATGCGTTGCTGCTCGCGCTCGCCTGCTGCTGGAGCTCGACCTATCCGCTGGCAAAGCTCGCGCTGCCCACCATCCCGCCCGTCACCTTCATCTCGGCGCGCTCGCTGATCGCAGCCGCCTTCCTGTTCGCGATCCTGTGGATGCGCGGCATCAGGGTCCCGACCGACGCAAAGGCCTGGAAGCTGTTCGCGACCCAGCAGCTGATCAACTCGACCTTTCCGTTCCTGATCATCACCTGGTCACAGCAATATGTGCCGGCGTCGAACACGGTGGTGCTGGCCTCGACCACGCCGATCTTCGCCTTTCTGATCACGTCGCTGATCACGCGGCACGAGCCGGCAACGTTGTTGAAGCTTGCAGGCGCGATCCTCGGCCTTGCCGGGACCGTCGTCATCGTTGGTCTCGACGCGCTACGCGGCCTCAGTAGCGAGATCGTGGCGGAGATCGCGATCCTGCTCGCGACCATCTCCTTTGCCTGTGCGACCATCTTCGGCCTTCGCCTGTCCGAATACGACCCGATGGTGGTGGCGGCCGGCTCGCTGCTGTTCGGCGGCCTCGTCCTGCTGCCGCCCGCGCTGCTCATCGACCAGCCGTGGACGCTGCACCCGACGCCGGAGGCCATCGTCGCCACCATCGTCATGGGCATCGTCTCCAGCGCCCTCGGCCTGATGCTGTTCTACGTCTGCCTCGGCCGCCTCGGCACCCTGACGACGAACGCGCAGGGCTATCTGCGCATTCCGATCGGCGTCGGACTATCGGTGCTGCTGCTCGGCGAAAGCGTGCCGTCAAACCTGGCGCTCGGCCTGCTGCTGGTGATGGCGGGTGTCGCGGCGATGACGGTGCCGGCGGAGCGGCTGAAGCTGCGATAGCTACGGCTTGGCGTCGTCCGCCAGCATCTTCCGGTATTTCTCGACGTCGCGCGTCACCAGCTTTTGCAGCACTTCCGGCGTATGCTCGTCGGCATCGGGTGCGACGGTCGAGAGATCGGCAAAACGCTTCTTCACCGCGTCGGTCTCGACGGCGGTACGCGCCGCGGCGTTCAGCTTCGCGATCACGGCCGGCGGCGTGCCCTTGGGCGCGAACAGGCCGTTCCAGCCCTGTGCCTCGAATTCGGGCAGGCCGGCTTCCGCGGAGGTCGGCAGGTCGGGCAGCGTGGCCAGCCGCACGGTCGAGCCGACCACGAGCCCCTTCACCAGCTTCTCGTTGATCGACTGCGAGACCGAGGCCGCCGCATCGCAGACGCCATCGATCTGGCTGCCGACCGCATCGGTCAGCGCGGGCGCCGCACCGCGATAACCGACCAGCGTCGCGTCGATCCCGGCTGCGGTGACGAAGCTCTTGCAGATCAGATAGTTCGACGAGCCGACGCCGGCATGGCCGAGATTGATCTTGCCGGGATTGGCCTTGGCATAGGCGATGAACTCTTTCAGGTCATTCGCCGGAAAATCCTTGCGCAGTGCGACGATGCCGAACGTCTTCGCCACCATGGCGATCGGCACGAAGGAATCCGGCGTAAAGGGCAGCTTTGGATA
>Ga0207426_1000467_pt1 | contig 62488 bp, 55 predicted proteins | sample AraplaMF_Cvi_mMS_FD_184265 | JGI IMG/M metagenome (GOLD analysis project Ga0207426, IMG submission 184265) | Arabidopsis root microbial communities from the University of North Carolina, USA - plate scrape MF_Cvi_mMS (SPAdes) (version 2) | ecosystem: Host-associated > Plants > Roots > Endosphere...
CGATCTTCCGCTCGTCCTTGTCGACGCAGGTAACGTCGTGACCGAAATCCGCAAAGCAGGCTCCGGACACCAGTCCCACATAGCCCGTTCCGATCATCGCGATTCGCATGAAAAACTCTTTCCGTTGAAGACGGATGTTCCACTGAACACCCTAGACATTTCTCTATCAGGCCGCACGCACAACATTAGGGCAGGCTGCTTCGCTGAACGAACAAACCTTAGCCGCATCGCGTGACAGGAATTCCGGACATCTTTTTGAATACGGGACATGCAATTGTGCATTCTACGTATGCGAGAGAAGTGCCGGAAATGCGCGCATCAAGTCGAGGCGCGTCTTCACACTCGCTGAAGATCACCAGTGATCAGATACGCAAGAACCACGGCACGAACGGAGGTTCATGGACAGCGCACAAGCTGCGCCGATTGCGGACTCAGAGGTTGTGATACTTGCGATACCACGCGACGAAACGGTCGAGGCCGTCCGCAATGGATGTCGACGGCGAGAAGCCCACGTCGCGCTGGAGCGCGGAAATGTCGGCGCGCGTTTCCAGGACGTCGCCGGCCTGCATCGGCAGCAACTGGCGGATCGCGGGCTTACCGATGATCTTCTCCAGCGTCTCGACGAACTCGAGCAGCTTGACCGACCTGTTGTTGCCGATGTTGTAGACGCGGTACGGCGCATAGCTCGACGAATTTTCGGGTCGCTCCGCGTTCCACGCAGGGTTCGGCGCCGCCGGCCGGTCGAGCGTGCGGATCACGCCTTCGACGATGTCGTCGACATAGGTGAAGTCGCGCCACATGTCGCCGTTGTTGAAGATCTTGATCGGCTCGTTCGCGAAGATCGCGCGCGTGAACAGCCAGGCGGCCATATCGGGCCGGCCCCACGGACCGTACACGGTGAAGAAGCGCAGGCCCGTCACCGGCAGCTTGTGAACATGCGCGAAGGTGTGCGCCATCAGCTCGTTCGCCTTCTTGCTGGCGGCGTAGAGGCTGACCGGATGGTTCACCGAATGCTCGGTCGAATACGGCAGCGTGCGGTTGGCGCCGTAGACGGAGCTCGACGAGGCATAGACGAGATGCGCAAGGCCATGGCGCCGGCCGGCCTCGAGCACGGTGACGAAGCCGTCGCAATTGGCGCGGATGCTGGTGATGGGATCGTCGATCGAGGCGCGCACACCGGGCTGTGCCGCCAGATGCACGACGCGATCGGGCGAGACCTCGTCGAAGACGCGCGTCACCGCGGCGAAATCGGCAAGATCGATCTCGTAGAACTTGAACCCCGGACGGTGCTCGAGCGTCGCGAGGCGCGCGTGTTTCAGCGCGGGATCGTAGTATGGCGTGAACGCATCGATACCGACGACTTGTTCCCCGCGCGCGAGCAGACGCTCACACACATGCATGCCGATAAAGCCGGCAGCGCCGGTCACAATCACAGGAGCCATGATCAACTCGTCGCTTCGTCCTTACCGCACTGCAATGCCAGACTGATACGTCCGAAGCAAGGCTCGGATTTCGGCAGTTTCGTGCACGGCACCATCGGGGCGCCGGCGCTTCGTGCGCGACAGGAGACTTGCCCCTATCCGCGGACGGGATTGCCGGGTTCGGCGAAGCACGCATGCGCAATGCGCAGCCCGCGGCTTTCGGCGAAGCGACGGAAGATGAGCCTCACCTCGACCGGATCGGTGCACATGCCTTCGAGCAGCACCGCCTGGGTCGCTTGCGATGCGGCTTGATACATCAGAACCGCGGTCGGAAAGAGACGAGCGCCGATGATGTCGTCGAAATCGGCGCGGGTCTGCCGCTTGAGGTCATCAGGCAGGAAGCCGTAGGCGCGCAGCGCCAGTGGCGCGCGGAAAAGCTGAACCCAGATCTCATGCGGCCCGAAACGATAGGACTGGGTGAGATAGGAAATCGCGGTCGGGCCAAAGCCCGCAGCCCGGATCTCGACCCAGTATAGCGCCAACCAGGCGATCGATTCCGAAGGCGAGCATGCGATCAGTTGCTTCGCCGAGCGTGTCACGTTTTGCAGGCTCGCATCGAGCGCGTCGATGCTACCGGATTCCAGGTGATTGCTCAGGAGCCGCAGATTGATCAGGAGCAGATTGCGACGCTGCCTGGCGTCGCAAAACACGATTGAGGCGTCCTCGTAGCGGGAGGCAATCCGTTGGAGCACTTCGTTGTCGTAGTTCTCGCCGCGGCTCAGACGCGCGGCGAGGTCCTGCAGCGTGGGACGAAACGTGTAGCTCGCGACCGACAGAAGCCAGACCAGCGCCGTCGCAGCAACAACGACGTTGACGACAGCCGCAAATACCGCAGACGGCCGGCGGGTCCCCTGCTTCTGATCAGGCCTGCTCGACGTAATAGTCGGAATAGTGCCGCCCCTTGTACGACTCGATGCGCTTCAGCGTCTTCGGATTGGCGCGATTCAGCACGATGCCGACGACCTTGCTCCGGAACACTTCGAGATCGAGGATGGCCTCGTTCACCGCCGCACGGCGGGTCTTGCCCCATTCGACCACATAGACGATGGCGTCGACCAGATGTCCGGCGGCCTTGGCGTCCGTCACTGGAAGCACGGGAGCGAGGTCGACGAAGATATAGTCGTACTTCTTCTTCGCCACCTTGAGGAAATCCGACATCGACTGGGACGACAGCACATCGGCCGAATTGACCAGCCGCGCCCGCACGACCGACGGCAGGAAATTCAGATTCGACTGCCGGTCGACCTGGATGTGGTGCTCGAACTGCGCGGGGTCGGCGAGAGCCTCGACAAGACCGGACTTGGCGCCGGGGGCGAGCTTCCGCGTCAAGGACTGGGTGTGCAGATCGCCATCGATCAGCAGCGTGCGATGCCCCGCCAGCGCTGCCAGATGCGCCAGGTTCGCGGCAACGGTCGTCTTGCCCTCCTTCGGGAGCGAGGAGACAACGGCAATGACGTTCGTTTCCCTGGTCAGGCGCGACAGGTCGACGGCGGTCTTGATGTTGCGCAGCGTTTCGGCGAATCGCGAGAACGGATGTTCGAGCGCGTATCGCGTGAGCGCCGCCCCGCGCACGTCCGAGGACGAACCATCCGCGGCGTCGGGGCGAAGCTCCGGCAGGGTGCCAAGGCATTGCAGCGCCGTCTCGGCCTCGACCTCCGACGGCGTGCGCAGCACTTCGGTCAGCATTTCCTTGGCGACGGCACCGCCGAGACCGAAGCACAGGCCTCCGATGAGGCCGCCCAGGAGCAGCAGGCCCGTCTTCGGCCAGCTCTTCTTGTCCGCCTTCTGGGCCGTGCTGATGATTCTGGCTTCGCTGATCGGGAAGCTCTGGTTCTGCGTCGCTTCCTGCAATTGCTGCAGGAAGTTGTTGTAGAGCGTCCGGTAGGTGTCGGCGGCGCTCTCCAGATTGCGCAGCTTGACCTGGGCCTGGCTGGCGCTGCCGGACTGGCTCACGAGCTTGTTGAGGTCCGCCTCCAGCGAGCTTTCCCGGCTGCGCGCGATCTCGTAGTCGCTCTTGTAGGCGTCGGCGATGCGCTTGACCTCGTCCTTGATCGCCCGCCGCAGTTCCTGCATGCGGGACGCCAAATTGACCGAGGCCTGGTGGTCCTTGCCGTACTTGTTCGACCAATCGGCATACTGGGCGGCGAGATCGAGATATTGCGCGCGCAGTCGCGTGATCACGGTGTTGCTGAGAGCGTCTGTCACGGTCGGCTGAGCCAGATCCTGGTCCGTGATCGCGTTGATTCGGTCGAGCCTGGCCTTGGCTTCCGCGGTGCTGGCGCGCGCCTGGATCAATTGGGTGTTGACGTCGGAGAGCTGCTGCTCGTTCATCAAGCCCTTGCTCGTGCCGACGATGTTGTTCTCGGCCTTGAAGGTCTGGACCGCCCGATCAGCCTCCATCGCCTGCTGCTGCAGCTCGGCACTTCGCCGTTGCAGCCATTCGCTGGCCCGCTTGGTGGACTGGTACTTGGCTTCCAGGACGCTGGTCATGTACGCGTCCGCCAGGGCGTTGGCGATCTTCGCCGCCTTCTCGGGCACCGTCGACTTGAACGACATCGTCAGCACGTAGGTGACGCCGACCCGCTCCACCTTCAGATTCTTCTTGAGGCTGGCGACCACCATCCGCTTCACGAAATCCTTGGATTCCGGCTCGCCGAGACCGAGCAGATTGACGACCGTCCCAATGACGGAGGAGATCATGTCCGGCTGGGTGTATTCGGGATCGCTGGTGAGGTTCAGCGAATCGACGACCGAGCGCACCAAATCGTCGGACGTGAGAATTTCGACCTGGCTCTCGACGAAGCCGGGATCGATCAGCGTGCTGTTCGCCGCGTCAGTCGACTTGTTCAGAACGGCCTGACGGGTATCCACGAGGATGCTGACCGAGCTCGTGTAATAAGGCGTGGCGGTGAGCGCATAGGCCACCACCACGGCCAGACAGACGCCCACGACAGAGGCGATCAGCGGCCATTGCCGGCGCACGATGTCGAGCGTCCGCTCGAAGGTCAACACGGCCGTGTTGAGCGGCAACGACGAAGATTGTCCGGCGTCGAAGGTATTTCGCGGCTGATACATGCTGCTCTATCGCGGCAATTCGAGAGGAAGCGGGACGGGGGCGAACGGATTGCCGACATCCATGTTCCATTCTCCCTCAAATAAAGAGTTGGATGGGGCGGCGGGCTTGCTCTGTGACGAAATCTGGACAGGAGCGTCGCTCTCGATCGACGCATATCCGGCGCTCACCGACGAATCCTGCAACTTCCGGACGTAATCGATAATGCTCTGCACGACTTTGGGCTCGATCGGGCCACAATGCTGCGCGGCGCGAGCCATGCCGCGTCCAATCGCCGCCCGATTCGACTCCGGAGCCAGCGACACCAATTTCCCGATCTGCGGGAGCAGATCGGGATCACTGGCCAGATATTCGGTGACCTTGCTTTCGATCTTGGTCTTGTCGTTCTTCGCGTATTTCAGGACATGGCCGGGATCGGCCGAGAAGAGGCGAAGCTCGACAGGGGGAGTCCTGAGCAGCAACGGCAAACAGTGTGCCGTCGCAGACGACACACTGGCCAGCGTCACGCACGCTACGGCTAGAATTGATCGTGCCAGGATCGGAGCACGCGAATGAAGGCCCAACAGGCGACTGCGGTCTCTACGAAGCACTGGGTCTCACCGTAGTTAAAGGATTAGCCGCGATTAGCGGATAAATACGGCAAGTCTTTGTGCATTGCAAAAGAAAACCGATCGGGACTTCTCGCGAGCCCCTTACTTGCTCCCGAGCTCGGCAAAATCGCGATGATCTTGCTTGGCGATCGAAACCCAGACGCGAGGATTCTCGCCGGATTCCATCGACACCCACTGATAGCTCGATCCACGCCAATCGCGAACGTCGGAGGTGAGATTGTCCAAAACATAGTCACCGTCCTGCAGCCGCGCGATCAACACGAGGTGTCCACCGGCGGGCGCATAGACCACCGCAAGACGCAATGCGCTCGCAGGCAAGCCCTTGGCGAGAAGCAGATGGCGCTTGGTGATCGCGTAGTCGTTGCAATCTCCCGACGAAGGCGAGATGGTCCAGCGCGCCAGCAGCGGCTCAGTCGATTTCGTCACAGGCGAGATGGCCTGATTCACGCTCGCGTTGACCTCTTCGAGCATCGCAAACGCGACGTCGCGGGCCGGCAATTGCGCCTCAGGCGAGCTCTGCTCGCACTCGCGCGAATAGTTCATGCAGAATTTCACAAACTGCAGCGGAGCCAGAACGTTCTGCGACTCCTTCAGAAACACGCCCTTGCTCGTCGCTTGTTCGGCCGCAAGGCACGGCAACGAAGAACTCAGAACCAACAGGGCTACAACCAGACGCTTCATTACCGCCTCCCGCGATACATTGACCGCTAGACGGTAGCCTCGAAAGTTCTCAACCCAATTGCGCAATTTCGTAAAATTGCGCGTAATTGGCGTCCTCGTTCAGTTCGTCGGGCTGGTTTGAGCGAGCGGATTGATCGAGGTGACCGAGGCTGCCGAGAAGAACGTCGTCGTCGACGGCGCCGAAGCGCCGGTAAAAGTCGTGCTCGTTGAACTACTTACTGAGCCAGCGGCCTGCGGCGCGGTGGTGGCGCGGCCACCTCCCGCGATCGATTCGCCATTCGGATCGGAGCCGGGAACGGCGGTCGTCGGAACATCGCCAGTGATGCTTACAAAAGACTGAATCAGGTCGTTGTTCTCGGTCTTCAGGACGGCTTCCTGGATGGCCATCGCGGTCGCCGGATGACTCAGCACGCAGGTCGATGCAGCCGTTCCGAGTCCCGCGCCGATCGCGCGGTTCTGCGCCGGGGAACTGGCGCTCGAGAGCGAGCCGATGCCTTCTACTGTCTCAGGGCGCATTGTGGCGAAGTCGCGAACCGCCGCAGAGAGTCGGCCTTCCTCGCCCTCAGCGATTCCTGCCAGCAGTCCGGCGGGATTGTCGAGAAACTGTGTTGCCTTTTCGGCGGTCACACCTGCAGCAGCAGGCGCGCAGGCGACGTCGACGGCTGTCGCCGCGTCGGATGTCGATGGTGCCAGCAGCAATGCAATCACCAACCCGGGTATCATGCGCATCTGGGAACCCCAATTCCTTCCAAGAACAAACATGTGTCAGACATACAGGATTTTAGAAGATGCGATTGACTATATTTAACGGATGGTAAACTGCCTAGCGTCTTTGCGGACGTCGTGTCGTCGATATCGATTGAGCCAGGCCGCAGCCCGAAATAGCCGCGAACACCACCGCAAAGCCAGCAATTTGTAGCGAGAAATCGATACACGAATGCAACACTCCGAGCAGAAACACCGAAGCGGCCATTGCAGGAATTTCCCGGTCACGAACTCGCGAGAAGGCGCCCCACAGCATTCGTGCCCAAAAGAAAGCAGCGATGACGCAAATTGTCGCTCCCAAGGGAAGGCCGACCGACACGATCATTTCCAGCGGCGTGCTGTGCACCTTGTCCCAGATGCCCTGACTGCCAAGACTCTCCGGACGGTAGGGCGGAAATGCAGTCTCGAAATTTCCGACGCCGATGCCGAACCATTCGTGCCCACGCAGCATCTCGAGCGCGATCCGATAGACTTCCGCACGCTGACCATCGGTTAGGCCGAACAGACCGACCCGTCCGATCACGCTGCCGCCGATCACCAGGAAACCCACGATTGTGGCGGCCGCGATCGCTCCCGTGGCCAGCCAGTAATGCCTGGACTGGAACCGAAGTTGCATGAGATGGAGATTGGCGAGACAGGCAAGGCTCAACAGAGTGAGCAGAACTCCGGCCCGAGAGCCTGTCATGCCAGTGGCGACAAGACATGTCAGAAATCCGACAGCGAGAGTGGCCGGATGGTCTGTGAATGAGTAGTCATGGCGCGACGGCTTGGACATCAAGGCGTCCGACACTATCGGGGCCAGACGGCCCAGGAACAAAACCGAGCAACTGCCCCAAAAAACGGCAGCCGTGTTGCGGTTCACGAACGTTCCCGTCGCATAGGGGACATAATATTCCTTGCTTCTCCAGAGCAGCATGGTCGGCGCCACGAGATGCGCCAGGATTCCGTAGAGCGCATAGGCAAATCCCGCATATGCGATCACCTTCAACACCTGCCGCGCCGCCTGCTCGTCAGTGGCAAGCAGATAGGCTCGCAACAACGTGAGTCCGAAGAGCAGACTGGAGCCGAAAGCAATCCAGGGCACCGATGCCGTTGCGGACATGCGATTCGGCTCCGTCATCCCCGCGACATTCCTGGCCACTCGCCAGGACGGATCTGCGAGTGCATCACTCGCCCCGGGGGAGATTTGAAGAACCGTGAGTGCACATAATAGCAGCAGGATCGCCCCAACCGGTCCGACAACCCAGAGGTCCGAGTTGCAAACGCGGGAAAGATTGGCGGTCAACAAGCTTGCGATCAGAAGCGCCGTCCAGATCCAGATCCAGACCAGATCGACCGACCCGAACGGCAGAGGGGCCAATACGAAGACTACAATCGCGATGAACCGGGATATACGAAGCACTGAATTTCTATCGGCAAGCTGCGGAATCGGCGATCACTTCATTAAGCCAGACGTGTAGAATGACCAAAATCGAGACAATTTGCTACGCTATCGACCAGGCCTATCGGTCTCTGACAGCACGCGCGATCTAACCGAAGGCCCTACGATGGATCAACCTACACCGCCGCTCGCCGAAAAACGCGAGTCCGCACTTTCGGTCTGGACGCTGCCTACCCTCGAAGGCTGCGCGGTGCTGCTCTATTTCAGCCGCGACGCCTTCGCCGGCGTGTTTCGCTATTACGCGAGCCTCACGCATCTGGACGCCCTCTGGTTCGTTCCCGACTTGTTTGCATTCGCCTGCGTCGCGGCGTTCACGTACAGATATGCGTTCAAGCAGGGCAACATCATCGCCATCCTGCTCGTTCTCTATACGATCTTCGCGCTGTTTCTCGGCTGGGTATTCCTGGGGGAGACGAAGGGGCTGGCCTCCTCGATGAAGATGATCGCACCCGCTTTCGTCGGATTCTGCTTCTGCGGCCGCGAGTTCAAGGACCAGAAGCTCCTCCTGAACGTCATCTATTTTCTGTTCTTCGCGTCGATGATCGGGATCTTCTGGTCCGCGCATTCGCGGCTGCCGTGGGTCGCCTTCTCATACGAATCCTTCGGCGCGACCCGCACCGCGGCACGGCTCTGGTGGACGGGCGGCGAAAGCCGCATCTCCGGGTTCGCCGCCGACAGCACCATGGCTGCGTATTTCGTGCTGATCACCTATGTGTTCACGTCGATTCGCAAGAGCGTGCTCTGGTGCCTGCTTTGGGCGGGTCCCGCGCTCTATGCAATTCAGGTTTCGACCAACAAGACCGCGCTGGGCGTCCTCGTGATCTACATCGGCGCCCTGCTGCTGGTTCGCGCGTTCGACGAACGCCATCGTTTCGCCGCGCTTCGCTCGCTCGCGCTTTGGTCCTTTGCCTGCCTCCTCGTCCCACCGGCCTTGATGCTGGCGTTCAGCGGGACCAATCTCGGCAGAATCGCAAAGAGCCTGTACAGCCTGCAGGACCGCATCAACAACAGCTGGCAGCTGCCGTTCGTCTACATGAACGACCTGATGCCGCTGGGATATTTCACGGGTTGTGGCCTCGGCTGCTTCAACTATCCCCAGCAGCTGTTCTCGAACAAAGTCAGCTACTACGTGCCGGTGGATAATTTCTACATCGGAACCTACCTGATGTTCGGTCCGATCTTCGTGATCTTCGTGGTCTTCGTGATCATGGCCGTGGCCAGGACCCGCGATATCTACAAGCTCACCGCCATCTTTGTGATGAACTTCTACACCATAACCGTTCTTGGTTACGGCCCTGCGAGCGGTCTGTTGGTAATCACCATGGCGTTCAGTGAAGTTTTCGGCAAGGCGTCGCCGCTGCCGCGCGCGAACCGCAATGCCGTGACACCACCGCCGCAACTGCTGAAGGTTGCAAGCGGGTGATGGCCCTTCTCGAACGGCCATCGGGTTCGGAGCGGGCGAAGAATCTCGCCAAGAGGATATCCGACGGCAGACACAATATCTTCGCGCAGCACGGCTCCGCCGCCCAGGCTCGGCTCTTTGAACCGTCGATCCAGGGGCTGCGTGGCCTTGCCGCGCTCAGCGTCCTGCTCGTCCATCTCTATGACATGCCTCTCACGGCCGGCTTCCTGCCACAGGTGCCGTCGTGGTTCGATGCCGTTATCGGAACCTTCGGCCGCGGGGTCGAAGTGTTCTTCATGATCAGCGGCTACTTGATCCCGGCGAGCCTCGTCCGGCATCAATTGGTCTCGAAATTCTTCATCGACCGCTGCCTGCGCATCCTTCCCGTCTTCGTCATCCTTCATCTGGCCCTGTTCGTCGTCGGGCCGCTGGTCGGATACAAATTCTTCAAAGGGATCGACGCGCTGGAATACGCGAAGATCTTCCTCGCGAACCTGTTCTTCCTTCCCGACATCCTGAACCTGCCGCTCGGGCAGCAGAACGCATGGACGCTGACATACGAGTGGATCTTCTATCTGTGGTTCGCGGCGGCCTTCTATTTCGCGACGCGCTCCCGGCTGGTCACCGCCCTGCTCGTTGTGGCGGGCCTTATCACCGTTCTCTGCTTTCCGATCTCGGCCTATTTCCTGATCGGCTTCGCGCTAAGGGCGATCGACCTGCGCATCGGAGCGCGAGGCATATCGGGGCTGCTGCTCAGCGTCGCGTGCCTGGCGCTGATGTACATGCTGCTGGAGTATGTTCATCCGTTCCTGGGGCTGCTGCCGGGGCTCATCCTGTTTTCGACGGTCCTGAACCCGGCTTCGGCCTTCGCGCAGCTGATGTCGAAGGCCACGCCGCAATTCCTGGGCAAGATCAGCTACAGCCTATATCTCGTTCACCCGTTCGCGCTCTACCCGTTGCAGGTCATCGGAGCACGGCTGGTGTCCCAGGGCCACTCACCCTGGATGGTCTGGCCCATGTTCGTCATTGTCGGGCTGCTGACCTCCGTCATTGCCTCGACGATCACCTATGAGCTGATCGAGGTTCGGCTGCGGAATGCCATCGCAGCCCTGCTTGGCACTCACGATCGGAAGGCCGCGGTCGAAATCCAGGGTGCGGTCGCCAGCGACATGCGCGACCGCGCCAGGTCTTGATCGTCAGGGGCGACGGCGTGAAGGATGCTTCACCTGGGCTGCCTCGACGGGAAGCTTCTTGGCTGGTGCGGTGCGCCGCTTTTTCGGCACGATACTGGGCGAGATCGTCTCCGGCGGAGCATCTTCACCGAACAGCTCAATATAATGAGCCAGAGGCATATAGCCTGCGTCGACAAGCGCCCTCGCGCTATCGCGCGTGAGTTTCGCCTTCATTCCGCCCTCCCCTTGGTTAATTCCGACCGTCTCTTTTCACGCCTTTCGCCCAGCCTAGGCCCGGAACGGTAAAAGGGGCGTTGACCATTTGCCCGGAATCCGGCAATCGCGCCGCGAGAGCTAAGATCGAGTGAACGGCGCGATCGGCCCTCGCCTGCGACGACCAGCCTTGCGCCGATGCGTCAGGAGGGAACCGTACGGGATGAAACCCGGCCGTCCAGTTGGACTTTCGACGGACGGCGCACGGCCTCCCACCGCGCCAGCCTTGCCGAACTCTCGAGCTGCGCGATCGCGATGGAAGCCAGCCAGCCGATCGACTCCCGACACAGGTAAACGACAAACCGGCACGCACGTCGCATCCGGGATGCCTCCCTGCATTCCGGCCGCGCTCGATATCAACCCTCCGGCCGTTCTGGATCACGCCTCTCTATCCCGGCAACCGTGTGCCGGAGCTGACCCGAAAGCGCTCTTGCGCAATCGGTTCTGACAACGTCCCTGCCTGCGACGAGGCACAGCGGTTAAAACTTCGGCGGAGCAACGGACGATCGAACGTTTTCGCGCATAACGAGCAAACACTATTCCGCGCGATGACGCTTCGCCTTTGACACCGCTCGGATGATGTGCTTGCCCTGCGCCATCACGGATGATCGGTGCCCTGACAATGCAAGTCCCCCAGAAGCTGGTTGCCTTCGCGAATGTGCTCATTCGATTGGCGACGCTCGGGCTTCGATTCCTGCTGTCGTTCTACGTCATCAAATATCTCGGCTACGACGCGGCCGGTGTCTATGGGTTGACGGTCGGCGTGACCGGCCTTGCGCCGGCGGTGATCGGATGGGGCCTGAATTATTTCGTGGCGCGCGAGGTCGTTGGATTGTCGCCGGCTGACGCCGCCATCCGAGTCCGGAATCGCCTGTTTGTCACAATCGTTTCGCTGAGCCTGGCTACGGTCGTAGCCGTATTGCTGTCGTTCTACCTGCACCGGTCGATCACGCCCCTTTACGCGCTGATCGCCGTCCTGGTGTGGCTCGAAACGATCGGGCTCGACCTGCATCTGCCGCTGATCGGCCTCGACAAGGCGATCGTGGCCAATGTGCTGGTTCTGCTTCGCTCCGCTGCCTGGATTCCCTTTGTCATCGGCCTCGGCCTGCTGTTTCCGCAATTCCGCTCGATCGAGACGGTGCTGTGCGCCTGGATCGTCTCGAACGTCTTTGCCCTTGTCGTTCTGGGCATCGTGGCCAGAAAGTGGAAGCTCGGCAGCGTGCTCTCGCGGGACGTCGATTTCGACTGGATCACCAATCGTCTCAAGAAATCCTGGCACATCTATGTGAGCGACGTCAGCCTCGTCGGGCTCATGTATCTCGACCGATACATCGTGAGCTTTTTCCTCGGACTGTCGGCGACGGGCATCTACACGTTCTTCTGGTCGCTGAGCAATTCGCTGCAGACACTGGTATCGACCGCGGTCGTTCAGACCGCCCTGCCCGTTCTCGTGGCGACCTATGCAAGCGGCAATCGCGAGGCATGGCGCGAAGCCCTTCGCGTGGAATTCATCAAGGTCGTCTCGATTTCCACGGGAGCGGCCGTGGCCATTTTCGCGGCAAGCGAAGTCGCGCTGCGCTACATGGCCATGGAAGGACTGAGCGAGCATCGGGGCCTGTTCCTGCTGCTGCTTGCGGCGGCCGTGCTGCGCTCGTGCTCCGACCTCGGCAATGTCGGCCTCCTCAGCACAAAAAAGGACGCGTCCTACGCTGCCATCAACACCATCGGGGTCTGCCTTTCGACCGCGATGACCTGCGTCGGCATTGTGACCTACGGCCTTACGGGCGCGGGAATTGCAATTTTCCTGACCGCAGTTATCTTGCTGCTCATGCGCGCCTGGTTCCTGGCAGGAGCGTTTCGCTCGGCCGGTGCGTCGCCCTCCTCCGATAGTGGCGCATGAGTGGAAACGAAGACCGCCTTGCCGACCAACGAGGCCATTTGGATCTAGCCAGCGCCCAGAGGGCGTTGCGGAGCTCACGTTGATGACCCAGAAGACCAAGATCGTCGACAAGATCAAAGAGGATCTTGCCCACTACGCCTCGCGTGAGCACATCCCCGTCACCCCGGCCTTTGTCGTACGCATGCTGTTGTTGACGCCGGGCTTCCAGTTCGTCTTTGCCTGGCGCATCCAGGAGGCGCTCTTCCGCGTGCCGGTCGTCGGCAGGATTCTGCGCCGCATCGTCTGGTGGTTTTCATGCCTGCTGTTCGGCTCGGAGATCGCGCTGGCGGCGAATGTCGACGGCGGCCTTTATATCCCGCATCCCTATGGAATCGTCGTCGGCGCCAGCGATATCGGAAAGCGCGTGACGCTTCTGCAGCACATCACGATCGGCCGAAAGGACCACTCCGATCGGGGCAGGCCGCGGATCGAGGATGGCGCTTCCCTGATGGCCGGATGCGTCGTCCTCGGCAGCATCACCATCGGCAGCAATTCCATGATCGGTGCAAACGCGGTCGTGCTCAAGGACGTGCCGCCCAATTCCATCGCGGTCGGCGCCCCCGCCAAGATCCTGCCGCGCTCCGACGCTTCACCGAAGTCCGAAGACACGTTGCAAGGTCTGGCGCCGGAAGCCGCCTAGCGCGACGACGCCGCCCGACCGACGTCCGCGGTCGGCAGCGAGTCGTCCGGTCTCGACGTGCGGACGATGCGCGCGGGCGCGCCCACCACCGTGGCAAAGTCCGGTACGTCTGACAGCACCACCGAATGCGCTGCGACAACCGCGTTGCGTCCGATCCTGATCGGGCCCAGCAATGTCGCGCCGGCGTAGATCACCGCGCCATCGTCGATCGTCGGGTAGGCGTCGACCTCATGCGAGGCACGGCCGAGCGTGACACCCTGGTAGATCGTTACGTCGGTTCCGATCACACTGCCTTCACCGATCACGACGCCGACCGGGTGCGGCAGACACAGGCCGGCTCCGAGCCGTGCGGTGGGGGCAACATAGCATCCGTAGTTCCTGACGGTGGACCGCCAGACCAGCCGCGAAAGCAGCCTGCCAGCCTTGCCCCGGGCGTTCAGCCAGGACGCGAGCCTCGCGCGTGCCATGAGGGCGAAGCCGGGTGACGTGACGTAAGCGATCAACGCGCCCTTCAGACCGTTGCGCGCGGCGTTTCGCTTGAGGTCCTGTCTCCACATGCTCATTCATCACCCTGCTGGACGGCTCTTGCCGATGTCGCGACCGGCCTCGGAACCATGATGTAGCAAGTTCCACACGCTTTCCAAGCATCCATTGTAGCGCAGAGATACTTCGCCGCTTGGTCGCTGTGCGAGCGCGACGTTGGGGCTACGCAGACGATCTTTCATCGTCAGGACAACGGCAAGATGAAACACGCAATGGACATCTGGCCAACAACACTTGAACAACACGCGGCCTGAATTGCGTAATCGATTCACGAGCCGATGCGACGTTGGCTGAGCAGGAACAAAGCATCTGCCGACTTTTTCATCTCGACCGGAATCCTAACTGTGCGTGAGAGCGCAGATTCCGCAGCGATGCCGTGACAACGAGCAGATGCGCACGTCGCGGAACCGTCACGCACGCGTTTGCGACCGCGACATTCGCGCGAGCGTTGAGCTCATCGAAACGGCGCGACGACAATAATTCCGGTCTCTTCAAACATGAAAACTTCCAAGTTGCGTGAGAGAGGTGAGTGAAAGCCTTCAACTTGGAATCGCATCATGACGACGACCAGTACATCTTCCGCCGTCCTCTCCGCCAATGCATTCGTCGATTCAATCGCAGTCAATGCGCACGCGGCCTACTCAGCGGCATCCTCGTACGGAACCTACGCCAACTCGAGCCTGATCATCGACGGCCTGCGCTATCTTGGCGTCACGACAGTCCGGGATTCGCTGCCGACGGACCCGTCCGCAATCCCCGTGGTCGATGCGCTTGCAGCGGCCGGCGTGAAGTTCGACTTCGTCGTGACGTCGAATCTGCCGGCTTCGGGTTCGGCAGGAATTGCTCAATTCCTCGCTTCCCTCGGCAGCTTCAACGCAACGTATCCCAACAGCGTCATCGCGATCGAAGGTCTCAACGAGGCCAATATCCAGGCCTTTAGCTACAACGGCAGCTCCTCCCTCCATGCTGCCGCCGAGTTTCAGAAGGCCCTCTACACGGCCGTCAAGGCCGACGCACATCTCGGCGACGTCGCCGTCTACAACCTGACGCTGGGACTGAACGACGAGAAGGGCTACGCCCAGCTCGGTGACCTCTCGAACTATTCCGATTTTTCCAACGCCCATGCCTACGTGGCGACAACCACACCCGAGAACTACGGCATCAAGTTCGCCGTCGATCTCGCGGCCACCAGCTCGCGCAACAACCCTTCCGTCATCACCGAGACAGGCTACACCACGCTGGCAAGCTACAATGGCCTCGGCGTCGACCAGTTGGTGCAGGCGAAGTCCATCCTGAATTCGCTCGTCGATGCCTTCAGGAACGGCGTCACCACGACGTATCTGTACCAGTTGCTCGACCACGGCAGCAGCTCCGACCCTGAAGGCAAGTTCGGCCTTTTCAATACGGATGGCACGCCGAAGCTGGCCGCGACTGCGATCCACCACCTGACGACACTCCTCGCCGACGATGGCGACGGCGGCCGAACGCCCACCAAGGCGCTCGGCTATACGATCGACAATCTGCCCGCGACGGGCAACAGCATGGTCCTCGGCAAGAGCAATGGGGCCTATGAGCTGGTGGTATGGGCCGAACCGCAGCTCTGGAATGACGCCAAGGACGTCGAGATTGCGAACCCGACGAAGCAGGCCAAGGTTCACCTGAACAGCGTACACAAAACCGTCACGGTCTATGATCCGCTGAATTCCGCGAAGCCGATCGCGACCTACAGCAACGTCCAGGATTTCACCGTCCCGGTGAGCGACCATCCGCTCATCATCGAGATCGACGCCCCCGCGCCCCCGGCGCCGCCGCCTCCCGTGACCGACATCACCGGCACCGCAGCCGAGATCGTGGCCGACTTGTCCGATCTCAATGCCGCCGGAACCGTCAAATCCATCACGCTGACCGACACGCACGTTCTCGCCGTGTCGACGAAAGAGACCATGGATTACATGATCTCGCACTATGGCGGCGTGCTTTCGACGATCAAGGGCGGCTATTCATTCGCAGTGACCACCTCGGCGTCCACCTGGAGCCTCACCGAGAATTACGATTCGACCGGCAAGCTCACGTCGACCGAGCAGGTGGCCTATCAATCCGGTCTCCCGGTCTACGATCTCGTGACCTATGCCGACGGATCGACCGCTGAATCGTCCTATGCAAATGGGATCAAGACGACGACGACCGTCACCCATAGCGACAAGTCGAAGGACATCTTCGTCTATGGAATCAAGGGTCAACCATATGTCACCGAGGTGACGCACAAATCCGCATCGGGCGCCGTCACCGGAAAGACCTATATCGCCGCGGACGGAAGCTCGACCGACGAGCATTACAATTCGTCGGGCGCGCTCGTGTCGGAAACCAAGATGAACGTCGACGGCTCCTCGAGCACCACGCTCTTCAACGCGGGTGTCAAGACGGCGATGTTCGTCACCCATACTGACCATTCGAACGACAATTTCTTCTACAACATCAAAGGAAAGAGCTATGTGGCGGAGGTTGTGCACGTCGACGCCAACGGCGTTGTCACATCCGTCGTCAGAACCCACGCGGACGGAACCCTTGATTACACCGAGACTGGCAGCGCCGACGGCACGACGACGTCGACCAGCTTCGACGCCAAGGGCGTGAAGATCGCCGAGGCAATCTCGCATCCCGACGGGACCAAGGACATCTACGCGCTGAACATCAAGCAAAAGGCCTATGTGACCGAGCACAGCGGGTTCGACGCGGCAGGTCACCTTGTGCTGTTCGAGCGGCTGCATGCCGACGGCAGCTACGCCCAAAAGGTCACGATTGCTGACGGCATCAAGACCACCGACAATTTCGACGCGGCCGGCGCGCGCCTCAGCGAAGTTGTAGCCGCCGCGGGCGGCGCCAGAACGACGACGTTCTTCAGCGATGGCCTCAAGACGAAGACGTACGTCACGAACGCCGATCACAGTCAGGACAATTACGCCTTCGACATCAAGGGCCTTCCTTACGAGAACATCGTCCAGCACGTCGACGCATCAGGGCAATTGACGTCGATCGTCCGCACGCATGCCGATGGCACCCTCGAATCCACCGAGGTCATCGACTCACAGGGTACGAGGACCAGCACGCAGTACGACGACCACGGCACGAAGCTGGCGCAGACGGTTCACTACACGAATGGATCGTTGGTCCACGAGCTGTTCAATGCCGCCGGGTCGATCACTCAGGAGATCGTCAAGATCGTGGATGGACCGACCTCGACGTCCCTCTTCACGGACGGCGTGAAAACCAAGATGTACGTGCTGCACGCGGACGACAGCCAGGACAACTATGCCTATGGCGTCACCGGCCAGTCCTACGTCGACATCGTTCAGCACGTCGACCCCGCCGGCAAGCTGACGTCGGCGACGCGCACCCATGCCGACGGGACGCTCGACTACACCTTCAAGGCGGGTGCGGACGGCAGCTCGACTGCGACCTACTACGACGCTGGCGGCCAGCTTGCGTCCAAGGTCGTCACCCAGAGCGGCGGCGCGAAGGACGTCTATACTTTGCTGCCGTCCGGCGTGGAGGACAAGACCTACAACGCCTCGGGCGTCCTGCAGAAGACCGATCTGCTCAAGACCGACGGTACGCATGTCGAGACGGCGAATGCAGCCGGCGTCACGCTGAAGGGCGGCAGCGGAAACGACATGTTCACGGCGGCGGCTTCGACGACCTTCGTCTTCAGCGGCGGCAACGATCAGATCTCCGGCTTCAACGCGGGCGCTGCTGCGGACCACGACGTCATCCGGCTGTCCAAATCGTTCGCACCCGACTTCGCTCATCTGAACATCAGCCAGGCGGGAGCAGACACGATGGTCCATCTGGGCGACGGCGCTTCGATTCTGCTCGCGCATGTCAATTCGACCAGTCTTACGCACGACAATTTCCTGCTCGTGTAGGCTGCACCGATCGCGCGAGACTGCCTCTCGACCCGGCACTTGTCGCTCTTCTGTCATTTCGCGCGCCGGCAAGCGCGCGAAATGCCGTTATATTCGCGTTGCAATCGTGCGAACGGAAATATAGAGAATGGCCCGTGAACGGTGGGTCGAATGGCGTGGCCATTCGAGGCCGAGTTGGTGCCTACGTATACGATCCAGAGATCAGCAAAGGGTGGACCAGGAAGCCGCTTCCTGCAAAATTCGGCGGGGGCGCTGAATTGCCACAAAGCTCGTTTTGGTTAAGTCTGTCAGCGAAGGATGCTCGGCCCGCACTGGGCTTGCCCGGGGTGGAAGCAGGAATATCGTTGAAGACCGGGTGTTTGTTGTGTGGGTTGCATATGTCTCCATCAAGTCAATTTCCGAATGACGTCTGATTCCCCTCGGCTGAAGATCATCCACGTTGCCGAGACTATCCGCGGTGGGATCGCGACCTATTTTACCGAACTGCACGCGCTTCAATGCCAGACTTTCGGCAAGGAGAACGTGTGCTACATCGTACCGTCGGACCATCGGGCCGACCTGATCGGGATTGCTGATTCCAATATCGTCGCTTTCGACCGCTCTGGCCGGAACTTGCCCAGCCTGCTGAGGCTGGCGCTCGAGACCATGCGGCAGGTGCAGATCACCAAGCCGGACATCGTGCACGTTCACTCTACGCTCGCCGGCCTGATCGTGCGAACGGCGTTCGTTTTCATGCGCAAACGTCCTGCCATCGTTTACTGCGCGCATGGCTGGGCCTTTTCCCGCGAGACCTCGCGCTTCAGCAACGCAGTCGCCAAACTGGCGGAGCGGTTGCTCGCCAAGTTCACCGACAGAATCATCTGCATTTCGCAGAACGAGTATGCCGCAGCTCGCGACGCCGGCATTCCGGAACACCAGCTCAGCCTCGTCCTGAGCGGCATGCGAGACGAGCGCCCAAATATCAGCCACGATGACGCCGGTTGGAGCACATCGAAACTGAAGGTGCTGTTCATCGGGCGCCTCGATCGTCAAAAAGGCTACGACTTCCTGATCGAAGCTGCGCGGCAGCTCGAAACGTCCATCGACGTCCGAATGATCGGATCCGCGGTCGTCAACGAGGAGGGCGACGAACTTAACATGCCTTCCAATGTCACCCTTCTGGGCTGGCTGCCGCGGACGGACATCGAGGCCCAGCTCGACCAGGCCGACCTCGCCGTGATCCCGTCGCGATGGGAGGCTTTCGGATTCGTCGCGCTGGAGGCAATGCGCGCGCACAAGCCGATCCTTGCATTTCGGGCAGGCGCACTGCCGGAGATCATCGAGGACGGAGCGACTGGCTTGATCTGCGATCCCGCCGGAACGAAGGCACTTGTGGCGGGACTAAGGCGCGCGTCAACACATGTTAATTTGAGAGCCTTGGGCGAAGCTGGTTACGAACGTTTTGTGTCGGTGTTCAGTATCGACAGAACGCATCATGAGCTGCTTAAAGTTTACGCAGCGGTGATCACGACATCGCCGAAACATCTGGCCAAGTTTGTCTTCTAGCGCAACGAAGTGGCCTGAATGCAACAGTGACTTTCAATGGTCCGTTGCTACCTCATCCAGACTTGGTCTCAATTGGTGCGACTGCTAAGAACTTCAAGCAGGCTAAGAGTGAGATAGGACGCGCGTTTTGTTGGCATCGATTTTCAGATTTTCTCCCACGCTTGCGATCTCTGCCATTTGCCTGGCCGGCTGCGCGGGGTTTACGCCACAAGATGCGCCGAACGGGGCTTCAGTCGTCACCAATGCGGCGCTGACGGTCGCGCCCAGCCCGCCGGTGCCTTACGCGCTTCTCGCTGTCGATCCGAATATCTTGAAGTCGGCGAATTCGATCAGCGATCATGTCAGCGGCAATTTCCGCAATCTGCCCGGTGGAGACTACAAGGACATCACCATCGGCGTCGGCGATATCGTCACCGTTACCGTGTTCGAAGCTCAGTCGGGCGGCCTCTTCATTCCGCGCGAGGCCAGCGTCCGGCCCGGCAACTTCGTTGACATCCCGCGCCAGCAGGTCGACCAGTCCGGCAACATCACCGTGCCCTATGCCGGCACCATCAAGGCTGCAGGCCTGACCGCCCGTGCGGTGGCCGACATCGTTCGCGAGCGGATCAGGAACCGCGCGATCGATCCGCAGGCCGTCGTTTCCGTCGTCGAGCAGCGCGGCAACCAGATCAGCGTGCTCGGCGAGGTCAATGCGCCGCTCCGCTTCCCGGTCGATCCGGGCGGAATTCGCGTGATGGGCGCTATCGCGCGCGCCGGCGGCCCGAAATATCCGTCGTGGGAAACCAAGGTCAAGATCAAGCGCGGCAGCAAGACGTATACCGAGACGATGAGCTCGATCGTGCGTCATCCCGAAGAGGATGCGTTCCTCGCGCCGGGCGACGTCGTCTATCTGTCACGGGAACCGCGCGTGTTCATGGTCTTCGGATCGACGCCCTCGCCGGGCTCGATCGGCGGCACCAACAATCGCAGGTTCACGTTCGAAAACGACCGGATGACGCTGGCGGAAGCGATCGCGAAGGCCGGCGGCCTCGACGGCGCGCGCGCCAATTCGCCCTCGGTCTACGTTCTGCGACTCGAGCCGCGCAATCTGCTCAAGTCCGCCGGAATCGACGTGCAACGCTTCCCCGGCGAACTGGTTCCGACGGTCTACAACTTCGACTGGAGCAAGCCGGACGGAATGTTCTTCGCCGACTCCTTCCAGATCCGGGATCACGACACAATCGTGGTGTCCGAATCGCCGAGCACAGAGCTGATCAAGTTCTTCTCGCTCATGCTCGCCGGAACGGACACGGCCGTTAACGTTCAGACGCTGACGCGATAACAGACACAAACTGGTGATACGGGGAACGCGGCGCTGCAATCATGCAGCGCCGCGTTCGCTTCCAGTACTCCTGGTTGTGCGTCGCTCTGCTGCCTCATTTCACTGTGACTGAGCGGCGAACCAAGCACGTGGCCCGGATACTGCAAGATGGCCCGGGCACGTCATAAAAAGGCGCTGGGTCTGCAGTTAAACGAACCCGGATCCGCTGATCTTCTGGAGCTTGAACGTATGCGCATTCTGGTCGTCTCGGCCATGTTTCCTCCGAATGTGCTCGGTGGTGCTGAAATCTCTGCTTTCAATCTCTCGTCCTGGCTCCTGAAGCAGGGACATGAAATCGGCGTACTCACGGCTGCAAAGTCGCGCGAAGAGGAGAAGTTCGGCGAGCTGGTCGATGGCATGAGAATCTGGAGCATCTACATGCCGCGCCCATACCCGATCTACAAACAGGGGCGCGTCGACGAGACCTACTTGAAGCCGTTGTGGCATCTGCAAGATCACCTCGACCCGAGAAATGGGCGCATCGTCGGCCGCGTGCTCGACGAATTCAAACCCGAGTTCTGCAATGTGCATTATCTGACCGGCATCGGACACAACGTCCTGCAGGAGTTTGCCAAGCGCGATCTCCCGATGATGTACGTGATGCCGGACCTGGCGCTGTCCTGCCTGCGGCTCACGATGTTCGTCGACGGCAAGACCTGCGAAACGCAATGCGGCGTGTGCAAGCTGTCGGCGGGCGTGAAGCGCCGCGGCATTCTGTCGATGCGCCGAATCGGCTTCTGCTCGCCGTCGCGCGCCAATCTCGAGCGGAATGCCGAGTTTCAGCCGCTCAAGAAATTTCCGACCGCGCACATTCTCAACGCGAACAAATACCCGACGCCGACGGTCCAGCGCGTCGAGTCCGAGGCGGTCCGCTTCGTCTACGCCGGGCGTCTGCACGAGGCCAAGGGAATCGATTGTCTGCTGGAAGCCGCCGAGGGGCTCGTGGATCGCTGGCCGTTCACCTTCACGATCGTCGGCGGCGGAGGGCATGAGCCCGCCTTGCGCAAGAGGTTTGGCCATCATCCGTGGATCAGCTTCACGGGACATGTTCCGCTGCAGGAGGCCATCAATCACATCGCGACGAGCGACGTGCTTTGCATTCCCTCGATCTGGCTGGAGAACTCGCCGGGCGTCGTCATTCAGGCCCTCGGCGTCGGCGTTCCCGTGATCGGCAGCAATTTCGGCGGAATCCCCGAGCTGGTCGAGCACGATGAAACAGGACTGCTGCTGCCCCCGGGAGACGTCCAGGCCTGGCGCGACGGCCTCGAAAAAGTCTTGTCGGACCGCGACACGCTTCGCCGCTACCAGGCCAATGCCGTGGGGCGTGCCGGCGAATTCGATCAGGACTATCTGGGCGCGAAGTACCTCAAGTTCATCGACGAGATTCGCAACTTCCGCGGGCATGCGAGCCAATGAGGCCCAGGATAACGTTGATCGACAGGCTTGGCCTTAAGACAGCAGCCCGCGTCGGCGCGCCGTTCTCTTCGGTGCTGCGTCGTGGCGTCGCATGGGGCCTGCTGTGCGGCATCACGATTGTCGGCGCCGATCGCGCCGCGGCCGCGGAGAAAACCGTTACGCTGACGCCGATCGCTCGCGCCAATCCCGCAGGCCCATTGCTGATCGGATCGAACATCCATTTCGGTCTCGTCCGCACGCTCGGCTACGATTCCGCAAGCACCGCGCTGCATGAACTCGCGCAGATCGGGGCCGCATCGTATCGCGACTACCTGCCTTGGCAGTCCTTCAGCTTTCCGCCTCAAGGACCGGTCCTCGTCAAGTCGCAGCGGCTGATGAATTTCATGCCGCAAACGAAATTGAGGCCCGTCCTCAATGTCGGCGCCGCAAACTCGTCCGTGCCGGGAGGCGTTCCGCCGATCTCCGACGACGCGCTCGGCGTATTCGATGCCTATCTCAAGAAAGTCGTCGAGGTGACACGGCCATACGATCCGATCTACGAGATCTGGAACGAATGGAATATCGATATCGGCACGGGGACGCGCCTGCCGAGGCTGGTGGGCGAAGGGCCGGACAGCGACCCCCGATCGGCCGTCAACTATGTCCGCGTCGCAAATTCCGGAGTTCGGGCCCTCAAGAGCGCGAATCCGCATGCTCAGGTGATCGTCGGAGCTGTTGGAGACGACATCGACTGGAAGTGGACGAGGGCCATTGTCCGCGACGGCGTCCTGAACGGCGCCGATGGCCTGTCCGTTCATCTCTACAATCATTGCCTGAAGCCGCAAAACAGGACCGCCACCGAACTGATCGGCCGGGTCAAGCGTTTGCAGCAGGAACTGACGCAGGACCGTGGCGGGGCCATCACGCCGATCTACGTCACCGAATTCAGCTGGCCGACCTCCAATGAACCGTGTGGGGTACCGCCCCTGGTTGCCGGCAACAATTTCGCGCAGTTCATCATGCAGAGCGCCGCCATCCCGTGGATCAAGGGCATTTGGGTGCATGAACTGAAGAACATCGGTCCCAGTCCGACGGACCGGGAGAACAATTTCGGGCTGTATACGTTCACAGACGAACCGAAGCCGGCGGCCTGCTTCGTACGTGAAGCGACCGATCTGGTTCGCGGGGCCGATCACGTCGACATCCAGGAACCGCTCCCGGACGTGTTCGTTTTCAGGGCACGACGCGGCGCGCGGCAAAGCGTCGTTCTCTGGTCGTCCGGCGCGACCGTGAAGGCACGATACGCCCTGACCGGCCTGACTGAGGCATCTGGACGGCGGATGTGCGACGAGACCACGCCGGCCGCGGGCCCTCAGGGCGACGTGGGGCCAAATCCGATCGTCTACGACCTGGATGCGTCCGCACCGGTCACCATTCGGGTGCTGAACTGATGCTGTCGCGAAACCGCCCTCGAAAGAGACCTCAGCTCATTGTTGGCACGATCAAAGTCAAGCGAAGCAATGCCCAGTGAACTCACCATTCCGCTGTTCGCGATACATCATCACAAGATCGGCGGCACTGAATCGGCGATCTACAACCTCATTCACGGGCTCGACAAGGCGAAGGCCGCGTTGACGCTCGCCTTTTCCGATCCGGACCGCCTGTCGCCCGAATTCCTGCGATGGATGGCGAAAACCCCAGGGATCGCGCAGCAGCGGCAATACCCGCTTCCCGGCAAGAACAGCCGCTTCGCCGAAGAACTTCTGTTCGAATGGCGGAGATCCGGGAACGGCTGGGCGGTCTATCCGAACTATTTCCTCCCCCCGCGGCGCCCCGGCAGCCGGGCGAAATCGGCCGTGATCCTCCACGACATCCAGTACAAGGTGCTGCCGCAGTACCATTCCAGCAAGAGGAAGGCCTGGCTCGACTTCTATCTCCCGCGCATGTTCCAGACGGCGGACCTCGTGTTCCTGATCTCCAATTCCGAGAAGGAATACGTTCGCCAGCATTTCGGAGACGCGGCGGCCGACAAGTGCAAGGTCATCTACAACGCCATCGAGTGGGCCAGGCTGGAACAGGGCGAGATCAGCGAGGCAACCCGCAAGCTTGCGGGCCGGCCTTACATCCTCACCGTCAGCCATCCCTTCCCGCACAAGAACCTGGGCGTCCTCATCAAGGCGTTCGACCGGGTGGCCCAATCTAATCCCGAGATCGAACTGTATCTCGCCGGCAAGGCCTCGGACGAGAAGACGCGTCTGATACGCGAGAATGCGAGCGAGAAGACTGCGGCTCGCATCGTGATGACGGGTATATTGTCGGATGCAGATCTCGGCGAACTCTACCGAAACGCTCGGCTCTTCGTCTTGCCCTCTCTCTACGAGGGCTTCGGCATGCCGGCGGCGGAGGCGATGGGCTTCGGGGTGCCGACGCTGGTCAGTGGCGTGACATCGCTTCCCGAAGCAACCCTGGGCAAGGCGGAATACGTCGCCGATCCCACCAATGTCGACGCGTGGGCGGAGCAGATGACCGCTTGTTTGAATTCCAGCGAACGTCTGTCCACAGAGACCGTCGCCGAAGTCCGAGATGCGTTCGCACCTCACAGGGTTGCGCAGTCGCTTCTTCAGAATCTGGGTTAGTGCATGTTAGTCGTGCAGAATCTCGCTGAAAATAGAGGCTCTCCGGCTGAGTTTGTGACGGGGGTCAGTCGGAAAGTTATGGTATGACCGCATCAAGATCGACAAGAGCCGCCGAGCACATCCAGGAACATCGGAACCCATGCCAAGGATCAGCAGCAGTTGTGACGTCACATGGAGGCGGCAATCCCGCCATGGACGCGGCTTGTCATAGCGAGCACGTGTTTGCATGACCGAGCCTTCAACTCTGCAGGAATCCCGCCCGGTGAGCAGCTCTGGCAAGGTCCAGGCCGTCATCGTCAATTTCAGAACCGCTCGACTGACCATTCGCTGTGTCAAGTCGATGCTGGAGCATGGCGTGGTGGATCCGGACGGCGTGCTGGTCGTTGACAACTGCTCCGGAGACAACTCGATCGACGAAGTCCGCAAGGCCCTGCCCGACATTCGAACTGTCGTCTCCGACCACAATGGCGGCTTCGGAGCCGGCGTGAATCTGGGCGTGGCGAACACCACTGCCGACTATCTTCTCATCCTGAATCCCGACACCTATTTCGAGTTCAACAGCGTCGCTCCGGTCGTCGACTTCATGGAGCATAGTCCGGAAACCGCCCTGGTCGGGCTGGACCTCGTCAATCCCGACGGAAGCCGGCAATACTCGGCCCGGCGCTTCTACTCGGTGTTCGACGTCCTTGCGCGGCGCGTGGACTGGATCGGAGCCATGGTACCCGGGCGCACCGACAATCACCTGATGAAGGACGCCTGGGAGACCGGAAAGCCGTTCGATGCGGAATGGGTGATGGGGACCGGCTTTGTCGTCCGGCGCACCGCCTATGAGCAGATCCAGGGAATGGACGAGAGCTATTTCCTGTACATGGAGGATGTCGATCTCTGCGCTCGTCTCTGGCGGGCGGGACACAGGATCAAGGGCATCCCCGGGGCCAAGCTGGTTCACGACCATCAGCGATCGAGCGCCGCCGGTCCTCTCACATTCGCAGGAAGGACGCATATTCGCAGCCTCCTTCTGTTCAAGTCGCGCTTTGCCGTGCCGCTGTTCCGGCCCCCTGGCGTGGACAGGATCAGCAAGCGCACGGGCTGAGCTTCAGGCATCGCCCTCCTCACGCTGCGACTTGACGAAGGAAGTCATCTTTCATGAAGCCCGAACTTCCGAGAACGACCCAGGCGCCACGGCAAGGACAACTGCTGCAGTTGAACTGGATCCGTGGCATCGCGGCGCTGCTCGTCGTGGGCTATCACTGCGAGGTGACCATGCTGATGCCGAAATATTTCGGCGTCGGCACGTTTCCGTTGTTCAAAGCGGGCCATTCCGGCGTTCAGCTATTTTTCGTCCTGAGCGGCTTCGTCATTTACCTCGCGCATCATCGCGATCCCGAGGGTAACGGCAGCGCCATCGCCCGGTTCGTGGCAAAACGCTTCCGCCGCCTCTATCCGTCGCTCTGGATCGTGCTCGTTCCCCTGATCATCCTCTCGTTTCTCGGCTTTTCCACGAGAGTGCCTGATGGCAGCGACGTCATCCTGTCGCTCCTGATCCTGCCGGTGAAGGAAGAGGTCATCCTGGCGACGGAGTGGACGCTTCGCCACGAAATTCTCTTCTACGCGATGTTCGCCGTCTTCCTGTGGAATCGACGAATTGGCTTCGGCCTTCTGATCGCCTGGGGCCTTGTCGGCCTGCCTCTCGCGCTGATCGACGGAAAAGGCTGGTTGATCGATTTCATCTTCAACAACAACCACCTGCTTTTCCTCGCAGGGGCCGGCATTGCGTGGCTCTATGTTCGCAAATATTCCGCCGGCGGCCCGTTTTTCCTCTTCGCCGGCCTGATCGTCTTCGCCGTCACGTTCTATTTCGGGATCTCGAAGCAAATTCCCGCAAAGGCGGAACTTCTGCTGTTCGGGCTTGGCGCGGCAGGTATCATCTACGGCGCGTGCTCGATGCCGTACCTGAACCGGCGAATTGCCCCGCTGGAGGAGGCAGGCGCGGCGTCATATGCGCTCTATCTCATCCACTATCCGCTGATCTCGCTGCTCGTGAAGGTCGCGGTCAAGATCGACCAGTCGGTCGCGATACCGCACGCCGTGTATTTTGTGGCGATCCTGGTCATCTGCCAGCTGGCGGCCTTCGCTTTCCATCGCCTGATCGAAGCGCCCCTGCTGAATGCCCGCTCGATGCAGAACCTGTTTGCCCCCACGAGGACCGCGACGGCCGCATCGAACTATCAGGGACGCGCTCCGGCACCGTCTTCTGACTAGTCGCTGCTGCGTCGGGCTGCTCGCCGCCTGCCCATGGCATGAGGCGCAGCTATATCGAGTTCAGCAGCGCGAGCGCCGAGGAGGTCCAGGTATATTGCGCCAGCCGCCCGGCCTGACGTTGCTGCTCGGCCGCTGACAGCGGCCCCTTCTCGATCCGATCGAGCATCAGGCGCGACAATTGGCCTGCATCGGTCGGGCTGCAAAATTCGGCCGCATCACCACAGATTTCGCGCAGCACGGCGATATCCGAAGCGATCACCGGGCAGCCGAACAGCATCGCCTCGAGCGGGGGCACGCCGAAGCCCTCATAGAAGCTCGGAAAGATCAATGCCGCCGCGTGCTGATACAATGCGGCGATCGCCTCATCGGAGATCTGTCCGACACGCACCACGCGCTCATCGGCGATCGGCCCCGAGTGCCGGAAGACGCGTTCATCCTGCCCGCCGACGATGACGAGCCGATGGGTTGCCGGGATCGACTTGATCGCGTCCGTTGCGAGCCGGATGTTCTTGTTCTTTTTCGTCGACCCGATCGCCAGGAAATACTTAGCCGGACCGAGCTCGAACCGCTCGAGGATCGAAGGGTCCGGTTTGACCCCGGCGAGATGTTCCGCGCTGTTCGAGCAGACCGTGATCGCATCCGGCGGGACACCGAGCACAGCCGAGAGCTCGCTCCGGGAGAACTTCGACACGGTGATGAGGTTCGCGGTCCTCGCATAAAGCCATCCAAGGCCGCGATGGAAGGTCGCATAGCTGCGGCTGAAGAACTCGGGATGACGAAACACCTGCGCATCATGGATGACGATATGATGCCGGCGATGGAGCACGGGCCCGGAATTGGCGAGGCTAATGAGCGTACCGCTCCGCGCCGCCATCGCGAGATCGATCTGGTCCCAGGCGTGTCCCGTTCGCGTTCCGACGCTTTCGATGCGGATGTGCTTGAGCGCAAGACTTTCCCCGGCATTCGGAGGCACCAGCAGGGTCCATCGCGCGTCGCTCAGCCGGGCAGGCAGTTGCTGCCGATCGATCAATTGATCGATCGCCTTGACGATTTCCGCCGCAAACCGCTGAACACCGCTCAGGGATTGCGAGAGGAACCGGCCATTCAGGAAGACATCAGCCATGCTTCAGCGACTTCGCGAGCTTACGTCGGCTTCGAACGGCTGAGAACCATGAGGGACCAACCGCCCACAAGTCGAACCGTGGCGTCGGGAGCGGCGCGAAACGCCAATCGCCGTGGCCATGCGGCCAGCCGCTTCTTCCAGGTCTTGTACGACTGGTCGATGGCCCAGGCCGTATAGAAGCTGTCGATTGTCTCCAGGCCTGCCTCCGCGATCATCGACAACGCACTGTCCCGGGAGAAATAATGGATATGCCCCAGCGCGCGACGGGCTTCGGGCAACACCCAACCGCGCCCGACCGCAAGAGCATTCATGTCGAGCGGAATGTGGATGACCTGCCAGCGCGACATCGTCCGCATCGCCCTGAGGAATTCAAACGGATTTTCGACGTGCTCCACCACGTCGATCGCCATGGTCACGTCGAACTGCTTCCCGCTTTGGAAAGCATTCTCCATGCTGAAGCTCAGGTTTTCAGAGGCCCGCTTGCGCGACAAATCGTGGGCATAGGGCGAGACCTCAAATCCTTCCATCCGCGATTGCGGATAGTCCTTTGAGAGGATACCGACGATCGCGCCCGTCCCGCAGCCGATGTCGGCAAGCGTCTTCCACGCGATATGGTTACGTTCCAGGATCGTCCGGATATGCGCAGCCTTCCAAGGCGCGTCGTCCTCGTGCCAGTCCGGATTGTCGACTGCGTAGTCGTCCTGACTGTATCTGCTTGTTGCGCCGGCCGCCGGCTGCTCGGTCGAATGGGAGTTCATGCCGGTTGCGTCCTCACTTTTTCGTAGAAGGCAACAACGCGCCGCCCGAGAGTATCCTGATCGAATTCCTGCATAGCCGCGTCGGCGCTGTCCTTGTACGCGTCGAGACGCTCCGGATGATCAAGGATTCCCTCTATCGCCGCGCTCCAGGCTCTTACATCGCCGGCCTCCACAAGGACACCGTTTTTCTCGTGTGTCACGAGCTCCGGTATTCCGCCCGCGTTGCTTCCCATGACGGGAAGGCCGCGCCCGAGAGCCTCGATGATCACGCCGGGCGAGTTTTCGAACCATACGGACGGCACGAGAAGGAGGTCGCTTTGCATCATCCGGTTGGTGACGTCCTGGACCGAAACATGCCCGGTGAATTCGAGCCAGCGATGATGGCCAAAGCGCTGCTTAAGATCGTCTTCGCTGGGGCCGGTCCCCACCAGCGTCAGCTTGAACTCATGGCGCGCCGCGAGCGGCTCGATGGCTTCGAGCAGAACGTACAATCCCTTGGATTCATGCAGACGTCCGACATACAGGAAACGGACGGTCCTGGACGGGCTTCTCTCGACCGTCGGGGTCGGCGATTTGTTGGGATTGAGGATGTGGGCCTGGGCCCAGCGCTGGAGCGGCTGAAGCGCCGACAAACGGCGCAGAATGGCGAGCGAAGGCGACACGAACCCCAGCCGTGGAACGGAGCGGAGGAAGGCGAGTTTCGCTCTGGACGAAAACGCGCACGGTGCGCAGAGACTTTCGCATTCCCGGCCGTCCCTGAACATCGCCATCCTCACGCAGGCGAGGCTGAGATCGTGCAGCGTGATGACGACCGGGATGTTCCTCGCCCCGATCACGCGAAGGGCATTCCAGCCGAGGCCCTGCAGGACGTGGATACTGACCAGATCGGGGCTAAATTCGTCGAGCACCTGACGCATGATCCGTTCGTTACGAGGATCAAAATGGTCTTGAAGATGCCAGACGGATTTCTGTAAACCGCCTTTCTGAGCCGCTTCAAACACGGTGTACGGCCGAGGCATATGAACGCGCCAGACTTTGAGATCGTCGACGATCGCCCCCCTCACCTCATCCGCGGGCGTCGGGGCGGTGGTCAGGACGGCGATCTCATGGCCGTTGGCATGGAGCCACGCCGCCAGATTGCGCGCGGAAATTTCGGCTCCACCTTGAACAAAGGGCGGAAAGAAGGCTGAGACGAAGAGAATCCGCATGTACGTTCGTTACCTGACACAATAGAGGCGAAGATGGTCCGAGCTGCGAAAATTGGGTTGGCGGTTGCATTCATCGCAGCAGGTCTGCTCTTCAGCAAAATCTATGCTGCCAATCAAACGACATCCTTCTGGGTTGGCAAGCAGCCGTTGCCCGAGCGGGCCGAGCGGCCGATCATCGGTCTTGGCGTGCACTTCGGGATAGGGGGAGAATATGGCTATTCTCCTCAAAAGTCTGCGCAGGTGTTGCGTTCCGATGCCTTCGATTCAGTCAGGGACGATCTTGCCTGGAGCCTGTTTCAGGCCGCGCCGCTGCCCGGCGGTGGGTCAACGCCAGTTGCCCGCGAGCCAGCCAAGCTGTTCTCTTTTCTCGACCAGACCCAGGCAAGGCCATTGCTCATCCTGGGTCACCCAAATCCGCTCGTTCCCGATGGTCAGCCTCCGCTGACCGATGTCGGCCGAAAGAGTTTCGCCGACTTTGCGGCGAAAGCCGTTGTGGCCACCGCCAAGCGTAACCCGATCTACGAGATCTGGAACGAATGGAATATGAACGCCGTGCTGGGGCGCCCTTTCCTGGTCGGTGAAGGCGATCCGAGCGATCCGCGCGCGGCGGCCAATTACTCCGCGCTCGCGAAGGAAGCGGTTGCCAAGATACGCAGCGTAGCGCCTCAGGCACAGGTGCTGGTGGGTGCGGTCGGAATGGACCCCGACTGGAAGTGGACCATGGCGCTCGTTCGCTCCGGAGCGCTGGAAGGTGCGAGCGGCTTGTCCGTTCACCTCTACAATCATTGCGAGCGCGAGGTGTCCAACCGCACCGCTGAGGCTGCGATACGTCAGGTGAGCACCTTGCGGAAGTTGCTGGACGCGGCTGGATCGAACCTCCCCGTCTACGTCACGGAGGTCGGATGGCCGACAACGTCGAAGATGTGCCCCATCTCCACGCAAACGGCCGCAAACAATATCGCGCAATTCCTGTTCTGGACGGCGGCCACACCCTGGATGAAAGGCGCCTGGATCTACCAGATGAAGGATCAAGGTCAGGATCCCGCCGCTCTCGAAGACAATTTCGGCTTGTACGACTACGCCTACGCGCCAAAGCCCGCGGCATGTGCGACCCGCGAGGCCATTCGTGTCATCAAGGCCGCGGGCCCGATGAGGCTCGAGCAACCCTCCCCCGGGCTCTTCGTGATCGAGACGACGACGTCCGCGGGACGACAGCTGATCGCCTGGACCTCGCAAGACCATTCCTCGGCGACGTTCGAATTGCCGGGCGGTACAGAGGCGGAATTCGCGCCACTGTGCCAGCAAGCGGCTAAATCGAACACGATACGGCTAGGGCCCACCCCCGTCGTCATCAACCTGCCGACGAAGGCTCCATTCGAGGTGAAGGCCACATTGGATCGCTGATCCCGAGGTCGGCAGATTTTCCTCCGAGGTGCCGAGCCAAGCTCGGCACCTCGGAGAGAACAGTTTCTACGTGAAGATGACGAAGCACGGTGCAGGCGCCAGCCATGTTTGCAGGCGACGCCGGCGAGACGCGGCAGGACGACAATACGGTGAGCGTTGGCAGGAATATCAGCTCAGCAGCTGGCCTTCACCAGCGGCTGACCAGCGATACAGAGGGCCGTCAGTAGGCTTCCTGATGGATCAGAGCCAGGGCCGTCTTGAAGATGATCTTGATGTCGAGCCAGATGCTCCAGTTGCTGACGTACCAGACATCGTATTCGACGCGCTTTTCCATCAGATCGATCGTCGGCGTCTCACCGCGGAATCCATTGACCTGGGCCCAACCCGTCAGGCCCGGCTTCATGTGGTGGCGATAGACGTAGTTGCTGATCATCGGATCGTAATAATTGTCATGCGCGAGCGCGTGCGGGCGCGGTCCGACCAGGGACATCTCGCCGCGCAGAACGTTCCAGAGCTGCGGGAGCTCGTCGATGCTGGTCCGCCGCAGCACGCGGCCGACACGGGTCACGCGGGTGTCGCTTTTGGTCGCCTGCGTGACGACATGGCCGTTCTCGGCCACCGTCATCGAGCGGAACTTCCAGATCTCGAACTGCTTGCCGTTGAAGCCGCGGCGCGACTGCTTGAAGATGATCTTGCCCTTCGAATCCAGCTTGATCATGATCGCCGCCGTCACCAGCAGCGGCGCCAGCAGCAACAGCGCGAACGAAGCGAGGCCGACGTCGAGGCAGCGCTTCTGCGCCTGCTCGAACACGCTGAGCGGCGCGCGCTGGATCTCGATGGCGACCGTGCCGCTGACGGGCTGGAACGGACGCGAGACCAGATCGGCGATCGGGAAATCGGGCAGAAGGCGGATCGGCTGAGGCACGACACGCAGGTGCTGGCTCAGCTTCTGGAGAAGAGGCATCTCGTCCCAGTCGATGACCAGGAGATATTCTTCCACGTCCGCGGTCCGCGCCTGGCGAATGATGTCGCGGATCTCGCGCTCCCAGCCCGCACCCTCTTCGGAGGGCTCGAGCACGAAATGCCGCACGACGTTGAAGCCGTGCTTGCGCAAATCCTTGAAGCGCGTCGAGGTGAAGTCGAGCGGCTTGAGGCTCAGCAGCACGACCTTGCGGTCGACGAGACGGCCCTTGGCGTAGCTCGACGTGAGGGCCAGGCGCCAGAACACACGAAGCCCGCCCAGGGCCACGACGCCGGTCGCAGCGAACAACAGCGTGGTCCCGCGCGACAGCTCGGCGGAGGATTTGAGCAGGAACGCCTCGACCGCCAGGATGGTCAGCGAGATCAGCCAGATGGCCAGCGTCTTGCGCAGCTGCCAGACGGTGCTGAGCAGGCGATGGTGGTCGTAGACGCCCTGGAAGTAAGCGATGGTCACGAACACCGCGCCGACGACGAGCCCGGCGCCGACGGATGAATCCTGCTCGGCCACGAGCACGCGATAGAGGCCGCTCGCGACGAAGTAGCTGAACAGCACCGCAGCGAAGTCACCGGCGATCAGGGCAATCTGGAGAGGTCTTTGAAGGGCACCGCGCCGATTCGATATAACCGAATAGTAGTTTTCCGAACCGTAAGTTGCTACAGCCATCCGAACCTCGCTGCCTCGTCACGCACTCGCAGTCGATACTGCGAGCAAATCGATCCAAATTTTAAACGCGCGCCGAAGTATATCTTAACTAAACAAAGCGACATTGCGGCAGTGCAATGAAAAAATCAAATCGATTTTTATGCATCGCAGCACCGCAACGATGGAATGCACAAACGACTGTCACACACGTGACAATTATGCGGGCAACTCGCCACGATTTCCGTCAAATCGCGTCATATGCGCGCAGCGCGACGCGCGCATTTGAACGACTGTTCAACCATGCCGCTTAAGCCGTTATTAGCGCGCGGCCATTAACACTCGCGACCAATTCGTGGGAGTTGTGTCGTGAGTACGGTTGTCGTCTTCAGCTTGTTGATTGGATCGTTGCTGGGAGGCCGATTCCGAATCTTCATCCTTCCGCCTGCCATCGTCTTCGGTGCAGCGATCCTTGGTTCGGGCCTGTTGTGGCACGGACATGATTCGGCCTACGTCGTTGCCGCGATTCTCGTTTTCGCAACGGTGCTCCAGCTTGGCTATTTTTGTGGCGCCGCTCTGGTGCGTGCGCGGACAGCCGCCTATCGCGAGAAGGCCGCGCCGTCGTTCGACAGCCGCGGCTTCGGCTAGCGGCCTCGATACGTCGGGGATTGGCGTTTCCAGGAGCTCCGATCGATCTCCGCCGGCAAGAAGCCGGGAAAAAGCGGCAAGTGGTCTTTCGTTTTCGTCGATACCATATTGACATCCGGGGCGAAGCTCTCTGAAAGAGTTGCACCCCATGGTCACGACTGCGCCCAAAAATTCGCCACGGCCGAAGCTACCGAACGGCGTGCGCATCTATGCGATCGCCGACATCCACGGATGCGCGCATCTGCTCGAGCAGATGTTTGCCGTCATCGATGCGGACATGGCCAACAGCCGGCCTTATCGTGCCATCGAGGTCTTCCTCGGCGACTACATCGATCGCGGACCGGACTCGCGCCACACCCTCGACCTCCTGATCCAGCGCAGCCGCCGCCGTAACACCGTGTTTCTGAAGGGCAATCACGAAGCCTATTTCACCTCGGTGCTGGAGGACCCTGCGCGCGCCACCGAATGGTTTCAGTTCGGCGGCATCCAGACCATGATGTCCTACGGCGTGTCGGCCGCGCCGGGCCTCAGCAAGGACGAGCAGGCCGACCTCGTGCGCGAGCTCACATCCGTCATGCCGCCCGAGCACATCGCGTTCCTGCGCCAGCTGCGGCCGACCTTCACATGCGGCGATTTCTTCTTCGTCCATGCCGGGGTGCGCCCGGGCATCCCGCTGTCCGAACAGCGCGAGTCCGATTTGCTGTGGATCAGGGACGAATTTCTCCAGAGCAAGCGGCGCTTCGGTAAATACGTCGTGCACGGCCACACGCCGGTGCGGCAGGCCGAGTTGCTGGAGAACCGCGCCAACATCGATACCGGCGCCTATGCGACCGGGAATCTGACGCTGCTGTCCATCCAGGGCAACAGCATGCTCGCGATCTAGCGGGCCGCGCTCGCTGAATTCTAGTTGGTGGAGCTTGCCGGAGGCTTGTATTCCGGAAACCGGCTCAGCATTGCCGCCTTCAGGAACTTGAAATGAGCGATGGAGGCGCCGAGCTCCTTGAGCCGGCGCTGGCCGTTCAGGATTTCCTTGTCGAACAAATCCTGGTGATGGTTGTCCAGCGCCTCGCGCTCGAGATATTCGTCGTCGCCGTTGCCGAAGGTCACGGCCGCGCGCGCCAGCACGTCCTCCACCCGGCGGTTCAGGCCCGACTGCTCACGCTCGGCCGCGTGGAGCGCGTCCTCGATCGCGCTCATGATGGCTTCGATGCGGGTGCGATCGGTTTCCGCATCGCGCTCGGGCGAGCGCGCCCGGAACGTCTGCTCTCCGGCGAAGCGGTCTTTCAGGAAGTTATGGGTGCGGGCCCGCAGGAAGAGCTGGAACATGCGTGCATTTCCGGTTGAAGCGCCAAACCAGAAAATGGCTCCGAGATGGTTAACAAACACTGAAGTCCCCGGATCATCCGTCCCATTCGAGGGACGGCGCGGAGACAGGGGCCATCACATTGTTGCCTTAAGAGCGTCCAGCTCGCGATCGAGGGCCTGTTGCCAGGTCGGCATCACGATATCGAACCGTTCCCGCAGACGCGTCAGGTCCAGGCGGGAATTGGAGGGGCGCTTCGCCTTGACCGGAAATTCGCTCGAAGCGATCGGAACGATCTGCTTCACGGCGAATTGCGCTCCGCGCGCCTTCAGCCCGGAGACGATCGCGGTCGCAAAGCCGTGCCAGCTTGTCTCACCGGCGCAGACCAGATTGACGACCCCGCCCCGACTTTCGAACATTGCGGCAACATCCTCGTCCGCCGGCTGCACCATCGCAACCATCGCGCGAGCGATCGCATCCGCAGTTGTAGGCGCGCCAATCTGATCGGCGACAATCCGCAGTTCTTCCCGTTCTCCCGCCAGCCGCACGATCGTCTTGAGAAAATTCGCGCCCGTCGCAGCATAAACCCACGATGTGCGCGCGATGAGATGTCGTCCGCCCGCCCCTGCAATCGCACGATCGCCGGCAAGCTTGCTCTCGCCATACACCGAAAGCGGATTCGGAGCGCTGTCCTCGCGCCACGGACGCTCGCCGGAGCCGTCGAAGACATAATCGGTCGAGAAGTGCACCAGCGGGACGCCGCGGCGCGCGGCCCATTGAGCGATGACCTCAGGTGATTCAGCGTTGACCCGAAATGCCATCTCGCGCTCGTCTTCCGCGCGATCGACGGCCGTGTAAGCCGCGGGATTGATGATCAGATCCGGCCCGATCGAGTCCAGCTTTTCAACAAGGCTCGCCGGTTGCGACAGGTCGAACGTCTCGCGCGTCGGCGCAACGATGTTCGCGCGATCCTGAAGCAGTCGCCGCAGCGCGCCGCCGACCTGCCCGCCGGCGCCAGTCAGAAGAATCTTCATGTCAGACCTCGCCGTAGCGGGGGAGCCCCTTCACGTCCGCCAGCAGCGGCGCATCGGCATCCTTGGGCGAAAGTGACGGTTCTGCGACACCCCAGTCGATGCCGATCGCCGGATCGTTCCAGCGCACGGAGATTTCATCCTTCGGACTGTAGAGCTCGTCGCATTTGTAGAAGAAATCGGCCGTCTCGGAGAGAACGGCAAAACCGTGAGCGAAGCCACGAGGAACCCACAATTGCCTGCGATTGTCTTCGCTCAGTTCAACGGCAACATGCCGCCCAAAGTTTGGGCTGCCCACACGGACATCAACTGCAACATCAAGAACACGACCGCGCAGCACCGTGACGAGCTTGCCCTGCGTCACGGGATTTTGCAGATGCAAGCCACGCAGCACCCCGAAACGCGAGCGCGAGAGATTGTCCTGCACGAACGGGCGCGTAATGCCGTTCTGCGCGTATCGCTCGAATTGATAGGACTCCAGGAAGAAGCCACGTTGATCGCCGAACAGCTTCGGCTCGACGATCAAAACTTCGGGTAGATGTGTCGTGAGAACGTTCATTCGCAGGACTTCAGCTTCAGCATCGACAATAATCTTGTGCAGCGCACTCTATCTGATATTTTCCCGCGAGCAAACCAGAGAGGATCGATGAAGGGAATAATACTCGCTGGCGGAACAGGTTCGCGCCTTTATCCCGTCACGACTGTGGTGTCGAAACAACTGCTTCCAGTTTTTGACAAGCCGATGATCTATTATCCGCTGTCAGCTCTGATGCTCGCTGGAATCCGCGACATTCTCATCATCTCCACGCCGCAGGACAAGCCGCTGTTCCAGCGTCTGCTTGGCGACGGAGCGGATATCGGCCTCAAATTCTCGTATGCCTCGCAGGAAACGCCGCGCGGCCTCGCTGACGCCTTCATTGTAGGGCGCGAGTTTGTAGGAGAAGATTCGGTCGCACTTGTCCTTGGAGACAATATCTTCTACGGACACGGGCTTCCCGAACTGCTCGCCAAGGCTGCGGCACGCACGAGCGGCGCCACGATCTTCGGCTATGTCGTCAACACACCCGAACAATATGGCGTGGTCGAATTCGGCCCCGACGGGCGCGCGCGCTCGATCGAAGAGAAGCCCGCGCAGCCGAAGTCGAATGTGGCCGTGACCGGTCTCTATTTCTACGACAATCGCGTGGTCGACATCGCCGCGAAGATCAAGCCTTCCGCGCGCGGAGAGATCGAGATCACCGACGTGAACAACGCATATCTCGACAGTGGCGACCTGTTCGTCGAGGTGCTCGGGCGCGGATTTGCCTGGCTCGACACCGGAACGCATGCCTCGCTGGTCGAAGCCAGTCACTTTGTGCAGATCCTGGAACAGCGACAGGGGCTGCGCATCGCCTGCCCGGAAGAAATCGCACTTCGGCGCGGCTACATTTCCCTGGACGCCTTCACGAAGGTTGCCGAGAAGACCGCCAAGAGCAGCTACGGCCAATATCTGCAATCGGTGGCGCGCTCTTTCGCCGCTCACAGTCTGAACTGAGGCAAGGCGACACATGCGTTTTGAAGGCTCCACGATCTTCGTCACCGGCGGTGCAGGTTTCATCGGCTCGGCAGTTGTCCGGCATCTTCTCCGGGATACGAACGCGCGCGTCGTCAACATCGACAAGCTGACTTACGCGGCAAATCTCGAGTCGATCCCGAATGCCGCCGGCAATCCGCGCTATTCGTTCGAGAAGCAGTGTATCTGCGAAGGACAATCGCTGCGGAAGCTGTTCGAACGGTACCAGCCCGTCGCGGTGATGAATCTGGCAGCCGAAAGCCACGTCGATCGCTCGATCGACGGCCCCGGCGAATTCATTCAGACCAACATCGTGGGCACGTTCACGCTGCTGCAGGAAGCCTTGCGGTATTGGAAAGGCCTGTCCCCGGATCGCCGTTCGCGATTCCGCTTCCTTCACATCTCGACCGACGAGGTGTTCGGCTCGCTCGGCAAGGACGGCTACTTCACGGAAACAACCGCTTACGCACCGAACTCGCCCTACTCGGCGAGCAAGGCCTCGTCCGATCATCTGGTCCGCGCCTGGCGCGAGACCTACGAGCTGCCGACGATGATCACGAATTGCTCGAACAATTACGGGCCTTATCACTTCCCCGAGAAGCTCATCCCCCACATGATCATCAAGGGGCTCGCCGAGGAAGCGTTGCCGGTCTATGGCGACGGGCAGAACATTCGAGACTGGCTCTACGTCGAAGATCATGCCAAGGCGCTTGCGCTGGTGCTCGAGCGGGGCGTGGTCGGCGAAACCTACAATGTCGGCGGCCGAAATGAGCGCAGCAACCTCCACGTCGTGGAAGGCATCTGCGATCTGCTGGACGAAATCTCGCCGTCCGGGTCAGGTTCTCGGCGGGAGCTGATTGCGTTCGTCCCAGATCGTCCGGGCCACGATCGCCGTTACGCGATCGATGCCTCGAAGCTCGAGAACCAGCTCGGATGGCGCGCGGACGAGAATTTCGAGAGCGGCCTCGCCAAAACCGTCAAATGGTTCGTCGACAATCGGATCTGGTGGGAAAACATTCTCGGTCGCGGCTATCAGCAAAAGCGCATTGGCCTCGGCTGACCGCATCGATGTCCCTTTGCGAAGGGCCGAGCCGACGTGCAGGACATGGGCGGACTCTCCGCCCTTGATCCGAAAGCTGCACGGGAATGGATGAATACTATTTCGTGTGGATCCGCGGCCTCGACGGACGTCCGAAGCCGCAGCTCTGGGCCGCGGATCAATTTGACGGACCGGAATGGAGATTTCGGCACGTCATCGCGCGGCGCGTTCTCGATGCCGAGGAACGCGGGATGGGCGTGGATGGCCTAGCGAAGCTTTTTCCAGCGCCACCTGGTCAGGATGACTGCTGACTGCTCGGCTTGACGGGCCTGCCGCGCACCAACTGCGCGTTTGCGAACGCGCGAAGGGATCAAGCGGCGCACGAGGCTCCGTGATCGGACTATGGATTGGTCGGTGCGTGTTGCACCTTCCATGTCCTCCAAGCGCCCTCATGCTTCTCGTAGAGCTCCAGCCAGCGCTGCTCACCGGCAGCGTGCCAGATGTCACGGCCGCGGAGCTCGGCCTGGCCGTCCTCCGGATCGAGCACCAGCTTGCTGTCAAGCCGCTCGAATTCGAATGTCTCCTCCGAGGTCAGACCGATCAGAACACGCCGGCCCGTGGCATCGACGAAATATCGCCGGTGAGCGTTGTTCGTGGGCCTGGTCATCGCAGCCTCCAATCATGCCGAGACGGCGGCGGCGGAGGCTGACGGTTCCGCATGTTCGCGGACGGAATCACAGCCAGCCACACCATCGATCACGCCAATGGTTGTATTTCCTCAGAATGCACGCCATCCTCGCGCCGACGATGCGCTCTGCGGAGACAAGGCCGGATCGTAAGGCTGATAGAGCGGATGACGCACCCTGCGCCTGCGCGATCGCCAGGCGCGCGTCGCATAGCCTCCGCCAAAGCCGGCGAGAATCGAGAGCAGGATCGCAGCTACAATCATTCTGATTTCTTCCACTTGCCCAGCGCGCTGTCTTCGTGACGCAGCATTCTCAGCTTCGAGTTGTGTCGACATCATGATGGGCGTCGCTGATTTTGTTGCCATGCCGGGATGTTTTTTCGGCAGCACAATGCATGCGAAGTGATCGTTTCGCCTGCGTCAGCCGAAGAACCAGAGAAAGAATCTCACCAGTAACAGCGTGATGAAATAGACCCACCCTGCCATCGCGATCAGCGCGACGCCGAAAAACACGCCTTCAAATGCCCGTTCTCTCAACCTTGTGAGAGGGAACGCCGCTCGCGCTTTCTGAAGCATCTTGGTTTTCTGGAAGGTCCGTTGTTGTTTGCGCGATCATAGCCGGGTGAATTGGACGATCTCGTGACGACACGCTGAGTTCAATGCAATGCTGCTCGTCGAGATCGGTGCAGTGTGCTCACTTTGCAACTTCTCTATCAAAAGCTGCATTGTGATGATCATGCTAGTCGTGGCTCGATCGTGATTCGCTCGCGTTGACGGCTACGGGTTTGTCGCGTGGCGCGCGCGGCAGCGCTTCCAGATTTTGCGCGGAGCCGACGGCCATGGCGGCGAGGAGCCAACCGTCCTTGCCGCCATCGCTCGCAGACGTGAGGTGCCGATCGAAGAGAGCTCCGCGGACTCCCGAGCGGATCCAGCCGGCGCTGGCTTACCCGTCGTCCAATGGAGGTTCGAGATCGAACTTCGAGGCTGGACGTGGTGGCGGATGAACCTCGATCGAGATCGAGGCTGCGCGGATCGACCTCTGCTGACCGAAATGCCCGTGGTTATACGGAGCGACACGCGTCGATTCATGCCGGTAAGGTTGAGCAGTTAGCTTAATTCTCGTTGCTTGTTGCGAAGTCTCTCCCATCGCTTATCCATTTACGCACCGGGCTTCCCCCAAGGCCCGGCCCCACCCAAGCAAGGCCGTCGAGCGCACATGGTCCGCTTGGCGGCTTTGTCTTTATTACAGTGAGAGGAATATTTCGGTTATGGCGCGCAAGCCCTGGTCGTTCAAAGAAGACCGCCGGCTCATGGAGTTGGCAAAGTCGTCGGCTTCGCTGGAAGAGGCGGCGAGACAGCTCGGGCGATCGCCCGACGCAATCAAGCGCATGGCCCTGCGGCTCGGCCTGTCACTGAAATCGAAGGCGACGAAGAAGGGCTAAGGGCGCCGAGGACGATCAGGCCGGCGCAACAACACGGTTGCCTCGATGCAGGTTTCGGGTCTACGAGCGCCGTCGCTGCGCAGCCTTCGACAAGCCCAAAAGCCATGACGCCATTTTGAACAGCGGTTCAAGCACGCGAACCTTTCTTCCGATCCTTAACGATATTCACGGCTTTCGGAAGCATTGCCCCGGCCGAGCGACTATGATGCTGTGATGCGCCAAAATCATCTCATTGCAGCTGCAGTCATCTGCCTTGTGCTGATCGTCTACGCCACGCTCGTCAAGCTCGCTGGCAGACCGGCGCTCATCGGACACGCTGAAGCCTATTGGGTCGTAGTGATCGAACGGTTCAGCGCCTACGGGCTGCTGGGCTTTCTGCTAGCCTTCCTGTTGCCGGGCCGCATCAGGCTGGCCTGCGCTTTCGTGATTACCGTCGCGGTCGCGCTCGAGGTCTTCCAGGCGCTGACGCCCGACCGCGATCCCCGCTTTATCGATGTGCTGCAAAAGGCCGCCGGTGGTGCCGTCGGCGTTATTCTAGCCCAGACAATTCTGGCTTTCCTGCCGAGGTCGCCGCCGTCGTAGCAGGAAGCCCCGGGGCGACCCAGGTGCTGCCGGTCACCGGAACCGTACGAGGCGAACGCATGCGCTCCAGCCAGGAGCCGAGTCGTGAGCCGAGCCAATCACGCACCGGCTGATCGACGAATTTCGTCGCGACATAAGCCGCGCCGAGGCAGGTGATCACCTCCAGCACGATCGAAAAGGCGAGCGCCGTCTTGCCGAGGGCGAGCTTGTCCTGAAAATAGAAGAAGACGCGCGTGATCGGGTAGTGCACCGCGTACAGCGGATAGGAAAGCTCGCCAACGAAGCTGCAGGCCTGCCTCCAGCCCGGCGGCACGGCCGTCGCGGCGCTCCTCCATATCAAAAGCGGGAATACGACAAGAACACATGCAATATCGTAGATCGGGTGCAGGGGAAGAGGTACGAACAGCACAGCGATCAAGACCGCGACGGAGATGATGGCCGTCCTGCCGCTAACGGTCGACGCCGTTCCGATCCGCGACATGAGGACGCCGGCGAAGAATGAGAAGCCGACACGGAGGAAACCAGCGGAGATTTCTCCGGTTCTTGCACCCAGTTCGAGATCGCCCTGTTGGAGCGATATCGCCACCAGACCGCCCCCGCAGAGAATCACGAGGGTTGAGAGCACCGGTATGCGCAGCCACCGGAACGCGAAGCCGTATGCGGCATTTGCCACCACTTCATAAAAGAGCGACCAGAGCGGCCCATCGAACGGAAAGATGGAAGCGGTCAGGGGCATTCGGCCAAAGGGCAACAGGAGCAGACCGAACGCCAGCACCAGGGCCATGTTGCTCAGGTCCAGCGCATGCCCCCTCAGGAGGCTGCCCGTCGCAACAAATGCGCCGACAAGGGTGCCCAGGACGATCATCGGCCAAAGGCGGACGAAACGCAGCAACAGAAATTCAAGCCTGTACGACGGATCTTCCAGCCGCGCGCCGTAAGCACGATCGATGACGAAGCCGCTCAGAAGGAAGAAAAAGTCAACGGCAACATAGGCGTGACTTGCCATGCCGGCGATCTCTAGCGATCCGGCAATATGGTAGAGCACGACGGCGAAAGATGCGATGGCGCGATAGAGATCAAGAATCGGATAGTGCCGGCTTCCCCGAGGTATCATCGCTCACATGCGCTATTCGGAAACACGTAAAGAATTTTCCGCAATATAGTGGAAATTGAACGTCAGCCAAGACTAAACCTTGGCCATGGAATAGCGCGCGCTGGATAACGAAGCGGCAGGCCAAGCAAAGACGAGACCGGCACGAGCTTTCGAGCGACTCGCATCAATGCGCTCGCACTTCGCAAGACGGCGCGCCGTTCTCGCCGGACTGGCCGCGGCAAATGCCTGCAGCTTCGATGACAGATTCTTCGCGGAGCGGGATTACGCCGACAGCCTGATCCGGCGCACTCGTTTCATCGATGACCAGAATATGTGCAGGACGATCGCCTGCCCTTTCCGCAAAGAGCGGAACCCTCGCGCACGTCCCAGCATTGTTTCCGAAAGGAATGCGGGAAGCAGAGTCATGACAAGCTCTTTCCTGATCGCGATCTCGGTCTGGTTCGGAATCAACATCCTGTTCGTGACCGCGCGGTTATGGGTCACGAGACCCGAGAGGTGGCAGCGACGCGATGCCGCCGCGAGCCGGCTCGGTGTCATCCATGTGAAATCCCGACTGCATCGCCAGGTCTAAGGCCGCGCCGATGCGCGGGCGCGGAACGGACCGTGGGAACCGGCTCCCTCGGCCGGCTGTAAGCTCGGATTCACGCAACCAGAACATTCGCCCTAAACCTTATCTTAGCGCCTCCCTGGTTAGGCTTCGGGTCATCCTTTCTTAACCGGTAAGGCCGGGATGACATCGGCACGGCCGAAATTCACGATGGCGGCGCTCGTGCTTGCGAGCATGGCGGCATTCGCCCTTGCCGGCCACATCGCCACGACGTGCGTCATTCAGAACCAGCAGGCGCACCATCTCGACGAGCTGACCGAGATCGTGCTGCGCCGGTCCGAATTCGCGGTCGACTTCGCCGCCGCGAGCCTCGACGAACTTGCCGGCCGCGGGCTCGCCACCTGCGATCCGGCCTCGCTCCAGGCCATCCGTCTCCACGTGTATCAACGCTCCGCCGTGAAGGACGTCCGCCTCGTCAATTCGGACGGCTCGGTGATCTGCTCGGCCTATTCCGAGACGCTCGAGTTCGACAAGGGCTGGGTCGAGCGCGGCGACATGCTCGCCTCACGCGATTCCAGGCTGATGCTGTTCCGTGTCGAGCAGTTCGGGGGTGACGCGCTCGGCGTGCTCAGGGACATCGGCAAGAACAAGGCGCTGGTCGCCATCCTCGGCGTCAATGCCAGCCTGTTCGACATCATGCCGGCCGAGCTGCGGGCACATAGCGAGGTGCTGCTGGCACTCAACAACGGCGCCCAGCTCGGCGAATTCATCCTCGACGCCGGCAAGCCCCTGCCGCATCCGGTCGAGTTCGCCAAGAGCTCGACGCGGTATCCCCTGCGCACGGTCATCCGCATCGACAGGACCGTGCTCTCGACCTGGAACAACGAGGCTTACTGGCCTGCGATGGCCGTCGCCCTCGCGCTGGGGCTCCTGTTCGGCGTCCTGTTGTCGCGCAGCCGCCGCATGGAGGGACCCGTCGCCGATCTCGACCGCGGCCTGGCGCGCGGCGAGTTCATGCCGTTTTTCCAGCCGATCTTCGATCTCGGAACCGGCCGGATCAAGGGCTGCGAGATCCTCGCACGCTGGCTGCGCGAGGACGGCTCGATCGTCCCGCCGATGAACTTCATTCCGCTGGCGGAGTCCAGCGGACGCATCGAAGCCATGACCTGGCAGGTTCTCGGCCGCGCGCTGGCCGACCTCCATCCGCATCTCAGGTCCGACAAGGAATTCAAGCTGTCGTTCAACGTCGTGCCGAAGCACCTCCTGAGTGCCGGCTTTGTCGAAACCCTGCGCAGCATCGTCACCGCTGCAAAGGTCTCGGCGCGGCAGGTCATGGTCGAGGTGACCGAGCGCGACGAGCTCGACGATCTCGGGCGTGCCGCGGCCGTGGTGCGCGAGCTGCGCGACTACGGCTTTCGCGTCGCCATCGACGACGTCGGCGTCGGGCATAGCGGGCTGTCTCGACTGAAAGGGCTCGGCGCCAACACCATCAAGATCGACAAGTTCTTCGTCGACACCATCACGGTGGACGCTTCGACCACGACGATCGTGGAGATGCTGGTGGCGCTCGCCAGGGATTTCCGGATGACGGTGGTCGCCGAGGGGATCGAGACCGAGGAGCAGGTTCGCGCCCTGATCTCGTGCGGTGTCGCGGAAGGCCAGGGTTATCTCGTCGCAGCGCCCCTTCCGTTTGCCAGGTTCAACGCGCTGCTGGCCTCGCGTGCCGCGACCGCAGCCGCAGCTCCGGTCGACGACGCTGTCCTGGTGGCCTGAACGCATCGCCGGTCCGAATTCGGCCGGCCTGCCGCAGGTCGGATCGCCCGCCTACTTCGTCATCTGGCCGCGCAGCTCCCCGCCGGGATTGGCTCCCGTATGGATGTTCGCGTACCATTTGCCTTCCAGAAGATCCGTCGCCTGCGTCTCGGTGAGAGTCGCCGTACCCTGGATCGGGCTTTGCGCCGACTTGAACGGGAGTGCGATGCCGGCATTCTTGCCGGGCTCGCTCGGCCCATGGAAATGCGCACCCAGCGCAGGGCCGCTGAGGCCGGAATAGGTGACAGTGTAGGTCAGAACCTTCGTCGCGGTGTCGAACGCCGCCTCCGCCTTGCCGGAACCGGCGCTGGCGTTGGGCGGCACCTCATTGCTGCCCTTGAGCTCCGCCTGCAATTTGATCACTTCGGCGGTGGCGGCTGTCGTCAGGCCAAGCGGGAGCGCAAAGACAATCGCGCCCGCGAGGTACAGGGCTTCCTTCATGGCATCCTCCCAGCCGTGACGTCCCGGATCCGGTGTAGAACACCGGGGATCACGCCAAATTCCGGCTGGCCGATTATGCCTGATTCGAAAAGATGCGGCTGTTCGCCAAACGGCGGACTTACGCCACGCCGCGCCTGAGGCTGTCCTGTTCGGCCGCGAGAATGCCCGACATCTGCCGATGGGTCTCGCGCAGCGCCGCGACCGCTTCATCCAGCACGGAATCGGTGTCTCGGATGGTCTCGAAGAACCGGTCCATCAGTGCGGGGTTCAGCTTGACGCGGGTGTTCCCGTCGCGGCTCTTGCGACGGTCGAGCGACAGCTGCAGCGCCTGCTCCCGTGCTTCCGCAGCGGTGCAGCCGCTCAGTGTCGCGAGTTCGTCATATGTCATCCAGATCTGAGGCATGTCCCTGTCCGCCTTTTGTTATGGCCTCAACCTAGACGCCACATCTGAAAGCAGGATTGCTGCAGTGCAGCCTCGGGATGATTTCGCGACAACAGCGTCAACGCAACGCTAAGGCGCCGGCGCCTCAGGACAGGGGAGTTTTGGCCGGCGTGAAGGAAGGGCGCGGCCGGCTACGGCTGTCGAGACCCCGAGGCAATTTGTCGGCATTAAGCCTCACGACCGCGCCGCGGGCGTCGGAGGCCGGCGCATCTTCCTGACTGTAGATCAGCGTCGCCTCGAACTTCACGTCGGGTGCTTCCCTGGCCGTTCCCGAGCAGGTCGCCACCAGGCCGTTGCACACGCCGGAGAGAGCAACCTCGACCTCGTCCGGCCCGAACACGTTCGCCGGGCCATCGGAGTGGCGGTTCACGGTCAAGACCGCCGAGAAGTGCTTCTCATCAACACGATACGAGCCGCCATAGGTGAAGAAGCTGTCGCTGCCCGAAATCCGGCCGTCGGTGAGGTCCACCTGGCCCGTGCCCTGACCACGCGGGGTCCTGAACCAGGCAGCATATTTGCCGTCTCTCAACATACGGAATTTCTCGCCGCGAAATTGACGAGGTATTTGCAACCAACTCTGGGGCGCGACAATGACCAAACTGCCGGCGCTCACGGCAAGGTTAACGCCCTGAAAACTCAATCCGTCGAATTTCCGCCGGCGCGCGAGGCGACGCCGGTGCGGTGTCAAAACAATTCGATGCCGTCATCCGCGGCCTCGACGACCTCGACGCGCCGCGTGGCGGCAATCGATGCGAGCCCGAGTGTCTGCAGGAATTCGCGATGGACGTCCCGCTCGCGCTCCATCGTGTAACGCGCAAACAGCGCGTCGAGCATCGCCTCGTCCTGCGCTTGCGGCTGCGGCCGCTGCGCGCCCGCGCTCGCGGTCTCGAGGCGCGCGGCAACCGCGGGCAGGGTAGCGGAGCCTTCGCCGAGCCTGGTCATCAGGCCTTCTGCCGAATTCATCAGGCCTTCGAATTCGGCGCCTTCGTCGACGAGCCGGCTCATCAGCTTGCCGAGCCGTTCGTTGCCGGCCTCGACCTCGCGCAGCGCCTGGAGGATCTGCGGCTCGAGCTCCGCGAGTTGCGTGGGATCGCCCTGCACGCGCAGCTCCTTCAGCTCCTTTGCCGAGCGCTCGATGCCGTCGAGCACCGGCCGCAGCCGGCCGGCGCCCGCCGAGACCTGGTCGGCCGTCGCCTTGAGCTCGTTGGCGATCACCACGAAGGCGCTGCCGCGGCTGCCGAGATGGCTCGCCTTGAGGCCGGCATTCATGCCGATCAGCGTGATGTCGACGGTGGCCTCGGCAAGGCCCGCGATCGCCTGGCGAAACTTCGTCAACGTGTCCTCGACGATCGCGAGCGCTTCGTCCACCGCGCGGCCCGCGCCCTCGCAAGTCGAGATCAATGTCGAGGCATGTGCCAGCGTCTGCTTGATGCGCGTCAGGAACGACGACGAGCCGCCCTCCTCACCGCCGAACAATTTGCGGCCGTGACCGACGACGCTGCCTGCGTCATTCAGGATCGCCGTCAGCGCGCGGACGATCTGGCCGATGTCGCCGCCGAACTCGCGCTGGGCGTCCCTGAGCAGGGCCGCCTGCAACTGGCAAATGGCGCGCGCGCCGTCATCGCTGGCGACCGGCTCGGGCACGAGGCTCGGGGCCGATCCCGACGCTAGAGCGAGGCCATGACAGACATGCTCGAGACGCTGGCGCGTGCTGTCCCCGGCCTGAAGCGAGATGATCGCGCTGCCGACCGCCTCGGCGATCTTTTTGGTGCTGGCGCTGGCGAGGTCGGCGAGATGGCTGCTCTTGCTGCGCTGCTCGCGGAGCCCACTATAGGCCGCGCCGAGCTCCGCGCTCTCCGAGATCAGCTGATGGCGGTAGCGGCTCTCGAATTCCCTCTGCCGGCTGGAAGCCGTGGCGACGGCGTCCGACAGGCGCTGCTGGTCTTTCCCGCACTCCTCGAGCGAGCGCTGCACGGCCTTGCCGAGATCATAGGCTTCCTGGGTGAAGGCGAGAAAACCCTCGCGATCGCCGTCGAGCGAGGCCGCCTCGATCCGCGCGCTCCGCGCGATGATGGTGATCATCTGGATGTGCTTGAACAACGGCTTGAGCAGCGCGGATGCCTCGGCGGTGCTCGTGCCGATCGTCGCGAGCAAGGCGCTCTCGGCCGGCAGCGCCTGCGCCAGCTCACCGAGCCGGGCGGCGATTTCCTGCAACGCGGTCGCGGCGCCCTCGATCTCGGCGCCCGAGAGTTCCCCGGAGAGCGTCGCCAGGCCCTGGTTCAACTCCCCAAAGATAATGTGGCCGCGGCCAAGCTCTTGACCGACCCGCGCGAAAACGTCCTCGATGCGCGAGGAGACGTCCTCGATCGCAGCGATCGCCTCGGTCAGCGTGTGGGGCGGAAGGGCGGACATCGCGCTCAACCTGCCATCACGGTGTGCCCGGCCTGGTACCAGAGCATGATCTCGCGTGGGATGTTGTGCAGCGACACGACCTTCTCGACGCCGCCATGGGCGATGGCTTCCTTGGGCATGCCGAACACCACGCAGCTCTCTTCGTCCTGCGCCCGTGTCGAAGCGCCGAGCTTGCGCATCTCCAGCATGCCGCGCGCGCCGTCATCGCCCATGCCGGTCATGATGACGCCGAGCGCATTGGCGCCGGCATGCTGGGCCGCCGAGCGGAACAGCACGTCGACGGACGGGCGATGCCGCGACACCGGCGGGCCGTCCTTGATCGCGATCTGATAGCGCAGGCCGATGCGCTGGAGCAGCATGTGACGGGCGCCGGGCGCGATATAGGCACAGCCCGGCAGCACCGGCTCGCCGTCCTCGGCCTCCTTGACCCGGATCTGGCAGACGCTGTCGAGGCGCCTGGCAAAGGCCGCAGTAAAGCCCGGCGGCATGTGCTGGACGATGACGATGGGCGGACAATGCACCGGCAGCATTTCCAGGACGTCGTTCAGCGCCTCGGTGCCGCCTGTCGAGGCACCGATGCAGACGATGCGTTCCGTGGTCGGCCGGACCTTGCCCTGCACCGGCGGCGGGATGATGGCGTCGGCCGTCAGCTTCCTCTCGATCACGCGGCGCTCCGCGCGCGGACGGACCCGCGCACGCGCCGCCGATTTGACCGCCTCGCGCAGCCGCGTGGAGCATTCGAACAGGGCCTGGCGCGTGTCGATCTTCGGCTTCGGCACGATGTCGACCGCGCCCGCCTCGAACGCCTCGAACATCACGTGGGAGCCCTCTTCGGTCAGAGAGGAGCAGATGATCACCGGGATCGGTCGCTGCGCCATGATTTTGCGCAGGAAGGTCATGCCGTCCATGCGCGGCATTTCGAGATCGAGAATGATGACGTGGGGCAGTTCCTTCTCGAGGCGCTTGGCCGCGACGAAGGGATCGGACGCCGTCGCCATCACCTCGATATCAGGATCTTCGCAGAGGATCGTCTGCAGGATTTGGCGCACCGACGCCGAATCGTCCACGATCAGCACGCGAACTTTCTCCCTCGGCATTGTGGTTGCGCTCCGGCTAGACCTGGAAAATGGTTGGCTGAACTTGCTTCAAGCCCGGCACTGCACTGTGAATCATCGATTCCGAATGTCCGACCAGCAGATAACCGCCCGGCCGCAAATGGTTGCACAATTGCTCGATCACCTTGCGCTGCGTCTCCCGCTCGAAATAGATCAGGACGTTGCGGCAGAAGATGATGTCGACGTCGCGATCGACGGGATAGGACGCATCCATGAGGTTCATCCGCATGAAATGCGTCATGCGCCGCAGCTCCGGCACCACCCGCACCTCGCCGCGCGACCTGTCCCGCGACGACAGGAAATATCGCTTCACGAAATTGTCGGGCACCGGTGACAGCACGTCGCGGGTGTAGATCGCGGTCTTGGCGAGGCGCAGCACCGCGGTCGAGATGTCGGTTCCGAGAATGCGGTACTGAAACCGCGAGCCGTTCCGCGTCATGTCATCCAGCACCATCGCGGTGGTATAGGCTTCCATGCCGGTGGAGCTCGCCGAGCTCCAGATCTTCAGGTTCGCGTTCCTGCGGCCATGCGATTTGAGCAAGGCGGGAACGGCGACCTCGCGCATGAAGGTGAAGTGCTGGGGTTCGCGGAAGAAGTCGGTCTTGTTGGTCGTCACCACATCGATCAGGTGGGTGAGCTCGGTGTCGAAATGATCGGCTTCGAACAGGTTGTCGACGTATTCGTTGAGATCGGAGAAGTTCAACGCGCGCACGCGCTTGTGCAGCCGCCCCTCCAGCATCAGCCGCTTGCCCTGCGGCAGCTTGATGCCGACCTGGCCCTCGATCAGTTCGGCGATGGTCCGGAAGTGGCGATCCGACAGATGCACGGCCGTATCCTGCACGGCGGGCATCATGGCTGCACGCCTCGATCCATGGCCGGCTGCACTGAATGTCGGGCCGTACGGGCCATCTGCAATCCTACACGTTTACGCAATGACTGAAGTCGGATCGGCCCCCAATGGGGGCCGATCCCTCAAGAAGCTCAGCGCTGGAAGTCGGCGTCGCGGTCGTCCTCGCCATCGTTCATGTCGAAGGCGAAGCCGCCGCCACCGGCGGCCTTCAGGGCGCGCGCGGGCTTTGCCACCGGCTTCTTGGCCGGGCGCTCGACCGCCGCCATGGTCGCCGCCTTCGCGCGCAACTGGGTCACCGCGCGGTCGACCGGCGCGGCCTGGCTCTTGCCCTGCTCGATACGGAAATAGGCGATGGTCGACTGCAGCTGCTCGGCCTGCGAGGCGAGCTCTTCCGAGGTCGAGGACACCTGTTCGGAGGCGCTGGCGTTCTGCTGGCCGACCTTGTCGAGCTGCTGGATCGCCTGGTTGATCTGCGCCGAGCCAACGTCCTGCTCGCGGCAGGCCGCGGTGATCTCCTCGACGAGCTCAGCGGTCCGCTTGATGTCGGGGACGAGCTTGGAGAGCATGCTCCCCGCCTCCTGCGCCACCTTGACAGTGTCGGCAGAGAGCGTGCCGATTTCGGCCGCGGCCGCCTGGCTGCGCTCGGCGAGCTTGCGCACCTCCGAGGCGACCACAGCAAAGCCCTTGCCATGCTCGCCGGCGCGCGCGGCTTCGACCGCCGCGTTGAGCGCCAGCAGGTCGGTCTGGCGCGCGATCTCCTGCACGATGGTGATCTTCTCAGCGATGGTCTGCATCGCATTGACGGCGCGGCCGACCGCGGCGCCGCTGGCCTCGGCGTCCTTGGCCGACTGGGCTGCGATCTTCTCGGTCTGGTTGGCGTTGTCGGCGTTCTGCTTCACGTTCGAGGCCATCTCCTCCATCGAGGAGGAGGCTTCCTCGGCGGACGAGGCCTGCTCGGTCGCGCCCTGCGAGAGCTGCTCGGCGCTGGCGGACAGCTCCTGGCTGCCGGCGGAGACGTTCTGCGCCGCGGTCAGGGCTTCCGACACGATCTGGCGAAGCTTCTCAACCATGCGCTCGAGCGCGAGGCCCAGCGTGTCCTTGTCCGACAGCGGCTTGGCCTCGACCGTGAGATCGCCCTGAGCGATCTGATTGGCGAGAGCCGCCGTCGCATTGAGGTTCACCGTCATCGCATTCAACGACTTGATGAGATCACCGATCTCGTCGTTGCTGGAAGACTCGATCTTGTGGCTGAGATCGCCGATCGCCACCGCATCGGCAAGGCCGACGGCCTGCGCCAGCGCCCGGCTGATGTTGACCGCGATCCAGGTCGCTGCAACCACGGCGATCAGGAGCGAGGCGATGACCAGGCTCATCAGGATCAGTTCGGCGCGGGCGCCGTCCTGCTTGGCCTGCTCGGCCTGCTCGGCCATGTTCTTCTTGACGTTCTTGATGTAACCGTCGGCCGCCTCGATCGCGTCCGCGACGACCTTGCGGCCGTCGTGCATGGAGCGGTCCAGCGCCTGCGGCTTGTCGGTCTTCGCGAGCCTGACCGTCTCGTCCTGATAGGCGTTCAGCTTGGCGAACGCGACATTGAAGCCCTCCATCAGCTTCTTGCCGCCTTCGCTGGCAGCCGCATAGATCTCGTCCTTGGACTTGGCGACCGCTTCGCGGTTCTTGATCATGTCGGCCCGAAACTGCTCGTGCTCGGCGTCGGAGGCCGCCAGGATCGAGTTCTTCTCGGCGCGGACGAGGAACAGGATGCCCTCCTTCAGCTCGGCGGCCTTTTCCATGCGGCCAGCACGGCTGACCAGCAGCTCGGTGGTGCTGACCATGTCGGCCAGCTTCATGTAGCCGACCGCGCCGGCGATCATGGACAGCAAAATGACGACGCCGAATGCACTGGCAAGCTTGGCTTTGACGGTGAATCTCATATCAGTCTCGTTGGTTCGAATTGGGGTGCTTACGCTTGATCACGCACTGGCAAACTCAGGCGGCGCGGGATGAATCCGCCGCCGTATTACGTCCCTCGGGGATCTCGTCGTTCGCCATCAGCTTGGCGAGGTCGAAGATCACGACGAATTTCTCGCCCTTGCGGCCGATACCGGCGGCATAGTCGGACTGCCATTTGCCGCCGACCTCGGGGATGGGCTCGATCGCCTGTTCGTCGATGTCGGTGACCTCGAACACGCAATCGGCGACGAAGCCGACGCCGACCAGGCGATCCTTCATCGGCACGTCGAGGATGATGATGCGGGTCGCCTCGGTCGCCGCGACGCTGGGCAGGCCGAGCTTGGTCCGGAGATCGACGATCGGATAGCCGCTGCCGCGCACGTCGATCATGCCGAGCAGGAAGTTCGGTGCATGCGGCAGCCGCGAGATCGGCCGCATGTCGAGGATTTCGCGGACGTTGCGGATGCTGATGCCGAACGTCTCGCCGGCGAGCCCGAGCGTCAGATATTGCGAGGTTGCGGCCATGATGCAGTCCAGGGGTCCCAGGGTTAGAAAACGAGGGCGGTCCGGCGCTAGCCGGACCGTTTAATCAGCGTTGGAATTCGGCGTCGCGGTCGTCTTCGCCGTCATGCATGTCGAAGGCGAAACCGCCGCCGCCGGCGACCTTCATCGCGCGTGCCGGCTTGCGGGCAGGCACCGGCTTTTTCGTACCGCGATCCGCCGCCGCCATGTGCGCAGCCTTGGCGCGAAGCTGGGTGACGGCGCGATCGATCGGCGCGGGGGCGGCGCGCTCTTGCCGGCCGGCATGTTCGATGCGGAAGAACGAGATGGTCGACTGCAGTTGCTCGGCCTGCGAGGCGAGCTCTTCCGAGGTCGAGGACACCTGCTCGGAGGCGCTGGCGTTCTGCTGGCCGACCTTGTCGAGTTGCTGGATCGCCTGGTTGATCTGGGCCGAGCCGACGTCCTGCTCGCGGCAGGCCGCGGTGATCTCCTGGACCAGCTCGGCCGTCTTCTTGATGTCGGGGACGAGCTTGGAGAGCATGTCGCCGGCTTCCTGCGCGACCTTCACGGTCTCGGTCGACAGCGTGCCGATGTCGGCCGCCGCCGCCTGGCTGCGTTCGGCGAGCTTGCGCACCTCGGAGGCAACCACGGCAAAACCCTTGCCGTGCTCGCCGGCGCGCGCGGCCTCGACCGCTGCGTTGAGCGCCAGTAGGTCGGTCTGGCGCGCGATCTCCTGCACGATGGTGATCTTCTCGGCGATGGTCTGCATGGCCTGGACGGCGCGGCCCACGGCGACACCGCTCGCTTCGGCATCCTGGGCCGATCGTGCTGCGATCTTCTCGGTCTGGTTGGCGTTGTCGGCGTTCTGCTTCACGTTCGAGGCCATCTCCTCCATCGAGGAGGAGGCTTCCTCGGCGGACGAAGCCTGCTCGGTCGCGCCCTGCGAGAGCTGCTCGGCGCTGGCAGACAGCTCCTGGCTGCCGGCGGAGACGTTGCTCGCCGCGGTGAGCGCCTCCTCGACGACCTGCCGAAGCTTGTCCACCATCATGTTCAGCGATTTGACGAGATCGCCGATCTCGTCATTGCTGGAGACGTCGATCGTCTGGCTGAGATCGCCGCTCGCCACTGCACCGGCGAGACCGACCGCGCGGCCGAGACCACGGGCGATGCTCATCGAAATCCAGATCGCAGCGATCAGGCCGATCGCAAGCGATACAAGGACGGCCGAGATCAGCATCATGTGCGCCCGGTTACCGTCCTCGTGAGCCAGCGCGGCCTGGTCTGCCATGTTCTTCTTGACGTTGGCAACGTAGGCGCCGGCGGCTTCCATGGCTTCGCCGACCGCCTTGCGAACGTCGGTCTGGGAGCGTTCGGCGGCCTTTGCCTTGTCGGTCCGCGCGGTCTTCAGCGCTTCATCCTGAACCGCATTCATCCGCGTATAGGCGGCGCCGAAGTTCTCGATGAGCTTCTTGCCTTCGGACGAAGCCGCTGCGTGGATCTCTTCCTTGAGCTTCGAGAGCGTTTCGCGCTGCTTGGCGATCTCGGCGAGGAAACGATCCGCCTCGCCTTCGGGCGCCATGATCAGATTCTTCTCGGCGCGAACCTGGAGCAGGATGCCCTTCTCGATTTCCGCCGCACGGTCCATCCGGCCCGCACGCGCGACCAGGCTGTCAGCGGTATCGATCATCTCGCTCAGCTTCACATAGGCGAGACCGCCCGCCGCCATCGAGAGCAGCAGGACCACGCCGAACGCGCTGGCAAGTTTTGCCTTGACCGTAAATCTCATTTCCAGCCCCTACCCCAGTCTCGCCCGAGACCTCATTTCAATTCAGGATGCGTTCCATGTTGGGAACGATGACGAACTCTTCACGCCATTTGGCAATGAAGCGAATGAACTCCGGCTTCCAGTGCATGCCGACGCGCGGCGTCTGCTGCACGTCGGTCTGCGATATCTCCGTGACCTCGTAGACCTTGTCCGCGGTGAGGCCGACCAGAACGGGCTCGCCGTCGAGCTGGAGCTCGATGACGACGATGCGCGTGTCTTCCGAATCGTCGAGCTGCGGCATGCCGAAGCGGATGCGCAGGTCCGCGAGCGGAATGACGTTGCCGCGCACGTTGATCACGCTGGGAACGAAGGCCCGCGCGCCCGCCACCTTGGTGACGGGGACGGGATCGATGATCTCGCGCACCAGGCCCGCATCGAGCGCGAACTTCTCCTCGCCGAGCCCGATCATCACGACCTGCATCGCGCCGGTCTGTTGCTCGCCGGCCAAACCTTCGTTCATCACGCCGCCTCGCTGATGTGCTGCTTCTCGACCTTCGACTGCGCCAGCGTGACGAGCTGGGCAACGTCGAGGATCAGCGCCGCCGTGCCGTCACCCAGAATGGTCGCGCCGGAGAAGATCGTGACGTCGGAATGCAGCTTGGAGAGCGACTTGATCACGGTCTGGTGGTTGCCGATGATCTGGTCGGCGACGAGGCCGACGCGGGTCTCGCCGGTCGAGATGATGATCGTCTTCTGGTGCCGATCGGGCGAACCCGACGCCGTCAGGAGCTGGCGCAGGCGCAGGAACGGGACGAGGTTGCCACGCACGTTGAGGAAGTTGCGGCCGCGCGAGCGCTCGTCCTCGGCCGTCAGCTCGACGCATTCCTCCACCGCCGAGAGCGGGATGATGTAGCGGCCTTCGCCGACGCGGATCAGCAGGCCTTCGATGATCGCAAGGGTCAGCGGCAGGCGCAGCGTCACGGTGGTGCCCTGGCCCGGCCTGGTCGTCAGGTCGATCGAGCCGCGCATGTTCTCGATGGTGCGCTTGACCACGTCCATGCCGACGCCGCGGCCCGACAGCGCCGAGATGGTCTGCGCGGTCGAGAAGCCCGGGTGGAACAGGAACTGGTGGATTTCGTGATCGCTCAGCACGGCGCCGGCGGCAATCAGGCCCTGCTCTTCCGCCTTGGCGCGGATGCGCGCGGTGTTGAGGCCGCCGCCATTGTCCTTCACGGTGACGAGCACCTGGGCGCCCGAATGGACGGCAGCGAGCTCGATCCGGCCCTGCTCGGTCTTGCCGTTGGCGGCACGGGTGGCCGTGTCTTCGATGCCGTGGTCGATGGCGTTGCGGATCAGGTGCACCAGCGGATCCGCCAGGCACTCGATCATGGTCTTGTCGAGCTCGGTGTCCTCGCCCGAGGTGACGAATTCGACCGGCTTCGACAGGTCGCGCGACAGATCATGCACCAGGCGGCGGAAGCGGCCGAACAACGAGCCGATCGGCACCATGCGGGCGCCCATCGTGGTGTCGCGCAAGGAGGACGCGAGACGCTCGATCTCCTCGGCAATGATCTTGATCGAGAGATCGGAGCCGGAGGCGGCGAGCTGGCTCAGCCGCGCCTGGGCAATGACGAGCTCGCCGACGCGGTCCATCAGTTCGTCGAGGCGCTCGGCCTGGACGCGGACGGTGGCGATGCCGCGATCGTCGCGCTTGGCCTCTGGCTTCGGCTCGTGCTTGGCTTCGAGCTTGGGCTCCGGCTTCGGCTCGGATTTCGGCTCTGGCTTCCCGACGGGCTGTGCGGCGACCGGCGCGGCAACAGCCTCCAGCACCGGTGCAGGAATCTCGATCACCGGCTCCGGCTCCTCGTCGAGGAGCTGGAACAGCGGCATCGGCGCAGGCGCTTCGATCTGCTCCAGCGGCGAAAGAGTCAGCTTCATCTCGTCCGAGACGAACATGAAGACGTCGTCGATCGCGTCCTTGCCGCAGGCCGCGTGCAGCTTGACGTCCCACTTCAGATAGCAGTCTTCCGGCTCCATCTCGTCGAGGAACGGGATGCCGTCGGTGACGGGCACGACGAAGCAGGGGCCGAGCTTGCAGAGGTCCTCGAGCAGGTCGAGCGGGTTCGAGCCGTTGCGCAGGATGTGGGATTCGAATTCGAGATAAAGATGCCAGCCGGCCTGCTTGCTCTCGGCCGGCGGCGGCGCCTCCGCGATCGCGGCGACGGAAGCTGCAGGCTGGTCCGACGACACGAAGCGCCTGAGATCGTCGAGGATGCCTTCGCCGATGATGTCGTCGGTCGATTGCGGATCCTCGATCAGCGCGCGGATATAATCCTTGGCGGCGAGCGCGACCGAGATCAGCTCCTGGGTCGGCTTGATCTCGCCCTTGCGGACGCGGTCGAAGGCAGTCTCGAATTCATGGGTGAAGGAGGCGACCTTGTCGAAGCCGAACATCGCGCCCGAGCCCTTGATCGTATGCAGGGCGCGGAACGCGGAATCGACCAGCTCGCGGTCGTCGGGACGCTGGCCGAGATCGAGCAGGGCCCCTTCCAGGACCTCGAACAGCTCGCTGGCTTCCTGGCGGAAGACCTCGGTCGGGTCCATCGCGCTCATGCGCGCACCAGCTTGCCGACGACGGCGAGCAACTGCTCCGGCTTGAACGGTTTGGTGATCCAGCCGGTGGCGCCGGCGCTCTTGGCTTCCTGCTTCACCGTGTCGTTGGATTCGGTGGTGAGGAACACGATGGGCATGCCGACCGCGCTCGGCAGCTTGCGCAGCGCCCGGATCAGCTCGAGCCCGTTCATGACAGGCATATTAAGGTCGGTGATGACGAGATCGAGCTTGCCGGCCTGCGCCTTGGCGAGCCCTTGCGCGCCGTCGCCGGCCTCGATCACGTTGTGACCGGCCGGCTCGAGCACGACCTTGATCATCTGCCGGATGCTGGGGGAATCGTCGACCGTGAGAATCGTGGCCATTAGGTGCCATCTTTCTTTTGCGGGAAATGCTGATCGATCATCGCATCGCTGGCGAAGCCGGCGCGGCGAAGGGTGTTGCGCAGAGATTGGGAAAATGAAGTGAGCACCACCGGGCGGCCCTGGGCCTCGCCCGTCTTGGCGGTCGACAGCAGAAGCTGGATCGACGTGACGTCCGCCTTGTCGACGCTGGAGCAATCGATCTCGAGCCGGTCCTGCCGGCCGAAAGCTTCGCGGATCAGGTCATAGACACTGCGGATCGCAGCAATGCTGCAGTCTGCAGGCAGCCGTAGGGACCACTTCGGCTCAGTGACATCAGACGACATTCGTCCCCCAGAATTTCCAGGGATTCACTGCACGCATGGCGCGAATCCCACGCGATGACTATTCGGTATGGAGAGTGTGCAAACCCCTAATGGACTCCCCCGTACAACTACGGGTCACAAATCGAAGAACTTCGCGTATGCATGCAGACATGCATGACTCGCTCAAATCTCATGCGCCGCGCGCAGTCGTGAGGCAGCTCGCCGACGGTGAAACGTTTGCTTCGCGTTAAATCGCAAAAGCTAGTTGTTGAGGTCATGCCTCGCCATCCGAACGAGCCCGGCCGCCGATGCTGACCCAAGCGCTTCTGGTTGATGACAGCCGTTCCGTCCTCAACTTCCTGAAACGTCATATCGAGGCCGAAGGCCTGGTCGAAGCCACCACCTTTCTCGATCCCGTGGAGGCGCTGGCTTGTGCGCGCGAGCGCGTCTTCGATCTCGTGCTGGTCGATTACGAGATGCCGCACATGGACGGCATCAGCTTCATCCGCACGCTCCGAACCCTTCCCGGCTGCGCCGACATTCCGATCGCGATGATCACGTCGCGCCAGACGGACGACGTGAAGATGGAAGCGCTGCAGGCTGGTGCAACCGATTTCCTGCCCAAGGCGCCGCAGAGCGTCGAGATGACGGTGCGCCTGCGGAATTTGATTCAGCTTGGTGCAGCCGTGCGCAAGCTCAACGACCGAGCCGCCCATCTCGCCAGCGAAGTCGCAGCCGCGACACGAAAGCTCGGCGAGCGCGAGGAGGAGATCATCCTGCGCCTCGCGCTCGCGGTCGAGTACCGCGACAACGACACCGGCGAGCATACGCTGCGGGTCGCCCGCTACAGCCGCGTCATCGCCGAGCAGCTCGGCCTGCCGGCCCGGCTCTGCCGCGACATCTATCTCGCCGCCCCCCTGCACGACGTCGGCAAGGTCGCCATTCCCGACAACATCCTGCTCAAGCCCGGCAAGCTGACCGACGACGAGATGGCGGTGATCCGCACCCATGCCACGATCGGCGAGCGCATCCTGGCGGACTCAAGTTGCGAGCTGATCCAGCTCGGCGCACAAATTGCCGCCGGCCATCACGAGCGCTGGGACGGCGCCGGCTACCCGAACGGTCTCAAGACGGACGAAATCCCGGTTGCCGCACGCGTGGTCGCGGTCGCCGACGTCTTCGATGCGCTGACGACGCGCCGGCCATACAAGGAGCCGATGCCGCTCGAGGTGGCGCGCAATTACCTCGTCGAGAACAGGGGACGGCAGTTCGACCCGGCCTGCGTCGAAGCCTTTTTGTCGCGCTGGGACGAGGTCGTGGAGATCGCCGCCGGCCAGCAGGCGACGCCGTTCCTGAAGACGGAGGCCCCGCCCACTCTTTATATAGAGTGTGCGGCGGAAGGCCGCCCCGCCGAAGACGTCCCCGCCTGACATTAGCCATCCCGCCAACAGCTTGGCGTAGCTCCGTTTTCTCCGGTCGCCGGGTTGAACCTGTTCCTGCTAGAGTGGCACCAAGAATAAAGAGTGATTCTGGTCACACTTGCCTGGGCGCCCTGCTGCTAAGCATGGGACCAGGACAGGGACCGGCCAAACATCGGTCGAATTGGATGAGAATTCCCATGAAAAGCCTGATCGGCGCCGCTGTCGGCGCGCTCTGTGTTGCGACCCCCGCTTTGGCGGAGACCCCGGCTGCGATCGTCGAGGACGTGCAAGGCAAGGTCGACGGCATCGCGTTCATGGACTATGTGGCGCCGGGCAAGATCATCAAGCTCGGGCCCAAGGCGAGCATCACGCTCAGCTACCTGAAATCCTGCCAGCGCGAGACCATCAGCGAAGGCGTCGTGCTGGTCGGCGCCGAGCAGAGCACCGTGCAACTCGGCGAGGTCAAGCGCGAGAAAGTGCCCTGCGACACCAACGCGGCGAAGCTGTCGGAGCGCGAAGCCAACCAGAGCGCCGCGACCACCTTCCGCACGATGCGATCGGATGCCAAGGGCGCGCCGGCCAAGCTGCCGACGCTGTACGGCACCGCCCCGTTGGTGCAAGCCAAGAGCGGCAGCACGCTGGTGATCGAGCGTACCGACGGCAAGGAGCCGGCGATCACCGTACCGCTCAAGACCGAAACCATGATCGGCGGCAAGTTCTACGACTTCGCCAAGGCTGGAAAGTCGCTGACCCCGGGCGGCAGCTACCTCGCCATCCTCGGTGCCAAGCGCTACGCCTTCCAGATCGATGCCGGCGCCACGTCGTCGCCGACGCCGATCGTCGGCCGCCTGCTGCGGCTCGAATAGGCTATCTAGCGACGGGGCGATGCGGCGGATCGGCGGGCGGGACATCGTTGCGGCTATCCTGATTGCGCTCCTTGCGGGCGCGGTCTTCACGTCGCCGCCGCTCCAGACCCTGCAGGGTCTCTCCCTCGACATCCTCACGGCGCTTCGCGGCAAGCTCGTCATGGATCGCCGCGATGCCGCGACATCGCCGGTCGTCGTGGTGGCGATCGACGGCGAGACCTACGACACCCCTCCATTCAAGGGATCGCCGACGCAGACCTGGACGCGCGAGATCGGCCGGGTGCTCGGCAGCATCACCGAGGGCGGCGCCAAGGTAATCGGCTTCGACGTCATCTTTCCAAGCTCGATCGAGCAGTCCGAGATCCCCTTTGGCGAGTCACCGCTCGGCACGCGCATGAGAGGCTTTGACCGCGACTACCTCATCGCACTCCGACAACTCTCCGACGGCGGCAAGCTCGTGCTCGGCGAGATCCTGAGCAACGACCATCCGGACAGGCCCTACACAGCGCAGCGGCTGGCGGTGAAGAACAACATCCGCGCCCTCAACGTCCATACCGATGCCGACGATGTGATCCGTCGGATGCCGCTGAGCTTCTCCATCGACGGCAAGCCTGTTCCGGCAATGGCAGTCGAGCTCGCCGCGCGGGCGCTCGGCACCAAGCCCGAGATCGGACCATCCGGCGCGACCGAGCTGGCCGGCTATGTCGTTCCGAGCGCGGTGCCCAACACGCTCACGCTCAACTTCCGCGGCCTGGGCCGCGACGTCCCGGCCTATTCATTCGCCGACCTGCGCGCCTGCACCGAGAAGGGCGACCGCGATTTCTTCCGCCGCGCTTTCGACGGCAAGGTCGTACTGCTCGGCACCATCCTCAATTTCGAGGATCGCAAGCTCACCTCGATGCGGCTGTCCGGCGGACATGACGGCTCGCCGGCCCCACGATGCGCCCTGCCCGCCCCGGCGGGCGCGGCGCAGAAGGCCCGAAGTGATATCGCGGGCGTGTTCGTGCACGCGGCCGTGGTGAGAAACCTGGTCGAGCACGACGCCGTGACCGAGCTCGGTTTTCCCATGCGGAGCATTCTCACGATTGCGCTGGCAGCGATCATCGCCTGCGCGGCCTGCATGCTCGCGCCTGCCGGCGCGCTGATCGCCTGGGTCGGCCTCACCGCCGTTTACACGGCAATTGCCGTCGGCGCGTTCGTGCATGCCCTGGCGCTGCCGCTCACCGAGCCCGCGCTCGCAAGCCTCGCTGCACTGGCGATGATGATCGGCTACCGCTTCGTGCTGGCCGACCGCGACGAGCGTTTCCTGCGCAAGAGCTTTGCCTATTATCTCGCGCCCGAGGTGATCGAGACGATGGTCTCTTCCGGCAAGATGCCGGCGCTCGGCGGCGAGATGCGCAACGTCACCATGTTCTTCTCCGACCTCAGCGGCTTCTCCTCGATCGCGGAGACGATGACGCCGGGCGAGCTGGTCACGCTGATGAACGAATATCTCTCCGCCATGACCGACATCATCGAAAGCCATGGCGGCTATGTCGACAAATATATCGGCGATTCCATCGTCGCCATGTTCGGCGCGCCCGCCGACGACCCCGCGCATGCAAGCAACGCCGTCCGCGCCGCACTGAAATGCCACGAGAAGCTGGCGGAGCTCAACGCCAGCCATCCCGCCTTCGCCGGTCACGGCCTCTCGCACCGCATCGGCCTCAACAGCGGCGCAGCCGTGGTCGGCAATATCGGCTCGCGGCGCCGCTTCAACTACACCGTGATGAGCGACACCGTAAATGTCGCCTCGCGGCTCGAAGGTGCCAACAAATATTACGGCACCGCGATCATGGCGTCGGAAGCAACGGTCGCGCAGACCCGCAACATGTTCGCCTGGCGCGAGCTCGATGCGATCAGGGTGATGGGGCGCGGCGAGGCGATCAAGGTGTTCGAGCCGCTGGCGGAGAGAGGCGCGGAGAGCCCGGAGCAGGCGAAGGTCGCCGCGGCGTATGCGGAAGGGCTGTCCTGCTGGCGCGCGAAGGACTTTGCGAAGGCGGCTGATGCGTTCGGACGGATGGCGGAGAGCGATCCGGCATCGGCGCTGTTTGGGAAGCGCGCCAAGGCACTCGGCGCGAATCCGCCACCGCCGGATTGGACGCCGGTCAATACGCTGGAAGGGAAGTAGAGAGCCTCTTACCCTCCCCTGGAGGGGGAGGGTCGCTTCGCATGAAGCGGAGCGAAATGCGAGGCGGGGTGGGGTGACAGTCTCTCCGCATCAAACAGTGCCCGTGTGGAGGGATCACCCCACCCCGCTCGCGCTTCGCGCGATCGACCCTCCCCCTCCAGGCAGGGCTATCGCATGTAGCCGAGGAGTTCGAAGAGGAAGGCATCGTTCCAGCCTGCACGCTTGAGCTTCAAGCGCAGGGAGGTGCTGGTGTCGGGGTGAGCTCTG
>Ga0207426_1000468_pt1 | contig 62485 bp, 52 predicted proteins | sample AraplaMF_Cvi_mMS_FD_184265 | JGI IMG/M metagenome (GOLD analysis project Ga0207426, IMG submission 184265) | Arabidopsis root microbial communities from the University of North Carolina, USA - plate scrape MF_Cvi_mMS (SPAdes) (version 2) | ecosystem: Host-associated > Plants > Roots > Endosphere...
GCGCCAGGACCACACGATTTTGCCGTACGCAGGCCGCGCTGTCGTACACGCGCCCGCTGATCGCTCACGGGGACTACCCGCCCTGCGACTGCATCTGGCGCCAACACCGCCCGCGTCCACCGCAACTCACCCCACGAACCGTGACGATCGCGACCCGCCCCTTCCGGCAGGATGAGATGGCGTGGGAGTGTAGGGTGTGTCGCTCTTCGGGTAAAGAGAAATTTTAATTATCCGAAGCGCCCCGATTCCGAACGAATGGGTGTATATCCGGACGCCTCAACGCGCCGCATCAATCGAACTTGGGCGTGGGCCCATAAATGATCGGCGGCACCGATGTCCGCTCCCGGGCGTGAAGCGGACATGCTGCCGCGAAGACTTAGGATCCGCGAATGACCCAAAGCGGAGCTGGATCAGAACGGAGAGCGGGCCACTGAGCGAATAAGCGGCTCTCCCCCTTCACCTAATGAAAGGCGAGCGCGATCCAGGACTTCTTATCCTCTAACGGCTCTAGCCCGGCTGTAGTTAAGGCGCTGCGTGCATCCGCGGTAAATTGAGTGCTTGGAAACTTGCGCTCCAGCACCGCGACAGCGGTTTGTGCCTCTAAGGGGATGGCGAGGACCAAATATGCTTTAACAAGGTGAGCCAAGGCCTCCGGCGTGCCCGAAAACGTCGGACATTTTTGAACTATGCTCTTAAAGCGATTGATGCCGGCAACATAATCGTGCTTGCCGACATAGTATCGACCGACGGCCAAGTCCTTTTCACATTGTGATTGCTGCCCACCACCAGCGCTGTCCGAAACCTTAACTCTTCCATCGTCCGGCGGACGCCAGTCAGCAAGAAGCAGGGGAAGGAAAGCTAACGCCGCTAGTCGAGCTATCATGCTCGTACACTCCAGAAATCATCTTCCATATACCTCAATTGCAATAGGTGAGCTACTTCGGTGTCTGCTAGTGGCCCGATGGCGAAGTGGCAGCTGCGCTGCACGAAGTCCGCTCAGCGAGGGATGGCGGGCTAGATTTGCTCAGGTTGGGTCCTTCGCATTCTGCCCCAAAGCGGCCCACCACCATCTAGTCAGGCGGCGGGTGCAGTTCATGCCATTTTGCGCGAGCGGTTTCCGCTGATCCGCCGCGCCGTATTTCATCCTCTCTGAAACCTCTCCAATACCGGTAGGTGCAATATAGCCCGCACAGCCAAAGGAAGGCGAAAAACAGAACAAGGGCACTAAGGAAGCTTTTCACAAGCTCGATTGGATCGAGAATCTTCAGCAAGAAAATCAAGGCGAGACATACAACTCCAGCAACCGTAAAGCCGCGCACTCGAAGCCGCCAAATTCGGACCTCCTCTGAAGCAGTCATCGCTCTTCCTGCGGGGTACGTACGCTCTCGCGCCTAATGGCCCTGCGGCTTTCGTCTTCCATCCGGGGACGGTTGAAATGTCTCGTGAGCCGCCCTTCAGCGCCCCATCCGCGCCGCCTCGCGATCGGGGCGAACAGTAGGCAGGCCAGGTTCAAGGCAATCAGCGCGATCAGTAGATAGAGGCCGTAAAACACGAAAATGCAGGACGCGCCCCCGACGATAAGGAAGAGGAGAACGGTGGGCGGGATTTTGATGCGAAACATGCTCACCATTGTAACACAAAGCCGCCTGGGCTCGCGCCGCTCTACGAACCAGGTTTGCATACCTTTAAGGGCGCGTCTGCCCGTGCCTAACGTGAGCAAAAGCGTCTGAAGATAGGTAAAAGCTCGCGATATGCGCTCAAAGAGGTTGGCCGTCGGACGATTAACAATTTTCTAAATCGCTTTAAGGTTGAGGAAATCAGCGCGCGCTATTGGTTCGCCAGCGCCCTCGAGATGGTGGCGGTTGCGCCAGGGATCCCGTCGAATGTACTTGCTCACCGCTTGTCTGATTGTGTTGGCCTTGACTGCCTTGGTGGCATCTCGCCGGGCCAGGCGTCTGCCATGGACCCATCGGGGGCGGTTCGCAGCGATCTGGCCTGCTCTTTGCTCGGGAATTTGTGCGCTGGGACTACTCGCAATTTGGCGCGCCCAAGGTGTTCAGGACGTCGAGCCCTCTTTGTTGACCTGCCTCCTTATGCTTGTTGTCGCCTTCAATGCCGGGTGGTTTTTCGGCGTCATGGATGAGTGGTCGTGGCAGTGACGATAAGGTCGTTCCATATGGACACCGTCTACGTGATCCTGCTGATCACGACGCTCGTTCTGGGGTTCGTCGCGACCGTCCTATGGGGGCCGGACTTCGAATGGCTTGGGTACGACGTTGAGGCCGCTTACATATTTAAGATGGTCGCCATCGGGCTGGTCGTGTTCTTTTTAATCGCGATCACTTTCGGCCTCATCTGAGACCTCAAAAACCCTACGACCGGGAACGCCATGACCCCTGCTGAACACCTTGGGACAGTCTCTGCGGCCGTGCTCGCCGCCTCTGCATTATGGTGTCGGCGCGCTCAGTGGTTCTTCGGCCGAAAGCTGTCGCTAGAGGAAGCGGTTTCGATTGGATGGTTGGCTTGGTCGATTTTTATGGCGGGGTTCGTGGTCTACATTGGACTGAAACTCCCGCTAGGTCTTACCCGCGAGGCGGACGCCCTGGCCATCGGTGTCTCCGGATGCTCGTCGCTCGTTGCCATGTTGTGGTTGGCGCGGGTGGTCACCAACTGGGGACGAAGCGTGAAAATTTCGATCTTTGCTCTGTTCCTTCTTACGCTAGTGGTGGTCTCCCTCACGCTGGACTTGTCGCGGTCTCAAGTCTGAGACCCAGCGCAGTTCCGGTTCTGGCCCGTCGCTACCGTTGACGCGATGTCGCGACATGTCGGTTCATAGGGGCAGACCGGAAGTTTGCAACCGATCGCCAAGCCGACGCGATTGACCCTCAACGGACCTTGACCATTCTCATTCCGTGTTGGGATCGCCGTTTGTTCCGCGCGACCGTCCTTGTTTGGCCCTCAGTGTTGTAGGTCGATTTTCGGGTGGCCTAAATTGCCTTTGGAACTGTGACATCATTTGTTAATTGAGGAACCGCGAATACCCGCAATGGGGCGGCCCCAATGTGTGACAAGTGCATCGATCCGGATAAAAAAATCGAGCACTACAGATCAATTCTGTCCGCATAACCGACAAGATCGCTACGGACGGCAAAGCCGAACTCGTTACCGAACTACTCGCCAAGAAAGCCGAGCTTCGCCCGGACCAGCGAGAGTCGGAACGATGAGCGACAAAGACCCTCCGAAGAAGCCGAGCCCGAGCCACAAGCCTCTGTCTATCGAGGAGTTGCGATGGATGGTCCGTGAGGACATCGAGCAGCAGAGAAAAATCCTCGAGAGTATCCGGCGCAAACTGAATTGAGGCTGCCTCAGTTAGCAACCTCTCCCATGTCGCCTTATGGCCCGTGCCCGACCTTAGCTCTACGAGCCGAGAGGTCTGCTTCCTCTAGGTGACCCGAACAGGGATGCGAGCGGGTTAAGGCAGCCTTTGACCCGCAACGGCATCAATGGCCTTGACCCGGTGCGGCCTACCTCTGGTTTGATCGAGTTCTCTCGGGGGCGCATCATTTGCGTCCAACAACGACCTCGGGCGGTCAATCCGGCGTGAGGCTGAAAATGGTGACGGTCCTATTGGAACTCCCCCGTGATAGGCAAGACATCAGGCAACAAAAGAAAGGACCGACCGTATGATCAGCCTAATAAATGTCTTCACGGTAGATCCCGCCAACCAAGACCGGCTCCTCGTTTTGCTCGCGCGCGCAACCGATGAATTCGTCAGCCGGGCACCGGGCTTTGTTTCCTCGGCCCTTCATCGGAGCCTCGATGGCACGAAGGTGACCATGTATGCGCAGTGGCGCAGCGCGGAAGACTATGAGTCCATGCGCCAGGATCCTGGACCGCTACCCTTTCTCGAAGAGGCGCTCACGATCGCGAAATTTGAGCCGGGCATATATGAGGTCGTGCGCACATTCGCGCCCATTGATAGGTAGGCCTCGCCCCCGCGCGCGATTCCGAACTTCCGCTGTTGGCCCGTAGCTGACCTTCACGGCGATACGCGCTGACACCACTTCTGACCCATAGCAGACTCCGCTCGCGTCAAGGTCGCCTATTCAGTTCCTCTTTGGTCCTCGATAGAAATCGTATGCATTCAGCTCATTCGCGAACGATTCACCAGTATGGAGGCGACTGCCATCGAGTTGACCCTGAATTGTCTTCAGCCAAGGCAGCTTTGTTTCGATCGCGCGAGTAATAGGGTCATCTGTCACCTCGATTGTCACCTCACGGAGCGCAACGTCAGCACCGAAGGTTGCTCGGAGATTTGCTGGATCAACCTGCACCACCGACTTCGGATCATTGGGGTCGCTGAAGTGAACCAACATTGGAATTACATTGAGTGGCAACACACGATGAGCGCGCCGCTCTATCAACAGCCTCATTTTTGGTAGAGGATCGATCTCACCCTTAAGCAGATCGGCAAAAACGTGAAACAGCATCCAAGCAGGGCCACCTCGATCTCCAAATCCAATCTTCGGTCCTCGCAGAAGCGCGAAGAGTGTGCCGTGAGAGCCGAGGTCAACCATCACAGCTTCGCCGCTGATCTCACTTCCAGCCCCGCCCATAGACCCAAAGATGGGTCTCATGTCGGATTGCTTGACCTGGATGACGCCAGAACCACTGACGAGCCGGCCATCAACGTCTACGTTAACCGTAAGTCGATACCTGATTGTTTCGCTCAGGCTACCACAGCCAGTTAGTGCGCTCACTAAAACGCAGAGCGCGGCCAGCCGTTTCGCAAGGAGTAGAGCCATCGCCGTACCAATTCACGTCGCCAATCTGATCGAGCTTTCTGGCGCTCTAACAAGCTTTGGTTGTGCATTGCAACGGGCTAAAGTTCAGTGAATCTTTGTCCCGACCGCCCGTAAAGGCGCAAAGCTGGGCAGAACTGCACTTCCGCTTGTGGCCCGCGGCTGACCTCAGCTGAAAGCTCTGGGATGTCCGCTTCATGCAGCTGACCTGGTAGGGACATGCCGGGTACCGAGGGCAGCCTTTGACCCTAAGCAGACCTGCCGGCCACATCGCTGCGGCCTGGTTGCTGTCCAGTTCCTGTTAACAAAATGACAATAGCATCCGCGCCAAGGGCGGTCCGAAGAACCGGACAGTTTGGATGCTTTGCGAGATCCAAAAGATGGATGATCAATGCCTCAGCGCGCGGTGGACGCATACGATGCGCAAATGTGGACCTATCGCGACCATCTCCGCGGATTGAACCGCAGGCTGGCGGAGGACTACGCTCGAGAGAATGTGCAGCACGTAGTGGCGGCTGTCGAGGAGTTGGCCCAGGCGGCTCCAGTCACTCTTGCGATAGCCCAGTTTTACGAAGCAATTCGTCGCTCGCCGGCGAAAAATTTCTGGCCTGTCATCCGTCGAACAAAAGGTGTGTTGCTCCTTCGATCATCTGACGTGGGCGGGGGCTGCCCGTGGCCGTGGCGACGAACAAACTCCGGAAACATGTGCTACAAGCTGCCAGGACATCTGCTTTTTTCGCCATGGCCTCCGAATATTTGCCGCAGCGTTCGAAACCGCACGATCGAATTTCAGCGAATGGTCGATCGACTCCGAGCAATGTCAGACACAGTTAGTTTCTTGGACGAAGCTCTTGCCGGTTCCATACAAGATAGGACGCGGTTCGCCATTCGGCTCATAAACGAAATCAAAGCGCTCCAGGGGATAGCAATGCCAGACAGCATCGCGGCTCTGGATCGATGGTCCGATGAACCACGGCCCGGTTGGAATGTCGTGTTGCGGATTTCGCAAGGAGCGCTCATCTATCGCGACGGCCCCGATAGTTGCGAGATCGAAATTCCCGCCGCGTTCACCACGCCTCTCCGTGCACCCTCGTCGCCCGACCGCGCGTTGGAACGTCATCTAGTCTGTGCCGGACCGAGATCGTATTACCCCTGAGCTAGGGTCCGCTTCTGGCCCATCGCTTCCGTTGCCCCACCGGTCGACTGGTCCATTCTCCATATTCTCCTCGAGAGCAAATCCGCAGGCATGCAACTTTGCTACGGCCGCCTATCGTTCGATGCATACGTCGGGCTGAGCTATCGCTCCATTACTCGTTAACAGCGAATCATCTAGAGATTGTGCATGTCCCTCGTGGAGTTTCAATGGCACATTCTGAGCGTCAAATCATCCAACAGAGCTCGGAGCCGGGCCATCAAGGTGATCTTGCAGCGATGCGCCTCGAGAAAATTCGTGCCGCTGCGATCGAACATTTGCGCAGTGGCCAACTACTGAAGGCGCAGTCTTACGTCAAAGAAGCATTCAAGCTCGATGCGGAGAGCGCTGAAAGCCTTCACCTCATGGCCGTTGTAGACGCTGCCGCCGGTCGCGCGGACAGAGCAATAGATTGGGCCTCCCGTGCGATCCGGAAAGATCCCCAACCTGTCTACTTGGCCACGCTGGGCAATGCGCTTGCGGGTGCTGGCCGCCTTGAAGAGGCTTTGAGGGTCTTCGACAAGGCAATAGAGTTCAAGCCCAGCGATGCCGAGCTTTGGCGGCAGATGGGAGACGCGCTGACCCAGGCTCGAAGAAACAGCGAAGCTCTACTTTGCTTTCGTCGCGCGTTCGAACTTGATCCGGGGCATGCTGACGCTGCGTATAAGGCAGGCCACCTTCTGCATGGGGTCGGGCAGGTTGCGGAGGCGCTCGGATATTTGGATCACAGCCTTAATTTGCGGCCTGATAATGCGCAGGCTTTGCACACGCGTGCACTCGTCTTAAACAGCCTGGGAAGGATTGAAGAGGCCACGGCAGATTGCCGGCGCGCAATCCAGCTGGATTCGAAGAACGCTGATACTCTAAGCAACCTTGGTGCGCTCCTGCGAGCGCAGGGTCATCTGGAGGAGGCTTTACCCTTCTTCGACCGGTCCTTGACGATCAAGCCTAAGGTCGGAAAAACCATTGTCGGCCGGGCAAGCGTACTAGCCGAGCTGGGTCGTGTCGAAGAAGCGATGTCTGCTTACAAGCAATCGGCAGCCATTCTCTCAGAGCATTCGAGGTCAGTCTGGAATCTTGCTTTGCTTCAGATGCTCACTGGCGATTTCAAACGCGGCCTGAAGGGCATGCAGGCGCGTTGGGACGTTCCGGGCTTGCCAAACGGTTATCCACCCCTTCCTGGGCCTAAGTGGCTCGGTGACGGAGAGATTGCGGGGAAAACTATATTGGTTTGCGCCGACGAGGGGCTGGGGGACGCAATTCAGCTGGTGCGCTACATTCCGCTGCTTGCTGATCGTGGTGCGCGCGTCGTTCTAATAGTGCAGAACGCCTTGTGGCCACTGGTCGCAAAGATGGAGGGCGTCTCAGAATGCTTGCCAGGATCATCGGGAGCTCGCTTGCCTCCTTTCGATCTTCATTGCCCTCTTAGCAACCTGCCTCTCATCTTTGGAACCCGACTGGAGACCATTCCAGCGGCGGTGTCCTATTTGCCGCCTCCCTCTCAAGAGCGCGTTCAAGCTTGGGAGAGCCGGCTTGGTCCGAGTGCTCGATCACGAGTAGGGCTTGTCTGGTCAGGTAATCCTGAACATTTGAATGACCACAATCGGTCTCTTCCATTTCGTCTGCTGACGGGCCTTTTGAATGCCAACGTGAGTTTTGTCAGTCTTCAGAAGGACGTTAGGCCTAACGACCGAGCTGAACTGATGGCTCGAACCGATATCTTTAACGCCGCACCGCATCTTACCGATTTTGGGGAGACCGCGGCGCTGATCTCTTGCCTTGATCTCGTCATCAGTGTGGATACCAGCGTGGCTCATGTGTCAGCCGCGCTTGGGAAACCGACCTGGATTTTGTTGCCTTTCATGCCGGACTACCGATGGCTTCGCCACCGTGAAGACAGCCCGTGGTATCCGACCGCTCGCCTCTTCAGGCAAAACGCGGGTCGGGAGTATGGCAGCGTCATCGATCGGGTGCGCCGAGACTTGCAACGTATGACCGGCAGCGAACTGGACCGGGCAGAACAGACAGGCAGTGCCCGCTTGTGACCCAAAGCGGCCATGGGGTGCGTCACTCAATCAGAGTATTCTCCCGAGTGTGCGTCGCTGTGGCCAGCAACGAGCACGCAGCGGCGGGGAGCACCGCGTAAAACCCAAAAATCCAAGCATCGAGCCCTCGATAGACGAGCGCGGACGCCAGACCAGATGCTAGGAAGGCCGTGACACCTGCCACGATGAGCCGCTCCCAAACCCGCGCATCCTTCAAGGCACGATCAACGAGCGCCGTGAGTAGAAACGGCGCCAGTACGACCACATAGATCGACGGCTGCGGCCACCACCATCGGGCGACCGTTCTCGTCGCCAAATCAATGTTCAGGTAGGTGGCTGCGGGCCGAGCAACCCAAAGATCAAAAATCGCCTCATGAGGCAAACCTAGTCGAAACTGCTGAGATGAACGTGGTCTGGACAGCTTTACCGTTAACAAACTCAACATCCGCCGTATTTGAGTAGCACTTCCGCTTGTGGCCCCTAGCTGACCCGAACTCCTGTGTCTGCTGAGGTCCGCTTTTGACCCGAAGCAGACGTTAACTTAGGACGATTACTTGGGCATCCGACCTGAATAGGCCAACGGATCATCCTTGTGGATTTGACTATAAGTTTTCGGTACCGGGCAATCGACCCCGAAATCCTGGGCACGAAGGATCGGATCTAAGACTCGAGCAATGCGCTCGCACGCCTTGGCGGCGATCGCGTAAGTCTCAGGCGACGCGTGCCGCTGGGGCAAGCTCTTTAGCTCGCGGGTCCAGATCTTGATCATGTACTCATTGAGATCGCTATCGCGCACCAAATCTAGTTTCGCGGCGAGCCTGCCAAACTCATGTGTTGGGCGCTCACGGGTACCTCGAAGGAATGCGATAGCCTTGGAAGAGTACGCAGGAGTGTCATCTAAGAATATCAGCGGGAGAACGCTGCTACGGATGTAGTGAGTGATCGCTGGGTAGTTTTGCGGACCGAGGCTGATCATGATCCTCAGGAGCCCCTCATACTGCCATGTCGCTAGATCGTGGCGTTCCACGAAGCTCTTTTGGATCCGTTCGAGGAAAGAGTCGGGATTTGACAGTCGATCCCTTAGCTTCCAATCCCGCAAGGAAGGGTTGACGACCGAGGGGCTTGCGACGCATTCGACGCAGACACCAGGCGTCTCTAGTCGCCGCAAGGTTTTCTCGAGCAGCAATTTGGTTTGATCGCTTGTGAGCCCCTTCGCAAAGTCCGTCACCGCAGTCCAACCTTCGTTCTCACGTCCGCGTCCGGTCAGGGAGGCCGCGACGTCAATCGAGCGATCATCGACGATTCCTTCGTCGCGGGCCGTTATCAACAGAGCACCGAGGCTCTTCGGACTAAACTCGGGTTGGCCTGCCAATATTCGCGCCTGATCAAGCGTCTCGGTAGCAGTCATCTTTGCGAGCGGCACAGGACCTCCACTATCAAAACCGTAGGGAGGCGTGACGCCGTAGATTGCGCTGATCATCTTTCTTGCATCGATGTCGTCGAGACCATAGCGCACAGGGTGCACGATGCCGAAGCCAATTTCCCACAGGCGCGTCGAAGAAGGAAAAAAATCCAATGTTGGAAAGTAAGAGAGGACATAGGACTGCCCTTGATGCCAGGCGAACAGCAGTCGCTCCTGCCCGCCGCTTCTCAATCTGGCTTGCGTTTCGTTGCAACAGCCAGCGCCACCATTGCCGAGGTGCACTCGGTAAAACTGCTCAATCACGAGCCCGTCTGGGATCGTAGCTAGACTACGCCATTTGAAGCATTCGTCGGAACGCCCGTCATTTTGCAATTGCGGTGAGGCTCGCCTCTCTTCAATTGAGCACGCATCGCCCCTCGCAAGCGAAACTTCCTCGATGCGAGATATCATGTGGCTGGCACTATCGAGCCTCAATCGGATCAGGCGGTCGACAAGACCGTCCGCGACGATTTTGTTATCGATACCGCCCCACGTCTTCACGATCAGTGTACGCTGTGCACTCGCTTCGGGACTGATCGGCCGTTGCCAGACCTTCGGGTCAATACTGGCCTGCAGCCGTGCTTGACTAAAGATTGCTGCGCTTGCCCAGAGTGCAACGAAAAGCAGAGGTGCCAGCGACAGCCCGGGCTTCGACCATGCTATCCCGCATATCACAAGTGCAATGATAACTCCGAACCAGATGAGATTTAACAAGGCCCCGATAGCCGGAGCAATGAAGGCGAGCAGCAGCACTGGGAATTGTAAGATGCAAAGCAGTCCGAGCGTCACCGCCAGGATGGCTATGCCGACGGCTATTTGTGCTAGAGTTCGCATGCGCCTTTCGAACGGTGAAGCAGTGTTTGCGACATGTCACAGGGCACCAGCGCCAGCAGGACGATTTTGTCACTGAGGCCTACACCCCATGATGCCAAAGACGACATGCTCGCTAAGGTAGCACAGGGACGCTCTTATCGGACAGCAGCCCGACGATTAGGGTTTGCAGACCATTAAGTCCGCTTCTGGCCCATAGCTGACGTAAGCGAGCTATGGCCGAACGTCGGCTTGTGACCCATAGGCGACTTGTTCATGGAAAATTGAGCATTCGCCGTGCTCTTGGTTGACGGACCGTTGTTGTGCAACCCAAAAGAAGTTGGTGTTGTCGGCACTTTTGTCCCCGGGTTAGAACCGAGATCAAGCGTGAACCCTCTCTGCAAAACCGCAGTCTTGGCTCTACTTGCTGCTGCAAGCTTATCTGTAGTGGCGTGTTCGCACCAGGAGGACGTCCATCTTACCTGTGCGACGACTATTTTTGTCGCGGACAAGCTGATGGAAACTGGCAAAGTCCCGATTGACCCCGCGCTGCGACAGAAAGCGAACGACGCTGAGATCAACCATCAGAACGCATCTGCGACTTTCAGGAGGTTGGACACACGTGAGCCTGAAGGCGAACGTGAACGTCTCCTGGAGCTTGCTTTCATTTTTGGGAATGAACGTGATCGGATCCTCAAGGATTTACCACCAAAGGAAATTGTCGCCCGGGCAAAGACCTGTATCGAACAGGCACCTCCGAAAGGACGGGGGTTTCCGCGTCCTGATGGCAGCTTTTGACCGAGAAGCTATTGCTGCGCGGCGCAGTCGCTCAATTGCTGCTTGACGAGTCGACCGCCGGCCATCACTTCGGTTCGTCCTGTCGATGATCGCTTCTGGCCTATCCCTTCTGTTGACGGGTGCAGCTACACGTCGGTTGACGGCGCCAGAGCGGAAGTTTGCCGTCGAGCGCGAGAGCGACGCTTTTGACCCTTAGCGGACGTGGAGTAACTCTCTCGTGCTTGTTCTAGACGCAGCTCCGACGATTTGAAATTGGTCGCGCTGTCGGTATGAAATGTACCCGACGTGTCCTGCGGTGGTGCGGACCCGATAGAACTTCGCAAGGTGGATTCCATCACTTTTGTTATCAAGAGTGAGTCCAGTTACGACGAACGGGGAAGACAGAACCACGCACTCCGAAAAACGGCCATAGACGGAAGGGCAAAATTCAAGCCCCTCAACGTTGGTGCTCACCGGGCGAAATTGCTTGCCAACGTCGCTCCGCATTATTGAAAGTTGCAGCTTCTCCAGATCGGCTTTAGAGGGAGGCTGTGCGAAAACGAATGAAGCCGCAGCAACGGCTATCGCAAAAATGAGCATTCTCATCGGTCTGGCTATCCTCGAAGCGCGAACTGCTAACAGTTATGTAGCAGGCAAGGCTCAGAACGTCAGCTTACGACCCTTAATACGACATCCTGCCGCGTCGTCAGCTGGTGCACTTCTGACCCAAAGGCGACGCTTCTTGATTTTTAACAAGTGATTTACTTTTCGTTCACGGCGACGCGCGAAAAGAATCCTTCCGGTAGGCGGAGCAAAAAAGGGCTAAGGAAATGGCGCATGGGTTCAGCAGGCCCTTGCTTTATGTGCTCGTTGGGATCGCCTGCCTTGGGATAGCGGCGGCATTTGCATCTAACAAGGGAGTCTGCGTTTCAGAAGGGAGACTCCTGCGCGAAAAGGACTATTTCACTGGCGCAGTCGATGTCGTGATCCACGATCCGGTTGATGGCGTCGTCGAGCACATTCCGGGCGGTATCATGCTCAAGTCGGTTCATTCTCAGCACTATTCCAACGTCGATGCATTTCTGGCCGAATTTCCCGGGTGCTGCAAATTCGTTGTCGCAAACTCAGGTGACGGCGGTCCAGAGGTAGGCGTCTGGGACAAAATCCTAGGGATTCGCACAGTCGAGCTATCGTATGACAAGAGATACGCCGACGATGATGGCGCGCAAAAATCTGCGCGAGTGACAGCAAAGGTTGCGGTAACAAGCTGTGGTATCGGACGGCCCTACCGGTAACCCAAGATGGCTTAGTGAAGGTTCGAAGCGCATGTCGCCTTCTGGCCCTTAGCCGTCATGGCGTGGCGCTCGGATCAGGTCAGCAATGCACGAAAAGCAGACGTTGTTTTCCACGTGAAGTGAGGTCGCGTCAGCGCGGGACGCAGACCTGCATACGCCGGAGCGGTTCTTGCCATAGTCGGCGGGGGTGGAGCAGGTTTCGGCTTCGGGGCCGCTATTGTTCGCCCAGGGCCGCCTTCATGGTCAGCAGGGCCTCCTTGAGAGGAGGAAGGTGATCCTTCAGCGCGCGCCAGATGATGCGTGTGTCGATGCGCTGGTACTTATGGCGGAGGATGTTGCCTATTCCGGCAATGTCCCGCCAGCGCACGTCCTTGTGGGCGGATTTCAGCTCGCGGCCGAGGTGGCGGCTGGCCTCGGAGATGACTTCTACTCCGCGTTCGACCGCGGACCGCAGCAGCCAGGAGCGCTGATAGTCGCGGTAGGTTTTTCCCTTTACGGCGTTCTCAATCCCGCGAATGCTTTCCAGCATGTCGTGGATGCGCAACAGGGGCGTACGCGACGGCACCTAGAAGACCCTGGTGGCCTCCGCCTCGATCTTCCTGCGGATCAGGGGATGCAGACCGTTGCGCGTGGTGAGGTCGACTTCCACACCAAGGCCTTCCTCAAGAAGACGCTTGGCGGCAACGAGGTCGAGTGCATTGAAGGAGCCACGCGGGTCGTAGTCGATGAAGAGATCCAGGTCGCTGGCGGCGCCCGCCTGGTTGCGGGCGGTCGAGCCGAACAGGTAGAGCGACGTTGCGCCATGCTCCCGCAGCCCCTTTGCCAGGGCCCGAAGTTTCTTCAGGGCATCGGAGCGTTTCATGGCGCGAGTCTATCACAGGCTTATGGAGTGCGGCAAAAGCGAAATGAGGAGCGCGACGACCGTGAGCACTGGCGGCCGTCAAGCCACGGATTTGCAAGCTCAGGCGGGCATGCAGCAGGCGACGGATTTGCAAAGTTTGGTGGGCTGGAATAGCGGATTTGTTGCAGATCCGTGGCTTCGGTCGTTCACGCGGTGTGACGCCATCAAAACTGCCGCGCGGGCCTGTTTAGCGGGGGACGCAGACCTGCATGCGGCCGCTTACCGGGTTGTAGCGGTTCTTGCCGTAGTCGGCGGGGGTGGAGCAGCTCTCACCACCGTTGCCGCCGACCCGCACGGTGCCCGAGGTGTAGAAGGCGGTGGCGCTTACTGTGCCGGAGACTTCGAGGGCGGTGGTGGGGGTGGCGATGTTGATGCCGATGAGGGCGTTGAAGGTGGATGCGTTGGTGAGGTCGCCATAGATGCCATTGCCGATGTTAAGCGCGTTGCTGCTGGTGGGGGCCTGGGCCTGCACGGCGGTGCCGATAAGGATGTTGTTGGAACCGCTGGTGAGGTAGTAGCCGGTTTGGTAACCGATGAGGGTGTTGCTCTGGGCAGTGGTGAGGCCGTTGCCGGCGGCGTAGCCGATGATGGTGCTGCGGCTGATGATGGAACCGACCCCGCCATTGGCAGCCTGGCTGCCAACGACGGTGTTGTAGGAGCCGGTGGTGTTGAGGTAGAGCGCCGCGTTGCCGATGGCGACGTTGTTGGCGCCGGTGCTGTTGGTGTAGAGCGCGGCATAGCCCAGCGCGGCATTGCTGCCGCCGCTGGTGTTGTTTCGCATGGCGACGTTGCCTATGGCGACGTTGCTAGCACCGCTGGCATTCACCTTGAGGGCACCGTTGCCCAATGCGCTGTTGTTGGAGCCGGTCGCACCAGATTTGGCGAGGGTGTCGATGCCGACGGCAGTGTTGCCGCCGGTGCCGGCGGTGGCGCCGGAGATGCTGCCGAGGAAGAGGTTGCCGCCGGGGATGCTGAGGCTGACATCGGTGGTGAGGCTGGCGAGGCTGGTAACGCCAGCGGCGCCCGCGCCGGTGAAGGTGACGCCGTTGACGACGAGGCCGGTGGCGGAGACGGTGCCGGAGACTTCGAGGGCTGCATTGGGGGTGTCGGTGCCAATGCCGACGTTGCCGCTCGAAGAAACAATCGTCAGACGATTCGCGCTGCCGGAGGCATCCCGAATCGTGAAGTTGCGACTGGTGTAAGTACCTCCGTTGCCGACACCGATAACCCACTGATAGCCATTTCCCGTTAAGCCCAACAGTGCGTTTGTGGAGGTCAGGCTGAACGGGAGTGAGCCTGGTGCCGCCCCGATGCCGAGATTGCCCGTCAGATAAGTCGTCCCGGATATCTGGAGGGTGGCCAAGGGAGCGCTCGTGCCGATGCCGACGTAGCCGGTGCTTACGATGCGCACGGCTTCGGTGCTTGACGTGGTGAAAGCGAGATTGCCCACAGCCGGTAGGTAGACGCCACTGTTGCCATCGCTAATGAACGAGTACGCAGGAGACGTTGCGCTGCCGTTGCCGCTACGGAGCCGCGTCGCCGCCCCGATCGTGTTGGTGACATACAGCCCATATCCGGTTTGTGGAGCGGCACCGATGCCGACAGCATTTGCGGCATAGAAGTTGGTCGCGCTTACGGTGCTGGTGGCGCTGACGCCGGGGAGGATGAAGTTGCCTGCGGTGTTCATATAGCCGGTGGTGGTGCCGGCTGTGGTGAAGCTGATGTAACCGGTTGTATTCGCCGTGACGCTCGTGGTGCCGGAGATGATGCGGTCGGAGGTGGTGCCACCGCCGCTGGCCAGCCCCGCGGTGCCGTCGCAGAGGATGTTGGTGCCGTCGCTCCAGCAGATGCCGCCCGTGGTGAGCTTCGGCGTCTGCGGGTCGGTCATGCTGACGGTGGCGAAGTCGTTCCATTCGCCGGGGGCGGCTGCTGCCTGTGATGCGGTGAAGAGGGCAAGGAAAAGGATTATTGGGGAGGAAAAAAGCGCGCGAGGCGAAATGGGTAGCTCAGTGTGATTTATGGCGCTCAGACTGCGCGGGGCCGCCATACGTTGCGCCGCTGCGCGAGAGGCGAAAGCGAACTCAAAAATCGGCGGAAACTTAAGCAGAGAGCGGAATGTGGAGAGCGATTTTGCAAATCCGTGACCTGCGGCGAGGGCGCTTTTGCAAATCCGTCGCCCGGCTGCCGGGCCCCTTCCCCAGAGTTCGGTCATGCGGGCGCTCATTTGCACACCTGCTTGCGGCCGGTCATCGGGCTGATGCGTTCGGTGCCGACCTTGCATTCCGGCGCGCCTTCGCGACGGGGTGCGGGCGTGGTCGGCGATGCGGCGTCGATTTGCGCGGCCGGGGGCATGTGTGCCGGCCGGGATTGCGTGGCTGCGAATGGAGACGCCGCTACTGCCGCTGCTATGAGGGCATACGCGACAACGCGGGCTTTGTGTCCGTGCACGGGAGCAGTCTAGCGGGCAAAGATGTATGCAGCAGCAAGGCTGCCACTTATCAAGCCAGTGGTGAAGTAATCCGTGGTTAGTGGCGTGGCAGGAAAGACACCGCAGCTGGATGGCGGCCGCCGTTACGCCGTCAGTCAGCGCTCCGATGAAGTGACCGTACGGAGAAAAGCGGCGGCTTCGCTGGACCTGGATGCTGCGGAAAAGATCGCCCGCTTGTCGGTCTTCTAGTCTAGTTACCTTTGCAGGCCTGGCTTCTGGAGGCAGCGTCTTTGGCGATATCCGAGAACAGCTCACCTACAAATCCACGAAGCTCGTCGCTGAAGTCGCTGTGGTCACGGACAACATAGCTATCGGTCTTCACAAGCCAAAAAGGTGTATCGCTGTACTTGCGCTTGTCGCTAAGCCACTGACTCTCGCTCAGTCGATCCGCGAGATACACGTTGTTCGGAAATTGGCGTGCGCCGTCCCAGCGAGGCCCATTTGGCTTCGCCGTCAGGTCGTGAGTCTTGTATTCATCGGCGTGCCCGATCGTCTTTAGCATCAGCGGCCAATCTCCGCGCTTCGGAACGTCCCGATCCCAAACCGTCAGCAAGCGGCCTGCAGGAAAGGCGATTCGAGTTGCCAAGTCCGCGTCTGATGTGACAACAACAAGCTTGGGGTACTTCGTACGGGTGGTCGGATACTCGAACAGCTCGCTTCTCAATCCGAGAAACGCAGTTGCCTCAACAGCCGGGTTAATCAGCACGATCAAATCACCCAGACCGCGTAGCCTCTCCCCATCGCCTCGCGCCTCCGCTACGTTCTTGACCAAAAGAGGCAGCGCTGCTCGTGAGACTATAAGCCCGCCAAAGCTGTGGCCTATCGTGAGCATGCGGGTATCGGAAAGTCGTCCATTAGACCGACATAGACCTCCAGCTTCAGCCCAGATCTCATTGAGCGTTGCAAAAACCGATACAGCCGAATGGCCGATATCCTCCGCAACGGCCTTTCGTGACCAAAAAGTCGGTATCCAGAAGGGAGAGACTTCGACCGAGCTGCCCCGCCACCCAACATAGAGCCCAAGAACCTGTCGCGCGTTTTCTCCCCGCTGTCGCTTTTCTTCGGCTGCCAGTTGGTCGAGGAGTTTCTCGAATGCGGTCAGGTTCTCATCGCCCTCCTTGGCGCTGTGATTCCATCCATGCACGAACGTTACGATCAAAGCGTCCTTCTCGCGCGACTTCTGGCCAATTCGACCTAGAATCTCCGTCGTTGCATAGATGTCGTGAAAATATCCCGTGTCGCTGATTTCGACGATCCCTAGCCAGCGGCCGTCCGCCTTTTTTATCATTGCTGTGGCACAGTTGACCTCGCTGGAACTGCATTCTTCTAAGCTCGTTCGAAGTGGGCCATGAGGCTGTCGAAGCAGAAGGATTGTTAAGATTAACAAAACCGCGCCTAATAAGATCCAGAATGCGATCGGACGACGCTTCCTCGAAGCCGCGCTCATTGAGTGACCTTTCGTTCAAAACAAAGAATGTTCGGTACGAACTCCCGACGCTCCGCACCAAAATGCTGCCCGCTCCTGTGTAACTTGATCGTGCCAGTGATACGGCTGTCGAGCCCGATTGCTGCGCGAATACTAGGTGCGTTTTTCACCTGACTTAGATCAATGAGCAAACGGCCAAAATCGCCGAGCGTTGCCTTGGGACCATAAACCAGTGCAATGATGATATTCCCTTCCGTCGTTACTCCGATCGCTAGGCGGTTCCACGAAGCGTCGTCTTCTCTTTCAGAAGCGCCGTCATACTTACCGTCAAAGATAAGAATGGGCGTAGATTGGACAGCTTGATCGATGTCAGTCTGCTTTGAAATGTCAGCCTTACGAATGATCTGCGGCACATTATTCGAGATGACAAATGCGCCTCCGCCATCAAAGTCGTTAGCAAATTCGGAAATCACGTTCCTGTCCGATACGACCCATCCCTTGCTTCTCCTGCCCTGTGAAAAGCCTCCGGTCATTGCAAGGTCGCCTTGGCATTGTGACAAGGCTGGAAGAATACCGTCGATGTTCACGACGCGAACCCACACGCGATAGAGGTCAGCTGGTATGACGGCCCACACCAGATTGAATCTGTCCTGATTGCCGGAAACACGACGAGCAAAGATGCGCCGAAGCTTGAGGCTGCCATCTTCGTTGATAGAAGTCTGGTTATCGGCCTGAGTAGCCTCAAAGCGCCAATACGGTTCTGCGATCGCGGCTCGCGGTAGGCTTAAAGCGACAAGGCCAATCAGCCCCGCGAAAACGTGCTTCGTCAGTTGAGAGCACCAAAAATCAGTAAGGAATTTGGCTGGCATAGTGTTCTCCGGATTGACGTCCTACGAACCTGGGCGACCGAATTCTTCGTTCCTAAAAATATCGACGAACGCGTCGAGCGTTGTGGCCATTGTCCCGGCCCCTCAACTCCAATTTGCCTGTGAGGTGAGTGAGCGGCGCTCACAACGATCCAGGATCACCAAGGCCAGGGGACAGGGTTGTCCGTGCTGTGAAAGCCTTCAGGCCATGTAAGCTTCACATCATTGAAATGCGCAGCCGGTCGAGAAACGAGCAATATGGTCGTGAAAACGGTTTCTGACCCAAACCGGCCGATCAAGTGTGAGACGCGCTGTATCGGTGCGCCTTGGGATGGGTTGAACATGTATACGTCGCCGGCATTGAACGAGTACGGCTGCTCGACTTGAAAAATATCGCCTAGAGCAGCGCCGGTCTGGGCATCGAAAAGCTGAACCTGATATTTGCTGGCCATCGTAAAACGCCCTACAACTAAAGCGAGAAGCCTATCTAATCGCCGCAAGATGGCCAAGATGTCGCAGGTGCGACAAATTTGACTTTCTACCAAAAGTCGCGGTGTGACTCTGGGATTGGCCTGCGCTAGGCCCAAGCGACTTTGTGAAGAAACGCGGTTGCTTCGCCGGCTTTGGAAGCGGCCGTGAATATCGCGCGCTTGTCGGCCTTCAGGACATTCAGCCAGTGCGCCAGATACTGCGCATGGTCGACCCTCGGCTCAACCGCGATGCCAAGCTCCGCGCAAAGGAACGCGGCGCCAAGCTCGGCGACCAGCTCTTCCATCGCATAGGCTTCGGTCCCGAATCGCCCGGACAGGTCGCGGTCACAGCGATGCGGCAATGCGGTCCAGTGGGTCAGCTCGTGGAGCAGGGTGGAGTAGTAGGCCTCGGTTGGCGTTGAAGTCGCGGAGCCGGTGAACGCCTCACGCGGCGGCATGTGGATTTCATCGAGCTCCGGCGTGAAGCAGGCACGGTTGCCGCAATGAATGATCTTCGCCTCCGTGCGGGCAATGAAGCCTTCGACATCCGTCAATTCCTCGACGGGAGCGGTGACTGGAGTTTGCTCAAGGCCGTCAACCTGGTCGGCGTTGAAGACCGGTGTTGCTCGGGCGAACAGGCGGCTCTTACGCTCATCCTCATCGCCGCCATCGGATGCGACCTCGATCTCCTTGTAGAAAACGACGTAGGAAGCCTTCTGGCCCTTCCGAACGCTGGCTCCCTTGTCGGCCCACTGGCGGAACGTGCCCCAGAGATGCGAACCGTAGCCGCTAACCTGGGCCTCGACCCACAGGCCAAGAACATTGACGCCACGGTACTTGTTGCCCGACGCGATGTTGACGGGGTGGCGACTCCCGCTGCCGCGATGCCACGGCATCTGCCACTGTCCTGCGCCGGCCTCGATCGCCGCAACGATACGGTCGGTCAAGTGCTGGTGAATATCGAAGCGTTCCTTGCTCATCTCGTCTCTCCTTGTTTGCGGCCACCGGCCGTGCCGGCGACCGGAGAGACGCGGAGAGACGGGCGCCGCACCCGCAAGGGCGCGCCTGCGCGAGGGCTTGACCCTTGCGGCGGACGGGTATCCGCGTCAGGTCAGCCCACGAGCATGGCCGGGGAAGCTACGGAGAGACGGGCAAGATACAGCGAGGAGGCCGAAGCCAAGCGTCGTTCGACCGTTTGATGTGGTCGTAAGCGGGCAACAGACACGACAGTGCCTCCACAACCGCTGGGAGCCCTGATGTTCCCAGCTTGTATCGAAAGCCTGCCAATGGCCCGCGGGCGGGACTCAATGGAGAATAAAGTCGTTTGTGTCGGGGGCGGTATTCAGGTCGAAGACGTTTAGGATTTGTAGCGTCTCGGCGGCCTCCACCCCTCCGTGAGCTGCGTCCGGGATGATCTGGTAGAAGTCGGTTGCCGCGATCTGCTCCATCTTTGCGCCACTGGCCAGGGTGCCGTAACCGTAGAAGTCCAGGTGATCGCCCACCAAGGCTCCTGCTCCCGCAAAACCCTTAACGACATCGCCGTTTGCTTCACCAAAATTGAACTTAAAGGAGTCGTTACCGGCCCCTCCGGTCAGGATTTCAGCCCCTGGGTCGCTGTCGAATTCGTTCACCCCGGCGTCGTCCGTGATGGCCTGGTCACTCAAGTTCTCCGCCGCCGTACTGGCACTCAGAGACGCATTGTTCAAGCCGCTCGGGCCAGCATCCTCGCGCTCGATCGAGATATTGAGATTGTAAGTCGCGCCCGCGTTGAGAGGCGCGCCGGACGTATCCGAGTTCGAATAGCTTCCAACCGACAGGAAATATGTCCCCGTCGTGGTGACCGTGTAGTCGAGAAGGCTGTTGAATGAATAGCTGCCAGGGTCGCCATCGCTGTCGTCGTTCGTGGCCAGCGGGGTTCCAGACTCATCAAACAGCTGGATGACGGTATCGAAGCTGCCCTGATCGATATCAAACGTCACGTGATCGCCGGCTACAAGGGAAAACGAGTAATACTCCTTGCCGAGCCCGGACGCGGTTGCCGCGACGGTCGCGTGCGGGATCGTGGTGGATTCGAAAATGTCCGGGTTGGCGGCGACATCGAAGATCCCGTCATCGACCGAAACGGCTGTAGCAAAGCCCGTATTGTCGGTCGACGCCGGTTTGACCAGCACATCATTGGGCGGCGTCAGGATCTGGATCTGCGCGTTCTCGAGGTCGGCGAGCGTGAGCCCACCCAAGCTCACTGAGCCGCTCTGGCCGGCATCGATCTGAATGTGAGAATCGATCTCGCTGGCGGCGGCCAGTACCGCCGCCCGATCGGCGAAGATTGTGCTTGAGAACTGCAACACATCTTCCTGAACGGAGAAGTCCCCAACGTAATCGCTGCCGAACGAGCCGGTGAATACAAATTTGTCGGCACCAGCCAGGCCGTACAATTCGTTGTCGCCGGAGCTGCCGCGCAATACGTCGGCGTAGTTCGAGCCGACCAGGACTTCGAAGCCTGACAGTTGGTCGACGCCGGCACCCAGCGTGTCCTGAGGAGCGTACTGGCCGAGGTCAACGGTCACGCCGACCGAGGCCGACGCATAAGTCAGCGTGTCCCAACCGGAGCCGCCGTCCAGCTGGTCGTCGCCGGCGCCGCCATCAATGAGATCGTCGCCCCAATCGCCGCTGATGGTGTCGTTTCCATTCAGCCCACTGATGGTGTCGTTTCCGCCAAGTCCGGAGATCTCGTTGTCCCTGCTGTCGCCGACCAGTGTGTCGTCTTCCTCGGTGCCGAAGACCGGATGAGGAACTTGTGCAGCGATATAGGCGGAATTCCACACATCTCCATTGTCGAAGATGATCCGGTCGATACCACGGCTGTCACCGCTGAGCTGGTTGCTTAGCCGAATCTCCTCACCCGACGCCCCGATTTGGATGAGCACGTCCTGCGATTCGAATTCAGTATTAAGGGAGAGCTGGACGTCCGTCGGGTCGACGTTATGCAACATCAGCGTATCGAAGTTGTCACCGTCGTAACCGTCCTGGATCCTGTCGTTTCCGTCACCGAGCGTCCAGACATAGGTATCGTTGCCGGCGCCGCCCTTCAGGACGTCATCGCCGAACCGGCCTTCGAGAACGTCCGCGTACTGGCTGCCGGACAGTGTCTCCGCGGACGGGGTGCCCACCAACGGGGCCAGTGCGGCAAACTGCGCGCGGCTCCAGATCGTACCATTGTCGAACTCGATATATTCAAGTCCCCTACCAGGCCATTGGTTTTCGAGATCGAATTCATGCATAATGGTGATCGTCTCGAAGATGTCGGTTGTCTGGAACGGCAGGATGTGAACCGCCAGGTCATAGAAGGGATCTCCAAATCCATTTGGCTGTGGCAGCCGCTCCAAGCGAACGAGGCTGGGATCGATACCCGAGAGATGCAGCGTGTCGCGGCTGTCATCAGTCTGATACTCGATGATGACGTCATTGCCGTCACCGCGTGACCAGAAATAGGTATCATTCCCCTCGTTGCCGCGGAGCTCGTCGTCCCCTTTGCCTCCGATGATCTTGTCGTCAGTCCCTTGAGCAGAGATAGTGTCTGTGCCATCCGTACCGACAAACTCGACTCTAGCAAGCGCCTCTTGGAAGCTTAGGACCGTACCGTCAGAGAACTGAAGCCTCTCGACGCCGCCCCCGAACTGAAGATCGAAGAGGGCCGCCGCGCTGCCGTCGCTTCGCCCCACCGAAAGGCTGGTCTGGGCCGTCGCTTCATCACGGATGATGCGGAACACCACGTCGTCAATTGTGCTGTCGACAAATTTTACGATGTCGTTGGCGCCATCGATAGCATCCGTGTATTCGAGGATTGTGTCCTGACCGCCACCACTGGCGATGATGTAGGTGTCGCTTCCTCTCCCGCCCTCCAGGTAATCGTTGCCTGTGGCGCCATAGATGGTGTCGTCGTCACGCGTTCCGACGATGGTGTCGTTGGCGACGGTACCGCGAATCCAAGCATTCGCCGTGATCTGCGGAACGTCCCATACCGTACCATCCGAGAACACGACACGCTCGATGCTCGGGCCGGACTGCTGGGCGGTCGTGTAGTCGCCCCAGAAGAAATTCGGGAGGGTCAACGTCTCGCCGGTCGCGATGATCTTGATGACAACGTCGGTTGCTCCGCGCGTGAGTTCGACGTCGGTCGGCAGAAGTGACAGCTTGACCGTATCGACGTTGTGGTAGTCGTCGTGGCCGTTGTCTTCGATCCTGTCATGACCGGAGCCGACGCCGAAGAAGTACGTATCAGAACCCGCACCCCCGCGCAGGATGTCATCCCCACCAAGCCCTGCAAGGCCGTCGTTGCCGTCTGTGCCGGTCAGGGTCTCATCAGCCTCGGTGCCCGTGACAGTCGGAAGGACAATCGGGGTCTCGCTCTGGACGATGAAATCGCGCTGGCTCCAGATGACACCGTCTGAGAAAACAACCTTCTCCAGACCGTGAAAGCCGTAGGAGCCGAGCTGGTCCTGCAGCGAAACGGAGCCACCCTCAGGTACCAAGAAGGTAAGCACGATGTCCGAACCATTCCGCGTCACCGTCACCTGATCGGAACGAATTCCAATTAGGCGCAGGGTATCGATCGCTCCGACCGAACTCGGAATGATGGTGTCGTTGCCATCCCCCGTGGCATAAAGGTAGGTATCTCCGGCGCCGAACGACGAGGGACCACCCTGCAATATATCATTGCCACGCCCGCCGGCGAGCACGTCACTGCCATCGAAGCCGACGATGACGTCGTCACCATCACTGGCGTTTTGAAGGACAAGCCGTGTCTGGATGTCGTCCAGCGTCCACACCGTGCCATCGCCGAACACTATCTTTGCTATACTGGGTGTGCCGAATTCGTTGAGGATATTGATGCTGTCGTCTGGATGGCCAGGGAAGGTGATCAATAGGTCGGCGTTTCCAGAGCCGCCCCGCGCAAGGTGAACGTCGGCCGGAACGATGCCGTTGAGCTGAAGCGTGCTGCCTTGCGATTGGCTGATCGTATCGTTACCGTCCCCGACATTGAAAACATAGGAGCCGAACTGGTTATTGCCGCTGAGCTGATCGTTTCCTGTCCCACCGATGATGGTGTTGGCGTAGCCATTGCTGTTGATGACGTCGTCGCCGGCCTCGCCGTCGATCGTCTGATCGAGCCAGAGACCCTTGAGGACGTCATTGTTATCGGATCCCTGAATGAGCGCTTCAGCGATGTCGGTCGGGCGCAGCAGCGTGCCGTCGGCAAAGTAGATGGTTTGGCCGATCAGTTTTTCGGCGCCGGTGAGCCAATCCGAATTCCAGCGTTCGGCGCCGCTGTCGAGGTAGGATTTCAACAGCAAGGTCGTGCCGAGTGTCGAAAAGACGATCCGCACGTCGCCGTTCTGGACATCCTCCGCTATAGTATATGGGGCGCCGTTGAACTCAGCGGACAGGACCACCTTATCGTGAATCGTTCCCCGCTGCGGCTCGAAGGTAACCGTCCCTAGTCCCGACTGTACATAGAACAGGTCGGATACGTAATGAGGGTCGCTGACTTGCCGATCCACGATCGTCGCACCAGCGCCGACGATGGTGTACTCGCCGTAGTTTTCGAAGATGAAGCTCCTGACTGGGTAATCATAGACATCATCTTCGGCGCTCATCGTGAACGTCAGTGTGGAATCGTGGATCCGGAAACTGTCGATCAACGGCAGCAGCTTGGTGGCACCCGTACTCACCAGCGCGTCGCGCAGGGCGCCATAGAACTGCTCATTCGATTGGATCTGGTAAGCCTCAAAGACCGTCAGGAGGCCGAAGATGTCGAGCGCGTTCTGGACAGAGGCGGCGTCCGCGAGATCGGTTGAGGCAAGTGCGGTTGCCAGCGCGGTGGCGTCGAACTGGACCGAATCGTCGATCGGATCGTAGTGCAGGGCGGCCGCCAACGGGGCGTACTTCGAGACGTAGGTATTGCCCTCCGCGTCCCCGACGGTCGCCGTGAACTCAGGAACCTGCGCCAGGAACTTGACGAAATAGGATGCAACTGCATTCTGGAATATGTTCGTCAGAACGGTTGCGGAGTACATGCCGGGCGCGTTGGTGCCCTCATTCCAGCCGTGTGTTTGGATGTACTCAGCGCCGTAGGCGTCTTCAAGGAATGCCATAACGCGTGGATTGATGAACTCTCCGCGATAGACGGAGTAGTCTTCGGGGATGCCCGCCCATTCGTAGACGAGTTTCTCGAACTGCGGCATCAGGCTCGAAATCGGTTGGCCCTGGATCTTGTCGATGAAGATTCGGACGTTTGCCGCGAGCTCTGGATCTGTCGATATCGCATTGTGCAGCTGGTCGAGATTACCGTAGCCGTGTAGATCTGGCCAATGCTCAAGGCCGGCGACGGGAGGGCCGTCGTAAATGGTGTCGGACGGGTCAACCGAAAACCAGGCGTCGACGATCGACGCCGAGCTCCCGTCTTGACGTTCGAAAGTGCCGACGTCGGAGATCTTGTTACCGGTCAGCTCCGCGCCGAGTGCGGTTTCATCGTCGGGCGATGCGTGAGACAGATTGATCCGGGCAATACCCTCGGTCGCAAGTGACGTTAGTTCGTTCGCCTGAGCGACACCATCCTGATTAAGGTCGCGCCAGACCTGAAGCTGGCCGAAGATGGCATCGTTGGCATCGATCGCGCCATTCGCGCTGGCAGCGTCGATCGTGCCGCCGCTGGGATCGGAGTAGTAGTTGCCGCCGGTCCGGCCGTCATAGAAGGCCAGGACATTGAATCCGTTGGTAGATGCATTGCCGAACAATTCGGTGGTGTCGTTGATCGTGCCGTCTTGATTCGCATCGTAGACCAGGAAGCCATCACCTGGGCCTACCCAGCCGGTCAGCTCGCGGAAATGATCGCCGCCGAAATCAAAATGGACGCCGGCATCCGTGGAGGCGAGGCTTACGCCGTTGCCGTCAAGATCAAGAGCGAGGGGTGATGTAAGCGGATCTTTGAACGGTTTGCGCGGAAAAGGATCAGGCTTGGGTATTTCTTTAAGAGTTATTCCAAGATCACCGTTGTGAAAGTCCTTGATGAGAACGCGCGTATTACTGGAAATGACGATGAGATCGCCCGAACTGTCGCCTTCACCTTGCCAAAGGTATTTGTCCCCGTTGCTGGGGTTCGTGAAGGCGCCTGAACTGCCCTTGCGTTCACCGCCGCTGAGGACCACACCGCTGTCCACCGTGACCCGGCCCTCGCCATCGCTGTCGATAACGGTATCGGCGTTCGTGACGAAGTATTGGTCGGAACCGTCTCCGCCACTCAGAACGTCTTTGCCCTCGCCGCCATCGAGACGATCGTCACCGGCGGCCGTCTTGATATCGTCGTTGCCTCCGTTGCCGTAGATCTCTAACTTCGACGTTCCGTTCGCGTAATCGATCACGTCGCGGGCTGCCGTGCCCTTAATCACCTCAAAACCGTCGATTCGGGTGTGCGTCGCTGCAATCTCGTGATCGGCGATGGTTATGCCTGTGCCACTATCGAAACGCGTGAAATCAAGGGTGTCGTGCGAGGCGCCTTGTTGTCCTGCGTCAATCCGTTGTACACCGAATAGATCAGTCGACGACGAAAATGTGAACGTATCTCCGTAGTTCGAACCGATGAGGTTCTCAAAGTTCGAAAATGTAGGATCGGCGCCGACGATCTTATTAATATCGAATGTGACGGCTGCACTCGACTGACTGAAATTGATCGTATCCGCGCCACCAGCTCCATCGATCTCCTGAAAGCCGCTTAGTTTCGCGGGCGAGGTCACAAATATCGTATCGGCCTCATTCGTAAGGACAAGTTTTTCGAAGTTTACGAAATTTGTACCACTAAGATTGAGCTTAGTGTCGGTTAGCACGATCGCCGTGCCAAATTGCGAAAAGTCGAGTACATCCTTCGTTCCGGGGCCCTGTCCGGCAGCATCAACAGTTTGAATCTCTGAAAGCTTAGCGCCCGCATCTATTTTTACGGTGTCGGCTCCGCCGGACAGCTTCACTATCTCAACCGCAGAGAGGAGATCCGCTCCCGTGCGGCCGTCGATTTGCAAGCTCGCTACTAAGATCGGAGCGGCAGTACCGCTGTAGGTTGCAGAGCCGAAGGTAACGCTGAGACCGCCTGCACCCGAGAAATCGGCGGTGTCTTGCCCAACTCCGCCGAGCATAACGTCCGAACCAACAGTATCCTTGAAAATGTCGTTAGTCTGACTTCCGACATATGCGATGCCGTTAGGTACATAGTCCGTGAGATAGGGGTCGCCAGCGACGCCACGTTGATCTAGTACCCCGCCTTCGGGTTGCGCGTATGCAATTGCACGTTGGTCGATATCCAAGAACTTCGTGATGTTCTGATCCCAAAGGTCGTCTGCAATGTCGCTGGTCGCGCTGTAAACCTCCGGTCCGTTCAAAGCAATGTTCTGATAATAGTCACTCTGATGAGCGAGCGACTGATTAAAATCGGTTTCCGAATACGACGCTATACGGGGAACGAGACCAGTGTTCTGAAACACAAACTCGAGTTTTCTCCCGATCCCGGATGGGTCCATCCAGCTCTGTAGTAGCGCCTCGAACGCGGCGGTCACAGGATTGCCGGACGTGAAATCAAAGTTGTCATCAAGGGGACGAACTGACAAATTCTCGATGGTGCGATGGCCCGCTTCGTCCACCACGAACTTAACGTCGGCCCCCAACTTGAACCCAGAGCTGCCCCAAATCAGATTCCGTATTCCGAGATCGCCACTCCCGTCGTCGTAATTGTATTGCTGGAGTGATATAACGTCGCTTCCGGGGATCAGCTGTTTTAACTGCTCGATAGAGTATTCGTGCCGCTGGCCGTCACCGTTTAGCGCTGAGCTTGAAGACGTAAAAAACTGTTGAACGAGAGTCGACATTGACGCCTGCGCGAACCGCCCTGGACCGGTCTCCATGAAGGTGACCGCATCGATGACGAGGACTGACGCAATTCCTCCCGTTCTTATCAGATTGTTGTCGACTAGCGCTGCGGGCGTGGAAGATTGACCATACAGAAAATAGTTCAGGACAAATTCTGGCGTCAGTTCGCTATAGTCATAGGGCATTTTCCGCACCTTCGAGTTTCTTGAGAGATCGAGTTCGATTGACTTTCGGAACAGTGCATTGACCCTTCAGGATGCGTCGGGCTCTGAAAGGGCAGCACATAACAATCAAGCCTGCGGTGCTTAATTGCAGTGCAGTTACCTTCTAAATCTCTGGATCGCGATCAAACAAGGCGAGCCATGTCGGCATGTTGTAGGCCGACTGGGCTGGCGAGGAGTTCGATAGCGCATGAGCGCAAGCGCAGAGCCGATGAGTGAGTGGAGTCAACTCCTCAGCTAAGGAGCCCTCTTAGCCGTGACCTGCCAGGTGAAAATGTGTGACCCGCCACCTCGACCGACAACATGTGCATTCCCCAACTGCATTCGACTCCGACATTGTCGGATCTTCGAGCTTCGCCTGCAGTTTTGACTATTCCCTCTGCGGTTGCAAGTCGAAATTTGTTCGCCATGGATATTTGGACAGTTCCGTGGCGTGTTCGTTTCACAAACATCAAGTTTGCTGCTCTCACGAATCGAAATTCAGGATGAGTTGTCACGTCGTATACGACTGCAAGGACCAGCCAGGGGTCTATAGCCTGAATGAAAGCTGCTGCGAAATTTCTGTTCGGTCGGATCGAGCGTCAGCGGCAACGCTCGCGTTGCTTCGCCGATATTCGACGTGCTTCTTGCTGAGTAAGACTTGAGGCAAATGGAGTGTGTTTGGTTGAACAACTATATATTGTTCAACAGAGTTGTATCGCGCATGAGAAATTTGGCGTATGATTTAGATGCTAGGGAACACTAAGGCCGCTGGATATGCCATTTATTCTACTGGACATAGATGCCTGGGGTGCGTTTTGGCTATTGTTTTACGCGACAGTCGCAGGCCTCAAGACCCGAGCGCACGACCTGTGGTTCTGGGTATTGGTGGTGTTCATCGCCTATCTAGCAATCGAATACACACGGGCACACTTTCGGCAGCGCCGTCGGGCAAGTGGTCGAGATTAGTTAAGGAGCGAATGCACGAGATCGAAGCGATTATCCGCTTTTGAGCGCAGTGTTGCGCTTTGTATTCCGGTTGGTGGTCGCCGGACTATCTCGTATTATTCGCCAATCTGGACGGCCGCGACAGCAGAAGCGCTGGACAGCTCGAAACATCGTCTCTCCGGTACTGTGAGCAAAGCCTGCCAGGATAAGTCCCGCAGGATCAGCCGCGACTTTGTTGTCATCGGCAGGGCTCAACATTGTGAGGTGTATTGCGACGTCAGGCCGACTTCCGATGCGGCCTGGCAGACAGCTTCGTTGCCGCCCCTTGGAAAAGAATGTTTCATCTTAGAGGAGCGTGCAGGAGGAGTAGCATCTGCCGGCATGTTCCGGCCGGCAGATAGTGCGCAGTTGTTTCCCTGTCGGCTCCTATGCGCCTTCGCTAATGTACAGGGATAGGGCGCGCCTGCGCTCCGCTGCGGCGCGCGGGTATCCGCGTCAGGTCAGCCGATGAGCATGGTGGGTGGACGTGAAGGTGAGACGGACAAGGCGGCGGGGGAAATAGACCGCAGTCTTCGGGGTGTGGCGATACCACTCAAGGTGGCGAGCTGTTTGCTAAGGTATCCAACGCCTGTAACTGCACCCGGAGCATCGCAATGCTTTCGACGCAACGTTCGCTGGCCACCGCCCAACTTGGCCGCAACAGTTTCCAGGAGATTGCCGAGTCCCGTACGCCCCTGCGCGAGGCATCGCTGGAGGCATTCCGTCGCAGGAATGCGGTTTTCGATGGACTCTTCTATGACATCGGCAAGATCTCGCACGAGGAGGCAGTGAAGACGGCACCCTGGCTCGCGCGTGAAGGCGCTATCCTGATCGTACCGCCATCCGGCGGCGGTTCGCTCCGTCTCTGCGGTAAGGTGGAGGACTTCGCGATTGTCGGCGGGGCAGATGTTCAGGTGCTAGCGGTCGCCGGCGTCGGCAGCTCGGCATTGGGTGCGGCTGCCTTCGCGCGTAACGTCGCGGACGCATTTGGGGTGACGGTGGCGGCCGTGGTGTCCGGCTATGGGCTTGCGGATCTCCTTGCCGAAGCGCTGGGTGGCTGGTTCTGGTTCGGCACGCTGAACCGTCTTCGCCACCAGTTCGAGACACTGGACGACATGAGCCGGGCACTTAACCGGCCCGAGACTCTCGGCGACACAACGTCATCCTTTGACCTCGACCGGGTCAGCCTGGATACCCGAACCGTCATGGCACTGCTTTCCGATCGGCGGTTCAGGTTCTCGCTCGTGACGGGCCACTCCAAAGGCAACCTGGTCATCTCGGAAGCCTTGTACGAGCTGGAACGGCAGCCGGCAGGGGAACGGATTCCCGCCGACAAGTTCTGGATCGTTACGGTTTCGGCGGCCGCCGCGATGCCTCCTCGCTATGAGAAGATCATTGATGTCATGGGCACGATCGACGGGTTCGGCGCCCTCAATTCAACACTTGGTGTTACCATCGATAAACGTTGTCCACTCTCCTGGCACGATACAAATACGGATCTGCCGTTTCACCTTCCCGTCACGAAGGCGTTCAGGGAGCTTATTGGCGAGCGACAGGTGATTGTCTGAGTTGGCAGCGCATTAATAAGGCTGGCCCGAGCAGACAATGGCGGCAGCCGCCGCTCTTGCCGAAGCTCTCACGGAAAAGGCGCCGGAAGCGCTCCGACGCCAAAGTTCAGAGCCGCCAACGGCGCTTCCTCAACGCGGCGGACAGGCACCTGCGTTGCGGCTGCACCAGCTACTGGCCTCGGAACCGCCCCAGCCGCGTGCCTTGCTGCCGGATACGCATTCCTCGTAGGTGCATTTCCCCGGTGGCTTGGACTGGGGCTTGGAAGACTTCTGCTGGGCGATAGCCGGACCAGAGACCGCAATGGCGGCGAGAAGAAATAGAAGCAGAAAGCGCATAATATATCCTCCTGGCTCAATGACAGAGTCGGCAGCCAGCTTGGCGGTCAGTTCAAGACGCGCGGCTTTAGTTCCAACGCGCCACCGGCAAGAGTTATGTTGAAGCGGGCCAGGAATGTCATGCCCAAAAGTCCGTCAACCTGCGGCCCGTATGCGGCAGCGCTTCCCATCGAGATCGCAACCGGCACGTTGGCGGCGCGAGCGGTGCCTACCTCGATCAGCTGTGCGTACCCCGGTGCTGACTGGTGCGTTCCGCCCACCACCTGGAAGGTAATCGGATTGCTCTCGTCGGGGATGATGCGCGCCCGCGCCGCGAATGCAGGGGTCATCGACACCATCGAGGCGCCCGTATCAACAATCATACGACCCCTGGCCCCGTTGATGGTCACTTCAACGATGTTCGAGGTCCCGACCAGCACCCGGTCGGCACCGGTGGCATAGGTCGCCCGGCAGTTTCCCTTGTTGGCATACTCGGCAATCAGCTGTGAAATCTGCGGCGTCTGCCGGTTGGCGACATCGTAGGAGAGAAACATCTCCAAAGGCGTAATCGCATCACACGGCCGCCCAACCGCATCGTACATGCGGGATATGCGGTAGAACTCGCTGGCTGCCACGTTGGAGAGGTCAGAGAAAAGCTGCAAGGTGCTGATGAAGTCGCTGAGCGCCGCCCTGTAGTTCTTCAACCGCTCATATGCGGTCCCCCGCAGAAAGCGGTAGCGCGGCCGCGCTTGGCTGATCCTTACCATCTCCTCTGAGACACCAAGCGCGCCACTGTAATCACTCAAACGGGTGAAGGCCGAGTAAGCCAGCTCCAGAAGGTCCTCGGTGTACCCGCAGCGCTCGCCGAACTTCATGGCGCTGGTGGCCCCCTCGCGGGGATAGCCGGAGTCCACCATCAGCTTGGCCAGGGGTTCGATCGCTTCCTTGTCGCAGGGCTCGCGCCGTAACTGGTCCAATAGGGTAGCCGCTTCGCTCTTCCGTTCGAACGTGACCGGCAGACCGGTAACTCCAAGGCCGGCATAGACCTCGACGAAGCGGCTTTCCGGCTCAGCGCTCTTGGCCGCAGGTTTGCCTTGCAAGAGAGCCTGCAACGCGCGCTGCTCCGCTGGAGATGCGAGCTGAAAATAGAAAAGCGCGGCAAAGCCGCCGACAATCAGGAAGGCGACAAGGATTGATACAGGGACGAGGTAAGCCGGTTTCTCTTCGTAATCGGGAATGAGCCGTTCTGGCATGTGACCCCCACGAAATACGCAGCAATCGTCGATGATTGCGAGTTGCGCAGTCGCATGCCGTGATAGCGAAAATCCTGATTTACGCATGGGCCGCTAAAGCTCATGCTCGGGAAAAACAAGCACCTGGCTCCAAAGTTTCATGAAATCGTCAAGCCGCAGAAAAGATTCATCAAATCGGCATTGTCCCGTGAGGCGACGCAGAAAGGGAAGGGGGCTTGCAAAATTCAGGAGTTTTGCAAGAGAGCCAATGAATCCCAAGCGTGTCTACGGGTATGCCCGCGTCAGCACTTACGCCCAAGAGCTGGATATCCAGTTGGATCAACTCGATGCAGCGGGTTGCCAGAAAATCTTTTGCGAGAAGGAGAGCGGGGCTAAGGATAACCGCCGCGTGCTCAACCAGCTTCTCCGCAACTTGCAGCCGGGAGACGTTGTCATTGTCTCCGCGCTTGATCGTCTTACGCGGGAAGGCCCATTCAAAATGTTGAGTGTCCTTGCTGAAATCACCTCGCGCGGTGCCGCATACCGATCCTTGGCAGAGCCCTGGGCGGATACGACGCATGAGCTTGGTGAAGTACTCGCTGCACTTGTCGGTTACATCGCACGCAAAACCCGTGAGGACATTCTTCGGCGCACAGCGGCTGGACGCGAGCGAGCAAGGCTGAGAGGTGTGAGGTTTGGCCGGAAGCCGAAGTTAGATCCTGGTCAACAGAAGCAGGCTCTCTCAAGAAAAGCCGCAGGTGAACTCCTATCCTCCATAGCGAGGGAATTCAGCGTTAGCCCAAGCACCATCTCTCGTTTGAAGTGATGGCGGCGGAAAAGCGAAGCCCCGCTATCGCGGGGCCAGCTTTGGGTTTTTCGCACGAGCTTCGATGACCCGTTCGAGCAGGCGGGCAAGGTCGCTGCGACGGATGCAATCGACGCGAAGACGATAGTGTTTAATGCGTTGTCGACAGCACTCGGCCATAACCGTTTGGCCAAGCTCATCGTGCAACCGTGCCATGTACTCAGCATTGACAATCGTCCTGTCGCGACTTTGATCACGGTAGGCGTCTATGAAGCTCAGCTCATGTGAAGTCAGGTCATGGATGTCCGTTCCGAAGGTCGGATCTACTACTAGTTCGTTCATAGGAGAAATCCTCGGGCAAAACATCTCGCGCCGGCGACGCCGGTCTAAGCGGGAAATAACGAGATGAGCCGTGTGTGCTCAGGGGCTTATGGCCGGTCCGACAAGCGGTTTTCCTGACAGGGAAACGATGCCCAGACCTGGAGATTCGCGATGGCCAGCCCACCTGTGCCGGCACGGCGCCATGTCAAGGGCGGCTTGCCGCTCGTGCTACCCTTGACATGGCGACGGGAGGGCGCGACCCGACATCAGACATAGGTCAGCTCATTTCCCGAGGACCTGTTCTTTCATTGCCTTACCGAGGCCTTCATACATCGATGCGCGCCAACTGTTTGGCCGGCCTCCAGGGTACATGGCAGACTGACCATATGGTGCAGTTTCTGCTCTTCCTGCTGCGGGCCGGCGTGCTGGCGCTGCGCGCATCGCTCTGGCTGGCCACCCGCGTCTTGTGGATTTTGCATACCCTCCTGCGTTGGCACGGCTTCAGTCCCGGTGGCGCACTCGGCTCGGCGCGCTTTGCCACCCGCTGGGAATTGCTGTGGTCGGGAGTGGCGCGAGGATCTGGACCTATCGTCGGCCGTAAGGGCCGTTCTTTTTTGCGCTTCAACAAGGACGGCATGATCGCGGTCTTTGCGCCGATGGGCGCGGGCAAGGGTGTCGGCGTCGTTATCCCGAACCTGCTCGACTACCGTGGCTCCATCGTCTGCACCGACATCAAGGGCGAGAACAGCGCGATAACGCGACGGCAACGCGCGGCGCTCGGCAAGGTCCGTACCCTGGATACAACGGACCCGCACCACTCGGACCACTTCAACCCTCTCGATATGATCCGCGCTGGCACCTTCCACGAGCGGGATGACGCGGAAGCGCTCGCGCGCCTCATGATCATCCCCGACGAAAAGACCAGTCACTGGGACGCCAAGACCGAAGGATTGCTTGCTTGCATCATCCTCTACGTAATGCGGCTCGATCCCAAACAGCGCAACCTCACCGAGGTTCGCACGTTGTCGACGCTGCCACCGGAGTCCTTCAAGGAGCTTTTGCAGACCATCTGCACCACCGGCCCACGAGCCGCAGCTGAAATCGCCGCAAGCTTCATGTCCATGGACGGCAGCGAGGAGTTCAGGAGCATTCTGTCCAACACGGAGAAGGCGACCCGTGTCTGGGCCGCTGGCGGCCCGGCCGCGGAGATCAGCCGATATTCCGATGTTGATCTCGCCAATCTCGTCAGGCAGGTCAAAACCCTCTACCTGGTGGTGGACGAGGAGAAACTCGACATCTACGCAGGCTTTCTGCGCGTGATGGTCGGCAGCGTGCTCAATGCGCTCACGCGCGCCAAGAACCTGCCGCGTCCGAAACGCAAGGTGCTGTTGTTGCTTGATGAAGCCGCCGCGCTCGGCCACCTGGAGCCTCTGGAGCGCGGAGTCGGCTATCTGCGAGCCTACTGCACGCCGCTGCTCGTCTTCCAGGACATGAGCCAGCTTCGCGCCATCTACCGCCGAGCCGGCTCGTTCCTCGCCAACGCCGCCTGCAAGGTATTCTTCAACGTGAGCGACCTGGATGCGGCAAAGTTCGTATCGGAGATGGTCGGGCAAACAACATCGCATTCCCGCAACGAAGGCACGTCGCACAGCAACGTCGATCCTATCCGCCAGCACCATTCGCTCGGACAGTCAGAGACCGGCCGGTGGCTGCTCGATCCTTCCGAGGTGATGCGGCTACCGGGAAGGTACGCCATTGTCATCTACCGGAGCGACATCCTCCGTCATCCGGTCCTTGCCTTGAAAGTCAACTATCTCTCCTGGCGCAATCTCCGTTGGCGCGGCAAGTTTGACCGTTGGTCAGCCCACGGGGCCTCTTAGCTCGCAGCACAATCGCACCACCGGCAGCAGCGCGCTTCTGGCAGGGCGTTCTAGAAAAGTGCGGCGATTGTCAAAGCAGTGGCAAATAGAATGGTAAACCACATGAACTTAACTTGGTGCTGAGAAGTTTCGCCTCGCCATACTAGGGGCGAAACAATCAAACCAAGAAAGGACGCAGCAGACATACAAAGAATGCTCACATACGAATCTGAGTTGCCGTTCACAAGTACTTTGTAGGAAAGTCCTAGAAGGGGATAAAGAACAAGCGGACTTCGGTAGTATTCGACAGAATGTGAGTGAACGGTCGTGCTGACCTTCGCTTTGCGAAGGTATTCAGCCGTCTCGCGAAAACGAGCAGCTTGCTGAAATGCATCCAGAATGGCCGTCAAGGCCAGTTGGAGACCAAAAATTATCGCAGTCAGGAGTGGCGCACGAGTGGTCACCGTTATTGGCTGAATATTGAAAGAGTGAAAGTGAAGAACAGGTTGGGGTATCGTAAAGTCAATCGCTTCGAATTTGGGGATATGATCCTCAATCAGAATTAAAGTCACCGCTACCGCGGCGACAATTGAGAGCGTTGCAATCCTACCAAAGGAGCCAAGCGCAAGGAATTTTACCTTTATGAGTTCGAAAATCGCAGATGAGAATATGGAAACAATGACCGCTATGAAAATTAGCTCGATGAGCTTATCGCCCATGTGAGCCCTCCGCACCTAATGAAATCGCTACAAATTCTAACTGGGCGCGACCAATAGTTGCAATGCAAATGTCGAGCACTTTGCGCTGAGCGCTCCTTCAGACCACGTCAGCTCAGGTCATTAACAGGCGGGCCAAATTTGAGTTTCGAGGTATGCTTTACCCATAAAAGCGGATATGCGGCCTTGGGCACGTGGCCTAGTCCGGCATCCAAGGACGGCCACGCCCGCCCGCAAGAGTGCGCGCCCGCCCGGTAAACCGATTGGCCCACACAGAGCGCCGGACCAATTGATGCTCGCGAATGCCCAGCAAAGCGAGAAAGAGAAGGTCAAGCTCGTTGAGCCAATAGGCAATCTCCGCTAGCCGATGGCGTGCATGCGCTCGCTGGGCGGCCCCTGTATCCGCGCTATGATCACCCGACGCCCCGGAATCATGGACGTGCTTGGCGTAGTAGAGCTGTCGCTGGCGTAGCCTCGCGGCCTGTTGTTCGGCTTTCGCTGCTGCCTTCGCGTACGACTGAGCATTACCGGCAAGCCTGCCCATGGTCCATTGCGCGCGGCTGCCGCGATCGAATTCAGGATAGCGAAGCTCGCGTTCGGTCGCGGCGTTCGATCCGTCCCGCCTCCGTTTCGGTCCTGCTTTCCGGACCTTGCTCTTCGGCCGCAACCCGGCTGCATTCCTCACCTTGGGCCCAACATGGACTTCGGGCTTGCGCGACAGCTCGACCGCCAACCTGCGGTTTCCATGCCGTGCCGCATCGGCACGGCGGGCGGCAAGCGTCCGATGATCGACCCGAGCCCGATATCCGGCCTGGTCGAGCATGGCGTTCTGATGGTCAGCCCAAGCCTTACGCCATGTTTTCAGCATGGCGTCGCTATTCCAGGCGCGCGTTTTCACCCGCCACAGGCCTCCCCCGCCGGCCTGGCGCATCGTCAGCAGCACATGAACATGATGATTACGCGGGTCGTCACCTTTCTCGGGAACGGGCGCATGGATGGCGAAATCGGCAACCATCCCCAAAGCCACAAACTCGCTGCGTATAAAACCACGTACCAGCTCAAGCCGCTCTTCATCGCTTAGCTCGTGAGGCAACGCCATGTTGATCTCGCGAGCAAGCTGAGCGTCCCGGCGCTTCTCCATTCGCTCCACGGCATTCCACAAGGCCTCACGATCCTGCAACCACTCAGCCGCGCCATCCGGCGCCACGATCTCGGCATGCACCACACCCCGGCGTCGCCGGTAGTCAGCTTCAACGCCGCGACGCTCGTCTTTCAGCAAGACACCGGCCCGGTAGGCCGCCATTGCAACCACTGAACGCCCCTCCGAGCGTTTCACCGGTTGTGCCGAAAGATGATACGAAGCCATTCCCCCAAAAGACCTTGTCGCGTTAGCGACACCTTACGGCCGCCGTGTCGGCCGTGCACCTATGTCGCGCAGCGATGTATAAGTGCGCCATTCATCCGGCGAAGCCTCTTTGCTCGCCAGATTCGTTGCAAAGGAGCACCAGCCCATCCAATAAAGCTGGAGGCGCATCGCCCAGAAACCCGATGTCGTTGATCGGACAAATCAGCCTGGGGCAAGCCCCCGGACCCCCTCACGAGCATGCAATCAACGTTTCAGTTTTTTCTTCGGCTTAGGAGGTTCAACGCCTTCCCGGTCCGGTGATTGTTCTAGCTCTCGATCGAAATCTCGCAGCTCATTTCCAAGTGCACGAGCTTCCGCAGTCAGACGTAGGATTTCCATTGCGGCTTTGAGGGACAGCTCGCCGTAGTCTTTGGACTGCGCTTGCAGGCGCTGCTCTTCTGTTGGGTTCCTGCCGTCCTGGCGGCTCAGGGCGAGGTCCATGTCGGCTTTCTTGCGGCCGTAGTAGAGACGCTTGTCTTCCCAGTCTTCGATCTCCTTCTCAAGGTGTTCCAGCTGCCGGTCGAGTTCTGTACGCGTGTCCATGCCGGAGGCTCCTGGGTGCTAAGACGTAAGTGCTTCAAGCTTTCGTAATATCTCTTCTCTCTTGTCGAGCAGATCCAATGCCTTAAGGCTTTCGCGGATAGCTACATCGACGGTCGATTTTCCACGTCTGGCTACATCGAGAGCACGAAGTGCCAGTGAGTGCTTATCGTGTAGCCTAGGATCGGCAAGTATGGCCCCCCATTTTGCAATGCCGGCTTCAAACTCCCGTAGCTGATCGCAAAGAGCGCGCAGATTGAGCAGATCCAGTCTTCGGTCACGTTCTAGGGCCTCAAGCTCATCCACGGACGGAATCGTATGATGAAGAGGGTGGTCAGCCAAGACTATTGAAGCTTGCGTTTGAAACCACGCGCGGCGCCGTCGTCCAGGTCGGGTCGATGAATGCCTCGAAGGTATTCGATCTCCTGAGCTCGCCGGTCAGCATCGATGGCGGCCCAACGCTCCTTGTCAGTCTCTTGCGCCAACTGAATCCGTCGATTGTAGGCAGTCCGGCTCAGACCCTTGTCGAGTTTGCGGTAGTCTACAAGACGGCTCTTGCTGCGCGACCTTGGGCGGTTGCGGTATGAGCGGCGCCGCGAATGCGGCGTGCGGCCCTCGCGGCTCATGCGCCGTGCCCGAACCCCCTCATGGATGGTGGGCGTCCGCTTGATGCCCTGAGCTTCCAGCGTCCGCCTGTCAATCCGCGCATCGATTCCGGCGGCCTCCAGCGCCAGATTGGCGTGTTTCTCCCAGGCCTGGCGAAGCTTCTCGGTCGAGCCCACCTCGCTCATGCCAATGACCCTCCTGTTGGTCTTGGGGCATCGGTCCCGGATGACCAGGTGGCAGTGGGGGTTCTTCGCGTCCTTGCCCTTGTCATGAAAGGTAGCCAGCCAGGGTGCCCGCCCCTTGGTCAGCTCTTCGGCGAAGGACCGCACCAGAGCCACCCGCTGTTCGGCATCCAGCTCCTTCGGCAGCGCCAGCATCACCTTGTCGATGACACGGGCATTCTTGCGGCTGGTGTCCTCCGCCTTGCGCAGATACCCTATGGCCTGGTCGGCCTGAGTCGGCATGCGCTCCCCGTCAATGCGGCCCAGGGCGCGGGTGCGGGTGATGTACCGGATGTGCGCAGCAGCGGTGTAGGGCTCGTCCTGGGTGGACTTGCCAATCGAGCTGTGATGCAGGCTGAAAATCGCCATCAACACCTCGGGTAATCGCGCGGGTTTGCCTGCAAACCCATAAGTGCGCACTACCGTCAGCTTAGCCTCCGCACTCCGCCTGGCAAGCGCCCCGGAGCCCCTGCCGGCCGCGACATTTTCGCCGATGATGCCCGGCCGCCGGACGCATCCAGGCCCCTCGACCGGGCGCTTGCCACGCTCCTGCCGGGGGGATTGGCCGCTGCAGAATGGCGCGATGCTCCGAGGCCGGGTAGGGTACGCTGGCGGACCGCACGCTATTCCAGCGGCGAACCGCGAAGGACGCTCCCGGCAGCAAGGGACATGGGGCAGTGGACATGGTGGGCAAGGCGCCTCTGAGGTTGGGGAAGTTCAAGGAGACGGGCCAGGAATACATCTTCGATGGCAATGAGAGCCTGATTACCATTGCGCGGCCGGGACGAGGCAAAACTCAGGCCCATGTGGTCCGCAATCTGATGTACCTCGACGCGCCGGCCATCGTCCTGGATGTGAAGCCTGAAATAGCCGACCTCACCAGCGAATGGCGCAACGAGAATATCGGGCCCGTCCAGATATTCATGCCTGGCGATGCGGCCAGGACGCGGACCTTCAATCCGCTGGATGCCGTCCCGAACGATCCCATAGCCGCTTACACGGCCATAGGACGGCTTTTGCCGCTGCTCATGGTTCCCACGGATTCCCAGTCGGCAAAAAGCTTCTGGGAGGGCCGTGCGGCCCAACTCCTCCACGGCGCGCTTTATAACATCTGTCTGCACGGGTATGATGGCCGGCGGGACATGTCGGCGGTGGTGGATTGGTTCTCGACTTCGCCCAAGCAGCTCGAACTCCAGATCAAGTCTCTCAAGAGCTCGGGCGTCAGGAGCCTTGTGCGCATCGGCAACCAGCTTGATGGTGCCGATGAAGAGACCCGGTCCAACCTCTATGACACTGTGCTCAGGCACATCGACGTGTGGGGGTCGCCTCAGCTGGAGCCGGTGATCGGCGAGACGACAATCGATTTCGAGGACTTGCGACGCAAGAAGGGCACCCTTTATCTCTGCGTCACCACTGAAGAACTCCTGATGTACCGGCCGCTCATCCGTACGCTCCTCGGCCAAATCTTCTACACAATCCGAGACGCGCGGGATGAGTACCACCTGCCGCCCGTGACGTTCTTCCTCGATGAGTTCCCGCAACTTGGCTACATGCAGGAGATAGAGCAGATGCTTGCGCTTGGCCGCCAGTCCGGCTTGCGCCTGTGGCTGTTCTCGCAAGGTACGTCGCAGCTGAAGAAAGCCTACGGCGACCCCCAGCGAATTCTTGAGTTGCTGGCGGTGCGCTGCTTCATGGAGCCGACGGCCACGACGGCGCAGGAATTGTCGAAGGAGCTCGGGAGCAGACGCGATTTGTTGACTGGCACAATGAAGCCGTTGGCTACAGCTCAGCAACTGATGGGACCGGAATACGTCGACAAGGTCGTTGTCCTCGAAGGCGGACGCCGTCCAGCCCGGCTCCTCGCTGTAAAAGCCTATGAAGATCCCGAGCTCAAAGGGCTGCTGAAGGAGTCGGAGGGAGCTGCTGAAGAAACCGCAAGTTAGCGGGAGGTGGCCCAGCCGTTGTCGTCTTCTTTCTCGACGAACCACCTGACCAGTTCGCCCATGAAGCCTTCTGCATCGATACCCTTCTGGAGAAAGCCGAGATTGTGGGACCAGGCCTTCTCAAGATCGATCTCGCTTCCTTCATGAATGCCCATGTACATGGCCACAGCCCTGAGGCCACTTGGATGAAGCTGGGCCCGCCCATCGCAGTTGAGGAGCCAGAACATGCGATCCGCGTCTCCCTTGCCAAGGCCCGACCTGTTCCACCAGAAGTCGATCTTCACGCAGGCGAGATGCTTCGCACTCATAGATGCCAGAGATCGTACGGCCGCAAAATTCTGGCCGTCCCAATACATCCCTGTCCGCACCGTACTCGCCCTTGCAAAGGCGGACTGCATATTGACCAGGAGACGCCTGAAATCCTCGTGAGCTTCGAGTTTGACGCACTCTCTTGGTGTGACATCCAGGCATTGATCAACAACGGTTAGCATCAGCTGCGCTTCGAGGCGCTCTCTCTGTTCCTTCCTGAGCCGATCTGCCGCGGCAGCGGCGGCCCGCTCCTGCTCGGCAGCGATACGCTCACGTTCAACAGCTGCGGCGGCTCGTTCAGCGGCATCTGCCCGCTTGCGCTCAAGTTGGACGCCGACAAGATGATCCTGCAGGCCTGGCGCGCGCAGCACGTCCATGTATGGGCAGATCGCCTTCGGTTCATCACACGTGGCAGCTTGCTCCATCGCGACGATGAATCTTCGGAGGGCGCTGTCGGTCAACGTGGAAGTAACCGCTGGAAGCGAGTTGATGAGTTCCTGCCTGAGCTGCAGGTCACTGATCTCGGGGTGCTCGTATTTCTGCATGAGCGAACCCAGCGTCGAGACAAAAAGCCTGATGAAGTGTGCGACTACAAACAGAACCTCTTCATCCTTCGAACTGGCGAATAAGACGAGCCGACGAAATCTCCTTCCGGAGTCCGTGTCGTCTACGAATCCGTCCTTGAAGCAAAAAATGCTGTCATCCCTCAGGATCTGCTCGGCTTTGGCGAAGCTGAAGTCATTCGTTGTTTCCAGTTTCTCTCTGAAGTAGGTCATTGACCTCAGGGCATAACGCCTCTGGATCTCGGCGCGAACATAGGCCTGAACGGAGGGGTGGTTGATCGCCGCGCGCTGCCTCGGCGCCTGGTTTGAATTCAGGTCGGCGATAACGTCTTCCGAAAGACCGGCTGTCTTCAGCCGCGCTGGATTTGTAACGGAAAGCCAGCCGTGGCGGACATAATGACGAACCTCTACCAAGCGCCGCTCCTCGTCTGCGGCAAGGTTATTTATCCGGTCTGGACCAAATTTGGCGACTATGGACTCAATGAATTTCATGCAGAGAAACCCCACACCCATTGTGCAGTTTCCACGTGCATGAACGGCCGGTCAAGCGGCCGGATTGCACAAAAAATCCGGCCTACCGCCTGCGGCGGTAGGCCGGTGACTCGCGGCGCTAGGCAGCCAAACCCAAGGCGTTCACGCGCAGGGCCGCAGTGGCTTGATGACGCTCGTCGAGCTCGATGCCTATGCCGACGCGGCCCGCTTCGCGGGCCGCCACCAGCGTCGAGCCCGACCCGCAAAACGGGTCGAGCACGATACCGTCTCGCGGAGAGAACGCATGAATAAGCGGACGCAAGTTGTTGATTGATTTTTGAGTGGGATGCAGACGATTGCCGGTGTAGTGCCAGTCCATGACGTCAGGCAGCGGCCTTGCCGGTAGCGCGGGGCGGCCTTTCGCAAGCAGGTAGGCCTGCTCATGCCGGCTTTCGAGGAAGCGGCTCGTGGAGGCATAGCTTTTCCTGAAAACGATGTGCCCCACCATCTGGAAGCCAGCCTTGCGCCAGGCACCGATAAACTTGTCGGCGGCATTCCAGCCGTAGAAACTCAGGCAGAAGGTATCCGGTTTGAGCAATCGGTACATCTCGGCAAAGGCAGGCTCCAGCCAGTCATCGCGATTGTCATTCGCGATGGTCTGCCCGGTAAGTGACCTGTAGCGGCACAGGTAGGGCGGGTCTGTGAGGATGAAATCCACCGAGCTAGAGGCCATGCGCTGCATGACCTCCACGCAGTCGCCGTGAACCACGGTGTTGCGAATGTCCTGGATGGGCAGGGTGCTCATGATTGCACCTCCTGCACCAGGGGCCGGGCTTCCCAGCCGAAGTCGCTGCGGAGAAGCTCGAAGCCGTCCATGTTGCCCAGGCTGTCGGTGAGGTAGATGGCCTCAGCCTTGTGTATCGCGTCCTCGCTGCTGGCAGCCTCGACAATGACGCCCCATTCCTCGTAGTCAAAGCACTTGACGAGGAAACGCCGCGTGGCGGCGGGGCTCATCGCCCCGCCTCCGCGTCAGCCTTCGGTTCGCGAATGACCAGGCGGCCATTCAGGGGCAGGCAGCTGAGCTGGATGTTGAAGCCCTTGCCGTCGTCGTGCGCCCAGGCTGCGCCGATCTTGGTCCAGAAGGCCTTGTCGCCTTCGCCCTCTACCACAAAGACGCTGTGGGGGCGCTGGGTCTTTTCGTTGCGTTTCATTTGGTTATCTCCCGTTTGGTTTTGCCGGCTGCGCCAATCGCGGCCGGACGGGAAATTTCGGGAGACGAGGAGATAGCGGGCGCGCAACGGAGGGTCCGGCCGAGGGTCCCTTCAGGGATACGGTTGGATGCCTTGCGCGTACGCGCCTCGGCGCCAGTTTCCCCGTCCTCCTGGCCGTGCATTGGGGTTAGACGCGCAACGGGAAATGGCTTTGAGACGCAATAGAACCGCGTTCAAAACGCTTTTGGGTGCTCAAGCGGGGAAGCGATATGCCTGAGCTGGAATAAAAAGGTTGAGGGGCGTTCAGAGGCTAAGCGCGGAAGTCCCAGTATCCGCTACCATCTTCGGCTGTCGCGGCTTGCAAGCCGAAGCGGCTCGCCGGCGGCGTTCCCAACTGCAGCAATGTGTGTATATCAGCGAGAACCGAGCGGGCCTCTGCCACGTATCCGTGGCCAAGCATTGTAACGTCCACATTGGTCACGTTCACAGTGTCGATTCCAGAAACGACGAAGACCGGCGGAGAGAATCCTGCCCGGTTGTAACCGTGCAGCCATTGAGATAATTGAACGGCCTTGTCGCGCGAAGACACATATAGCGTGGTCCGCTGCGATATCTCCGCGTAAGCGGCGCAGAGCTGTCGGAACGTGTCGGCGTCGACATCCGGGGCCGCCAGGATGATCTGGTCGAAGGCCTTGCCCGTACGGGCAGCAGCAGACGCTGCCATCCGGTTCACCGCCCGGAGTACACCGCGATTGCCCATGCTGTGCGCGATGATATGGAGTTTTGTAGCCCCCGACTGCTCCGCGAAATCTACGAGGAATTTTGTGATGTACTCCTCACTCGCTTCGATCGACGCCTCGTCGGCCGCGTATGAAGTCTTATTTCCTCGGGATGGCCAGCTGTAGACGGCCATGCAGCCGGCAATCGACAGGTCGGTCCCCAGCTGCGCACCCCGAATAATCGCATCCTGAAAGGAGACGTTGTAACCGTGGATGAAGATGACAGCTGTACGCTCCGCCGGACTGAAGTGGGAAAGGTGGGATAGGATACCCTGCCAGAACGCCGCCGAAGACAGGTTGATAAGCCCTTCAAGCTTCAGGCGGTCATCGGCGCCGGAAACAAATCGTTTCCACCAGCCCGACCCGGTCGACCCGATCTCGTGAGATTTCGGCACATGGATCGATGCAAAGCCGTAGTAAACTTGGTTACCGCGCTCCCCGGTGAAGCCCTGCGTGATGTCGCGAGGATCCCTCGGCTTGCGGTTCGTGCCGTACCAAACAGGATAGCTTACGTCCTTGCGCGCATCCGCGGCCTCAAGCTTCTCTGTCAACTCTGCAAAGCGGTCAGGTACTCCCTGCCGTACTACGTCATCGTACATGGCGCGGATCTGATGGCCTATACGCGCTTGTACTTCTGTCGAAAGCCCGTTCCCTTTCGTCTTCTTCGTGGTCGGGGACGTTGGCCCCGCGGCGGGGCGGGCTTGCGACTCGAAGAGAGTTTTCGCGAGATCGCTGAGCTCCGCGCTGCCGCTTAACTGTGACGCATCAACGTTCATTCCGTGCTGCCGGGCCCAAGGCAGCCTGTTGATTTCGGCAACGATCTCCCGCGTTTGGGTAGGCGATATGAAGGCCGTCAACTTCGTTTCTGCAGAAGGCCGCGCTGTTGGAAAGCGGGCCGTGAAGAAGGCGATCAGCGCGCCCAAAACCTGCTCAAATGACATCGATTGCTCCCAATCCGGTGGCAAGCGCAAGCTATGGCCCCGAGCGTAGAGTAACGTCAGGATTTTTCTTCGCAACCCGGATGGGCATGCCGTAAACGAAGGCGCACAGGTGGCCCGCCGACACCTAATAGCCGAAGGCCGGCACAGCTTGGCCTAGCCCGCTCAAGTGCGGAGCCGTCGGTTTTCGCGACTGTCTGGGCAAAAAATGCCCCCGCATCGTTTCCGATGCGGGGCAGGTAGCTCTGCACGTTGCGGGTCATCAGCTCTCAACGGGCTTCGACCATTTCCGAGTCTTGGAGGATGGTTTCCCTCACCACGCCAGCGTGCCTAACCGCTGCTCTGGGAAGAATCGCACAAGGCTACTTCGCGGAGCCGGCAGCTAACGCGGCCGGCTGTGGTGCCAGTCAGTTGCTGGCGGGCTTGCGCTCGCGAATGACGAGCCGGCCGCTGACGGGCAGGGCGATGAGTTCGACATTGAACCCCTTGCCGTCGTCATGCGGCCAAGCCGCGCCCAACTTAGTCCAGAACGCGCTTTCGCCTTCGCCGGTGACGACGAACGCCTCGTGGGTAGGCTTCTTCGACTTGGTGGATGACCTGGTGGCCATTGTGTTCTCCCGTTGGATGATGCCGCAGGCGGCAGACCGGTCGGGAGACAAAAACGTTTCCTGTGCCGGTCGTGCCGGCAAGCGGTTGTACTCAGCGTAGCTGGCGAAGCCGAACTTGAAACCACCCCAACCTCATGAGCATCGCTGACGCGTGGCCAACGGAACACGGTTGGTCAGACAAAGTATATAGTTTGGATGCCCGGATAGGCGGACTAACTCAGGTAGCGTATGTTGGCGATAAGTCGGGAGGCGCCATGCCAGTCTATTTCATTGGCTACCAAGGTACTGAAGGGTGCCAGATCAAGATTGGGCTTGCGAAGGATATTCGGCGCCGCCGGATGCAGCTACAAATCGGAAGCCCGGTGACCCTGGAGATTATGGGCTGGATACAGTCTCGCGATGACGCCTCTCTCGAACGGGCGTTGCACGCAAAATTCAAGAAGCATCGCGAACGCGGGGAGTGGTTCAACCTCGATCCATCGGAGATTTTACCCGACCTGAGAAGAGCGGGACGCGACGGGTTTGTGGCCAAAAATGCTGATGCCTTTGAAATCACTGGCTATGATAGCGATGCTGTGCCCGAGTATATGGGTGTTTGGAAATGGGGCGACTTCGAATTTCAAGAGTGCTGTCCGTTCTGTGGGTGCTTCTGCGGAATGCACTATCAGGAAGCTTCGAGCATGTATCACTGCATGAATTGCGATACGCTAACCGACTTTTCAGAGCTGTCGCCTCCGGTTGTAGAAGAACCTTAGAAAGCAGGCTCTGCTCCGGTTTGTATCTTCCCGCGACGGTGAACAGCGCTAATCACGGTCGGGCGGGAAGCCTTATGGGGCGAGAAGACTGCATCTAGGGCAGCGCTAGATCCCGACATCCGCGCTTACATCGAATGCATCAACGTTGATTCCACGTACGTTTGTTGATCCGGGTAGCTGAGCAACGGCTAGCCTACCAGCAAGCTCCCGGGAGCGGGCGGGCCACGCATTTATGTGCAACCTCATGGGAAGATGCGGAATCGGCGTTGGATTCCATACTCCACGTCGGTGAACCAGCTTCCCATCAACCAGCCATCGAATCTCGCAGGGGTCCCATTCTATCGTAAAGCGGTGAGGATCTTTTGACGCATCGAACCCCAAAGGGATGGCTATCGGCGTCCCGCGATAACCGTAGTCAAAATTCGCTCCTTCTGAGCCAGGATTGTAAAAGACATTGACGAGAAGGTGGGTCGGACGGTTTCCTGCTATCTCGATGTCGATTTCCTGACGAGGCGAGGCTCGGTACAGGAAAAAGCCTGTAACTACGCCCGGAACGTTCGTTGCTTGCAGTACAACTTCGAACCGTCCGTACAAGAAACTATCGCGACTTGAGATGGCTGCTGCGCCGAAATCTCGAACGCCGAGTGACTCCACGCGAACCGCGAGCGAAAGGCCTCCCTCGGCACACGCCGATACATTAGAAGGCCGAAACAAGCCAAGATTCCCAGGGAAGGTGTCGTTTCTGAGCAACCATCGAGACTGCCGCACCTCGCTCAGATCATCGTCAAAAACGAGTCTTGAACCGCGTATCGGCCGTTCGAGCGAGATCGCTCGCATTCCGCGCCAAATAGCATTAGGTTCCGCAATCCATGGAGACCGATCGTACCGCAGCTGCTTTGTTCGAATATTGGGCGTGACCGCGTCAGCCGTTCCGAGATACTTTCGCTGACCAATCTCCTCTACACGCGGATAAGGGGCCACAGGCGGAGGTGTTCGTAAGTGTTCGCAAAGCGCGCGCCAATGAAAGGTATCGTCACCCTTCAAGCGAATGACGCCGGCACTTCGTAGATTATTCAGCAACTTATCGTCGGCCGGATGACCGATTTCACACCCTTCGGTGATTATGAACTTCGCTTGCGGGAAGCGCTGCACAAGCTGGTCCACTTTAGGCTCCAGTGAACCCACATTCACGTAAGCGTCAAAGGTGCCCCTCTTCCCGGCCAGCAGGGCTTTCAGTTCCGTTTCAGGCAGCCGATCGAGATCGCTACAACACCGGTAGCCCAGCATCGATAAAGCCATTGCTACAGATGACAGACCAGTCCCTGGTCTACCGAACGCGAAAACAGGAAAGCAGGTCGGGCGCTGGTGGAATAGCGATGTGCTGCCGTAGTCGAGGACCCCAATTTTTGTCAGAGCCGGCAGTATGGAATAAGAGTTAGTGGATACCAGGTCAGCACGTTGGTGTATGACCGGACGACGTAGTGCCCGGACGTCGATCTGTTGGAATTTCTGATTGATCCATAAATCTATTGGACCGCGGCACGGAAGCAGGTTTAGAAGGTTTTGAGCGCCTGTCTTCGAAAGGACATAGCCGGATAAGTACCAAAGTCCGCGTTCCGGGCGAAACAAGCTCGCCGAAATGAGCTCCTTCGGCGCACCATGTCGCGCCTCAGCGTAAGAGAGATACAGGAGTTCGAATTTGGGATTACCATCGTCAGCTTCCGTCATCTCATTCCAAGCTTGATCGATCGCTCGGGCGAAACCTCGTTCAAGCCAGACGTCGTCTTCCACCACGAGCGCATAATTTGCGGGAGATTGAGCAACAGCTCTCCAGACGCCGATATGGGATTGCGCGATTGCGACTTCTGCCGAACTCATACGGATTGGTCGAGTTAGGTCGAATTCGTCAGGTAGCGCTTGGGGCTGCGGCTCAACATAGAGCTGATCGCCTAAAGTATAAAACGGATCGACGTCCTTACTTTCTAGTGAATCTTGAGAGAGGCTATGGGCGTCAACAGCTGAGTATCGTGTTGTCCTGGTGCTAAGATCAATTCTGTCAGCACCCAAAACGCTAGCTAACTCTCTCTGAACCTCGACCCAGCGCTTTGGCTGCCGGTCGAGATTAATGACGAATATTTGGGAAATGCCAGATTGCTCGGGCGTCTCCGATCTGAATGTAGCCGACTGCCTGCGCGGTAGACGTTGCCGCAAGTTCGAAGCGAGGTAATGCAGAATTCGAGAGGCAGTGTGAAATGGCTTCGTCAAATTCATCGCGAGTTGCTTCTGCTACTGCTCAAGTCGCTTTTGATTAGAGTGGCGCCAGTTTCGTGCGTCGTCACGATAGCTTAGAGGCCATTTGGAAATCGCGAATAAATCCCAGTCTCGCAGGACAACAACCTCCTGCTCAATGATGCCCGAAGTGACCCCGAGTTCGAAGATTGTTCGAGATAGAATCCCTGGGCCGGTTGTCGCCTGTATCTCAGGCAAAGCGCCATCAAACGAAGTCTCTAGAGCTTCGGTTGACCGCTGCAAGGCCAGCTGGATGACTGGGTGACGCCTAACGGCGATAAGCGGATTGTTGTTGAAGTAGAAAATCCAATCGGGTGTAGCGCTTTTTGCCGTAAGGAAGCTGGCTGCACTGACCATCGATGCGGACGCTATGTCGTAGCAAAGAGGTTGGACCTTCAATCCAGCGCCTTCGAAGAGCCAATCAATCTCTGACCCGATACAGACGTCGTCCGCGTCGACATAAAAGCCTCCCTCCAGCGACAGGTAACATAAGCGGAAGTAGTCCGCCTGCATGGCTGGATGGTAGCATCGGTCGAAAGCGCGCTCGTAGCGAGGACCCAGCGACTCGCGGATGTATGACCTCGCGCTAAACTCGTCAAAGAGGAGATGCTTGATCCCGACTTCTTTCCAGCGGGCCCAGGACGCGATGCAGGCTCCCACGTCGCGGGGGAGATCCTGTAGATCGTGCCAGAACTGTATGATTGTCTTAGGCGGATGTTCTCGATGGCTGCGGTCAGCCAACGCCTCGCTATCGGTCCGCTGCACCATTCCTCTGATGAACTCCGAGCGTTGGCGGTGGTGCTCAGGGCCGTCGGTCATGTCCACGCTATGAATCATGACCTATCGTAATAGTTTCAACGCTTGCCATCCACACGTAATTATATCTTAATCAGATCTGTCTGGCGGAGGTTTCCGCAGCGGGGGCCTGGGGAAACAAAGGGGCGGCAGGGATTGGGTGATAAATTGGGAATTGCGTTGCAATGAACATTCTTGCGTTCAATCCGGGGCATGACGGAGCGATTTCCTACATAAAAGACGCTCATCTGGTACTTTCGGTGGAGGCGGAGAAAAACTCGAACTACCGATATTCTCCGATATCAGCCAGCGACGTCTTCAGCGTTCTCGGGGAAATCAACGAGATACCTGACGTCATTTGTACTGGCGGCTGGTGGCCGCGCGATCACTTCGAATATGTGCGCGGGCCGATTGATCACGCCGGCTATCGTGGCGTGTCAAAGAGTGAGATCATCGTCGGACAGCGACATTTTCTCGGCAAATCAATTGACTGCTTTTCATCGTCGCACGAGCGTTCACACCTTCTTTGCGCGTTCGGGATGTCTCCATTCCCCAAAGGAACGCCCTGTTATGCGCTGATCTGGGAAGGCGCGATCGGCAGCTTTTACGAAATCGACTCCGAGTTAAACATTAACGTTGTGGGGGAGCCTTTAGACAAGCCGGGAAATCGGTACTCCATGCTCTATGGCGTGGCGGACTCATCCTTCCCTAAGAATACTCCCTACTTTCGAATTTCTGATGCTGGCAAGCTGATGGCCTTGGCTTCATTCTCTCAGCGGAACGAGCCAACAGCCTCCGAAATGAAACTGATGAAATTTCTGTTGGAGGGGCCGTACAGGCAGCTATCTGAATACGATGGTCCCGAAGGGTTGCCATATTGCGACGTGGGGCTGGAAGACCCCGAATTCCGCAGTTTCGCAGGTATGTTCAGTGATAGGCTGTTCGATATCTTCTATCAATTCGCCAAATCGAATTTGAAGCAAGGGATGCCGCTGCTCATCGCCGGTGGCTGTGGTCTAAACTGCGACTGGAATACAAAATGGCGAGACACTGGACTCTTCAGCGAGGTCTTCGTGCCGCCTGTTGCCAATGACTCGGGCTCAGCCATTGGTACGGCGATTGATGCGCAATATCACTTTACGGGTAATCCAAAGATCGACTGGGGCGTGTATTCCGGAATGCCATTCGAAGCTGCCGGCGTGTTCGACCTGGCGCAGTATCATACGTTTGAAGCGAGCTACGAGATGATTGCCGACATGCTTGCTCATGGCCTTGTGCTTGCTTGGGTGAACGGAAGATATGAGATTGGTCCTCGCGCATTGGGCAATCGCTCGATACTGGCCGCGCCTTTTAAGGAAAGCACAAGAATTCGATTGAATGAGATTAAGCAGCGTGAGCAGTTTCGTCCGATAGCACCTGTTTGCCTGGAGGAAGATGCCGCTACATGGTTCGGCTGCAACTGGTCGAGCCCATACATGCTCTATACTCAAAGGGTGAATACCAGCGCTTTGGCTGCGGTCACTCATGTTAACGGCAGTGCGAGGATTCAGACGGTTTCAGCGGCAACTAACCAGCCTTTGTATGAGCTTCTGAGTGCCTTCAAGTCGCGGACTGGCTATGGTGTCCTCTGCAATACATCCCTCAATTTCAACGGGCGAGGGTTCATAAACAGGATAGAGGATCTATCGGCTTATGTTTTGGAACGCGGTTTGGATGGGTTTGTAGTTGAGGGTAAAGCGTACCTCGTGAAGTCATCTCCTTACTATCAGGCCTTCGTGGCGGACACCGAAACCCCCTTGAAAGGATGAGGAGAGTGAGTCTCGCCGGTCCAACTACGGATCTCACTTACCTGCGGGGTCTGGTGGCCCTTGAAGGAACTTTCTAAGACGCCTTACGGTCGCTGCCCTCGTGATCCTCGAGCAGAGGTACCTCCAGGCTCGGAATCTCCGGCATCGCTTTGCCTGCAATTGCCTGCAGGTCGCCCACCATGCCGACGGTCGAATCGATAACGGACAGGATTTGGGTTTCCCGCTTGGCCCATTGCCGGACCATGAACTTGCGCTCGCTGTCCAGGTCCTTGCGCATGTCATTGAACTTCTCGACCACGGCCTCAACCCGCTGCCGGAACTTCGTGCCGGTCAGATAGTGGTAGACCTGCTCCATCTTGGTCTGCTGCCCCTGCTGGACCAGGCGCGAGTTGCTCACGTCAATCAGCGCCTGGCGAAGCGCGACCGCCACGGGCAGGGCGCAGCGGGGATGGGCCACCCACACGCCGTCCATCAAATCGAACTGCTCGATATGCTTGGGGAGGGCGTGTGAGATGATAAGCGCCACGTCGGCGCCCGACCGGCGCTGATCGTCACGCAACTTGGCAAGCCACCCGTCGCTCCAGGCCTTGGTGCGCTTGGTTTCCCAGAGAATGATGCCGGCGGGCTGCCCCACTGCGGCATTGACCTGCTGAATGACGTCGGCGCCAAGCTCGCCTTTGCCGACCGGCTCAATAGAATCGGTCGGGAAGCGTCCCCGCAGCAGTTCTTCCAGCTCAAGCTCCAGCACTTCGCCCTGGGACTGCTGGGAACCTTGCTCAGCCTTGCGCTTCAGCTCCTCGATGGTCCGTGCCATCGACTCGATGGTCTGATCCTTCTCGGCCACTCGCAGCCGGGCTGCCTCGTCGGCTTCCTGCCGAGCCTTCACCTGGATCTGCTCAACAGAAGCCTGCACCCGCTTTTCAACCGTAAGGTCCAGCTCCCGCTTTTCGTCGTCGAGCGCTCGCTGCTTGCGCATGAGCTCAGCCTGCTGCTGCTGGGCTTCGGCAAGTTTCGCGTTGTTGGCTTCGAGGGTCTTGCGGAGTTCTTCAAGCTCGGCGCCCTTAAGCTGGACCTCGGCGGCCACGGCCTCGCGCGCCCTCTTTGCTTCGGCAGCCACGATCTGGCTGCGCTCGGCAGCCATCCGCTGCTTGATCTGGTCGTCGATCTGCTCCCGCGACTTCTCTAGCTGTTCGCGCTCCAGCCGCAAGGCCTCGGTCTTGCGAGCAACCTCGGCATCCTTGCTGGCAAGCTGCTCCTGAAAGCGCCGCCGCGTTTCTTCGATCAGAGGCGCAGCAAGCGACTCGGTCAGCTTGATCTCATGGTTGCAGTTGGGGCAGTTGAGGGTGGGCTCATGCGCAGCATGAGCCAATGATGCTATCAAGTTCACGCCCCCTTATTTCAACGCCATGCTGCCTGATTGACTAGCTGGCGACCAGCCTAAATGCTTGTGCGATAGGCTTTAGCGCAATTCTCATTTTCTCGCCGAGTGGCGGGCGGCTCGGGGCGAGCTTATCCACCGAAACCGAGCTGTTGGCTCTATCGAGCTTGGACAGGCCGGCGGATCGTGTTGGCACCTTCAGCCAACTCTGGAATGGGGATAGCCAGCTTTTTTCACATTCGCGTCGAGGTACGCGCCCACCGATGATGCTGTCATCAAGCCATCAAAGATTTCCCGGGGAACTCCGTGATAGTGGTAAACTCCGCCCCTAAGAAAGGTCACGCCCAGAGTACTTGTTGCGTCGTCATAGCCAATTGACGCCACTGTCGAAGATGAAACAGCTTGGTAATCCATGATTGTTCTCGCAATTATGTTTGTTGCCGACGCCAATTTGTAACCGCAGCCGTGTAGTCAGGGTTCGGCTTTGTGCCGTCTCTCCAAAGCTTCGACACTTCGGGGTCGCCGCTCTTAGGTCTTGGCTCAATAAGCTTGATTCTAACGCGGCTTGGAATCTGTGTGGCTTCGCCCGAAATGATCGCTTCACCCGTGCGCAAAGCTGGCAAAAGATCAACTAGACCGGCAAGCTCATCGGGCACAGCACTTTTGACGCGGCCCTGATCCTGGCTATTACTTAAGCGCAGGGCGACGAAGGTGCCGCATTGAGAGAGAAGGGTCTCGTCAAGCTCGGAAGGTCTTTGGCTCACAAGAACTGCGCCCAGCCCGTACTTCCGACCTTCTTTGAGAATTCGCTGTACCGATCGTCGGGCGTAGCCTTGGATAAAGCTACCGTCTCCGCTTGGTAGATATCTGTGGGCCTCTTCAAAGACGAGTAGGAGTGGACGTTGCTTACCGATATCGGACAAGTCTTTGCCCCAAAACATTACCTCGAAAAGGAGTCGGGAAAGCAGGCCAACCACGAGATCCATGATGTCGGATGGTACGCCTGCAAGGTCTAAAACTGTAATTGGCTGGTCATGGTTCACCCAAGCGTCCACTAGATCAGCTAGGTCTTTGGTCGTGCCATCGAAATCGCCTGGATTTAGCAAGAAGTCGTACCGACGGTCTCGCAGACGCTGTGCAATTTTGTTGGTATACGTTCCCATTATAGGCAGGGGTTGGGGCTTGAACGGCGCCGCATTTCCCATAGCAGCTGGATTGAATTGAGCTGACTTTAGAGCCTTCGCGTCTCCTTCGGCGATCAGCGCCTCTGTTACGCGAGCAATCTCTTGATAAGTCACTCGTTCGAGACGATCAAAGTGATACCAGAGGTCGCGAATGCTGAATGGAAGCGGCGCATCTGCAGTCACTTCCTCCGCGGCGATCGCCTTCTGTTTTGAGCTGACCTTCACCGTGTTGCAGGAAGAGCGCCGCATCTCAGCAATTTTGTCGCGGAGATTGCCATCCTGGATAGTCTCTGAAGCGGCTCGTCGGTCTACCAAGAACCAGCCGAGCTCATCGAACGATAGGCACCAGTATGGAAGAACGAAAGGGAAGTCCTTGGCACCGATGCTGAATACCCGGCTAATTCCCTGGAATGCGGCGCCATATTCTCCATGCGGATCAATTACGATGACCCGCGCCTTCGGAAAGGAGCCTGTTGTTAGAGCCTTCAGGATTGCCGCGACCGTATTGGACTTTCCAGCTCCGGTCGATCCAACGATGGCGGCGTGTCTGGTGACGAGTTTGTCCAGATCAAGCGTAGCTTCCAGACTTTCTGAAGCAGAATGGCTGCCGATGGAAACAGGGGCAGAGCCGCTCGGAGCGTAGATCTTGCTAAGGTCGTCCTCAGTGACGACGTGTACTTCGTCGTCCACGGTTGGATATATGCTCAATCCGCGTTGGAAGGGCGAACCGCGGTATGCTTCTCCTATAAGCTTGATCTCTAGAGTGCACTCGGCAGCATGCGCAGAAAGAAGCGGATCCTCTCCGGGCACCGCCATCGCGCCAACCATCGAGACGATTCCATAGGCATTTAGGAAGCCCAACGGAATTCGGACGAAGCTGCCTATCTGCCCGACCCGGTAGACCCGGCCATTCACGATGGGACTTGTCGATGGAAGGTCTGGTGAGAGCGTGGCATAAACCGTAGCCCCGACAACTCGTCTGACAGCGCCAAGATATGTTGCTTCATCCTTCATGAGCGTCAGACCACGACCGGTTTTGTTACCAGAGATCGAGCTCCGATGAATTCACGTAAAAATCGAGGCAGGTTCTGGAAGTTGCCGAGCGTGAATTCCTTCTTCGCGTCGTCCCAGAATGGCCAGTTTGACACGCCAGCGGGCGCCTTTCCTGGGTCTGACCATGCACCTTTAATCCCCCCGACTAACGCCGCATCAGGTCCGTAGACCGTCAGGTTTCTTATCCCTTGTGTCGGCTTGATCAGATTCTTTTCAAGTTCAGGTTTGTTCAATGAATCGAATGAAAGAACGGTCATTGAGCACCGGTTGTTACTTCTTAATCCGGCAAACAGAATGTCATTGATGTGTTCGTCGCCGAACGAATAGCCCGCGATCAGGATTAGACATTCGCCGGAAGTGGTGAGGCGGCGCATCCGGTCATGCAAAGCGACAAATGGCAGTCTACGGGAGTCAGAATATTTATCTCGTGAAGGGAAGATCATCAGATCATCGTCAGCTTTTGGTGGGAGCAAAGGCTGCCGAATGACTTTCTTCACTCCGGTAATCGTCTCTTCAGCGACCCGCCAGCCAATTGATCCATGCAATTTCCAAAGTCGCGCCCACGTTCTCGGCAAGTGGTTGAGATTGTCTGCGTCATCCTTGAAATCTGCGGCCGCATCAGAAAAGTAGGGATTAACGGCGCCAAGGAAGCCATCAAAGTACGGAACTAAAGCGATTTCTAACCCGCGCTCTATGAGCAGATCGTAATTCGTCGAGAAGATTTCAACGGGTTTTGCGCGTTGAATCGAACTCAACCAAGCGGCGAATTCGGCGTGAAGTTGAAAGCCTTTGGGTGGATCGACACAAATCCTTTGATAGATCGCTTTGCAGATCGCGCGGTCTAATTCAGTAGCTGCCGCACCGGTGAAACCGCCTGCTGAGGCAGTTTTACTGTCGCCAATCATTTCGCGACAAAGCCGCACCCGGTTCAAAACGTGTTCAATATGCGCGCCAGCGCCGACTTCCGCTAAGATCCGGTCGTACTCGGGCTGAAGTGCGGGCTCTAATTGAGCTCGGACATTCGAGGTTAATTGCACCACCCCGTCTAAACCAACGGCCTGCGAAGTGCCCGCTCCGAAGAATACAATCAATCTACGACGGTCGGACGCCAGTTGTTCTCGTAACTCCTCGGCTTCTCTTAAAGGATCGAACGTTGTGCTCACAACCTCTCCCAAAATTATTCAATTAAAGGTTTAGCTATATCCTCCCATCTCGGCAGAATGGCAATACTCCTTGCGTAGCTGCTGCGAGCGTCGGAGCAGTCGCGACGAGTTGGCACACTTCGGTCTAAAGACACTTGGAGACGGGGACGGTTACCCAGTGTGTGGTGCGGGCGGCCGGACTCGAACCGGCACAGGCCTTACGGCCCTACGGATTTTCGTACCACTTCGACTTTCGCCGCCGCCTTTCGGCGTTCGTGGTCTGGACTATCCCTTCACCCTGGCGATGTTCGCTGTAGGTGCTGCCCGTCTAGTCTCTACACCTTCCCCCTGGCGGGGGCTTGGCTCGGGATTGCCAGTGAAGGTTTCCCCGACTTTGAGCAGTTCTGCTCCTGGGGTTTCCCCCAGGGCACTCAATGGCTTAAGTCCGATGCGTCTACCAATTTCGCCACGCCCGCATCGGCCCATCTATAAGGCGCAATTGGCTTAAGGCCAAGAGATTCCAGCAGATTTCGCACATGGTTTGAGCAATCTAGCGGAGAGTTTCCAGCTCTCCGCGGCGGATTTCCGCCACTTCCCGCTTCGGCCGCTTCTTGCGGACGTTGATGGCGCTGGCGTCCAGCACGTCCTTGAGGTGGGCTGCATAGTACTTCTCAATCATTTCAACGCTGGTCCGGCAGTTCTTGGCCAGCATGTAGATGTCGGCGCCCTCCATCAGGCGGAAGCAGATGTAGGTGTGCCGGAGGCTGTAGAGAGTACGGGGCCGTCCCTCCCGGTCGAACTTCAATCCAAGCTCGACCAGGATCTGATTGAACATCGCATGGTGCGACTTCGGGAAGATCCTATCGGTCGGCTGGGGCTTGTTGCGCTTCTTCAAGCGCTCAAACACCGGCACGGCATTCTGCGTGCTCTTGCAGGGGCCGTAGCCGCGCTTTCCGCGCACTTCGATCTCAAGGATCGTCTCCTGGGTGCCTTCATCGAAGGCCACCGTGACGTCGCGATACTCAAGGCGAAGGATTTCGTCCGGCCGCATGCCGGTATTGCTCATGAAAAGGATGAGGTCGTGCAGCTGCTCGCCCCACCACTTGTATTTGTTGTTCTTGGGCTTCCGGGCCCTCCGCCCGGTCGCCTGATAGAGCTGGCGATATTCTTCCCGAGAGAACCAGGCCCGGTGCGAAATCTTGCCGTTTCTCCGGTAAGGCTCTGAAAGATCAGGGAGTGACGCTAGCCATTGATGACGTATGGCGGTCTTGAGGATCTGCCGGAGGCAGACAATCTCCTGGTGCATCGTGGTGCGGGCAGGTGGCTTTCCCCACCGCTCCTTGGCATCCGCTATCCGATGCATGCGGTACTCGTTCACGAGACCGCCGGTAATCTCCGAGAGGCCCTTCTTGCCGAAGAAGGGAATGAGGTACTTGCGCGCCCGGCGCTCGTGGCCAGCGATGTAGATGGGGTTGCGCTGACCTTCCGTCAGCACAGGAAACTCTTCTAGGAATTTTTCTGCTGCGGCAGTGAAGGTCTTCTCCATCTTACGACCGGTGACCTTTTCCAGGTCACCGCTCCGCACCAGCCCCCGTAACTTGAGATACCACTCCTCGGCGACTTCCTCGGCCAGCCGGAGATCATCTTTCTCCGTGGCGGCGCGATATTGCTTCCCTTCGATTGTCGCTGCGCAGTGGTACCGGCCGCGCTTCCCGCGGCGGTAAAGGTGGACTTTGCCACCTAGAATGATGTGGTTCTTTTGCTTTTCAGCCCTTTGCTGCGCGACTTCGTTCATGACGAGTAGCTTTCGTTGGCTTTACGGCCGCCACACGCCAAGCGTGCTAAAACCGCGTCTGTGCTAACTCTGTGCTAAGGGTATAAGCTCCGTCAATTCGCCCAAGCGAATGATTTATCGGACATTTTTATCCTTAGCTTGTCAAGGATAAGAATTTTAAGTCCCTTGCGTCTACCAATTCCGCCATGCCCGCTTGATCCAACGAGATCAAACACTTAAGTCCATCCTCGGCCGTCTGGAATTGGCACTTTGCGAGCCTGGAGGGACGGTTCTTCCTTAAGCGAGCCGGGCGCACAAGGCAAAGCCTCAATCCGGACATCTGTTGTTGCTTTAGGCATTCTCAATCCACGGGGACTATTCATCCGGCATGGCTGTTTCGTTTTTCACATCGCCGCGCGGCTTCGGCGCGTTCCTCGCGCTGCTTGCGGCCGGCGCCGGGCTGTCCGGTTGCGCCAGCATGAGCGAGACGGTCGCGCCGGCCTTTGCCGATCCCGCCAAATACGAACTGTACGACTGCAAGCAGTTGGAGGGGGAGCGCAAGGCGCTGGCCAAGCGCACCGACGAGTTGCGGGCGCTGATGGACAAGGCCGAGACCGGAGCCGGCGGTGCTGTGGTGTCCGAGCTCGCCTATCGCAACGACTATGTTGCCGTGCGCGGGTCGTCGCAATTGGCCGAGGAAGCCTGGCGCCGCAACAGGTGCCGGGAAACGCCGCCCGAGGCGACGCCGCCTGCCACGCCATTATCGCCTGCGGCGTTCGCCAAGCCCGCTTCGAAATCCGGCAAAGCGTCCCGCTGAAGCGCGGCGCCGGCGGCGCTTCGCATCAGGGCCGCCAGCCGTAAATCCAGTCCTGCCGCGCCAGCATGCGATCCGGGCCCAGCGCGCGGATCGCAAGATCGCGCGCGGCCGCCAGCGGTCCGCCGAGATGGTAGATGCGGCCCTGCTGCCGCGCGGTCCGCTGCACTCGCCGCACCCGCGCCTGGCGGGCACGGCCGTATTGCGTCAGCGCAGCACCGATGCCCGCGCTGCTCTCGGCGGCCTCAATGCCGAGGTGCCGGGCGAGCACTGCGGCGTCCTCGATCGCCATGCCGGCGCCCTGCGCTGCAAAGGGCAGCATCGCGTGCACGGAATCGCCGAGCAGCGCCACCGGACCCTTGCTCCAGGGGCAGCCGTCGGGCACGCCGAACAGCGCCCATTTCCGCCAGCTGTCGACCGTGGCGAGCATCATGCGCGCCGAGGCCGGCCAGCGCGGCGCGGCGAAGGCATCCATCACCTCGAGCGGATCGCCGGGCGTGCTCCAGCCCGGCCTGTTCCAGGTACCCGGCAACACGGCGACCACGTTGATCTGTCGTCCGCCCGCGATCGGATAGGCGACGAGATGGGCATTCGGGCCCATACACAGCTGCACCCGGCGCGCGGCGTAGTCTTTCGGCAGCTGCGTGGCGTCGAGCGTGCCGCGCCAGGCGATCAGCCCGGAGAAGCGCGGCTGCACCTCGGGAAACAGATGCTGGCGGACCGTCGACCAGATGCCGTCGGCGCCGATCAGCGCGCTGGCCAGATCGCTGCGGCGGATCGTGCCGCTGCGATGGACCACCGTGAGCCCCTTGGCATGCGGCGCGACGTCTTCGAAGGTCGCGCCGAGCTTCAGGTCGATGTCGGGATGATCGGCAACGGCGCCCGCCAGTGCCGATTGCAGGTCGGCGCGGTGCACCACCCAATAGGGGGCGCCGGCGCGCAGCGAAGCGGCTTCGCCGAGGGGCATGCGCAACAGCTCGCCGCCGGCCCGCGCGCTCATGATCGAGACCGCTTCGGGCACGACGGCGCGCGGCTCGAGGCGCTCGGCGAGGCCGAGCTGGACCAGCACGCGGCTGGCATTGGGCGAGAGTTGCAGGCCGGCGCCGACTTCCTCGAGCCGCTCGGCCTTTTCCAGCACGACGATGCGGAAGCCGCGGGCTGCGAGCGCGAGCGCGGCCGTCAGTCCCCCGATGCCGGCACCGGCGATGACAATCGTGCGTGAGAGCGCCACCCCTGACCGATGGACGCGGTCAGGCCACCTTGTCCTTCAGGACGCATTCCGGCGGGCGGGCTTCGCCGGCCTTCAGGTCGGCCGCGAAGCGGTACAGCGTCGAGCAGTAGGGGCAGATGATCTCGTTGTCGTTACCGAGGTCGAGGAAGACGTGCGGATGGTCGAACGGAGGGTTGGCGCCCACGCACATGAACTCTTGCGAGCCGATCTCGATGACGGGGACACCGGCATCGTTATGGAAGTGCGGGACGACATGGTCGGACATCGTAACTCATCCTGGAGTGGCAATGGCGGCAGACACAATCAAGAACTGACGCGGCTTCTTTAAGGCGCCGCGGACCATACTGGCGGGTGCAGGTGATTGCTAGTCCAGCGGAACCGAAAGCTCCGCAATTGCCCCATGCTCATTTGCTCATGCAAATTCGACACAATATTGCGGCTTGAGAGAAGCCCTTCTTTCGTCGGGGACGTTGTGTCGCAATTTTGGCATACTATGTCTCCCGGACGAGCAAATTGCGCCGAACGACGAATCGCAAGGCGCAGACGACTTTAGGGATCGCCGGGCTTTTCTCCATGAAGTGGCTGCGAATCACCACAGCGTTGACCGGTATCGCGGCGTGCAGCTTCCTGCTCGCACAGGTAGCGCCGTACGCCCGTGACGCCGGCGCCATCCTCGCCGCCCAGGATGATCCCGCCGTGCTCTCCGGGCTCAAGCTCGATGCGCTGCTGCGGCAGAACGACCAACTTGTTAAGGACAATATCGAGGCCGCGCTCGCAGCCGGCGATGCCGATCTCGCCGACAGTTTCGTCGCGCTCGCGCGCGACCGCCATATCGCACTGCCTGACGACCTCGTGAGCCGCGTCAATGACGCGGTGAAAGCCGAAGGTTCCACCTCGCATTTCGCCAAACGGTTCGCCACCGGGCTCGTCACCGGAAATGCCGACGATGTCGCGAGCCTGTCCGGGACGGTGGCGGGCGATCTCTTCGTGATCGGCGATATCAGGGACGTGGTGCGCGAGGGCAAGCATCTGGCCATGGGCGAGGACACCGACCGCCTCGTGCTCGGGCTGGCGGCCGCAGGCCTTGCGGTGACGGCGGTCACCTATGTGTCCGTCGGTGGTGCTGCGCCGGTGCGCGCCGGGCTGACGCTGGTGAAGGATGCGCGCAAGGTCGGGCGGCTCGGCGAGGGGCTCGCCGTCTGGGCCGGCCGTTCTGCGCGCGACGTCGTCGACACGCCGGCGCTGCGCAATGCGGTGGCATCGGGCTCGGTGCTGCGGCCGGGCGAGACCGTCACCGCGATCAAGGCTGCGTTCCGGGCGGAGAAGGCCGGTGCGCTGGTCCGTCTCGGCAAGGACGTCACCCGCGTCGCCGAGAAGACCGGCACGCGCGGGGCGATGGATACGCTGCGCATCGCCGAAGGCCCCAAGGACGTCGCGCGCGCGGTGCGGCTTGCCGAAGCGCAGGGCAGCAAGACGCGCGCGATCATGAAGCTGCTCGGCCGCGGCGCGCTGCTCTTGATCGGCGGCGCGTTCGATCTGGCGCTGTGGCTGTTCGGGGCGGCACTGACGCTGTTCGGCCTTCTCGCGTCGATCAAGGCGACCACCGAGCGCCTGACCCAGGCCTGGTGCGATCACAGCAGGAGACGCCGGTTCCGCCGGGCGCAGATTGCGGCCGAGGCCGCCCAGCCCGCGATGGCCGCCGCGGCCTGAAGCGCTGTGCGCTTCGGGCTATTGTTTGAGCAAGATGTTGCCGGAAAACCGCTGCATGGTCTTCCGGATCGTGCTCTAAGATCGACCTGTCCCCCACACAAGTTCCGGAACTGATGATGCCGAGCTTTCACAACGGCGCCGTTGAAATTGCCTATCTCGACGAAGGCGAGGGCGATCCGATCATCCTGGTGCACGGCTTTGCCTCCAGCAAGAACGTCAACTGGGTCTATCCGACCTGGGTCTCGGAACTGCGCAAGAACGGCCGCCGCGTCATAGCGCTCGACAATCGCGGCCATGGCGAAAGCGAGAAGCTCTACGAGCCCGCGCAATATTCGATTCCGACCATGGCCGGTGACGTGCTCGCGCTGATGGATCATCTCGCCATCCCGCGGGCCGATATCATGGGCTATTCGATGGGCGGCCGGATGACGGCCTGGCTCTCGCTCAACGAGCCGCAGCGCCTGCGCTCGGCGATCCTCGGCGGCATCGGCATCGGCGGCCTGATCGAAGGCACTGGCCCCGGCGAGAACGTCGCCAAGGCGCTGGAAGCGCCCTCGCTCGAAGACGTCACCGATCCCGTCGGCCGCACGTTTCGCGCGTTTGCGGACCAGACCCGCTCCGATCGCCGCGCGCTCGCCGCCTGCCTGCGCGGCACGCGTGACCTGATGACCAGGGAGGAAGCAGCGCGGATCGACGTGCCCGTGCTGATCGCGGTCGGCTCCACCGACGACGTCGCAGGCAGCGCCAGCGCGCTCGGCGCGATCATTCCGGGCTCGGAGGTGTTGGATATTCCGAACCGCGACCACATGCGCGCGGTGGGCGACAAGGTCTACAAGACCGGCGTGCTGGATTTCCTCTCCCGCCGCGGCTGAGTCGGCCGGGGCTGGAGCTCAGTTTCCTGGCGACTCAATTGCGGTAACGCCCGATGCTTCACACCGCCTTGTCGCTGAACCCAGCGGCAAGCGTGGTGAGGAACGACATGACGCGCTGCGTGCGCAGGGGCGGGCGGCGGTCGGAGGTGCGCAGCATCCATAGCGGTTCGCCGGACGCGCGCCAGGGCGCAAGCACTTCGACCAGCCGGCCGGTGCGAAGGTCTTCCTCGAGGAGCCACGCCGGCCCCCAGCCGACCCCGAACCCATTCACCACCAAAGCGAGCGAAGCGTGTGCGTCGTCGCAAATGTGCTTGGGCTTGGGCGTGATGCGAACGGGTCCCTTGCCGCGCGGGTCGGCAAAGCGCCAGGTCAGGATCTGACCATTCGCGGGATTGCGGAAGCCGACGTGATCGTGCGCGGAAAGTTCATAGGGAGTCGCCGGCGCGCCGCGCGTCTTCAGATAGGCAGGCGAGGCGCAAGCGATCCAGGAGAATTTGCAAAGCCGCCGCGCCTGATGGCCGGGCGCACGGTCGAGCGGCCCTGAGCGGATCGCGATGTCGACGCCTTCCGCCGCGAGATCGAGAATCTCGTTGCGGAATTTGACCTCGATCTCGATTTCCGGCCGTTCCCGCAGGA
>Ga0207426_1000470_pt1 | contig 62065 bp, 49 predicted proteins | sample AraplaMF_Cvi_mMS_FD_184265 | JGI IMG/M metagenome (GOLD analysis project Ga0207426, IMG submission 184265) | Arabidopsis root microbial communities from the University of North Carolina, USA - plate scrape MF_Cvi_mMS (SPAdes) (version 2) | ecosystem: Host-associated > Plants > Roots > Endosphere...
CGTCAACGGGCCGCACTCGCAGCTCTACGAGGCGTGGTTCGGCATGATCGACCCGCCGCGCGACTACAGCGTCTACGACATGTCATGGGTGGGGCCGTCGGCCTCGCTGATTTCCACCGTCGCGGACCTCAACTGCTTCTTCGGCATGCTGCTGGCCGGGGAGATCGTCAGCCCGTCGTCGCTGGCACAGATGCAACGCACCGTCCCGGTCGTCTCCCAGGAGGGAAGGACGATCGACTACGGCCTCGGCCTGCACCCGATGGAGGGTCCCGGTCGGGGCACCTTCTGGGGCCATGGCGGCACGGTCTGGGGTGGTGGAGCGCTGGCCATGACCCGTGCCGACGGGAAGCGGCAGATGGCGGTCGCGGTGAACATGCAGAGGTGGAACAAGCTCGACTCCGCCGGCAAGCCGCAGCCCCACCCCATCGACGACGCGCTTGCGACGCTGTACCGCGTGGCGATGTACGGCTGACCGGGCCGGGGAGCGTGCCCTCACCGCATGGCGTCGGTGCGTTCCGCCGTGGCCACCGCACTGCCCGGAGGCTTCCACTCGTTCCGGGAGTCCTGCGGTGGCCACCAGTGACGCTGAAGGGAGGCTCAGAGGCTGTTCAGTCGGTTACTGCCCGACCGGGTTGAGGTAGGTGGCCGGGTGCGTGGCGCCGTCCTGCTTGAGGATCTGGCCGCCGAACGGCCACTTCAGGGTGAAGTGCTCCGTCTCGTTCGGCGGGGTGACCAGGAACCTCGCCGGAACGAACTTCTCCTTCTGCGGCGTGGACTTGGCCACCGGGAGCAGGGTGATGCTGAAGTCCACCGTTTCCCCTTGCTCCAGGGTCATCCTTTCGGGCTTCTTGGAGGAGCGCGCCAGCGACCAGGTGCCGTCGGTCCCCTGAGCGCCGATCATGTCGACACCGGCGAAGCCGGACAGGGTGCAGGTGCGCTTGCTCTGGTTGGTGAACCAGATGTACGCCTGGGTCTGCTTCTCGGTCTGCTCCATCTCCGGTCTCGCGTCCTCCCCCGTGGCGAAGCCGGCCTTCAGGTCGGCGGTGTGGCAGCGGGTCGGCTCGGCCTTGGCCGGGGCGGCCGAGGCCGGGACGGCGGTGGCGGCCGTGCCGGCGACGACGAGGGCCGCAAGGGCCACGGCGGTCAGCTTGCTCTTCATGTCGGGTTCCCCTCGAAGGCGAATCGGCGCACGAGGTCAACGCGCGCCTACGCACCTGAAGAGGGGCAATGCCCGGAGGAGGTTCGGCGTGCCGTAGAACCTTTTTCCCGACACGTCAGGGTGCGGCCCATTGCGGCGTGGGAGTCCCGGCCGACACCCAGCCGTAAAATTGCGTCGGCCTGTCGCGGCCGGGAGAACCGTCTTGGCTGAGGAGGGCTGGATGAATCCAGTGGTGGTGACGTCCGCGGGGAAGGTGCGGGGGACCAGCAGGGACGGGATCTCGTGCTTCCGGGGAATCCCCTTCGCCGCGCCGCCCGAGGGTCCGCTGCGGTTCCGACCGCCCACGGCGCCTCCGGCGTGGGACGGGATCCGCGACGCTCTCGCCTTGGGGGCCGCGCCCCCGCAGCCGGCCCCGGCACCCGGCGCCCCGGCCATGTGGCGGCCCGGCAACGGGCTGGACTGCCTGACGGTGAACGTATGGACCCCTGACCCCGGTGCGGCCACGTTGCCGGTCATGGTGTGGATCTACGGGGGCCTGTGGAAGCACGGCTCGGCGAGCATGCCCCACTACGACGCCACCGCGCTCGCCGGCTCCGGGGTCGTCGTGGTGACCTTCAACTACCGGGTCGGCTTTGAAGGCTTCGGACACCTGCCCGGAGTGCCGGACAACCGCGGGCTGCACGACCAGATCGCCGCCCTGCAATGGGTCCGGGACAACATCGCCGCCTTCGGCGGCGACAGCGGCAACGTGACGGTCTTCGGACAGTCCGCCGGCGCCGCCTCCGCCGTTCTGCTGATGGCCGCGCCCGCAGCGCGGTGCCTGTTCCGGCGTGCGATCGCCCAGAGCATCCCGGCGGGAGTCCGCACCCGAACCGAGGCAGAGACGATCACTGCCACGATCGCGCAGGCGGCAGGCGTCCCGGCGACGTGGGACGGGCTGGCCGGCCTGCCGCCCGAGGCGCTCTTGGCGGTCCAGGACGCGCCGCTTCATACCCACGAGGACGGCTTCAGCGCCTTCGGTCCCGTCATCGACGGCGACCTGGTGACCGGGCAGCCCTGGGCCGCCCTCGAAACCGGCGCGGGCCGCGACGTCGACCTGGTCTGCGGCTTCACCCACGAGGAGTACCGGGGCCAGGGCCCGGCCCCCGCGGCGGGGGTCGACCCGGAGCTGGTCGCCGAGGCGGTCGGCCTGGGCAAGGGGGCGGCAACCGCCTACCGCCGGGCCCACCCCGGGCTCACCGACACCGACCTGTGCACGGTCATGCTGTCCGACGCCCTCGTACGGATTCCGACCACCCGGGTCGCCCGGGCCCACGCCCGCGCGGGCGGCCTCACCTGGCTGTACGACTTCACCTGGCGAGGCCCCACCCTGGGCGCCGCCCACGGCATCGACGTCCCGTTCACCTTCGGCAACGCCACCAGCCGTTACGCCACCCGCTTTCTGGGGTCACCGCCGCCCTCCGACTTCGCCGACCTGTCCGGCCAGTTGCAAACCGCCTGGACCTCGTTCGCCGCAACCGGCGACCCGGGCTGGCCGCGCTTCACCCTGGACCAGCCGGCCACCAGAATCTGGGACCTCCCGCCCGCCGACACGTTCTACCCGCTGGAGGCATCCCGCCAGATCTGGGAGAGTGCCGCCTCCGCATAGCGGCTTCGACCAGTGAGTCGGGGCTGTCTCGCAGCCGACGAGGGGTACCCGGGGACGACGATCGAAGCGGTGTGCGAGGCTGACGTGATGTCGCTCTCTCCTGCCCCCGCGGAGCCGATAACGCCCGATCCGGTGCGCGAGGTTCCGGACACGCTGCTCACCCAGTCCTGGCTCGACCTGTCGTTCCTGCACTGGGCCGCCGACCCCGCGGACGTGGCGCCGCTGCTGCCGGCCGGGACCGTGCCGGACACCTACGACGGGCTCACCTACATCGGCCTGGTGGCGTTCCGGATGCACCGGGTGGGCTGGTTCAAGATGCCGGGCATCCCCTACCTCGGCACCTTTCCGGAGACCAACGTGCGGCTCTACTCGGTGGACCGGCACGGCCGACGCGGCGTGGTGTTCCTCTCGTTGGAGGCCTCGCGGCTGCTGCCGGTGGCCGTCGCCCGCAGCGCCTTCCGGATGCCCTACCTATGGGCCAGGATGGCGATCCACCGTGACGCGGACACCATCAGCTACACCAGCAGCCGCCGCTGGCCGGGGCCGCGCGGGGCGCACTGCCGGATCGCGGTGCGCATCGGCGAGCGGATCGAGGAGCCGACCGCCCTCGAACACTTCCTGACCGCCCGCTGGGGCATGCACAACGCCTTCTTCGGCCGACCAGTGTACCTGCCCAACACCCACCCGCGCTGGCCGCTGCACCGGGCCGACCTCCTGCACTGTGAGGACGAGTTGGTGACCGCCGCCGGGCTGCCGTCGCCGGCCGGCCCGCCGGTGAGCGTGCTCTACTCCCCCGGCGTGCCGGTTCGCTTCGGCCGCCCGGCCCGCCCGGGCGGTCTGCCCACCCCCTGAGCCCGCACGGCGCGGCGGTCGAGCGCCGGCCGGAGCGCGGTGGCACGGTCCTCGAAGTCCCTCGGTTGGCATGTCCGTTCCCGAGCGAGTCAACGGCTGAGGGTTACGGTGGCCCTCGCCGCTTCACGCTGCCGCACAGCGCGCGAGAAATGCTCCCGGGCACTCCACGCCCAAAGCCCCTGCCATACCCCGAAAGGGCCTTTGCCGCACCGCACTTGAGTCGCGATTGAGCCGCCTCGATCGCCCCCGTGCCACACTCGGCCCATGCTCCACAGGCGTGCTGATCAATCGCTGATCGAACGGACAAAGCAAATCCGCCGGGGCCTCACGGGAACCCCGCTGATTCCCCTGGCGGACGAGCAGTGCGACATCGTCGCCAAGCTGGAATTCTGCAATCCCGCCGGAAGTACCAAAGACCGTTCGGCACTGTGGATTCTGGAACAGGCAATCGGTCGCGGGGAGATAGCGCACGACACCACGGTGGTCGAGTCGTCGTCCGGCAATTTCGCGCTGGCCCTGGCTTTCTACTGCCGCATGCTCGGCATCTCGTTCGTCCCGGTCATCGATCCGAACTGCAACGAGGCCACCGAGGCGCAACTCCGGCTGCTGTGCGAGCGGGTGGAGAAGGTATCCCTCCGTGATACGGCGGGCAGCTACCTGAAGACCCGGCTGTCCCGGGTGCAGGAACTGCTGGTCGAACTCGACTCGGCCTATTGGCCCAATCAGTACGCCAATCCGGATGCCCGCGACGCCCATTACCGCTTCACGGCGGGCGAGTTGATCGCGCAGGCCGGTCCGCTCGACTACCTCTTCGTCGGTGTGGGCACGGGCGGCACGATCGCCGGGCTCTCCCACCGGGTCAAAGAGACGTACCCGGGCTGTGTGGTCGTCGCCGTCGACACCGAGGGCTCGGTGATCTTCGGAGGCCCGCCGAAGAAACGGCGGATCCCCGGCATCGGCTCCAGCATCGTGCCGCCGCTGTGCGGTCAGGCGCTGATCGACCAGGTCGAGATCGTCTCCGAGGTGCGCGCCGTCGAGGCCTGCCGAGCCCTGGTCGCCACGTACGGCTTGTACGCGGGCGGTTCGACCGGCAGCGCCTATGCCGCCGTCCAGGACCACTTCGCGCGTCACCGCCCCGGCGCACACCGTCCCCGGGTCGCCATCCTCGCCGCCGACCGCGGCCATGCCTACGCCCAGACCGTCTACGACCCCACGTGGGCCCAGCAACTGCACGCGGAGGCGGTACCGCCCGCCGGCGTCGAAGCCCTGGCCGTCAACTGAAGGAGCACCACCCCGTGTCCACCCTGGCCCCACCGCCCATGACCGTGATCGGCGCGGGCGACATCGCCGCCGAGACGGACCGTCACCGTCCGGAGCTCATCGAGGTCGTCCGTGCCGCCTACCTCGCGCACGACGCCGGAGAGAGCTCGAACCCGCACAGCTCGTTCCTGCGCTTCCCGCACCAGAACCGGTCGCGCATCATCTCCCTGCCCGCCTATCTGGGAGGCGAGTTCGAGGTCGCCGGCAACAAGTGGATCGCCAGTTTCCCGGACAACACGCAGCACGGAATCCCCCGCGCCTCGGCCACGCTGATCCTCAACGACTGCGTCACCGGCTACCCGTTCGCCTGCATGGAGTCCTCGATCGTCTCGGCGACGCGGACCGCGGCCTCCGCGGTGCTCGGCGCGCAGACGCTGCTCGGCGCGCGCCGCGCCCGCCGGGTCGGCATCGTGGGCACGGGACTGATCGCCCAGCACGTATGGCGGTTCCTGCGTGACCTCGACTGGGAGATCGAGGGCTTCCGGCTCTTCGACCTCGACCCGGCGGCGGCGGGCCGCTTCGGCGCCGTCATGGCCGAGCACACCGGGGCCGAGATCGTGGTCGCCGGCACGGTGGAGGAAGCGTTCACCGACTGCGACCTGGTGCTGCTGACCACCGTGGCCGGCGAGCCGCACCTGCACGACCCCCGGCTGCTGGCCCACAACCCGGTGGTCCTGCACCTGTCCCTGCGCGACCTCGCCCCCGAGATGATCCTTGCCGCCCAGAACTTCACCGACGACGTCGACCACGCCGTACGCGAGCGCACCTCGCTGCACCTGACCGAACAGCGCACCGGCAACCGGGACTTCGTCGACGGCACCCTCGGCGACCTGCTGCGCGGGCGGCTGCACCGGGACCACGGACGCCCGGCGGTCTTCTCGCCGTTCGGACTCGGCGTACTCGACCTCGCCGTCGGCAAGTGGGTGCACGACCGGGTCGTCGCCGCGGGCCGGGGCCGCCGCGAGAACGACTTCTTCACCGGGGTGGGGGTCTGACGCATGAACGCCTCCCCCGCCCTGCGCCCCGCCGGGGACCGGTACGTCGTCGTGGTGAACCACGAGGAGCAGTACTCGGTCTGGTTCGCCGACCGTGCCCTGCCCGCCGGCTGGACCGCCACCGGCGCGCAGGGCACCCGCCAGGAGTGCCTGGACCACATCGAGCAGGTGTGGACCGACCTGACCCCGCGCTCCGTGCGAGCGTCAGCGAGGACGCCCGGCGACCTCGCAGCGGCCTGGCTGCGCGGGCTCGGCAGCCGTGACCTCACCGCGCAGCGGCGCCTGTTCGTCTTCCCGCACGCCGGAGCCGGTGCCTCCGCCTACCGGCTGGCGGCGTTCCTGCCGGACAGCGTCGAAGTCTGCACGGTCCAGTTGCCCGGCCGGGAGACCCGGTCCGCCGAACCGGCCCTGACGTCCCTGGACGAGGCCGTGGCCGCACTCGCGCCGCTCATCGCGGACCACACGGACCTGCCGTACGCCTTCTTCGGGCACAGCATGGGCTCCCTGATCGCCTTCGAGACGGCCCGGCGGCTCCGGGCACTCGGCACGCGCCTGCCCGACCGCCTGTTCCTGTCGGGCATGCGCGCCCCCGGCCTGCCGGACCGCGACCCGCGGCACACGCTGCCGGACGACAAGCTGCTCGCCACAGCCGCATTCGACGGCGTGGACGCCCAGTTGCAGGAGCTGCTGCTGCCGCTGCTGCGCGCGGACCTGACGCTGTGCGAGACGTACACGCACCGGGTCGAGGCCCCCCTGCCCTGCCCCCTGACCGTTCTGGCCGGCTCGGACGACGACACCGTCGACGAGGCGGAGCTCGCCGACTGGCGCACGCACACCTCGGCCGACTGCGAACTGCACCGGTTCCCGGGCGCCCCCCACCTGTATGTGCGCGGCGCGGAACGACAGCTGGCAGAGATGATCACGCGCACCTTCCCCGTACGGGGCTGAGAAAGGATCGTTCATGGCGCCGACCACCCTCGTCGCACTGTGGGAGCAGCAGGCAGCCGCGACACCCGACGCGGTCGCCGTCGTCGCGGGAGCACACCGCGCCACCTACGCGGACGTGGACCGCCGGGCCACGGCACTCGCCGCCGAGCTGCGGGCACGCGGCATCGGGCCGGAGGACCTGGTCGGCGTCTGTCTCGGCCGCTCGGTCGAGATGGTCGTGGCCCTGCTCGGCATCCTGAAGTCGGGCGCCGCGTACCTGCCCCTCGACCCGAGCTACCCGGCCGACCGGCTGCGGCACATGACCACCGACTCGGGGGCCGGGCTGTGGCTGTGCGACGCGGACCACCGCGCGCAGGCCCTGGCGTCCGGCGTGGCCGACGTCCTGCTGATCGAGGACCTCCCGGCGGAACCTGCCGCACCGGTGGCCCCGGTGGTACACCCGCACCACCTGGCGTACGTCCTCTACACCTCCGGTTCGACCGGCCTGCCCAAGGGCGTGGCCGTCGACCACGCGGCGATCGCCTCGTTCCTGCGGAGCGTGGCCGAACGCCCCGGCCTCGGGGCGGACGACCGGGTCCTCGCCCTGACCCCGCTGTCGTTCGACATCTCGATACTGGAGCTGTTCCTGCCGCTGACCCGGGGAGCGACGGTGGTGATGGCCCCGCGCGCCGCCAACACCGACCCCGAGCTGCTGGCCGCCACCATCGCCGAGGCGGGTGTGAGCGTCGTCCAGGCGACCCCCACCACCTGGCGGATGCTGCTGGCGTCCGGCTGGACGGACGGGCACGGCCGGGTGCTGCTGTCGGGCGGTGAGCCGCTCGATCCGCGACTGGCCCGCGACCTGCTCGCCACCGGCGGCACCCTGTGGAACCTGTACGGGCCGACCGAGGCGACGGTGTGGGCCACCGCCGCCCGCATCGACGCCGTGGCCGACCGGGTCACGGTCGGCACGGCCCTGTCCCGCACCCGGCTGCACGTCGTCGACGAGAGTGGGCAGGAAGCCGGCCCAGGAGTCACCGGCGAGCTGTGGATCGGCGGCGCGGGCGTGGCCCGCGGCTACCTCAACCGGCCCGCGCTGACCGCCGACCGGTTCGTGCCCGACCCGTTCGGGGACGCCTCCGGGCGCCTGTACCGGACCGGCGACCTCGCCCGGTGGACCGCCGACGGCATGCTGGAGGTGCTGGGACGCAACGACCACCAGGTCAAGGTGCGCGGCTTCCGCATCGAGCTCGGCGAGATCGAGGCCGGTGTGCGCAGCCACCCCCTCGTCACGGACGCGGTGGTGGTCGTCGACCGCGAGGCGGCCGGCGGCGACCAGTTGGTGGCGTACCTCGTGCCCGCGCCCGACGCGCGGAACGTATCCGGGGACCTGCCCCGCCTGGTCCGTGACCACCTCGCGCAGCGGCTGCCCGCCCATATGGTGGCCCAGGGCTACGCCGTGCTCGACGCCCTGCCCCGCACCCCCGCGGGCAAGGCCGACCGCGGTGCCGTGCTGCAGATCCCGCACGGCCCGGTCCGGGCGAGCGGGACGATGCCCGACGACGCCCCGCTGCCGCCGCACACCGCGGCGGTGCGCCGCGTATGGGCCGAGGTGCTCGGGCTCGACGACGTGTCCCCGTACGACGACTTCTTCGGTCTGGGCGGCCAGTCGCTCACCGCGGTACGGGCCGTGGCCCGGCTGCGTGCGGAGCTCGGCGTGCCGGTCGACGCCCGGTCGGTCTTCGCCCATCCGACGCCCGCCGCGCTCGCCGCCGCCCTGGACGGCGTGGCGCCCTCGGCCGACGAGCCGATCCCCGCGGCCGCGACCGCCGAGCTCTCCTTCGGCCAGGAGCGGATCTGGTTCTTCGAGCAGCTGAACGACTCCGTGCCCGCCTACCACCTGCCGGTCGCCCTGGGCATGCCCGGCGGGCGCGTCGACCTGACGCTGCTGCAGGACTGCCTGTCCGCGCTGGTCCAACGGCACCCGGCGCTGCGCACGGCGCTCGTCGCCGTCGCCGGCCGGGGCCGCCCCGAACTGCTCCGCGAGCCGGGACCGGTGCCGCTGCGCCGCACCGAGGTCGCAGAGGCGGACCTGGACGCGCTGATGACCGAGCGGATCCGCGCCCCCTTCGCCCTCGACCGCCCACCGCTGCTGCGCGCGGACGTGCTGCGCACCCCGCGCCGCGACATCACGCTGCTGACGATTCATCACCTCGCGTGCGACGGCGCATCGGTCGATCTGCTGGTGCGGGAACTGGGCGAGCTGTACACGGAGCTCGCCGCCGGCCGCCGCCCCGCCCCGGCACCACTGCCCGTGACGTACGCCGACTACGCGGCCTGGCAGCGCGAGCGGCTCACCGGCGCCGAGCTGGAGCGGCTGCTCGACCACTGGCGCACCCGGCTGTCCGGCGTGCCCGTGCTGGAGCTGCCGACCAGCCGGCCCCGGCCGGCCGTCGCGAGCCACCGCGGCCGCCGCGAACTGCTGCGCGTCCCCGCCGGCGTGGCACACCGGCTGCGCACGCTGTGCCGGGCCGAGGGCGTCACCCTGTTCATGGGCCTGCTGGCCCCGTTGCAGGTGCTGCTCGGCCGGTACGCCGACGAGAGCGATGTGGCCGTCGGCACCCTGGCAGGCGGCCGGCCGCGCCCCGAACTGGACGAGGTGGTCGGCTACTTCGTCAACACCCTCGTCCTGCGCACCGACCTGTCCGGCGACCCCACCTGGCGCGAGCTGCTGGGCCGGGTCCGCGAGGTGGCGCGGCAGGCGTACGCGCACCAGGAGCTGCCCTTCGAGAAGCTGGTGGCGGAGCTGAGCCCGGAGCGCGACCTGAGCCGCAACCCCCTCTTCCAGGTGCTGTTCGCCCTGCACGAGGAGCCGAGGGCCGGTCACCTCACCGAGCTGTACGACCGCAAGGAGCTGGAGGGACGGCTCGGCACCGCCCGCTTCGACCTCGCCCTCGACGTGACGGACCACGCCGCCGGGGCCGGTGACCTCAGCATCTCCGTCGAGTACGCCACCGACCTGTTCGACGCGGACTTCGTCCGGGGCCTCGGCCGGCACTTCCTGCGGGTGATCGAGCAGATGGTGTCCGACGCCACGGCCCGACTGTCCGAGCTGGAGATCGTCTCGGCCGACGAGGTGCGCGCCCTCTCCCTCGGCAACCGGGCCGAGCCGCTGCCCGAGCCGACCACCCTGGTCCGCCTGTGGGACCGCCAGGTGCGGACCACCCCGGACGCGACCTGCGTCGTGGGCGACGGCCGGTCGCTGACGTTCGCCGAGACCGACGCGCGGGCCTCGGCCCTGGCCCGGGAGCTGCGGGCCGGGGGCGTGTGCCCCGAAAGCCTGGTCGGCGTCTGCCTGGAACGGTCGGTGGAGCTGGTGGTCGCCCTGCTGGGCGTGCTCAAGGCGGGCGGCGCCTACGTCCCGCTCGACCCCGGCTACCCGACGGACCGGCTGCAGTACCTGCTGGCCGACTCGGGCGTACGGCTGGTCGTCGCCGACCCGGGGCACCCCGCCTCGGCCCTGTTCGGCGACGGTGTGCGGCTCGTGCCGGTGGACCAGGAACCCGGGGCGGACCCCGGGCCGGCCGAGGAGGCACAACCGCACCACCTCGCCTACGTGATCTACACGTCGGGCTCGACCGGCAACCCCAAGGGCGTCGCGATCACCCACGCCAACATCACCGGGTTCCTGGAGTGGAACCAGCGGCTGTGCCGGCTCACCGGGCGGGACCGGGCCCTGCTCAACCACTCGGTGGCGTTCGACAACTCGGTCTGGGAGATCTTCCAGTGCCTGGTGTCCGGCGCCGAACTGCACCTGGCGAGCCCCACCGCCGCCTACGACCCCGAGGAGTTCCTGCGAGAGGTCGCCGAGCGCGGCATCACCACGCTCAACGCGACGCCCTCGCAGATGCGGATCCTGCTGGAGTCCGGTACGGATCCCGCTCCGCGACTCGCCTCCGTACGCCTGGTGTTCACCGGCGCCGAGGCCGTGCCGCACGAGGTGGCCCGCCGCATCCTGTCCGCCACCGCGCCGGGATGCCAGGTCTTCAACGAGTACGGGCCCACCGAAGCGACCGTCACCTCGGCGTTCTGCCCGATCACCGAGGAGCTGCTCGACCGGCACAGCCATCGCCCGAGCGTCCCGTTCGGCCGGGCGACCGACAACGCGCACCTCTACGTGCTGGACCCGCAGCTGCGCCCGGTCGCCCCGGGCTGCCGCGGCGAGCTGTATGTCGGCGGCGGCGCGGTCGGCCGCGGCTATCTCGGCAGGCCGGCCCGCACGGCCGGGGCGTACCTGCCCGACCCGTACGCCGCGGAGCCCGGCGCCCGTATGTACGCCACGGGCGACGTGGTCCGGCTGCTGCCCGACGGAAATCTGGTCTTCCTCGGCCGCAACGACCACCAGGTCAAGGTGCGCGGCTTCCGCATCGAGCTCGGCGAGATCGAGTCCGCACTCCAGAGCCACCCCGCCGTGGCCGAGTGCGTGGTGGCCGTGCGCCGCACCCGCACCGGCGTGGACCAGCTGGCGGCCTACCTGATCCCCGAGCACCCCGGCCGACCGGCTCCGGACCCGGCGGCACTGCGCGCCCACCTGGCGGAGCAACTGCCGCCGTACATGCTGCCGCAGAGCTACACCGTGATCGACGTGATCCCCCTCACCCCGAACGGCAAGGTCAACCGGGACGCTCTGCCCGACCCACGCCCGGTGCCCGCCCCGGCTCCCGCCACCCGCCGGGCCGTCACCAAGCAGCAGCTCCTGGTCGCCGAAGTGTGGCGGGAGTGCCTGGGCGTCGAGGAGGACTTCGGGCCTCAGGACGACTTCTTCGGCGTCGGCGGCACCTCGTTGACCATCACCACGGTCGCGGGCCGGCTCGGCGAGCGACTCGGGCGCCGGGTCCCGCCGGCCCTGGTCTTCAAAAACCCCACCGTCGCGGGCCTCGCCGAGGCCCTGGAGGCGGACACACCGCGATGAGCAGCCCCGAGAGCACCAGCGTCGTCCGGGGCGACGCCTGACCGTCGCGTCACCCGCCGGCGCAGCCGTTCCTGCACCACGGCTGCGTCGGCGTCCGCGTTCGGCACACGGCGGAAGCAGGGCGGCGGGACGGCGCGGCGCGCGGCAACTGCTCGTCCGGGACGCCGGGGGACCACGGGGCCGCGGGCCGGAGCACGATGCACGGCGCACGGCGCACGGTGCGCACGGAAACGCCGACCGCCGCCCGGTGTGCTGCCGGACGGCGGTCGGCGTCGAGTGCGGTGCGCGCTCGACGGGCGCGGGGGAAGGCTTCAGGCGACGGGGTCGCCGTCGAACTGCGCGGGGGCGATGTCCCCGGCCGGTGGGGCCTCGTCCGTGGCCGCGGGTCGCCGGTCGAGCCCGAGCACGAGCGGTACGGCCAGCACGCTGATCGCGGTGAGGAACACCCAGGGCAGCGCCGCACCGCCCTCCAGTAAGGCCGTGAGCAGCGCCGGGGCGGCGGCCCCGCCGACCGACCAGGACAGCTGGTAGACGCCCAGATAGCGGCCCCGCAGATGCTCGGGCGCCATCACCACGCTCAGTTCGCTGGTCGGCGGCGAGCTGAGCATCTCGCCCACGGTGTAGAGCACCATCGCGATCAGCATCCCGGCGATCACCGCCCAGCCGGGCAGCACGAGCAGCGTGCCGAAGACGGCGAACGCTGCCGCGTTGCACAGCAGGGCCAGCACCAGCACCGTCACCGGCCGGCGGGCCTCGATCCAGCGGCTGGCGAGCGTCTGGAGCAGGGCGACCATGACCGCGTTCAGCACGACGATCACGCCGACGATCCAGGCGCCGACGTCGAGGGTGTCCACCGCGTAGACGGCGAGCAGCACCGAGAGCACCGTGGAGGCGAAGACGAAGGAGAGGTTCGTCGCGACCAGCCGCAGATACCGCGTGTCCTTCAGCACGGTGCCATAGCCGGCCGACGGTTGTCCGGTGGTGTCGCCCGCCGCCTGCTTCGGCTCCGGGGACTTCGGCTCCGCGGGCGCGGCGTCGGCCGTCTCGTCCGTGTCCACGCCCCGCAGGGTGAGCACGAGCCAGCCCGCGACGGCGAAGGTGACCACGTTGACGACCATGACCGCCCGCAGCCCGGCGACGGTTCCGATGCTCAGGGCCACCGCGGACGCCGCGCCGCCGAAACCGACGCCGACATTGCGCAGGGCACGGACGAAGCCGAACCAGCGGGACCGCTCGACGCCCCGGGCGACCAGCACGGTGAGCGGACTGTTGCCCATCCAGAAGGCGGTGGCCCCCAGTTGCACCACGAACTGCCACAGCACGATCTGCCAGGCCGCGTGCGAGAAGAGGAATCCGATGAATCCGGCCACCGAGATCCAGTTTCCCGCGGCGACCACGAGGCGCGGACCGCAGGTGTCCAACAGGCGTCCGATGAAGAGCGGAACGGGGAGGACGAGCAGCTGGCCGACGGTCAGCGCGGCGCCGACGGCGACCAGTGACAGCGACGTCGTCTTCACGAAGAAGACGACGGTGAACGCCATCACCAGCCCGTTTCCCAGGCTGTCGATCAGATTGGCCGTGACGAAGCGGCCTTTCCCCGCGAGGTCCGGCAGGCCCCAGGCCGCCTGAATCCGCCGCCACGCCGAAGGGTCGGGAGAATGCTGCGGCATCATGACTTCGCTTTACTTCGTCGCATGGGCGGGCGGTGCGCCCACAACAGGCACTTCGCCCCAGACGGGCCGCTCGCTCTGATGGAAGACGGCCGCACTGCGCGCCTCGGCATGCGCCGCGACGGAGATGATGCTGCCCGAACCGGCCGGCACCGCCTTGGCATACGCTCCCGCACACCCCTCCGGCGTGTAGAACATGCCGTAGGCCGCATGCCATTCCTCGGTTTCCCCGGATACCGGGTCCACCACCGGTTCCGACCGTGGCAGCACTCTCTGCTGTACGACGCACGCTTCGGCGGCGGAGTTCTCCAGGGCCCGCCGCCACGTGGCGTCGTCCGTTTCCCAGCCCACCACGGCGCCGACCCCGCCGCCGCGCGCGTTGACCTTCAGGATCAACTGCTCGCGCCGCTCCAGGCATTCGTCGATGAGCTCGGTGTCGGTCTTGAGCGCGTCCGCGTTGATCAGTCGGGTCCACGGCAGCACCCGGTCGATGGTCCGGCACTCGTCCGCGCTGAAGGCCCGCCGCCGCGTCGGGTCCGACACCAGCGCCATACACGCCTTGTTGGCGAACACGTTGCTGGAGAAGGGGGTCCACAACCGCGTCCCACCCGCCCGGTGCGCCCGCAGCAGGGGCGCCACCAGGTCCCAGCCGCCGGGCTCCTCGGCGATCTGGTCCGGGACGAAGGCGCGGTTGACCACGTCGATCTTCGTGTCCCCGAGGTAGAGCGCCCCGCCGCGTTCGTGCACGTCACCGGCCTCGGCCAGCAGGACGTTCAGGCCCGCCGAGCGCAGCGCGGACTGGAAGTTGCGCCAGAGCTCGCCGTAGTCCTTCAGACCGCCACGCCATTCCAGTATGGCCACCACCGGCTCGCGGCCGGATGCCACCGGGGCGCCGAAGCGGCGCAGGGCCTCCACTGCGGCGCGGACGGGATGCACGTAACCGAGCCGGTTCCGGCGTGCGAAGTCGGCGAAGGCGTCGACCTCCATCATCGCCTGGGATATCTCACTCGCGAGGCCCCAGCCGCCGGACTCGCTCCCCAGATTGGTTTCGAGGAGCTTGAACGAGGTGCCGTCGTGATACATGTCGGCACGGCCGAAGTGGGGTGGCGTCAGGTCACCGAACTTCCGTATGACGTCCCACTGGCCGTCGTCGATGCCGAGTACCGACCGGAATGCCTCCAGATCCCCGCCGAACATCCGGTCCGGCAGGGAAATGAGCATGTCGATGAGGTGCCGAAGGTCATCGGCGAACTCGCGTATCTCACGCTCGGCGACGAGGAGGGGTCTGGCCAGATACTCGCCGTGCCACGGTGCGAGCGTCGGGTAGTCCTTGACGTGCCGGGCGACCGCGGGCAAGCCGCTGCCCGGCATGCGGAACTCCTCGTTGTACTGGGCTGTTACCCGCTCCGCCGACATGCGGTCTCCGCTCCTGCTCGGTGCTGACCGGGCTCCTCGGCCCGCGGGTGTCACCGTTTCACCCCGGTCTCCGGCGCGACTGAATTCTCACTCAATTCGCGCCTCAATTAATCGGCCAACGCTCTTTTTGGGCACGGGACTTCCGCGCGGGGACTAGAGTGTCTGCACATCCGAAATGAGAAGTGACCCGCAGCCGTGCGGCAACGTCCCTTTTCGTCCGGCGCCGGCCGGCGGTCTCGGGAATTCGACCGGCCGATCGCCGCACCCGTCCCTCACCGGCCACGCACGGTCAGTTGTCACTCAACGCACGATGTTCGGCACATTCAGCGTCCGATCGCGCAGCGCATTCGCGGGCACGGTCCGGCAGAGAACAGGGGAGGCGCCATGACCGCCACGACGGATACGTTCGCCGATCCCATCGGCGGCCTCCGGGACGCCGAGTGGGACCGGCTCGCCGACGGCAGGTTCTACTCGTCGGCGCTGTGGCTGCGGGTGTGCGCCCTCGAACCCGGGGCGGTCTCCGGCGGACTGCACGTGGCGACCCCGGGCGGCGGCCGGGCCGCGATACCCGTGGCGGCGGTGACCGACGAGCCCACCCCGGACCTGCGGTGGCACGAGCTGCTGGCCGCGCGCGGCCTGCCGGCGCCCGAGCCGGGCGGCCTGCTCATCGGCCAGCGCCGCGGCTACCTGGCGCACCTGCTGACCGGCGAGGGAACCGATCGGACCGAGGCCGCCGCCGGGGTGCTCGACGCAGTCCGCGCGCTGCGCTCGCCCCTGCACGAGGAGTCGAAGATCGCCCGGGTGGCGATGTACCTGACCACCGAGGACGTGGGAGCGCTGCGCGCCGCGGGGGTGCGGACGGCGCCGGTGGCGCTGACGACCGACGCCTGGATCGAGATCCCGCCCGGCGGCTACCCCGCCTGGCTGGACTCGCTGTCGGGGCGCCGCGCCCGCAGTGTCCGCAGCGAGGTGCGGAAGTTCGAGCGGGCCGGATACGAGCTGGAGCACCGCACGCTCTCCGAGTCCTGGCAGGACGTCGCCCGGCTGCTGGCCCGTTCGCTCCTGCGCTACGGCCGCACCGTCGACGTGGCCCCGATGGCCGAGTCCTTCCGCGAGCAGGGGGAACTCGCCGGTTCGCAAGCCGAGGTGGTGCTGTGCTCGCGTCCCGGCGAACCGCCGGTCGGCTTCTGCCTGTACTACCGCTGCGGTGACACCGTGTACCTGCGGGCGCACGGCCTTGACCACGAACAACTCGTCTCGGCCGCCGAGTACTTCAACCTCACGTACTACATGGCGGCGCGGCTCCCGGGAGTGCGCCGGCTGCACGCGGGCGCCGGGACCGCGGAAGGAAAGGCATTGCGCGGCGCGACGCTGCGGCCGCTGTGGCTGCTGGACCTGTCCGAGGACAGCCCGCTGGCCGGGTACGACGAGGAGATCCGCGCGCACAACCGCGCGCTGCTCGCCGGCCTGCGCGACTGCTCGCCCGTGGTGTCCGCCGCCCTGGACGGCGAGCTCTGGGGACCTTACTGCTGAGACCGGCCACCGGCGACCGCAGCGTGGCCGTCTGCGGCGGCAGAAGGCCCGCGGTCGCTCGTGCCGCTGCGCCCGGGGCGGATCGTGCCCGTCCCCGCGGTCCTCGGCACCGCACCGTGGACATCGCCGGGGCCCGCCTCTCGCGCCGGGGCGTTCACGGCTTCGCACGAAGCCGGCGAGCGCTCGGGGAGAGGCGGGCCCTGGACGTGTCTGCGGCGGTCGGTCACGCCGCCGGCCCGGTCGGGCTCAGGTCCAGCTCACGACCGTCCGGGGATCGGTGAACCCCATGATGAAGGACACCGTCGTGCGGTTGCCGGCGTTGGCGTCCACCGCGTGCACAAAGGCACCGTTGAAGGCGTACACGTCACCCTCGCGGATGTCCAGGCGCAGCTCCTCGAAGTCCGCCAGGGCCTCGGCCTGATAGGGCAGTCCCGTCTGCTCGATGCCGAGCGAGCGCCGGGTCGCGTCGTCGGGGCGGATGTTCCAGATCACCAGCCGACCTCCGGCGGTGTGCTCGGTGCACATGTTGACCGCGCAGATCTGGTGGTCCAGGACCCGCTGGACCTCGAAGCCGTGTTGACGCGGGTCCTTGCACTGCGCTTCGTCCTCGTGCGGGTCGAGGGAGAAGTCACCCTCCTTGTCCCACGCGCGGATCAGCGCGGCGCACGCCGAGCGGCCGTTCATCTGCGCCACCCGCAGGGACGCGCCTTCCTGCCGCAGGGCCTCGTTCACGCCCTGGCGGAACACGTGCCAGGGCGAGTCGGGGGCGTCGATCACCTGCTGGACGTGCTCGGCGACCGCGGCGGACTCGTCGAGGTAGGTGTCGACGTCCTTGTTCCAGTGGTAGGCGCCGACGTAGTGCGAGGGCTCGCCCTCGCGATGATGCCGGGCGGGGCTGGCCCAGAATCGTTCGGTCAGGTCCTTGCGCGCCGCCGGCGGTATGACGTCCCGGAAGATCACTCCCAGCCTGCGGCCGTGCAGGACGTCCAGAACGAGTGCGTAGTCCAGTTCGCCGCGCTCCTCGAAGCGGAAGAACTCCGGGTCGGCCTGCTGTCCGCTCAGCCGCGTCGTGCTCTGCTGCATTTCTTCTCTCTCTTTCACTTGTACACCACTGCTTTCCGGATAACCGTTCAGGTCATTCAGCTCGCCGTAGCGGATGAAGCGGCTCATGGGAATGGATGACGTCGCGGCCCGGATATGTCAGCGAAAGGTGGCACAGTGCTTGCGGGCCGGGCAGACGAATCTCGCGCGACCGATGTCCTGTTGCCGAGTCCACAGTGCCGAGCGGGCATTTCCCCTCCGGCGGGACGCCGGAATTCCCGTTCGGTATCGGCGTGCCTGTGGAGCATGCGCCGAGTGTGGCACGGGATCGACCGGGGCGGCTCAACCGCGACTGAAGTGCGATGCGAACAGGCTTGTCGGGGAAAGGAAAAAGGCTGTTTCACCGTCCACGCGTGGACGGTGAAACAGCCCTTTCAGGCCCGCGAGAAACGCCTAGTTGCCGGGTCCGGGTCCGGTGTGGTCACGAGGCGCCGTCGGCCACGGTGGGGTGCGCCGTGGCGCGTGCTCAGCCCTGCTCCTCGTATTCGACGTACAGCGTCCGGGCGAGGTGCGCGCGGTACGCCTCGGCCTCGGCGTCCGATTCGTGGCGGGAGAGCACGATCACCGGGTATCCGGAGAAGTCCGGGTAGGGGCGCATCAGTGAGCCGGGGCCCATGGTCTGCACCAGGTAGTCCACCCGCGGGTCGGTACGCACCGCGTCCAGGCCGTGTATCTGCTTGATCCGTCCGCCGCTGCCGACCGGCACCTGATAGGCCGCCGCGTGACCGGCCGGCACCTGCTCCTCGCGCCAGCACAGCGGTTCCAGGCCGAGGTGGATGCGCAACGCGTCGACGGCCATGTCGATCCCGCTGCTGACGTGGGCCAGGTGGGCCATGTAGCCCCCGCCGCCGATGCGCGCGCCCATCTCCAGCAGCACCGGACGCACCCCGCCGACCAGCCGCAGTTCGGTGTGCGTGGTGCCCTCCGTGACGCCGAAGGCGTGGTGGGCACCGACCACCTCCGCCTCGACCGCGGCGATGATCTCGGCGGGCAGTTGGGCGGGGGCCCGCAACGTGGTCTCCTGGAAGTAGGGCCCCGTCAGCTCTCCCTTCCAACTGATGGCACAGACCCGTACCTTCCCCCGGTGGACGAGGGATTCGGCGGAGATCTCCGGACCGTCCAGGTACTCCTCGACCAACACGCCGGCTTCCGGGGCCAGTCCGTCGTCGGCGCCGAGGTGTGCTTCGACGAGCTTGCAGGTGCGGGCCACGGCCTGCTCGATGCCGTCCTTGTCGTCCACACGGATCACACCGAAGCTGGAGTGGCCGTTCGCCGGCTTGACCACGACGGGGAACCGCAAGGTCAGCGTGTCCGCCCAGTCGTCGGGGTGGTCGATGAGCACGAACCCGGGCGCCCCCAGCCCCGCGTCCCGCAGGTGCTGGCGCATGCTGCGCTTGTCGCGCACCACGGTCGCCGCCTCCTCGGTCAGGCCGGTGAGGCCCAGCTCCTTGGCGGCGCGCGCCACGAACGGCACGGCCTGCTCGTTGCCCGCCATGATCCCGTCGAAGGGCTCTTGCCGGTATCGGTCGGCGAGCGCGGCCAGCGCGGCTTCGGGGTTTCCTTCGATGTCCAGGGGCAGCAGTTCGACCACCGCGGCGGCCCGCCCGGCGGACTCCGTGGTGTCGTCGCCCCTGGGGACGAGGATCACGTCGATGCCGGCACGCTCGGCGGCATCGAACACCCAGGGGAACGTGGACAGCTGACCGACGAGGACGAGCTTCGGGCGTGGTGACATGTGCGGTTCTCCAAGGTTCGGCCGCGTGGGCGGGTCCGGGCGACGGAGCCGTGGAACGCGCCGGTGGCGTACGTCTCCACGTGGCGTGCGCGTTCCCCGAACTGGACCGCCGGGGTGTGGCCCGGCGGGTTCGTCAGTCCGGGGAAGGAGTCACGCGCCTCTTTCCCGCCTTCGCGGACGCTGCTGACAAAGATTTTCACGCTGGGGTGTCTGCACTGCTGAAAGCTTCGTTGCTGTGCTCGGCGTCCGGCGTCGATGCGCTGGAGCGGCCGGCGCATCTCGCGCCGGACACGCGCGGCACGGCAGACACGGTGGTCCGGGTGCCGCGAGCGTCAGGCGGAGCACATGGCCGGCGCGCTGTGCGGCCGCGCCGCGAACGGGCGCGTCCCGAGCTCCCATTCGTAGGAGAACCGGCCGTTCTCGCACGGGTGCCGGGCGCGCAGCAGGTAGCTCTCCACCAGCTCCTCCAGGAGTTCCTCGGCCCGCCGGCCGCTGATCCCCAGGGTCGCCGCGGCAAGCGCCGGCGTGAGCCGGTCGGGGACGCCGGGAGACAACAGCGCGTACGCCAGGGGCGGTAAGTCGGCGGGCAGCGCCGCCAGGGTCCGGTCGAATCCGGCCCGCACGCCCAGCGGATCGCTGTCGGCGCCCCCGGACGCGAGGACCCAGGCCGTGGCCTGCCGGGCCGTCCAGTGCGGGCGGCGGCGCAACTGCGCGGCGACCGCGAAGACCACGCCCGGCAGTCCCCGGCACAGCCGGGCCAGCCGTCGCAGCCCCTCCGGGTCCATGGTGGTCCAGTGGCTCGGCACGGAGGATGCCAGCAGGTGCAGACAGTCGGCGAAGGGCAGTCCGGCCAGCTCGACGTGGACCGCCGAGGAGGACACGAACAGCCGCCGACGGCTGCCGATGACCACTCCGCAGCCGGCGCCGGACGGCAGCAGCGGCGTCAGGTCCCCCACGTCGCACACGTCGTCGAGCACCACCAGGACGCGGAGGCCGGCGGTCCAGGTGCGGAACAGCAGGCTCAGGTCGGTCGCGCCCAGTCGCAACTGCTCCTCCGCCGCGCCGAGTCCCCGCAGGAACGAGCGGAGGATCTCGGCGGACGGCACCCGCCGGCCGGCGCCGTCACGAAGGCGCGCGTAGAGCCGTCCGTCCGGGTAGTCACCGCTCACCTGATGCGCGGCGTGCAGGCAGAGTTCGCTCTTCCCCGTGCCGGGGGCGCCCCCCACGATCACGAGCGGCCGGTCCTCCCGCTCCCGGCCGGCCAGTGCCGCGGTGATGCGCGCCAGCTGGCCGGCGCGTCCGGTCAGACGCTCGCGCGGGGCGGGCAGATGGCAGGGCGCCCGGGTGGCGGCGGTCACGGCCGTGAGCCGCCCGGCGGGACGCAGCAGCGCCTCGTCCGACGCGAGCACGGCCGTGTGCAGGGCCTCCAGTCGGGGCGAGGGGTCGAGACCCAGCTCGGTGGCGATCCGCTCGCGTGCCCGGCGGTAGACCTGGAGCGCTTCCGCCCGCCGGTCCATGCGGTAGAGAGCCGTCATCAGATTGCCCTGGGTCCGCTCGTCCGTCGGTTCCCGCCCGGCCATCGCGGTGAGTTCGCCGAGCACCTCGTGGTGCCGGCCGAGGTGCAGGTCGGATTCGATCCGCAGGTGGTGTGCGCTGGTACGCAACTCCTTCAGGCGGACCGCCTCGGCCTTCAGCATGGGCCCCTTGCGTACGTCCACCAGGGCATCGTCCCGCCACAGCTGCAGCGCCGCGGCGGCCGTGTCACGGGCCCGGGCGAAGTCCTCGTCACGGAACTCCGCCCGGGCGCGGGCGAGCAACGGCTCGCACCGGAAGACGTCCACGTGGTCGGCGGGCAGCGACAGCTGGTAGCCGCCGTCGACCGTGCCCAGCAGCGGCCCGGCCGCCCGTACCGCGCCACCGCTCCTCGGGTTGCCGAGGGAGAACCGCTTCCTGAGCTGGTACACATACGTCTGCAGTGCGGTGTGCGCGCTGGCCGGCGGGTTGTCGTTCCACAGCTCGTCCATGAGTTGCTCGAAGGGCACCACCCGGCCCGCGTTCAGCACGAGCATTGCCAGTGTCTGACGTACTTTCTGGGCGGCCGGCGCCATGTCGACGCGGTCATCGTCCCCGTAGGCCTGGAGCGGCCCGAGAAGGTTGATTCTCATGAAATTCGCCCTGTCTCATGTTCGTTCGGTCCCCGTCACACCGGCCGGCGACGCCACCGCCGGACCGGCCGCTCGGGCCGGGCGGTGAGGAGCTGCCCGGCCGCCCGGTGTCAGGAACTCCTGGCCCCGGCGCCCGCGGCCAGGGTCGGGTGGTGCCGGGCAACGATGTCGGGGAAGGAGCGGATCAGCCCCTTCATGACGTTGTCGCCGTAGAGGGCGAACAACGGGTTGCCGGCGACGTCGATGACTCCGCCGGCGCCCTCGACATAGGGGCTGGGCAGAGGCTGCATCGTGGCGTCCAGCCGGGGGTTGTAGAAGAAGGGGATGGAGTAGCGGTTGACGCCCGGGGCGGGCCTGATCACCCGGTGCTTGGTGGCACGCACGTAGCCCCGCGTCGCCACCTCCAGCAGCTCCCCCAGGTTGACGACGAACGCCCCCGGGATCACCGGCACGTCGACGAAGTGGTCGTCCTCCACCGCGACCTGGAGGCCGCCGTTGTCGTCCTGGACGAGCAGGGTGAGCAGCCCGAGGTCGTTGTGGATGCCGGTCCCCTGGCCGGAGCCGTCGTCCTCGCTCGTCTGCGCGGGACCGGGGTAGTGCAGGAGCTTGAGGTGGATCTGCGGATCCGGATCGACCACGTCGTCCAGGAACCCGGCGGGGGCGTCCAGCGACTCCAGCATCAGCCGTAGCAGTTGATGTGACAGATCGGTCAGCCGGGCGATCCATGACTCGATGGCCGGACGCAGCTCGGGCATCGCCTCGGGCCACTCGTTCGGGCCGATCAGGCACCGGTAGGCGGGATCGCCGGTCTCGGGCGCCCGCGCCGGCTGCTCCGGCCCGATGTCCAGCTGCCGGCGCTGGTCGGGAATGCCCTTGGTGTGTTCGCGGCCGAGTTCGGAGTAGCCGCGGAACAGCGGCGAGTCGAGGATGTTCAGCGCGAGCCGGTCGGCCTCGGGCAGGGCGAAGAACCGGCGGGTGAGTTCGAGCATGTCGTCGGCGTCCTCGATGCCGTGGCCGACGAGCTGGAAGAAGCCGATCTCGTGCACGGCCTTGCGCAGCCGGTGCAGGAACTCCGCCCGGTCTTCTTCCGAACCGGCGGCGTCACGGAGGTCGAGCACGGGGAAGGTGTCGGTCATGGCAGCTCCTTCGGATCGCTGGTCTGGTAGGGCGTCGGGTCGGTCACGCCGGCGTCCCGGAACGCCTCCTGCCGCTCTCTGCAGGCGGCGCACCGGCCGCACTGCAGCGCGTCGCCGCGGAAGCAGCTCCAGGTCTCGGTCCAGGGGACGCCGAGTTCCTCACCGAGCGACACCACGCCGCTCTTGCGCAGCCTGACCAGCGGCGCGGTCAGGGTCAGGTCGGGGTGCGCGTATCCGCGGGTCGCGATCCGCTCCATGGCGAGGAAGGAATCGATGAACGCGGCATTGCTGTCGGGCGCGGCCTGCAGGTCGTCGACCACCCCGACGGCCACCGCCTCCGCCTTCTGGGCGACGGCGACCGCGAAGGCGACGGACAGCAGAAGGGCATTGCGGTTGGGCACGATGTTCGGACTCCCGCCGGACGTACCGCTCTGGTGATCCGGCACGTCGACGGTCGGGTCGGTGAGCGAGGAGCCGCTCAGGAGCTTGCCGACGGGGCTGAGATCGACGACGTCGTGCGGCACGCCGAGCGATCGAGCCGCCTTCGCGGCGAACTCGTGCTCGACGAGATGACGCTGGCCGTAGTTCACGGACAGCAGGTGGAGGGTGTGTCCTTGCGCCCGGAGGTGGTAGGCCATGGTGACCGAGTCCAGGCCACCGGACACGATTGCGACAGTTTTCGGCATGCGTCGACTTCCGGCTGACGTAATGGGATGGCGGTTCAGTTCTTCGGGATCGGTGCCGCGGTGTGCCGTGCGCCGAAGCGGCGGCGGACGAGCCCGGCGTCCGTCACGTCACCGGCGTGGCCGGGACGCTCAGCCGCTCGGTTCGCTGGCCCTTGCGGTAGGTCAGTTCGACCTCCGGCCGCGGACCGTCCAGCCTGGTGGTGAGGGTCCGCTCCTCGCTCCACCCGACCAGGCGGTACTCGTCTCCGCCGAGGGCCGCCAGCGGGAAGAGGTGGTCCTGGGGAGAGCGAACGGCAAGGCCCGTGCCGGTGTCGACGATGCTGAAGGCGGCCTGGGGCTGCGGGCCGGTGAGCGACCCGAACTCCTCGATCTCCAGCAGGTGCGCCGGCGCGTCGAACGCACACCGCGCGGCTTCCCGCTCCCGCTCGGTCAGGTCCACGGTCGGGCGGTTGTAGAGCACCTCCGGGCCGTTGAAGTAGTCGGCCCAGTCGGCCGGGAACAGCCGGGCGAGTTCGGGTGTGACCAGCACGTCCACGACGAGATGCACCCGGTGCTCCGGGCCGAGGTTCTGGATCTGGTGCTTGCGGCTGAAGTCGCCGAACCAGAACTCGCCGGGCTGCCAGCGATGCGTCACTCCGTCGAGGTCCAGCGAGGCGTCCTCGTGGGTGGTGACCGGGATGTGCAGCCGGGCCACTCCCCAGTCCGGGGCGAACTTGGCATCGTTGTGGCGGTATCCGACGACGCCGGGGCCGAGATCCATGAACCGGACCGCGTAGAGGGGGCCGGGAATCGAGCGCAGGACCTCCCGCACGTACGGCATGTGGTCCAGCCACTCGGTGTCGGCGAACTCCGCGGAGCCAGGACCCCCCGGGTCGGTGCGTGTCTTGTCACCACCGGGGCTGCGCACCGAGAGGCAGCGCCAGTCCTGCTCGGCCCACCTGGACACCCGCCCGTTCGTGTACGAGCTCTGCTCGTCCCACAGGTGGTCGCGCGCCGTCATGAGGTCGGCCACCAGCCGGTCGGCGTCCAGCGCGGGGAGCAACCGCACCGCTTCCGCGGGCGTCGAGGAATCATTGACGTTCATCGTTGTCCTTTCAGGTCGACCGGCCCGGATGCGCAGGGGCGCCGACGAGAACGGTTCTTGCGCGCTCTCCACTGCTGAGCCCCTGCCCGCGTCGGTCGACGGCTCGTCACGCCCGGAGCAGGTCGAACAGCTCGCCCCGGAGCCCGGCGTCCGTGCTGAACTCCCCGCGGTATGCGGTCGATGTCATCTGCGCGGCAGCCTTGATGCCGCGCATCGACATGCAAAGGTGCTCGCCCTTGGCTATGACCGCGACGTCCGGGGTGCCGCTCAGGGTGCTGATCTCGAGCGCGATCTGGTCCACGAGGCGCTCTTGGACCTGCAGCTTGTGCGCGTACTGGTGGGCGACCCGGGCGAACTTCGACAGGCCGAGCAGTTGCCCCGTCGGGCGGTACGCGATCGTCACGGAGCAGTTGAACGGCAGGAGGTGGTGCTCGCACAGCGACCAGACCTGGATGTCCGAGACGACCACGAGCTGGCTCGTGCCGATGGACTCGAAGAGCGTGCCCAGCGAACCCGGGTCGTAGTTGATGAACTCTCGCCACCAGCGGGCGAACCGCGCAGGGGTGTCGCGCAGTCCGTCGCGACCCGGGTCCTCGCCGATCTCCACCAACAGTTGGCGGGCGATCTCGACCAGCGGGTCCTCGGTCGTCTTCGACGCCGACGGGTCACCATCGAGGTCCAATTTCGTCACCGACATTCGGGCACCTTTCGTCCGGGCTTCGGAGTTACTGGCCTCACGGCCGGTACTCGGCCCACGTCTTGGGAGTTTCTGAGACACGCACGCAGGCCAACTCGGGAAACTTCGTCGACCATGTCTTGTAGACCCAGGCCGCCATGTTCTCGGCCGTCGGGTTTTCGTCCATCACATCGTTCAGATGCCGATGATCAAGATGGCTGTCCAGCCAGACCTTGAATGCGGACAGTTCTCCGTAGTCTCGAACGAAGCCCACGGGCAACAGATCCGCATCATCGGCCCGGAGCTCCAACTCGATCACATAGTTGTGCCCGTGCATCCGGGCACACTGGTGTTCAGGAGCAAGGCCGGTGAGCCGATGACTGGCCGAGAATTCAAACTTCTTCGTGATTCGAAATGCCATCGATCCGAGTTCCGTTCTCCTTTGCGGGTGCCGTGGTTCACACGCCGCGTTTGTCGTCCCACACCAAGGTGTGCAGTCTGGTCGTCAGGTTCCAGCCGCGCTCCACCACCGCGTCGGCCAGCTCGCTCATGTGTTTGGTGACGTCGTCGGCGGAACGCCCGATCGGCATGATCCATACCGAGCTCAGGTCGAAGGCGGCGACCAGGTCGGCCACTTCGTCGAGATCGCGGGTGTTCTGGCAGACGAACTTGAACGTGCTTTCCGGCAGTGCCGAAAGGCTGGTGAGTGCGGCAGGGACGATCCTGCGCTGCAGGGTGTCGCCCGAGTGCGACAGCTTCGGCGAGACGTTGAACCTGACGCCGGCGGCGACGAGTTCGGGGTGCGCGGCGTGCGTCCCGTTGGTCTCGATCTCGATCTCTTTGCCGTGTCCGGTCAGTGCTGCCACCAGAGGGATCAATCGCTCTTGCTGTCCCAGGGGCTCACCGCCGGATATCACGATCAGCTCGGTCTCGAATCCGAGCAATTCCGCCACGACATCTTCGACCGGGCGGCGGTGCAGCTCCTTGCGCGGATCGTGGGCGACCCCGCTGTCACCGGCTCCGGTCCAGTCCCAGGTGTAGGGCGTATCGCACCACGTGCACGACAGGTTGCACCCGCCGAGTCGCAGGAACGCGCACCGGCGTCCCAGGGACCGGCCCTCGCCCTGGACGGTCGGACCGAAGATTTCGTTCACTACGAGATCCTGTTCCATGGCGCACCGTTTCCTATGAGTGGGACGGCTCGACGGCCGCCGGTTTCTGCGCCTGAACCATGAACCAATGCCGGCTCAGCCGGACGCCCTCATCGACGGACACCGCGGTGACATACCGGTCGAATGCCTTCTTGTCCGCCGCCGGGTCGTAGTTGTCGATGATCGGCACTTGGTGCAGGAAGGTGTCCAGATCGTCCGCCGAGTGGTAGAACTCCTCGAACCGGAATGCCTGGTTTCTTGTCACGACGAAGCCCGCATCGGACAGTTCCTCGGCAATCCCCTCCGACAAGGGCCGGCCGTTCCAGCTGCCGAAGTCCTGGCCGCGACCGAATTCTTCCTTCAGTTCGCGGGCGTCCTGCTCCCCGATCCCCATGTACATCACGAATCCACCGGGGCGCAGCACCCGCTCGAACTCACGGGTGATCAGCGGGCCGCGACGGGACGTGACCACATCGGCGTACCCATCGGGCAGCCCCGTGTCGGCGGCGTCGCGCAGCTCGAACGTGACGTGCGACAGGCCTGCCTCCGCTCGGTACCGCTCGGCGCATTCCAGCATCGACGGCGACAGGTCCATCCCGGTCACGGCGCCGTACGCAGGAGAGATGCGCAGCAAACTGCGTCCGTCGGCGCAGCCGACATCCAGCAGTCGGGCGTGTGGCGCTCCCAGTGCGGTCGCCAGTTCGTCGAAGACGGTGTCCGGGCGGCCGTCGGCGAATACGTCGGTGCTCCGGGCATCGCTGAAGTAACCGCCGAACCGCTCGGCCACCCGGGAGTAGAACTCCGCGTCCATCGTCATCAGCCGTGCACCTTCCCCTGAGCCACGGTCAAGGAGAGGCCCCGGTGCGCACGCACCGGTTCCTTCCTCTTCCGTGGGAACTCCCTGACACGGTCCACCGCTGCTGTCGCGGGGGACTTTGCGCTGAGCTGCGATTCGGTTTCCGGGACGCCGAACGCGGCGAGAATCACCGTGTCCCGGGTCACTACGGTCATTGGACTACTCCTTGAGGGCCGTCCCCTGAAGGGGCGCCGAGGTCGGCAGGACCCAATCTCCGGTGCGGCCCTATCGGCCCGGCATCACGGCGCATCCACGGCGGGGACGGGGCCGGGATAAGGCGGTGATAGCGCCGGCATGCGGCCGCGATGGGCACCTGGTGCACGCTGGTTTCAGCAACGCCCGGACGGATTGCGAGTCGGGCTGCGAAGCAAGGAGAACAGAGATGGCCATCAGGAAATTGCCGGCTGCCGCGGAGGCCGTCGTCGTGCTCGTCCCGGGCGCTGCAGGACATCAGCACAGCGTGGAGCAGGGCCCGGTCGCCGTGTTGTCGGCCGGCGAAACGCCCGGCAGCAACACGCCGTGGACGTGACGGACCAGCCGGCCTCCTGGTGTCAGCCGACCGACGTCATGGGCCTGCCCAAAATGGCAACGATGTCGGCGCGTACGGCAGCGGCCCCGCTGTGGTCCAGGATCCGCTCGCGGATCCTGGCCGATCGCGAGTAGTACTGGACGGCCTGTTCCACGCGACGCAGGTGGGCATTGACCCGGCCGAGGTCGTGCAGCACATACCCCTCTCCGACCAGGTCGCCGCTCGCCCCGACCATGGCGAGGACCTCGAGCAGGGTCCGTTCCGCCGCCTCGTACCGCTCCTGGTGCATCAGCATTTGGCCCAGCCGCCGCAGCGTGAGGGCCTGGCCCCGGTCGAAGCCCGCCGACCGGCAGATGCCGAGGGCTTCGTCGAGATAGGAACGGGTTCGCGCGAAGTCCGCTCGCCGCATCGTGATGTGTGCCATCTCGCCGAGCACGTACGCCCGGCCGATCGCGTCCTGCGCCCGCACGAAGTGGCGCTCGGCGCGCTCGTAGAGGGCCAGTGCCCGATCGTCGTCACCACGGTGCCGTTCGATGCGCGCCAGGTCACGCAGGCACAGCGCCTGACCGCGCACCTCACCGACCCGCTCGAAGATCTCCAAAGCGGCGCTGAGGTACGGGCCTGCTGCCTCGTGTTCGCCCCGGTAGAGGTACAGGGTCCCCAACGAGCCGAGTACCGCCGCCTGGCCCCGCTCGTTGCCGGCCTCCTGTACCGCGGCCAGCGCGACCCGGTGGGTGCGCTCCCAGAGCTCGGGATAGCCACGGGCCTCGAAGAGCGTCACCAGAGTGGTGGCCAGCTCCCAGCACAACTCGTCCAACCCGGACCGGGCCGCCAACTCGACCGCGTTCAACAGGTTGGTCTGCTCGCTCTCCAGCCATCCGAGCGGGTCGCGGAGACACCGCTGGACATGGCCCTCCGGCGGATGCCACCGCTCGCCCCGGCCCGCCACGAGGGTGTACGTACCGCCGTAGATCTCTTTGTGCGCCCTCTCCGCGAGCGCCATCCAGCCACCGACCATACGCCGCACCGCTCCGGCGCGTTCCGCCTCGGGAATCTCCGCGGGCAGCCGTTCATGCGCGAACATTCGCACGACCTGCGACAGTCCGCATCGGAACGCCCCGCCCTGGTCCATGGCGGTGATGTCGAGGAGCCGCCTGTCGATGAGCGGTTCCAGCAGGTCGGTGGGGTGCGGAGTGCGGTCGTCGACAAGGGCGGCGCCCAGCCAGCTCGGGATCTCCGTCCCCTCCGCCAGGCTGAGCAGGCACAACAGGCGACGGTCGGCCGGCGCCAGGCCGTCGTAGCTGACCGAGAGACTTGCCCGGATCGACAGCTCGCCGTGTGCCAGCTCGTCCAACCTGCGGTGCTCGTTCTCCAGCCGGTGCCCCATGGAGGCCAGTGACCAGTGCGGGCGCGCGGCCAGGCGTGCGCCGAGGATGCGCAGCGCGAGGGGCAGCCCGCCCACCAGGCGTATGAGGACCCGCGCCGCCTCGCACTCGCTCTCCACACGGTGCTCTCCGATGATCCGCCCCAGGAGCTGGATCGCCTGTTCCGGACCCAGCGGCTCCACGGCGAACCGGCGCGTGCCCGGCAGCGCCGTGAGCTGGCCGCGGCTGGTGACCAGCACGCCGCTGCTGCCGGTTCCGGGCAGCAGGGACATCACCTGCGACTCGCTGGCCGCGTCGTCCAGCAACACCAGGATCCGGCGACCGGCCAGCAGACTGCGGTACATCTCCGCGCGCTCGTCGAGCGCATCGGGTATGGCCTGGCCCGGTACGCCCAGCGCTCGGAGGAACCGCCCCAACACCTGTGCGGGGCGGACCGGTTGTCCGCCCGGACCACGGAGGTCGCAGTAGAGCTGTCCGTCCGGGAAGTACTCGGATGCGAGTCGGTGCGCCACGTGCCTGGCCAACGTGCTTTTGCCGACACCAGGTCCGCCGAGCACCAGGACCACGTTCAGCTGCCCCTTCTCCTGTCCCTCGGTGACGGCCTCGCAGACCTCCGACACGGTCGTTTCGTCGGCTACGAAGTCACCGATGTCGGCGGGGAGTTGCCTCGGGCTGACAATCGGGTCGGGATCGGCGCTCCGCTCCTGCACCGCCTCGGGGAGCGGCGTCGCCACGAGACAGCGTGGTTCGGCCGGTTCGGCCAGTGCCAGGTCGGCGTCGTCGGTCAGGATGGCCTGCGCCAGGTCGCGCAGTTCCCTTCCTGGTTCCAGGCCCAGTTCTTCGGCGAGCATGGCCCGGCCCTGGTGGTAGGCATCCAGCGCCTCCGCCTGCCGGCCCGAACGGTACAGCGCCACCATGAGCTGCCCCCGCAGCCGCTCACGCAGCGGATGGCCGGCGACCAGCTGCATCAGCTCGCCGACCAGGTGCTCGTGACGGCCCAGCTCCAGCAACAGCCGCATGCAGGTCTCCACCGCTTCCAGGCGGCTCTCGTCCCACTGCGCTGCCGTACCGGCCAGGACTTCGCTGGGTACACCGGCCAGGCACCGCCCCCGCCACAGTCCTATCGCCGAGCGAAGCACTTCCACCGCGGGCATCTTCAGACCGTCACGGGCCAGGGCATGCGCCTCTGCCACCAGGCGACGGAAGTTGCCGACGTCGGTCGCGTCCTCCGGCGCCCTCAGGAGGTACCCGCGGGCGCGGGTCTCGATGGTGGCGTCGACTCCCGCGTCCGAAAGTGCCTTGCGGAGCCGGGAGATGCAGATCTGCACCTGGGCGCGTGCGGTCTTCGGTGGATCGTGAGCCCAGATGACATCCACCAGACGGGACGTCTCCACCACCCGGTTCAGATCGAGGACCAGCGCCCCGAGGACGACCTCCTGTCGCCCCGGTGCCACGGATACGGCCCCCCGCTCGCCGCACACCTCAAGCGGCCCGAGCACCCGGAAGGGAGCTGCTGCTACGCCACTGCCGTCGAAACCCGATGAGACTGCCATGCATGACCTGCTTCTGTGGTATCAGCCAGGCGATGTGGTCCGGCTTGCAAAAGTGGGACGGGACTCATACCGACCTGGCTAAGTCGTCACCGTCGGCCGCGTCGCCGAGCACCTCCGAGAGCGCGGCTGTCGCCGGCCGTCGCCCCCTCACGTCCGTGCGACCGCAGGGCAGTTGGAGCCATGCCGACTCGGCCGCGGCCGGGCCCGGCGCGTGGTCGGCCGCCTTCGCCGTCCGGTCCCAGGGATGCCCACCCGCCGTTGCGTTGCGGGGCGGGGAGGACTCCGTCGATGTGGTGTCGTTCATCGAGACTGCTCCGATCAGCGAGGTACCAGAACGGGGGAAGGGAGGAAGCCTGCGGTGGGCGCGGCCGGACGAGACCGATGTCGTGGCGTATCGCGTCGCCGACCCGGAACGGGCGCTCCCTGTGCTGTTCGTGCCCGGTCCGGTCCTGGAAGTGCCACGACCAGGTCGGCCTCCGGGCCGGCGGCGGGCTGACGATGCTCCACCATCCGCAGTGTTCGAAGGCGCCCGAGGAGACGTGCCGGTGGCACGCGGGCTTCTCCCCGCGACGGCCGGGACCGGGCGCTCCTTCACCCTGCCCGGGAAAAGTGGTGGCGGTACTGCCCCGGTGTGACGCCCAGGGTGCGCTTGAAGCGGCGATGCAGGGTCTCGGCGAAGCCGAAGCCACAGGCTCGGGCGATCGCGTCGATGGTGGTGTCCGTCGTCTCCAGTAGAGCCCGCGCCGCCTCGATGCGGACGGTCTCCACGTAGGCGGCCGGGGTGAGCCCGGTCTCGGCGCGGAAGACCCGGGTGAAGTTGCGCTCGCTCATACCGGCCCGATCGGCGAGCACCCGGACGGTCAGGTCGTCGGCGAGGTGGTCGGTGACCCATGCCTGCACGTCCCGCAGCGGCTTGCGCGTGGGCCGCTGCGCCGCGAGCTGGGTGCTGAACTGTGCTTGTCCACCTGGGCGTTGGACGAACATTACCAGCATCCGCGCGACGGCCCGGGAGACCTCGGGCCCGTGGTCCTCCTCGACCATGGCGAGCGCCAGGTCCATCCCCGCCGTGATGCCGGCGGAGGTCCACACCGCCCCGTCGTGCACGAAGATCTGGTCCGGGGTGACCGTGACGTCCGGGTGCTCGTGGGCCAGGCGCTCGCAGGCCGCCCAGTGCGTGACCGCGCGCCGTCCGTCGAGCAGCCCGGCCCGCGCGAGCAGGAACGCGCCCGTACACACGGAAGCGACCCGCCGGGCCCGGCCGGCCGCCGCCCTGAGCCAGCCGACAAGCTCTTCATCGTCCACCGCCTCCCGATCGCCAGGTCCACCGACGACCACCAGCGTGTCCAGCGGTCCCTCGCACTGCTCGACGCCACTGCCGGCCGCAATATCGATCCCGTGACAGGCCCGCACCGCTCCGGCCCGGACCGCGACGATCTCAACGGCGTAGCCCTCGTCCTCGGGCACCCACCGTTGCGTCTGCGCGAACACCTCATGCGGTCCCGCCAGGTCCAGCACCTGAAACCGCGGATAGACGAGGAAGACGACGCGCCGTTGTGTCACCTGATCATCATGGCCCGCCGCGCCATTTGGCAGCAAGGACACAAACATGACGATCTCCGCCATGGGCCTGGTGCCGGGTTTCGCCTTCGGTGAGTGCGGCTGCAGGCGGCGGGGCGGGTGCGGCACGTGGGGGCAGGCGCTGGGACGTGACGTGAATGAGCAGGCGGTGGTCCGCCGTCCGGCACCGGCCGGGAAGGCGCCGAAGGACGCTGCCACGGTGACCGGCGAGCGGGACGGTCGTCGGGTGGGCCGTGGCGGGAGGGGCCTGCCGCGCAGAGCGCGTCGCCGTCGTACCCACACCGCGGAGGTGAGCCGGTGTTCGCCCTCGGGGTGCTTCGTCCACGCCGTCACGAGGTGCGACAGGCGTAAGCACGTCGGCTGACGCTGTTTCACCACGCGGGCGTGTGCCGCCACGGAAACCCGAGCCGGCGGCACGGCGGTGCCGTCTGCCGTACCGGCGTGTGTCATCCGGATTGAGTTGAGCACTCTGTCTCCTGTCTGCGGCCCCGCCACCTCTGTGGGGAAGAGGGGGCGGAGGCTGTTCACCCTCATGTGACGCTCGTGACCAGCGCAATCGTGGAGCACCACGACACGGACCACGAGATCGGCCGGCCGGAACCACGACAGTGGGAGCGTGATGGCGGAAGCGACACCCCGGTTCCGTCGAACAGGTGCGCGATCATGGTGGTTCTTCTCACGGTGTTGATCACGCCACCGATGTCCGGCGCACTCCATCCTCATGAGAGAGGACCCTCACGTCCGTACAAGGAGGCAGGGATGTCCCGACCGGTATGCGCACTTCGGGAAGCGGAACGACTGCTGGCCACCGCGACCGAGCGCGCTCGTGCGGGCACCGGTCGCCTGGTCCTGCTGCGCGGTGCCACCGGCACGGGCCGCACCACGGTCCTGGAGGCCGCCGCCGAGGAAGCCGCCGCCCACGGAATGCGGGTGCTGCGCGCTCGCTGCTCCGCCGGCGACTCCGCGATCCCCTTCGCCGCGGTCCTGCAACTCCAGGGCCCCGTGCCCGTGTTCGCCGATCTGGCCTTGGACGGCAAGGAACGGGCGACCGCCGCCGGGCTGTGGCGGGTGCTGCGCTCGTACGCCGAGCAGCCGCCGCTGCTGATCACCGTGGACGATGTGCACCTGGCCGACCCGGAGTCCCGCCGCTGGCTGGCGGAGTCCGCCCGGCTCATGGACCGGCTGCCGATCGTCCTGGCGGTCACCGAGCGCAGCCAGTACGACGTCGACCCGCCCGCACAGGGCCTCGCCCACAGCCTCTCCCCCGCCCTGGTCACCACCCACACCCTGACCCCGCTGTCCGACAAATCGGCGGTGGCGGCGGTCCGTTCGGCCTTCCCGGACGCCGACGACTCCTGGGCCGAGGACTGCGTACGGGCCGGCGCGGGCAACCCCCTGCTGCTACGCGCCCTGCTGGACGACCTCTCCGACGGCAGCCACCCGGTCGTGCCGCACACCTCCGCGGCGCTGTACCCGGGAGCGTTTCCGGCCGCCGTGCAGTGGTGGCTGGACTCCGCCGGGCCGGCTACCGCGGAGGTGGCACGGACGCTGGCGATCCTGGACGAGGGCTGGGACCACGGACCCGCCCCCAGCGCGGGGTGGTCCCCCGCCCTCCACATCCCCTCGCTCCTCGCCGAACTCTCCGGCGCCGACCCGGCCCGGGTCGCGGGCTGGATCACAGCGATGACCGCCCTCGGACTGCTGCGCCCCGACGACGTGGGCCGCGCCCGCTACGCCCATCCGCTGCTGCGGGACGCGGTGCTCACCGGCGTGCCCGCGGCCCGGCGGCGCGCCGCGCACCGGACGACCGCCGAGACGATGCTGCACCATGGTGTCTCCAGCGAGCTTGTCGCCCGTCAACTGCTGCTCACCGACGTGGTGGACGCGCCCTGGGCACTGCCGGTGCTTCAGGACGCCGCTTCACTGGCCTTGCGTGAGGGGCACATCGAGGACGCGGTGGCTTTCCTGCGCCGCGCTCTGGACGAACCCCTCTCCGATGAGGGCAGACAACGCCTGCTCACCGAGCTGGGCTCACTGGAGTACGCGGTGCCCGGCTCCTCGGCCGCGATCCTGAGGCTCACCGAGGCGCTGCGGCTGCCGGGGCCGCCGCAGGAACGGGTGCGCGCCGCGGTCGCCCTGGGGACGGCGCTGACCGGCCGTGGCAGGACCCGCGCGGGGGTCGAGGTGCTGCGCTCGCTGTTCGATGCGCTCGCCGACCGTCCCGACCTGGTAAGCGTCCTGCGGCAGGCGTTATTGCAACTGTCCGACAAGGACCAGCTGGTGCGGCAGGAGGCGTACAAGCGGCTGGCCGAGGCGGCCGAGAGCTCGCCGGAGTCGATCAGCACGGCAGGTCACGCGTTCCTGGTGAAGTACGCGGTCACGGCAGGTCGGAAGTCGGCGAAGGACGCGATGCTGCGCCTGCGCGGTCTGCTGGCGGAACCGGCCGACCTGCTGTCCGAGCCGTACCTGCTGGGGACGGCCGCCGTGGTCGCTCAGTGGGCCGACGAGCTCGACGAGGCCGAACGGCTGGTGGAGCGCGGTCTGGCCGGGCAGCGCCCCGACGTCCTGCACCCCATGCAGGAAGCGCTGCTCAACACCCGTATGGACATCGTCGCGGCACGGGCCGACTACGCGCGCCTCCTGGCCGACCCGCCGCCCGCCGCCGCCACCCCGACCAACGCCCACGCCCATGCGCTCACGGCACTCGTGGAGACGGGCCGCACCGCCGAGGCCGAACGCCTCGCCGGCGCTTTCGACTTGCGCACGGCGCCGGAGTCCTGGGAGCTGAACCGGTTCCTGTACGCGCGCGGGCAGCTGCGCGCCGCCAAGGGTGACCTGGCGGGAGCCCTGCACGACTTCCTGGAGTGCGGCCGCCGCCAGTCGGCCCGGGAGGTGTTCAGCCCCGTCGTCACCCCGTGGCGCACGGCCGCCGCCGAGTGCCATCTGGCCCTGGGCGTCCCACGGGAGGCCCTCGCCCTGATCGAGGAGGAGCTGCGCCTGGCCCGGGTGTGGAACACCCCCCGCACGGTGGGCCGGGCCCTGCGTGTCCTCGGCACCGCGATCGGCGGGCGCCAGGGACTGGACCTGGCCCAGGAGGCGGTGCGGCTGCTGCGTGGCGGCCCGGCAGGACCGGAGCTGGTGGCGGCGCTGCTGGCCCTGGGCCGTCAGCTGACCGCGTCGGGCGAGTCGTCCCACGCCCGCGACATCCTGCGGGAGGCGGCCGGGCTCGCCGAGCGCCTGGGCGCGATACGGCTGCGGGACCTGGCGGAGGAGGCGCTGCGTGCGAGCGGCGCGCGCCGTCCGGCGACGCGGACCGGTGCCGCCTCGCTCACCGACAGCGAGCGCCGGATCGCCGAACTGGCCGCGGGGGGACGTACCAACGCGGAGATCGCGGATCTGCTGCATCTGGCCCGCCGTACCGTGGAGACCCATCTGACGCACAGCTACCGCAAGTTGGGCATCCGCCGGCGCAGCGCCCTGAGCAGGGCCCTGGCCGGGGGTGACGCGGCGTGCGGATCTCTGGTCGGCGGCCGGGACACGTAGGGCGGGTAGGACACCGACGGACGAAGAACCTCCTGCGGGCCGCTCGCGGAGGAACGCGGCTCCCCTGTGCGGGCGGCGTTTCAGGCTTCGTCGGCCGCGGTGCCGCGGTGGGTCGTGGCAGCTTTTCTGCGCCGGTACACCATCGCGCCGCTCACCGCGAGGAGGAGCGCGGTCACCGCGCCCGCGCCGATCAGCGTCTGCTCGGCGGAAAGCCTCGTCAGCAGTTCCAGCGCGCCGACGCCGGCCGTCGCGTAGACCAGTGCCCAGCCCGCTCCGCCCACGAACAGGGCCGGGAGGTAGCGCGACAGAGGCATGTGCATACTCCCGGCGAGGAAGTTGGCCGCGGTCTGGAATCCGACGGTCAGGAAGGAGACGGCCACCACCGGTGCGCCCCAGCGCTGGATCGCCCGTTCGGCGCGCCGGAACTTGGCCGTGGAGATCCGCGCCGCGAGCCTGCCGCGCCTGGCACCGGCCCCGGCGAGCCAGCCGACGGCGAAGGTCCCTCCGGCGCGCAGCAGGACGATGACGTAGAGGCCGGCGGCCGTGAGCGCGACCCTATCCACGACGTCTCGCCCGCCGAGCCGGGCCCTCACCGCGGGCTGCTTCTCCCGTCACCCGATCTCGCGATGCTCGCCCCAGCGGGCTTGCCAAGGGCGCGAGGCCGGTCTCATACCTCACCTGCATCTGCTGGTCCGTCCCTGCATGCGTGTCGAAGCGGCACTGGTTCCCCAGCACGACGCAGAGCATTCCTGCGTCCAGGGGCGTTCCGGGTACGGCCGCTTGTCAGGGCCACCCCGTACACCCAGATTAAGCGAACCTGCGGGCCCCGGGTACACGGCCTTCCTGCGGCCGAGGCGACCGGGCTCCCGCTCACCGAGAGCAGTCGTCGCCCAGGGGATGGGGAAGGGCCGCCGCCGGGGCGATCCGGCGGGCGAACACCCGGGCGGCGCCGGTCCAGGCGGGCAGGTCCAGGCTCCGCGGCACGCGGACTGTCAGCCCCGGGGCTCCGCACCCCGGCAAAACAGATGCCGCGACCCCCCTCGCAACGTAAGGTGTGAACCTGGCTACTGTCTCTTACCTGGCCGTTGGTGCGGCCACAGCTTCGGGAGGACTTGATGGTTGCGGACATCGTCAGGACGTGGGTGGCGGGCTGGGCCGTGTCCCGGCGGACGCCCCCGCCGGTCAAGAAGCCCTGGGGGTTCTATGTCGACGTGGCCGGCAACCCCGACGAAGTGGGACGCCATGTCCTGCCCGAGGCCGAGGAGTCGTTGGTGCGCAGCGCCGCGGCCTCGGTGTCCGTGCCGCGGACTTGGATGAAGATGCCCGCGGAGCCGGAGGAGATCGAGCCCTGGCTGCCTCAGGGGTGGGTGAGGGAGGAGTCCGGCCATCTGATGGCCATCGACCTGATGGCCACGGACCCGGTCGCGCCTGCGGGGTACACCGCCACCGTGGAGACCATGGGAGCCGTCACCCGCGCTCGGGTGCTGGATGCGGCGGGCGAGCAGGCGGCCCAGGGGCAGATGGCATCCCTGGGGGAAGCCGTGGTCGTGGACCGGATGGTGACCGAGGAGGCCCATCGGCGGCGCGGGCTGGGCAACTTCGTGATGCGTACGCTCGCCGACCACGCCCTGGAGGCGGGGGCGGTCCTCGGCATCCTGGGTGCGACCGACGCCGGGCGCGCGCTGTACGAGACGCTGGGCTGGAAGAAGCGCACGTCGCTGGCGGAGTACGCCTACCGGCCCTGAAGCGTAAGCATCGGCCGTACGCGGGGACGGCCGCATCCACAGACACCACCAGCCCCCGGACAGTCACCGCCCCGGCTTCAGACAAATGCGGTCGGGGCTCTTTCCCCACCCGGTGCTCACGGCAGGGGACGTCGCGCCCAGTCACGACGTCCGGGCTCCACCCCGCGGCGGGCGGGGCAGGCTGTGGCCTGTCAGTGATCCTCGGGCAGGCCGAGGAACAATGCGGTCTGCGGTCCTTCCCTTAGGGTGACGCTGACTCACTACTGATGGCGAGGAGCAACCCTCCATGACGGTCTCGACCGGATTGCATGTCAGCCCGGAGTGTCCCGCGATGCTCGAGCGGATCGACGCACTCGGCGGGATGCTCGACGCGGAAGCGGACGCGGCCGAGGAACTCGGCAGACTCACCGACGACGTCGCGCGGGCGTTGCTGGATGCCGGGGTCGTGCGGGCCGCACTGCCGCAGAGCCTCGGCGGCTTCGAGTTCTCCCCGCGCCAGTTGATAGAGACGGTCGAGCGGGTCAGTCACCACGATTCCGCGGCCGGCTGGACGATGATGGCGCTGCAGTTGATGACCGGCACCACTGCGGCCTATCTCGATGCCGTTGCGGCGGCCGACTTGTTTCCGGATGTCGCGGGCGGGGGCCACGCGTTGCTGGCCGGGCACGGCACCCGGCCCGGGCGGGCCGTCCCGGTGGAGGGGGGCTATCTGGTGAGCGGCAGTTGGCAGTTCGCCTCCGGCATGGCGCACGCCACCCATATCCACAGCGCGATCCAGGTCGAGGGCAGCGGGGAGCTGCGGGTGCTGGCCATGCCGAAGTCGCAGGTGGAACTCGTCGACAACTGGGACGTGCTCGGGCTGCGTGCGACGCACAGCATTGATTACCACTGCGCCGATGAATTCGTCCCGGCGCCGTACACGTATCTCGCCACGACGACGAACCCGGCCAACGGCGGCGCGATCTACCGCCTCGGATTGGTCAACATGTCCGCCATCGGACACACCGGTTGGGCGTTCGGTGTGGGGCGGCGCCTGCTCGAGGAACTGAAGTCGGTGGCCGCGGCCAAATCCGGCACACGCCACGCCGCCGTCGACACCGCGCAGTTCCACGCGGAGTACGCGACCGCCGATGCCAGGCTTCGTTCGGCACGCGCCTGGGCGATGGAGGTATGGCGAGGTGTCGAAGACACGCTGGATGCCGGCGCGTTGCCGAGCACCGAGCAGGACACTCTGCTCAGGCTGGCGCTCAACCACGCGACGTGGACCGTGCGGGACGTGGGCCAGACGGTGCACCGATGGGCGGGGACGGCGGCGATCCGGCGCGGGCCGATCGACCGGTTTCTGCGTGATCTCGGCACGGGTACCCAGCACATCACCTCGAGCCCCACGGTCCTGCAGAACTGCGGGAAATGGCTCAGCGGCTCGCACCCCCACGCGCACTGGGAATTTCTCGACTTGACGCCGTGACCACCAGGTTGACGCCGTGACCACCAGGTCGGCGAGTGCGACGGATCTCCCGGTGGCCGTGCTTCCTGCGCCGGTGATCGGCAGGGGCGATCGGCAGGGCGGTCGGCAGGGCGGTCGGCAGGGCGGTCGGCAGACCGAACGTCCCCTATGACCGCAGCGTCTCGGAAGGCGACTCCCCGAACTGTTGGCGGTAGGCGAGGGAGAAACGGCCCGGGTGCAGGAAGCCCCAGCGGGCGGCGACGGCGGTGACGGTCGCGGTACCCGGGTCGGAGGCCAGGAGTTCCTTGCGTACGCGGTCCAGGCGGACCTCGCGCAGGTACGCGAGCGGTGTCGTGTCGAGGTGCCGGCGGAAGCCTTCCTGAAGGGCCCGTACGCCGACGCCGACGCATTCCGCGATCTCCGCGACCGTGAGCGGCTCGGCGGCGTGTCCCTCGATGACCTCCATGGCGCGGCGGACCGCGGGCGGTGCGACGCGCGGCTGCTCGCCGAGCAGCGCCGATGTGTAGTTGTTGGGCTGGGCCATCAGCAGCTGGGTCATGAGGAGTGACTCGAGCTGCTTGGTCACCAAGGGCTGGCTCGTCATGCCACCAGGCCCCTCGGCCTCCCGGCGCATGAGGTCGACGATGTTGAGCCAGGACCGGGAGCCCGGGGTGGTGAGGTTCATGCCGAGCGAGAAGAAGATCGGGCGGCGCACGGCGCGGCCGAGCAGACTGCCCAGGTGCGATTCCAGCGAGGATCGGTCGAACCACACGATCAGCTGCGGATTGCCGTCACCCCAGCGCATGTCCAGCTTTCCGGTCGGAGAGGGGACAGAAGCGAGTTCCGGGGAGGAAATGATCTCTTCGCGGCCGCAGGTGATTTCGGCGTAACCGGCGAGCGGAATCTGGACAAGGAAGAAGCTCTCCAGATCGCCTGGTGTAATCCGGACTTCCGTTCCGTAATCGAGGTAATAGAGACCTGTCCGATCGAAGGGTGCACCGTGCAGCCGGGCGTCGAGCGTCGCCGAGCGACGCATGATGCGCAGGTCATGCGGACAGAAGGCGCGGCCGACCTCGGCCCGCGCCTCCCAAATGTCCGTTGTATGGAACCGCTGGTGATTTGCGAGAGGGGACTCTTCAGCGGGCATAGGAAACCTCCACCGCCGAGATGCGCGATCGGGACAGCAACCCGCGTGATCCGGATAGCGCAGGTGATCTTGCCATACCAAGATTGATCCCTGACCGCCGCGGCCCCGAGAGAATCCTGGGAATCAACAATGCAGGGAGTGCCGGGCCGGACTGCGCTCGTCGGAGGCGGAGTCACGCCCAGCGGACAGCCCGTCGCCCGCGCGCTGCGCTTATTACGCGCGAGCGGCGCGGCGAGGGCCGCCTAGGCCGTACCCCCGCACCTCGCGGCATCCTTGCCGCGGCTGCCCCGGCTCGCCGATTCGGCCGAGCCCGCTAGCCGGCCGGGTCACCCGGGTCCCATCCCCCGGTCCTACGGGTGCCCCGGCCTCCCGCGGCTGCCCGCCGGCCCCCCTCCGGCGGGCAGCCGCATTCCACACAAACGCCGCCCCCCCTTCACGCCGCCACGTGCCGGAACGCCGCACGGCACTGCACGGCACCGCTCAGAAACCGCACACCCCAACCCCCGGAGGTCGATCCCCCTCATGCGCAAGATCACCATCGTCGGAGCCGGCCAGGCCGGTCTTCAGCTCGGCATCGGCCTGATCGACCACGGTTTCGACGTCACCCTCGTGTCCAACCGCACCGGAGACCAGATCCGCGAGGGCCGGGTCATGTCCAGCCAGGCCATGTTCGGCACCGCGCTGGCCCACGAGCGCAACCTCGGCCTCGACTTCTGGGGCAACGCCTGCCCGTCGATCGACGGTCTCGGCGTGAGCATCGCCGACGGCCAGGGCGGCCGGGCGCTCTCCTTCGACGCCCGCCTCGAAGCCACCGCCCGCTCCATCGACCAGCGCGTCAAAATGCCACTCTGGATGGGCGAGTTCGCGCGCCGCGGCGGTCGTCTGGAACTCTGCGAGGCCGGCATCGAGGACCTGGAGCGCTACGCCGCCGAGTCGGACCTGGTGATCGTCGCCGCCGGCAAGGGCGAGATCGCCGGGCTGTTCGAGCGGGACGCCATGCGTTCCCCGTACGAGGCTCCGCAGCGTGCGCTGGCCCTGGCGTACGTCACCGGCATGGCGGCGCTGCCCGACCGCCCCGGCGTCAGCTTCAACGTCATCCCCGGTGTGGGCGAGTACTTCACCATGCCCAGCCTCACCACCAGCGGCCCCTGCGACATCATGTTCTTCGAGGGCATCCCGGGCGGCCCGCTCGACTGCTTCGACGGACTCACCCCCCACCAGCAGCTGGCGAAGTTCCAGGAGCTACTGCGGACCTACGTTCCGTGGGAGGCCGAGCGCTGCACCGATGTCACGCTCACCGACGTGAACGGCACCCTCGCGGGCCGCTTCGCGCCGACCGTCCGCAAGCCCGTCGCCACGCTGCCCTCCGGCGCCCAGGTGCTCGGCCTCGCCGACGTCGTCGTCCTCAACGACCCGATCACCGGCCAGGGGTCCAACAACGCCTCGAAGTGCGCGGCCTCCTACCTCGCCGCCATCCTGGACCACGGCGGGCGCCCGTACGACGCGGCGTTCATGGAGCTGGCCTTCGGCCGCTTCTGGGACAACGCGCAGTCCGCCACCGTATGGACCAACGCGATGCTCGGCGCCCCGCCGCAGCACGTCCTGGAGATCTTCGGCGCTGCGAGCGCCAACCCCCGTATCGCGGCCCGGTTCGTCAACGGCTTCGACGACCCGCGCGATGTGCACCACTGGTTCCTGGACCCGGTCGCCGCCAAGAACTACCTGACGGAGGCCGGCGCCTGAGTGGTCCCGGGCCCCGGACACAGCGAACTGACACTACGTCAGCGATCCAACGGTACGAACAGGACAGTAGGGCATGAGAAGGATCGCGGTGGTTGGAGCCGGGCAGGCGGGTGCCCAACTCGCCCTGGGACTCCAGGCGCACGGCTATGACGTCACCTTGGTCACCGACCGCGACCCCGACGAGATACGTCGCGGCCCGGTCATGTCCAGTCAGTGCATGTTCGACACCGCGCTGCAGAGCGAGCGCGAACTCGGCCTGCACCACTGGGAGGGCCAGGCCCCGGACATCTCCGGCATCGCGTTCTCTCTCATCGGGCCGCACGGTACCCCGGACGTCTCCTGGCGCGCGCCGTTGGAGGGCCCTGCCCACTCCGTCGACCAGCGGGTCAAGTGTGCCGCCTGGATCGAGCAGTTCGCGGACGACGGCCGCGGCGAGATCGTGCTGCACGAGGCGGGCGTCAACGACCTCGAATGGTACGCCCGTACGCACGATCTCGTCGTGGTCTCCACGGGCAAGGGCGAGCTGAGCCAGCTCTTCCCGCGCAACTCCGAACTCTCCCCGTACGACCGGCCGCGCCGTGCGCTGGCCCTGACGTACGTCACGGGAACGGCACCGCGGGAGGGGGAGGAGGCCGTCCACTACCGCCTGGTCCCCGGCGTCGGCGAATTCTTCTCCTTCCCTGCCCTCACCACCACCGGACCCTGCGACATCATGGTCTTCGAAGGAGTCCCCGGCGGCCCGATGGACTGCTGGGACGACATCCGCACCCCCGAAGGCCACCTCACCCGCTCACTGGAGATCCTCCACCGGTTCTTCCCCGACGCATACGAGCGCTACCGGCACGCCCGGCTCACCGACAACGGCGGGGTGTTGCGCGGAAGGATCACGCCGACCGTTCGGCACCCCGTCGCCCGTCTGGCCTCCGGCCGGCACGTCCTCGGCATGGCCGACGCCGTCGTCCTCAACGATCCGATCACCGGCCAGGGCTCGAACAACGCGGCCCAGGCCGCGGCCCACTACCTCGACAGCATCCTCCGCCACGGCACCGCCGAATTCACCCCGCAGTGGATGCAGCGGACCTTCGACAACTTCTGGCGCGGCTGGGCCCAATGGGCCGTCGGCTGGACCAACTCCCTCCTGACCGACCTGAGCCCCCACCACCACGACCTCCTGACCGCGGCGGCCGAAATCCCCGCTGTCGCCGGCGCCCTCGCCGCCGGATTCGACGACCCGCGCACCCTCTACCGCTGGTGGTTCGAGGAGGGCGAGGCCCACCGCTTCCTCGCCGAGAAGCGCGCCCAGCACGCCGCCCGCTTCGACGGCCGCGCGCTGCGCCGCGCGCTGGGCCAGTACGCCACGGGCGTGACCGTGGTGACGGCCCGCACCCCCGACGGCCGCAACGTCGGCATGACCGCGAACTCCTTCACCTCCGTCTCGATGGACCCGCCCCTCGTCCTGTGGTGCCCTGGCAAAAACAGCCCGAGTCTTCCGGACTTCACCGACGCCTCGCACTTCGCCGTCCATGTGCTGGCCGCCGACCAGCACCACCTCTCCCGCCAGTTCGCCACCCCTGCCGACGACAAGTTCCGCGGTGCCCCCACCACCCCCGGCATCGCCGGCACCCCCCTCCTGGACGGCGCGGTCGCCCGCTTCCAATGCCGCACCGTCCAACGTCTCGACGCCGGCGACCACATCATCTTCCTCGGCGAGGTCGAAGAGTACGAGGCCGGCGGCGGTGCCCCTCTGGTGTTCCACTCGGGGTACTACCACGTGGCGACGAAGCATCCGGATCTGTGAACGGGCATGCGGATCCCGCAGCCCGCAGCCTTCTCCTTGAGTATCCAGGCCCCGCCGTGCACCCAGATCACCGGAGTGGAAGCTTGATCTGCCGGTCGCCGGAGGTAGCGGCGGTTGCGGCGGGATGAATACGCCTTGTCGCCACCGAGGTGGTCAGGCCGGCTGCGTGGGTTGTGCCCTCGGGCACCTGCGGAGTGCTGATGGGCACGGCAGGACGCCGGGTCCACGCCGGCCATGCTCCAGTCGATCCGGCCTTCCTCATCGGATACATCGCCCCGCCCCATGCTGACGGGAACGATCAGCTGACGGGTCAGTCACACCGACCCATCGGACAGGACCTGGGACTCCGGACTTCCCCTGCAGACGCCCCGGTAGGCGATTGCGGAGAGCGGATGGTCGCCGCCTGATCCGGACAGGGCGGAGCGCCGACGGAGCTTACGGTTTCGAAGAAGTCAGGTGCTCTGGAGGCGTACATGAACAGCTGTCGCGGTGCGCGTACGGCCGTGATCGTGGGCGCGGGCGTCGCTGGTCTCACAGCGGCCACCGCCCTGGCCGGCGCGGGATGGCAGGTGGAGATCGCTGAGGTCAACCCGTCGCGGGTGACGTCCGGCTGGGGATTGTGCCTGACCGGTCCTGCGCTGCGCGCGCTGGCCGAGCTGGGGCTCGCGGAGGGCTGTCTGGCCGAGGGCTACGGCATGAGCGTGATCACGCACGTGGACGTGGACGGCGAACCCGCGGGCCGGGCCCGGCTGCCGGGCCTGCTCGGTGCGCGGCGACCGGCGATGGCCGGCATAGCGCGCCCCGTGCTGCACCGCATCCTGTACGCGGAGGCCGAGCAGCGCGGCGTCGCCGTGCGACAGGGACTGACCGTCACGGCGGTGGACGAGGCGGGGGACCTGGTCCGCGTGCAGTTGTCGGACGGGACGGTCCGGCAGGTCGCGCTGTTGGTGGGAGCGGACGGGATCCGCTCATCGGTGCGGGGCCTGCTGGGCCTTGAGACCTCGCTCGACTACCACGGGCAGATGGTCTGGCGGGCTCTGGTGCCCCGCCCGCAGTGGGCCACCGGGATCCACCACTTCGCCGGGAAGGCCGACTCGGCGGGCCTCGTGCCCCTCTCGGCCGGCCAGGCGTACGTGTTCGTGACGGAGAACGGAGTCGAGCGGAGCGTCCTGCCCGAGACCGAACTCGTCCCGCGCCTGCAGCAGATACTGGAGGGCTTCCCGGGCCGGGTGGAGGAGATCCGCTCCCTCGTGTCCGGGTCCACGTCGGTGGTGCGCCGCCCGGTGCTCACCGCGTTCCTGGAGGGCGCCTGGCACCGGGGCAACGGCGTCGTCATCGGTGACGCCGCGCACGCGCCCGCGCCGCAGATGGCCAGCGGCGCGGCTCTGGCCATCGAGGACGGGCTTGTGCTGGCCGAAGAGCTCGGGCGGCACACGGCGGTCGCGGCGGGAGTCGAGGCGTTCGTGAAACGGCGCAGGCAGCGATGCCGGACGGTCGTGGAGACCTCGGTGGCGATCGCCGGCCTGGAACGTGCGCAGCGCCATCACGCAGCGTATCCGCTGACGGATGCCGGTCACCGGCTCATGGCCGAGCCCGCGTGACCACCGGCGCGAACTGACCAACGAGACGAGGGAGTTCACCGTGCGCAACAGCGGCAGTCTGATCACTCACCTGCGGCACATCGGTGTCGCCATGCCGAACTTCGCCGAGCAGCGGCAGTTCTACACCGAGCTGTGGGGGCTGACGGAGACCGCCGGAGACACCGGTGTCTCGTTCCTGGCAGCCGAAGGATCCCCGGAGCGGTACGTGGTGCGACTGCGCGAGGACGCCCACAAGCGCACCGATCTGATCGCCTTCGGCGCTGCGGGCGCGGGCGATGTCGACACGTTGGCCGCACGGCTGATCGCGCAGGGCGTGCGGCTGGTCCACGAACCGAAGCCGTTGGACACGCCCGGGGGCGGCTACGGGGTCCGTTTCTTCGACAACGAGGGTCGCGTGGTGGAGGTCTCCGCCGACGTCGCCGCGCGCCGGCACCGCAGGATCGAGGCCCGCGAGCCGATCCCCGTGCGCCTCTCCCACGTCCTGATGAACTCCCCCACTCCCGAGGCCACGGTTGCCTGGTACACCAGGCATCTGGGGTTCCGGCTCTCGGACACCATGTGCCTCGGCGGCCGCGGCGAGATCATGTGGTTCCTGCGGTGCAACTTCTTCCACCACAGCTTCGGCATCGTGCGCGGGCCGCACGCGGCCTTCCACCACGCCTCCTTCGAGATGCGCGGAATCGACGAGTTCATGCGCGGCACCGGCCGGATGCGGCGCATGGGCATCGAGCGGCTGTGGGGGCCGGGGCGGCACCGTGCCGGTGACAACTGCTTCAGCTACTTCCTCGACCGGGCCGGCAACACCGTCGAGTACACCACCGAGCTGGAAATCCTGGACGAGGACACCTGGCACCCCCACATCCACGACCTGCGCGACCCCGCCAACGCGGATGAGTGGGGCACGGCCAACGAGATGAACGAGTGCATCGCCGCCGCGTCTCACAACGACGTGGACCCGGGGCTGTTCACCGCCCCACCGATGTGAGCGCGCCCGCGGAAGAACTCACGGAAGACCCCGCTGAAGAAGGTCCACCGCTCGGTCCGAGGCCCCTGCGCCGTCCTCTCCATGCTGCTGGACACCGGATCGCCGGCCGGGCACCGGTCAGAGCCCCCCCACGGCTGAGACACTGACACCGGCGATCGGGCTGCCCGCCGCATACACTCCACGGCACCGCGGCGGGCGCACCAAGGGAGGTGAAGCCGTGCCGGAGCCGTTGCGCGGCTACCTCATCAGCAGATCCCGGAACCCCGTCGACCTGCTGAACGCCGCCACCCTGCTCTTCGGCGGCTCCATCGCCACATCGCCGCTGGACGGCCTGTGCGGCGGCGATCACGAACTGCGCGGCGTAGCCGCCGACGGCTTCGCGGTGGGCTACTTCGCCTCGCCGCTCGATGTGCGCGTCGCCTCGGGCGAGGGCCGCAGGTCCTACTTCGTCAACATCGGTGTCTCCGGCGCGATCTCGGCAGCGCGCGGCAGCCTGCGGGCGACCTTGGACGCGTCGACGGCGGGAGTCGTCAACCCCGGGGACTCCCAGGAGCTGCGGCCCGTGCGTGCCGTCGGGACGCGGTTCCTGGGGCTGCGCCTCGACGCGGCCCTGGTCGACCAGGAGTTCAGTGCGTTGACCGGGCACCCGCCGCTGTCCCCCATACGCTTCGACTTCGCCCTGGACCTGGCCACTTCCAAGGGCCGGGCGGTGCGGCTGCTGGTCCGTTCCCTCCTCGAACAGCTGGACTCGGGAGAACCCCTCTTCCAGCGCCCGGACGTGCAGCGCAGCCAGTTGCGGTCCCTCGTCACCGCCCTGCTCCTGGCCCAGCCGCACTCGCACACGGCCGAGCTGCGCGACGGTCCTCCACCCGGCCACCCGCGTGCGGTGCGCGCAGCCCTCGCGTTCATCGAGGCGAACCTCAGCGAGCACATCAGCCTCAGTGACCTCGCTCAGGCCGCCCAGTGCAGCCCCCGCACCCTCAGCTCGGCGTTCCGCGACCGGCTCGGCGTCTCGCCCCTGTCCTACGTCCGCAACCTGCGGCTCGACCGGATCCGTGCGGACATCCTCGCCTCCGCCGACCCCATCGGCGCGATCGCCTACCGGTGGGGGGTCTCCCACCTCGGCCGCTTCGCGAGCGCGTACCGCGACCGCTTCGCCGAACTTCCCTCCGACACCGCAGCCCGAAGGTGACCCCGGGCTCCTGCGGGCCACGGGAGACTTCTGGGGCGCGATCGCCTTCCTCGAACCGTCCGGCGCACCGACGCGCAGGCAGAGCCCCTCGCCGAGGTCACCGCCGTCCCCCGGCCCGATCGGATCGATGAGGGTCGGTGTGCACGTGCGCACGCACCCCTTGCAGGCCGAACAGGATGAGAAGCTCGACCGCGCCGCCGTCGGCGCTGCCCAGCCAGTGGGGCAAGGACGTGTCGAACTCGGCTGCCTCACCGGGCGGCAGTGTCAGGTCGCGCTCGCCGGTCACGAGCCGCAGGCGTCCGTTGAGCACGTAGAGCCATTCGAAGCCCTCGTGGGTCCGCGGAGTCGGTTCGAGTGGTTCCCGCTGGGCGGGGATGAGCATCTTGAACGCGTGCACCCCGCCCGGTCGCCGGGCCAGGGGCACGAAGGTCATCCCGAACCGACTGACCGGCTTGAGGTGGATCCGGGGGTCGCCCGTGCGCGGGGCGCCGACGAGGTCGTCCAACGGAACGTCATACGTACGGGCCAGCGGCAGCAGCAACTCCAGGCTCGGCCGGCGCTGCCCGCTCTCCAGCCGGGACAGGGTGCTCTGCGATACGCCGGTCGTCGCCGCGAGGCCGGCGAGGGTGATGCCGCGGTCACGACGCAGCGCACGAAGGCGCGGCCCCACCGCGTCCAGCACGTCGTCGTCCGTCTTGCGGTCCATCGGACCATCTTGCCGGAACCGCAAGATTCCGTGCCAGATCGTGGGGTGCCGGGCAAGACTGCGGGCATCCCGACCCAAGGAGCCTTGATGAACACCACCGATGCGCACGCGTTCTGGGACGGCGTCTACGCGGCGCGACCGGCAGCCGGCGGCCCGCAGCCGAATGCCCGCCTCACCGAGACGGGGGCGGGCCTGCCGCCCGGTGACGCGTTGGACCTCGGATGCGGCAACGGCGGCGACGCGCTGTGGCTCGCCCGCCAGGGGTGGCAGGTCACCGCGGTCGACATCTCGGCCGTGGCGGTCGAGCGGCTCGCCGCCCTCGCCCGCTCACACGACCTGGGCGACCGCGTCACCACCGTGTGGGCCGACGTGCGCACCTCCTTCCCACCCGGCGGATTCGACCTGGTCTGCGCCCACTACCTCCACACCCCCTTCGACCTGGACCGGTCAACCGTGCTGCGCTCGGCCGCGCACGCACTGCGCCCGGGCGGGCGGCTGCTGGTCGTCGACCACGGTTCGGCCGCCCCGTGGTCGTGGAACCAGGAGCCCGGCATCCGCTACCCGAGCCCGCGGGAAGTGGCCGCGGGTATCGACCTGGCGCCGCAGTCATGGACCGTCGAGCGGGCCGACGCACCCCGCCGGATCGCGACCGGACCGGACGGGCGCACCGCCGAGGTCACCGACCACGTCCTCCTCATCCGCCGCACCGCCTGACACGACGGCCGGCACCCTCCCCCGACGAAGGAAGGGAGACCACGATGCCCAGCACCACGCACCGCCACGGCCGCCGCGACACCCCGCCGCCCCGGACCGGAAGCGACGAGACCGAGGTCCTGCGCGGATTCCTCGACTACCTCCGGACCTCGATCGCCGCGAAGGCCGACGGCGCCCCCGAACCCCAGGTGCGCACCGCCACAGTGCCGTCGGGCACCAACCTGCTCGGCCTGCTCAACCACCTGACGTGCGTCGAGCGTGCGACGTTCCTCGGGGACGACGTCCCCGACTGGCAGGCGACGTTCCACGCCGCACCGGCGGACAGCGTGTCCGATGTCGTCGCCCGCTACCGGGACGCGGTCCAGCGCGCGAACGACGTGCTCGACGGGTGCACCGATCTCGGCGCACCCGTCCCCCGCCCGCGGCCGGACCACCCCGCGCCCAGCGTCCGCTGGGCACTCACCCACATGATCGAGGAGACCGGCCGGCACGCGGGCCACGCGGACATCCTCCGCGAACTCATCGACGGCACGACCGGCCGCTGATCCGCCTTCTCCAGGGCGGCGACACATGACCGCAGCACCACGGCCGGTACCGCACCGCTCCCTCCGGTCCGCGCACACCGTCGCAACCGTCATGCCCACCCTGCTGCTCACGGTCGGCACCGCGGCCTGTTCCACGCCGGCAGCAGGCGACGACGTTCCCGCCCCCGCCACCACCCAGGACGATCCCCGGTTCGAGAACACCGTCCGGCACGAGTGCGCCGACGTCGGCGGCGTCGGTATGCACGACGTGACCGGCGGCGGCACACCGCACAGGGCCCACCTCCACTGACAGGAGTCCTCTGCCATGCACACCTACGACGTCACGGTGACCACCGGCGCCTCGCCGGAAGTCGTCTGGAAGCTGCTGGTCGACGCCGCGAGCTGGCCGCTGTGGTCCAAGGTGGACAGTCTGGACACGACACGGTCGGCCGGCCTCGACCCGGGCGGCGACGACGGCGTCGGTGCCGTCCGGGCCTTCCGGACGGGACGCACCGTGACCGGGGAACGGCTGACCGAGAAGGTCGAGCCACGTCTCCTGGCCTACGAAGGTGCGTTCCATACGACGATGCGCAACTATCACGCGCGCATCGAGCTGAAGCCGACAGCGAGCTCGGGCACGGTCATCCACTGGTACGGCACGTACGAGACGAGCCGGCTGATGGGCCGGGTCATGCCACGCTACCTCCAGAGGTTCATGCAGGGCATGGCGGACGGGCTGGCCCGCTACGCCGAGAGGCGCATGCCTGCTCCGTGATGGCATGCTGGAAACGGGAGTTGACTTCGCTCGTCATCCGGGAAGGAGGCGCTCGTGAGGACCGGGTCCGGGAAGCGGCCGGAACGTGTTGCTGTCATCGGAGTGGGCATCCTCGGAGCCAGCGTGGGCTGGAACCTGTCACGGCACGGCGCCGAGGTGGTCTTCATCGACGCCGGCCGGCCTGGCGAAGGCGTCACCAACTGGTCGTTCTCGTGGGTCAACGCCAGCAACAAGACCGCGCGCAAGTCCTACTTCGACCTGAACGTCGCGGGCATGGCGGCGCACCGTGAGCTGGCCAGGACCATCGGGCCGGACTCATGGTGGTACCCCAGCGGCCACCTGCGCTGGGCAGACGATCCCGCAGCGCAGACGAAGCTCCTGGAGACGGCCGAACTGCTGGCCGGCTGGGACTACCGGGCTGAGGTGCACACGGGGGCCGAGGTGCGCCGCCGACTCGAACCTGCTCTCACGATGCCCGGCGAGGTGCCGGTCGTGTTCTACCCCGACGAAGCCTGGGTGCACGGACGTCACCTCGTCGGCCGCCTGCTCGGCCAGGCCGTCGCATCCGGCGCCGAGCTCCGGTCCGGCACCGCGGTCCGTGACATCGGCACCGGTGCCGACGGGAGCATCCGGACGGTTGCTCTCTCGGACGGGAGCCGTCTCGACGTCAATGTCGTCGTGAACGCAGCAGGCCCCGGCGCCTCCGACGTCGCCGGGCTCCTCGCACGGCACCTGCCGATGCGCCGGGAACCCGGCGCCGTCACCCGGATCGACTGCACTCGGGTCCCGGTGCACCGGGCCATGCACGCGCCGCACATCGAGATCCGCCCGGACGGAGACGCTTCGGTCGTCCTCCACAGCCGCGAGATCGACGCGCTCATCGACACCGGCGAAGATCCAGCCCAACTCGCACGGCTGCTCCACGAATCGGCGCGGCAGGTCGTTCCCGAGCTCGGCAACTCCCGCATCGCACGGACACGGGTAGCCCACCGGCCCATCCCGGCCGACGGGTTCCCCTCGGTGGGAGCGGTGCCGTCGGTGCCGGGGTACTACGAGGCCGTCTCCCACAGCGGCATCACCCTCGGGCCGGTGATCGGCCGGCTGCTTGCTTCAGAGATCCTCAACGGCAAGAGACACGCGATGCTTGCGGATTTCCGCCCGGAGCGGTTCCCTCTGTGACAGCCCGGACAAGCGCCACCGGTACCGCGGCCGGGCAGCTGCGTGTCCGTGCGCCCGGAACAGGACCACGAAGCCGCGTCACCGCGTCACGCGAGCCGGAAAGACCGGACGGCCCTCCACCTCCATCGCTGCCGCTCCACCCCGCGTACGAATCGTCCCCGCCTGGTGGTCGCACGCCACACCAAGGGACGTGTTGCCGGCAGCGCCAGCCGCGCGACAATCCCCACCACGACCCACGGGCCCGCCGGCGCCGCCACCTGAGATGACTGCTCAGCGCAGGCCTGCCCAAGGCTGCACTGCCGGCGTGCAGCGGTCACCCTGACCGGGCCGCCCGTCGTACGGGATGCCACCGGGACGGCGCGGGGGCATCGCCCGGCGCGACGGGACACCAGCAATTCTCCTAGTTCCCCGCAAACGGCCTTGTCGGCATCCAAAACGCGCGGCGAAGCTGTCGGTCGGCCGAGGGTTCGTCCCGGCGGGAAAGGCTGCTGCTGACACGGACACCGGTGCCGTGGCGTCCGGAATGCAGATCGCCCGAGGTCGCATCGGCCGGTCCGGTTCCGCCGCGGCCGGAGAAGGTTCCCTTTCCCGGCCGCTGTGGTGAAGGCAGGTCGCCGGGGCCGGCCACGACTGCGCACCAGGATTTCCGCGCGGGCGTCATTCGGATGTTCTTTTGTGGGGCCGGCACGAAAGGGGGACGAAGTGGTCGCTCAGCAGACACTGTCCGACGGCAGCGGGCTCGGGCAGGTGCAGCCGAGGCCGTACCGGCGGCGGATTCCGCAGACCCTGCCACTGACCCTTGACGGCATGTTCACCAGCGTGGCCCACAGGGTCCCGCTGGCCAGAGCCGTCCAGGAAGGGCAGCACCACCTGTCCTACGGCGAAGCCGAAGCGCGCGCCGGACAGTTGGCGTCGGCTCTGGTGCGCGGCGGAGTGCAGCTGGGCGACCCGGTGATCGTCCACTGCGGTGACCACCGGCAGGCGGTCGTGGGCCAGCTCGCGGTGCTGAAGGCCGGAGGGGTGTGCGTACCCGTCCCCGCGGTGTCGCGCGGTGCGCGGCTCGACCGGATCATCGAGGTCAGCGGGGCCCGGGTGGTGCTGTGCAGCACCCTGACCCGCCCGCTCTGGAGCTACCGCTGTATGTCCTGGGTGCTGGACGACCCGGCCACCTGGAGCAAGATCGCCGCCCAGCGGCCGGACCCCGCGCTGCCGCGCTCCGGGCACACGGAGGCCGCCTATCTGCTGGTCTCCGATGCGGACCGCCAGGGGGTCGGCGGCTATCTGACCGATCATCGGGCATGGCAGCTGGCGCTGTCCGCCAGGATCCGGCGGGCCGGCAGTGCGCACGACGGGGTGATCGTGCACCATCCTCCCGTCCGCACGGCGACACTGCCCGCCATGTGGTGGGCGTTCGCCTGCGGGGGCACGCTGCACGTGCCGTCCCCCGACGGCGGTTTCGCCTGTTCACCGGCCCCGAAGCGCAATGCCGCCGCGGTCTTCGGCCCGGACGAGTACGCGCGGCTCCTGCAGTCCCTCTCCGTGGACTCCCACCCGGTGTCCCCGCGGCTGACCGTGCTGATCGGCGGTCCCTGTCCGCGCACGGTGATCGACCGGCATGCCGAGGTGCTGCCCCGGGCACCGCTGTGGGTGGAGTTCGCCGCCGCGGACGGCACCCTGCCCTGGACGGTCCAGAAATTCAGCCCCGGCAACCCCTCGCCCGAGCGTCCTGGGGCGAGCCGTCCGGTGCCCGGCGTCCAGGTGCAGGTGGTGGCCCCCGACGGCAGCGCCGTACCGACCGGAGAGACCGGTGAAGTCCGCGCCACGGGACCGGCCTTGCCCTACGGCAGCATCCGCAGTGCCGACGGGGCCTGCCTGGCCGAGGACACCGCGCCGGTGCTGGCCTCGGGCCGGCTCGGACGCTGGAGACGCGACGGCACGCTGGAATTCTGCGGCCCGGCCCCGGTGCCGCCACCCGCCGCACGGCCGCGGCACCCGTAGGCACACACGGGGACATGCGGGAAAGCGCTGATGTGGAGAGGTGGATCTGCTGCCGATGACCTACCGCGAGAAGGGTTCCGCCGAGCGAGTGCCGGACGACGCCCGTGGACGGGTGGCCGAACTCGACTCCCTGCACGAGCAGGCCCGGAACGGGCCCGGCGACCGTGCGACCGAGGCTCAGCACGCCAAGGGCAAACTGACCGCTCGCGAGCGGATCGACCTGCTGCTGGACGAGGGGTCCTTCACCGAGGTCGAGCCGTTGCGCCGGCATCGCGCCAGCGGGTTCGGCCTGGAGGCCCGGAGGCCGTACACCGACGGCGTGATCACCGGGTGGGGGCTGGTGCACGGCCGGACGGTGTTCGTCTACGCGCACGACTTCCGGATCTTCGGCGGCGCACTGGGCGAGTCCCATGCCGCCAAGATCCACAAGATCATGGACATGGCGCTGTCGGCCGGCGCCCCGCTCGTCTCCCTCAACGACGGCGCCGGGGCCCGTATCCAGGAGGGCGTGGTGGCGCTCGCCGGCTACGGCGGCATCTTCCACCGCAACACCCTCGCCTCGGGCGTCATCCCGCAGATCTCCGTGATGCTCGGCCCGTGCGCGGGCGGTGCCGCCTACTCCCCCGCACTCACCGACTTCGTCTTCATGGTCCGTGACACCTCACAGATGTTCATCACCGGCCCCGATGTCGTCCGGGCCGTGACCGGCGAGAAGATCACCCAGAACGGTCTGGGCGGCGCCGATGTCCACGCCGAGATCTCCGGTGTCTCCCACTTCGCCCACGACGACGAGCGGACCTGTCTCGACGACGTGCGCTATCTGCTGTCGCTGCTGCCCTCCAACAACCGGGAGCGGCCGCCCACCGTCCTCACCACCGACCCGGCCGACCGCCGCTGCGACCGCCTGCTGGACCTGGTCCCGGTGGACGGCAAGAAGCCGTACGACGTCTGCGAGGTCATCGAGGAGATCGCCGACCACGGCGAGTTCCTGGAGGTCCACGAGAGCTGGGCGACGAACGTGGTGTGCGCGCTGGCCCGGCTCGGCGGGGAGGTCGTCGGCGTCGTCGCCAACCAGCCCCGGTCGCTCGCCGGCGTGCTGGACGTCCAGGCCTCCCAGAAGGCGGCCCGCTTCGTGCAGCACTGCGACGCCTTCAACATCCCGCTGCTGACCCTGCTGGACGTGCCCGGATTCCTGCCCGGCGTCGGTCAGGAGCACGGTGGCATCATCCGCCATGGGGCCAAGCTGCTGTACGCGTACTGCAATGCCACCGTTCCCCGTATCCAGCTGATCCTGCGCAAGGCCTACGGTGGCGCCTACATCGTCATGGACTCCCGCTCCGTGGGCGCGGATCTGTCCTTCGCGTGGCCGACGAACGAGATCGCGGTGATGGGTGCCGAGGGTGCCGCCAACGTCATCTTCCGCAAGGAGATCGCGGAGGCCGACGATCCGGAGGCGATGCGGGCCCGGATGGTCAAGGAGTACAAGGCCGAGCTGATGCACCCCTACTACGCCGCCGAACGCGGTCTGGTGGACGATGTCATCGACCCGGCCGAGACCAGGGCGGTGCTCGTCCGCTCCTTTGCGATGCTGCACACCAAGCAGGCCGAACTGCCGCCGCGCAAGCATGGGAACCCTCCGCAATAGGCCGCGGGGCCCGCGGCCCCCACTGGCAATTCCCTAGAGTTCCCTCGTCGGGCTGGCTCCCCCTCACCGGTCCGTGCTGGGCTGTGGCTGTCATCGGGCTCGGGCCACACCGAAAGGGGAGTCGCCATGGGATCCACTACGTTCCCGGGGCGCCGCTCGCGCGCCACCTAGTGCGGACCTGCCCTCGACCGCACGCTCGACCGGCCGCCGCCCGCTGTGGCGCACGGCGTCGAGCGTCCCGCTTCCCGAACCGGACCAATGTCTTCGGTCTGCGACGGCCGCCCGTCGTACCCGCTGCCGCCTCGCACCGCGCACGGGCTCCGAGCGCGGCGCCCCAGTGGCCACCAACAGCAACGGAGGAGTCATGGTTTACGAGCCGAAAGCGCCGGTGATCCCGTACAAGCGCACCTGCCCTTTCGATCCGGCGGCCGAATATGCGCAGCTGCGCGAGGAGGACCCGATCAGCCCGGTGGCGTTCGAGCTGTCGCCGCGCGAGAAGGACGGCTGGCTGATCACCCGGCATGATCACATCCGCCAGATCATGACGGACCCGCGGTTCAGCCACCGCAGCGAGCTGCTGGCGCTGGTGCACTCGCCGCCGTTCGAAGTGGAGGAGTACTCCCCCGAGCCGTCCGCCCCGGGCAACTTCGTGCGGATGGACGCGCCGGAGCACACCCGGTACCGGCGGCTGCTGACCGGCTTCTTCACGGTACGCAAGATCCAGCAGTACGAGCCCACGCTGGAACGGATCATCGACGGTGTGCTCGACGAAATGGCCGCGATGGAGCCTCCGGTGGACCTGGTGAAGGTCTTCGCGGAGAAGATCCCCGCCAGGTCGACCTGCTCCATCATGGGGGTGTCGGAGAGCGACCTGACGGCCCTGGCGGAGCACTTCTCGGTCATCATGCGGATCGACTACACGCTTGAGGAATTCATCCACCACAACACCGAGCTGAATGCGACGCTCGAACGGATGATGGCCGAGCGCTTCGCCGGCGAGCCGGCCGACGACCTGCTCGGTCAGCTGATCGCGACCGGCGAGCTGACCGAACAGGAGATGTTCAACATCGCCTGGATCGCCATCGGCGGTGCGCTGGACACCACTCCCAACATGTTCGCGCTGGGCACCTTCGCGCTGCTGGAACACCCCGAGCAGCTGGCGAAGGTGCGGGAGCGGCCGGAGCGGATGGAGAACACCGTCGAGGAGCTGCTGCGCTACCTGACGATCTCTCATTTCGGGGCGAGCCGGGTGGCGTTGGAGGATGTCGAGATCGACGGCAGGACCATCAAGGCCGGTCAGACGGTGGTGCTCTCGCTGCCGTCGGCCAACCGCGATCCGCGGTACTTCGAGAACGCCGACGAGTTCGACATCGACCGCCCGTCGCGCCGGCATCTGGCGTTCGGCTTCGGGATCCACCAGTGCCTCGGCCAGCACCTCGCGAGGGCGTCGCTGCGCATCGGCTTCCAGAAGCTGTTCGACCGCTTCCCGGATCTGCGGCTCGCGGTGCCCGCCGAGCAGGTGCCGCTCCGGGAGACCGCGATGCACTACGGCGTGTACGAACTGCCGGTGACCTGGGGCTGATTCCCCCGACCCGGATGCCCCGGCAGGCCCGCGTGCCATGGCCGCCGGGCCGCCCATCGATCACCGGGGTGGTGGCAGACCTCCCCGCCTTCAGTCCCGAGGACCTCCATTGGATGACTCCGTGCCGGCTCAGCGAGGCACTCCCGCACCGCGACTGTCCGTACCCACCGGCCCGGCTCCTGATCGCGAGGCCGTGGACGGTGCCGAAAAGAAGCCGGTGCGCTTCGGCGCGCTGGGCACCTCGTCGTTCGGATGGCGGCGGGTGCTGCCGGCGATGGCGCTCTGCCCGCAGACCGAACTCGTTGCGGTGGCCGGCCGCAGCCCGGAGCGCGCACAGCGGTTCGCCGACCGGTTCGACTGCGCCTCCTCCGCCACGGAAGCGCTCCTGGAACGCGACGACATCGACGCCGTCTACATCTCCCTGCCGCCTTCCCTGCACGGCGAATGGGCGGCCCGGGCGCTGCACGCGGGCAAACACGTCCTGGTCGAGAAGCCGATCGCCGCGACGGCGGCCGAGGCCCGTGCCGTGGTGACGCTGGCCGAGGACCGCGACCTGGTGCTGCGGGAGAACTTCATGTTCCTGCACCATCCGCAGCATGACGCGGTCGCGGCCCTGATCGCCGAAGGGCGGCTCGGGGGGCTGCGCTCGTTCTGCGGCACCTTCTGCTTCCCGCCGCTTCCCGCGCAGGACATCCGGTATGTGCCCGGCCTCGGTGGCGGTGCGCTCCTGGATGCGGGGGTGTATCCGCTGCGGGCAGCCGTGATGTTGCTGGGGCCCGGGCTGCGGGTGGCGGGCGCCACGACGCGGGTGCGACGGTCCGACGGGCTCGATCTGTCGGGCCAGGCGCTGCTGGTGTCGCCGTCGGGGGTGCTGGCGAGCGTCGAGTTCGGCTTCGAGCACGCCTACGGTTCGTCCTACTCCCTGTGGGGTGAGCGGGCGAGGCTCACGGTGGACCGGGCGTTCACCCCGCCGGCCGGGCATCAGCCGGTGCTGGAGCTGGAGGAACAGGACCATGCCGAGAAGTTCACGCTCCCGGCGGCGGATCAGCTGAACCGGTCCCTCGCCGGGTTCGCCGCGGCCGTGGCCGCCGGTGGCGCCGCGGCCTCTTCCCGCGAGGCCCGGTGGCGGCAGGAGGCGGTGGCCACCATGGACCTGGTCGACCAGGTCCGCGCCCAGGCCGTGCCGGTGGCCGTCGAAGGGTAGCGGCGGGGACGGCCGGGAGGCGGTCCTCGTACCGGCGGGGCCGACGGTACGAGGACCGCCTCCCGGCCGGCGCCCCGGTTCTCGAAGCCGTCAGACGAGCGCGACGGCGAACAGTGCGAAGGCGCACACGATGAGGCCCACCCGCAGGTAGTGGAGCCGGTCCCACCGCCCCACCTGCTGCTTCCAGTCCGTGGGCACGCCCTCGTGCGACCAGGTCGCCACCCGCTTGTTGATCGGCACCAGCAACAGGATCGACATCACCACGCTCAGTACGAGCAGCGCGGTGCCCGTGGCGACGAGCGAGGCACCGGCGCCGCCCCACCCCACCGCGGCCCACACCGACCCGAGGACGACCGAGCCGATGTACCAGAACGGCATGATCCGGCCGAGGATGCGCGCGCCGTCGCTGCGGGCGTGGACTCCTCCGTCGTTCGGGAGCCGGTCGAGGATCGGGTTGACGAACACCGCCACCGCGAACTCCACGCCCACCATCAGCCCGACCACGACGACCGTGATGACGGCCAGTGCGTTCTGCATGTCCCCTCCCAAGGACCGGACCTAGCGGCGCTAGGTATTGAGTCAATGCTAGACATGCCGCCGCTCGATTGTCTAGCGGTGCTAGAATCGCCGTATGTCGGTACGTGAACGCAAGGAACGCGAGCGGGCCAACCGCCACCAGCTGATCATCTCCACCGCCCGCGAACTCGCCGAGAGCGACGGCTGGGACGCGGTCACCACACGCCGGCTCGCCGAACGGATCGAGTACAGCCAGCCCGTGCTCTACAGCCACTTCCGGGGGAAGAGGGAGATCCTGGGAGCGGTCGCGCTGGAAGGGTTCGCCGAGTTGACGACCGCGCTGCGCGCCGCGGCGCCAAAGGGGCCCGACGACCGCGCGACGGTGGCCGCACTGGCCCGCGCCTACACCGACTTCGCCACGGACAATCCCGCGCTGTACGACGCGATGTTCAGCCTCGACAACGGTCTCCCCTTCGCCGACGAGTCCACGCCGGCGCCGCTGCACGAGGCGTTCGGGGTGTTGCGGGAGCATCTCGCCGGCCACGCGCGGCCGGATGAACCGGGGCTTTTCGTCGAGGCGTTCTGGGCGGCGCTGCACGGACTGGTCACCCTCACCCGCGCCGGGCGGCTCCCCGCCGAGCGGGTATCCGACCGCCTCACGCTCCTGGTGGACCGCTTCGTGTCCCGCTAGGCGATCTCTTCAGGTGGCCTCGGAGGGGGGAGGACGGACCGGCGGTCGTCCGCCTGCCGAGCGGCCGGTCCCCCCCCCGCATCACATCCGATGGGGGACCTGACACCGCGATGACGACGCCCGGCCGCCAGCCGGGAAGTGACGACTACGCCCGGCCGACACCCGGGAAGTCGAGCGCGCCGGGAGCGACGGGCGGGACGAGGCCCTCGGCGGCGGCGCGGCCGAGCAGCTCCCGCACCGCCCCGTAGCCGTCCTCGCCGAGGCCGGCGGTGTAGTCGTTCACATACAGCCCGATGTGCTGCTCGATCACGTCCGGGGCCATCTCCTGGGCGTGTTCCAGGACGTAGGCACGGGAGGCCGAGGGGTTGGCCCAGGCGAAGCGGACGGAGCCGGCGGCGGCGCGGGCCACCGCTCGCAGCCGCTCCTCCCCGAGGTCCCGCCGGGCGACGATCGCGCCGAGCGGGATCGGGCGGCCGGTGGCGCCCTCCCATTCCTCGCCCATGTCCGCGAGGCGGTGCAGCCCGTACTGCTGATAGGTGAAGCGGGCCTCGTGGATGACGAGCCCCGCGTCGACCGCGCCGTCCCGGACCGCGGGCATGATCTCGTGGAAGGGCATCACCACGATGTCCCCCACTCCGCCCGGCACGGCCCGCGCCGCCCACAGGCGGAACAGCAGATACGCGGTCGAGCGCACGCCGGGCACCGCCACACTCCGCCTCGCCAGCCCCGCCGGGCCGGAGCCGGCCGGGCCGTCCTCGGACCGGGTGAGGACCAGCGGCCCGCAGCCGTGGCCCAGTGCGCCGCCGCACGGCAGCAGCGCGTACTCGTCGAGCACGTACGGCAGGGCCGCGTAGGAGATCTTCAGCAGGTCCCCGGCGCCGCGTTCCGCGAGGCCGTTGGTGACGTCGATGTCCGCGATGGTCACCGCGAGTCCGGGAGCCTCCGGGAGCAACCCGTGTGACCAGGCGTGGAACGCGAAGGTGTCATTGGGGCACGGTGAGTGGGCGAGCGTCAGCCGTTGGGCCATGGGTCCCCTCCGCCGGGGTTCGTGCGGGCTGCCGGCGCGGAGTTCCGGCGCCGTACCTCCCAGGAAACCCGTTGTGGGTATGGGGATTTCCCCAGAGTGGCTCGGCGAGTATGGAAGGGCCGCCGGCGTTGCCGTGTCGGACTGTCACCCCTGTGCCGGCCCGGCCGGGGGACGCGGGCGGCGGCCCGACTCCCGCAGATCCGCACGCGGCCTTCCCGGAAGGAAAGGAACGGCGATGCTGCCGACCACCGCACCACTGGACGCCTCCCGCATGGAGCGGTGGCTGTCCATGGACCTCGACGCGTGGACCCGGCATGTCGTACGACGTCACTTCGCTCCGGACTCCGGGAGCCCTTATTGGCTCAAGCGCCGTGACACGCTGGATTTTGAGCCGTTCGACATCACGCGCTACGCCGAACTGTCGGCGTTCGGTCATTTCACCCTCGCCGAGCTGCGGGACCTCGACCCCGTCGATCTGGTCCCGCAGGCCGTGCCGCGCCCGCTGTCGGGCCGGGTCTTCGGCTCGGGAGGCACCACCGGCAGGCCGTGCCATGTCTTCTACACCGGCCCGATGCTCGACCACCACGCCCTCTGGCGCCGGCGCGGCCTCCTCACGGCAGGTTTCGCACCGGGCCGCACCTGGATCCATGCCACTCCCGGTGGGCCGCATGTGGTGGGTGAGGGCGCCGCGCAGATCGCCCATCTGCATGCGTCGGTCGTCTACGGGATCGACCTCGATCCGCGCTGGATCAAGCAGCTCATCCGGGGCTGCCGGCTGGCCGAGGTCAATCACTACGTCGAGCACGTCGTCGAGCAGATCACGGACCTCATGAGCAGCCGCCGGATCGACTACCTGGAGACGACACCCGCACTGTTCCAGGTGCTGGCACGGCGGCGTCCGGAACTGGTCGGACAGCTCGACGGTGTCGGGCTCGGCGGCACGCAGTTCGTGCCGGCGATGTACCGGGAGTTCGCCGGGGCACTGGGCGGCGGTCTGATCGGGGCGGCCTACGGGAACACGTTCGGCGGTGCCATGGGCCTGCCCGCGGAGCACGACGGCGACGTACTTCCGTACGTTCCGCACTACCCGCAGGTGACCATGGCCGTCGTCGACAAGAACGACCCGACGCGGACGGTGGGCTACGGGGACGTGGGACAGGTCCGGCTCACCGTGTTGCACGAGGATCTCTTCCTGCCCCGCATCCTCGAACGCGACCAGGCCGCGCGGTACCGCACCTCGGCCGACTGGCCCTGCGACGGAGTGGCGAATGTGCAGCCGCTGCAGGTCTCCCGGGCCGCTCCCGAAGGAATCTACTGAGGCGACGCCATCAGCGCCTGAGAACACTTTTTCACCAAGGTCTAGCACTGAGGAAGGTAGTTGGGGATGGACGCAGGACTCAAGCGTGAGCTGGAGGAGAAAGTCCGTGCGGGAGAGCGGCTGACCCGTGAGGACGGCATCGCCCTCTACGGGTGCGACGATCTGGCCTGGCTGGGCGGACTGGCCCATGAGGTGCGGACGCGCAAGAACGGCGATGTCGTCCACTTCAATGTGAATCGCCACCTCAACATGACGAACGTGTGCACCGCCTCCTGTGCGTACTGCTCCTTCCAGCGCAAACCCGGTGAGCAGGACGCGTACACGATGCGCATCGAGGAGGCCGTCCGCCTCGCCAAGGCGATGGAGAACGACAACCTCACCGAGCTGCACATCGTCAACGGCCTGCACCCGACCCTGCCGTGGCGCTACTACCCGCGGTCGTTGCGCGAGCTGAAGAAGGCCCTGCCGAACGTCTCCCTCAAGGCCTTCACCGCCACCGAGATCCACCACTTCGAGACCATCTCGGGCCTGTCCGCCTCGGAGATCCTCGACGAGCTGATCGACGCCGGCCTGGAGTCGCTGACCGGCGGCGGCGCGGAGATCTTCGACTGGGAGGTCCGGCAGCACATCGTCGACCACCGCACCCACTGGGAGGACTGGTCGCGCATCCACCGCCTCGCGCACGAGAAGGGTCTCAAGACCCCCTCGACGATGCTCTACGGGCACATCGAGGAGCCCCGTCACCGCGTCGACCACGTGCTGCGGCTGCGTGAGCTCCAGGACGAGACCGGCGGCTTCCAGGTCTTCATCCCGCTGCGCTACCAGCACGACTTCGTCGACATGCAGGACGGCAAGGTC
>Ga0207426_1000471_pt1 | contig 61842 bp, 53 predicted proteins | sample AraplaMF_Cvi_mMS_FD_184265 | JGI IMG/M metagenome (GOLD analysis project Ga0207426, IMG submission 184265) | Arabidopsis root microbial communities from the University of North Carolina, USA - plate scrape MF_Cvi_mMS (SPAdes) (version 2) | ecosystem: Host-associated > Plants > Roots > Endosphere...
CCAGAAGCCCCGCTCGCCCGCAATCTCGGTGACTCACCTTCCTGCCGGGTCAGGCCGCCAATTCAGGGGGCTGGGTATGGCTGTCAGCGGTTCGCCATGAGATGACTGGAAAGGCTTGGCCGCGCCGAGCCCCGCTTCGCCCCGACCGCCATGGGGAGGTGCGACTCGAGATGCCGTTCGGCGCCCCCGGCCAGAAGACCGACTTCACGGCTGACAGAGTCAGCATCGAAAAAGCCGACGGCCGCGTCGTGGCCGAACGCAACGAACCGCGGAGGTCGTCCACAGGGCACGGCTTCAACACCCCGTGGGACCCTCTGGATCGCGCCTACTTCAACGGATGCGCGCTGTGGACACACATCAGGAAGGTGTGCGGGTTGTCGTGGACGGCCAGGGTGGGGTTCCGCAGGATGGCCCTGGCCTGGCCTGGCCTGGCGTGCGCTGCGGATCGAGGCGAAGGGTGGGGCCTGCTGATGGGCCTCGGTTTTCTGATCGCCGCGGCCGGAGTGACCGCTCCGCTACCGCTCAGCGCCGTCAGGTGGCGGCGCCGTCGCCCCGTCCGCCCCTTCCACCACATAGCGCTCCAGCCAGGACGGAAACTCCGTCAGGTCCGCGAGCACTACTTCGGCACCGGCGTCGCGGAGCTCCGTGGCATCGCACGGGCCGGTGGCGACCGCGACGGACAGCGCGCCCGCGGTGTGCGCCCCGACGACGTCACCGATGTGGTCGCCGACGTAGACCTGCGCATGGTGCTTGCGCAGCGCCTCGGCCTTGCCTGCCGCCCACAGGGAGCCGAAGAGGGCGTCCGCGTCGAGGCCGAGGTGTTCCAGGTGCAGCTTGGCGTTGGGCTCGTACTTCGCCGTCACCACGATGACCCGGCCGCCCGCCGCGTGGATCGCATCGATGGCCTCCCGGGCGCCGGGCATGGCGGGCGTCGCCGCGACCGCGTACTGCGGATACAGCTCGCGGAACAGAGCGGCGGTCTCCGCCACCCGCTCCTCGGGGAACCAGTGGCGGATCTCATGCTCCAGCGGGGGCCCCAGCCGGCTCGCCGCGAGGTCGGCGTCGATGAAGGTGCCGGTCCTGGCCGACAGCTCCTGATAGACGGCCTTGATGCCGGGGCGCGAGTCGATCAGAGTCATGTCGAGGTCGAAGCCGACCGTCAGAGAGTGTGCAGCCATGCCTGCCATAGTGCCTGCGGCGGCATCCCCGGTCAGAGAGGCACGACCACGGCCCCCTCAGCGGGGCACCCGCCGCTCCGCCACACCAGGAACAACGCCGAGCGACCGCCGCCACCCGCACGATCCCCGGCAGCCCGTCGGCCATCTTCCTGAACGGCGCCGGCTCCACCGGCCACCAGCCGGGCGCGGCAGCGTCGTCGCGGACCGTACCGCCTGACCCGCCGGCGCGGGCCAGCGCGTCACGCCGTGTCGACGTCACCTCGGGGGCATCCTGTGGGTACGTGGGATCGCGGGGTAGCCGACCGGAAGGAGTCATGCGGGTGTCGTCTAGGGGCGTTACGGTCGTGGCTCTCCTGGCGGATCCGGATGCGCCGACGGAGATCGCCCAGCGCATGGTCCGGATGCTTCCCACCCGGCTCGCCGACAAGTGGGGCCAGGAGCGACGGTTCGAAGTTGAGGTGGTCAGTGAGCCCTTCACCGCAGGGACCGAGGACCCGCCCACCTTGATGCGCCGGATCATGGACCGCGGAAGTGCGGAGAACTGGGACGTCGTCGTGGCCCTCACCGACCTGCCGCTGCACTCTCACGGGCGCAACCTCGTGGTGGATCTGAGTTACGAACACGGCTTGGCGCTGCTGTCTCTTCCTCCGCTGGGGGGATTCCGGCTGCAGACAAGGGCACGGCAGGCCGTGGAAGAAGCCGTGCTCAGCTTGGCGGGCCCGCAGGCCACTGGGGCTGAGGGGCCTCCGGGAAGTCAGCCGCTGCGGGGGCCCTTCATCGGTCGTCTCGTGCCTATCCATCCGGGCCAGGTCGGTGAGGAGGAGATCGCCGATTTCCGGTACGTCGTCAGCGGACCGGGCGGTTACCTGAGGGTGCTCCTCGGTATGGTCCGCGCCAACCGGCCGTGGCGCTTGGTACCGGGCTTGTCGAAAGCCCTGGCGGCGGCACTCGCCACAGGAGCAGTCGCCACCATGGACTCCACCGTCTGGAGCCTGGCCGTGTCCCTGAGCACGCCACGCCTCGTGATCGCCATGGTCGGGTCGGTAGCGCTCATGATCGGCTGGCTGATCGTGGACGCGGACCTGTGGCATCGAACGGATGAGGTTTCGCCAGAGGCGAGGAAGAGGGCGGCTCTCTACAACGCCTCGACGGTCGTGACCGTGGGCATCGGGGTGCTCGTGTGCTACGTGGGTTTGATGGTCATCAACTGGGTGTGGGCGCTGTTCATCCTCAACGACCGACTGTTCGCTTCCATGACACGAACCCCGCTGCATGCCACGGAGTACTGGACGTTGTCCTGGTTCGTCGCTTCGGTCGCTACGGTGGGCGGCGCGCTGGGATCGGGCTTGGAGAGCGACGAGACGATCCGGGCAGCCACCTACTCCAAGCGCGAACAGGAACGCCGCAGCATGCTGCAGGACGACCAGGGTGGCTAGTTGGTGACCTCAGTCGGAGATGTGCCGTCGGTTGGTGGTCGTCCGGGTTCGGAGATTCCGCTGATCGGTCGGTGCGTGGCTGATTCGCGTCGGGGGCCGACGGGGACCGGGGAGGTACGCCGCCAGAGCGCCGAAGCTCCGCCTGGCGGGCCGGCGGCGGCACCACCGTTCCATCTGATCCGGGGGAACGGCCCGCAGAGGCATGCCGAAGCCACGGCACGACCCGTCGTAGCGACTTCCGGGAGCAGGCTCTGTGCGCGGTCACCGTCCCGTCGTGCTGCGGCCATGCCGCGGCACCGAGGGAAGTCATCATGAAAGCAGCCGTATATGAAGGTCCGCGAACGGTCACTGTGAAGCAGGGGAGCTGGAGGCGCAGGGCAAGGTCCCGGTCGAGTTCGGCATGATGTGGTTCAAGGGCCGGCGCATGGGCACCGGGCAGGCGCCGGTGAAGAGGTACCACCGGGCGCTGCGGGATCTGATCGCCGGCGAGAAGGCAAAACCGCGCCTCGTCGTCTCCCACGAACTGACAGCGGGCGCGTCACCGGGCTCGGCGGGCTCAGACCAAGAACGTCCCCCAGGCCCATAGCCGGCAGACCGACCGGAACGAGTATCGCGAGAGCCCACTCGGGCATGCCGTCCCCTTCCACCGCCGGGCACGAGCCGAACCCGGGCTGCTCCCTCTCCCGCGCTTGCTTCATCACGTCCGTGGGAACGCCGGGTGGTGCCCTCGGCGTCGCTCTGGAGGAGGGACCGGGCGGTCCGCCAGGCCGCCTACGGCGAGCGTCAGCGGCCGGGCCGGCGTCAGGACACCGACTGGCCCGGCACGGACCGAGGCTCGCTCACACCGGACCCGCGGACGAGATTGCCTTCCTGGGCCCGGTGTTCATGGACGAGCCGGACGGCTATGGCGCCTTCCCCCGCGGCGGAGGCGACCCGCTTGACGGACCCGCTCCTGACGTCACCCGCGGCGAAGACACCCGGCATCGTGGTCTCCAGCATCAGTGGCCCGCGCCCGAGCGATTCCCAGATGTTCTCGTCGGCCGCTGCCCGGGCGTCGGCGCCGGTGAGCACGAACCCCCGTCGATCCAGCGCGACCACGTCCTTCAGCCACTCGGTGTGCGGCCGGGCGCCGATGAACACGAACAGGGCGTGGGCCGGCAGTTCGCGACGATCGCCGGAGGCGTTGTCCTCCACGGTCAACGACTGCAGGGTGCCCTCTCCGTTGACCTGGCGCACTTCGGTGTGGGTCAGCACCTCGACCTTCGGATGGCGTGTCACCTGGTCCACCAGATAGCGTGACATGTCCTTGCCGAGGTCGCCGCTGCGGACGATCAGATACACCTTGGGTGCGTATTCGGCGAGGAAGAGCACCGCCTGGCCTGCGGAGTTGCCCCCGCCGACCACGGCCACGGGATCCATCCGGCACAGGTTGGCTTCGTGGAGGGTGGCGGCGTAGTAGACGCTGGAGCCTTCCAGCCGGTCGATGCCCGGGACGTCCAGTCTGCGGTAGCGCACTCCCGAGGCCAGGACGATGGTGGCGGCCTGGATCTCGGAGCCGTCCGCGAAGGTGAGGGCGTACCGGCCGTCGCGCGGTTCGAGGGAGGTGACCTCGGCGGGGACGGTGAGCTGTGCGCCGAATTTGCGGGCCTGGAGCACCGAGCGTTCCATGAGTTCGCCACCCGAGATCCCGGACGGGAAGCCCAGATAGTTCTCGATGCGCGAGGAGGTGGCGGCCTGGCCTCCGGTGGCCATGGCGTCGACGGCTACGGTGACGAGGCCGTCGGATGAGCCGTAGACGGCGGCGGCGAGCCCGGCCGGGCCCGCGCCGATCACCACCAGGTCGTATTCAGCGTCGCCGTGCGCAGAGGTGGGGAGTCCGATGAGGCGGGCGAGGTCCGCGATGCTGGGATTGCGCAGGACCTGCTCTCCCTTCCATATGACGACCGGGGTCTCGTCCGGACGGATGCCGAACCGGCGCAGCAGCGCCTCGGCTTCCTTGTCCTTCTCCAGGTCGATCCATCGGTGTGGTAGCCGGTTGCGGGCGGCGAATTCACGCAGTCGCAGGGTGTTGGGCGAGTAGCACGAGCCCAGGATCCGGAAGCCGGCGCCTAGGCCGATGAGCAGGGACCGGCGGCCGAGGTAGGCGCGCAGAACCAGGTCCCCGAGGACCGGATCGCGTGCCACCAGGGCCCGCTGGCGTTCCACCGGGACCGCGAGGACCTGGCCGGGCTTGCGTACGACCGCGGTGTCGAACGCCGTCTGCCCTTCGAGCAGACCGAGTTCCCCCAGAAAGCGGCCGGGGCCGTGTACCGCCACGGTGCGTTGGCCGGGACCGCGGTAGTCGTGGATGACCTCGACCATGCCGCTGACGATGGCAAGGAACTCCTCGCACGGTTCGCCCTCGCGGAACAGCACCTCGCCCCGCCGCGTGGGGCGGTACTCGCCGTACTGGGCCAGCGCATCGAGCTGTTCCGGCGTCAGCCGGGGAAAGGCACCGCGCTGATCGGGGGTTTCGGTGGGTATCCCGTCCGGGCCCGCGGCAGTCATCAGACCACGGCCTCGTGGACGTAGCACCAGCGCCAGTTCTCTCCCGGCTCGAGGGGCTGCACGATGGGGTGACCGTCGTTGGCGGCGTGCAGACGGGCGTGCTTGAGTGGCGAGGAGTCGCAGCATCCGACGTGTCCGCAGGTCAGGCACAGCCTGAGGTGCACCCAGGGAGAGCCGAGGCGCAGGCACTCCTCGCAGCCCTCGGGGGTGCGCGGCGTCACCGGGCGCACGAGCGACAGGTGCCAGTCGCTTTCGGTAGTCATGATGGTCGTCCTTCCTTGGCGGACGGGCTCAGCGGCGACCCGCGATGGTCTCCTCGACCCATTGGCGCAGCACGTGGGCGGGGGCGGCGCCGGCCTGTCGCGCGATCGCCTCTCCCTGGTCGAGAAGGAGCAGGGTCGGCACGGCCTGCACCTGGAATCGCTGGGACAGCCTGGGGGCCTGGTCGACATCGACCTTGACGAGCTTGATCTTTCCGGCGAGCTCGCGGGCGACCTGTTCCAGCGCGGGGCTGACCATGCGGCAGGGACCGCACCAGGTGGCCCAGAGGTCGACGAGGACGACGGGCGCCGCCTTATCGGCGACCTCCGCGAAGTCGTCGTCGCCGGCCTCGACGATCCAGGGCAACGGGGAACCGCAGTTTCCGCATTTGGGGCGCCCGTCCCCCGCTGCCGGCACCCGGTTCTTGCGGCCGCACGACTCACAGACGACGGTCTTGCTCCGGCTCGTTGTCACTGTGCTCACGCAGCCATCCCGTGGTCGGCCTGGGCCGGCCTGTCGTACGTCACGACCAGTTCACCGTTCTGGGCGTCGACCCGGATCGTCGAACCGTCCTGTACATCGCCGCGGATCAGGGCCCGCCCGACGAGTGTTTCGACCTCGTGCGAGATAAAGCGGCGCAGCGGCCGTGCCCCGTAGACGGGGTCGAAGCCCTGCTGGGCGATGAGCTCGCGGGCCTGATCGGTGAGCTGGACGCTGATCTGGCGTTCGGCCAGGCGCCGGCGCAGGTCGTTGAACTGCAGCTCGACGATGCGCTTGATCTGGTCCATGCCCAGCGGCTTGAACAGCACGACGTCGTCGACGCGGTTGAGGAACTCGGGGCGGAAGTGGCTCTGCAGTTCGCCCATGACCAGGGCCCGCGCATCGGGTTTGATCTCGCCCTCGGGAGTCACCCCGTCGAGCAGATGGGCGGATCCGATGTTGGACGTCATGATGACGACGGTGTTGCGGAAGTCGACGGTACGGCCCTGGGCGTCGGTGATCCGGCCGTCGTCGAGTACCTGCAGCAAGGTGTTGAAGACATCGGCGTGTGCCTTCTCGACCTCGTCGAACAGGACCACGGAGTAGGGCTTGCGGCGTACCGCCTCGGTGAGCTGACCGCCCTCCTCGTAGCCGACGTATCCGGGCGGCGCTCCGACCAGTCTGCTGACGGTGTGCCGTTCCTGGTACTCGCTCATGTCGAGACGGACGATGCTCTCCTCGGTGTCGAAGAGTGCCGCGGCGAGCGCCTTGGCCAGTTCGGTTTTTCCGACGCCGGTGGGGCCGAGGAAGATGAACGAGCCGATGGGTCGGCGCGGGTCGCGGATGCCGGAGCGGGCCCGGATGATGGCGTCGGTGACCAGCTTGACGGCCTCGTCCTGGCCGATCACCCGCTCGGTGAGGATCTCGTCGAGCCGCAGCAGCTTCTCCCGCTCGCCTTCCTGCAGCCGGGTCACCGGGATGCCGGTCCACGCGGCGACGATCTCGGCGATCTCGTCCTCCGTGACGACCTCGCGCAGGAGCCGGGTCTCGCCCTGCTTGGCGGCGAGCGCCTCCTCTTCGGCGGCCAGCCTGCGTTCCAGTTCGGTGAGCTTGCCGTAGCGCAGTTCGGCGGCGCGGTTGAGGTCGTAGTTCCGTTCGGCCTCCTCGGCTTCCTGGCGGACCTGTTCCAGTTCCTGGCGCAGTTCCTGCACCCGCCGGATGGCCTGGCGTTCGGCTTCCCACTGGGCGTGCATGGCGTCGGCCTCGGCGCGCAGGTCGGACAGTTCGCGCCGGAGCTCTTCCAGCCGTTTTCGGCTGGCGGGGTCGGTCTCCTTGTCCAGGGCCGCTTCCTCGATCTCCAGGCGGGTGACCCGGCGGGTGATCTCGTCGAGTTCGGCCGGCATGGAGTCGATCTCGGTGCGCAGCCGGGCACAGGCCTCGTCGACGAGGTCGATGGCCTTGTCCGGCAGGAACCGGTCGGAGATGTAGCGGTGGCTGAGGACGGCCGCGGCGACCAGCGCGGTGTCCTGGATCTTCACGCCGTGGAACACCTCCAGACGTTCGCGCAGGCCGCGGAGGATGGAGACGGTGTCCTCCACGCTCGGCTCGTCCACCAGGACCTGCTGGAAGCGGCGTTCGAGGGCGGCGTCGGATTCGACGTGCTTGCGGTACTCCTCCAGCGTGGTGGCGCCGATCATGTGGAGCTCACCGCGGGCGAGCATCGGTTTGAGCATGTTGCCGGCGTCCATGGCGCCCTCGGCGCCGCCGCCGGCGCCGACGACCGTGTGGAGTTCGTCGACGAAGAGCAGGATGCGCCCCTCGGCGGCTTTGACCTCGCTCAGTACGGCCTGCAGTCGTTCCTCGAACTCACCGCGGTATTTGGCGCCCGCCACCAGCGAGCTCATGTCGAGGGAGAAGATGGTCTTCTCGCGCAGCCCTTCGGGCACGTCGCCGCGGACGATCCGCTGTGCCAGCCCTTCCACGATCGCCGTCTTGCCGACGCCCGGGTCGCCGATCAATACGGGGTTGTTCTTCGTCTTGCGGCTGAGGATCTGGATGACCCTTCGGATCTCCGCGTCCCGGCCGATCACCGGGTCCTTCTTGCCGCCCCGCGCCTCGGCGACCAGATCCTGGCCGTACTTCTCCAGCGCCTCGTACGCGCCTTCGGGCGTCGCCGAGGTGACCCGCTGGTTTCCGCGGATACGGGTCAGCGCCGACAGGAAGCCGTCCTTGGTGATGCCGTGTTCCTTGAGCAGGCGTCCCGCCGCGGTCCTGGATCCCTCGTCGACCAGTGCCAGGACGAGGTGCTCCACGGACACATATTCGTCCTTGAGCCGCTTGGCCTCCTGCTCGGCGGTGTCCAGCAGCTTGGCCAGCCGCTGGGTGACGTACACCTGGCCGGGTGTGGCGCCGGGTCCGGTCACCTTCGGTCTGCGTGACAGCTCGCTCATGAGCGAGGCGCGCAACGCCTCGGTGTCGGCGCCCGCTTGGTCGAAGAGCCGCGGCACCAGCCCGTCCGGCTGGTCGAGGAGGGCGAGCAGCAGATGCTCACCGTCGACCTCGGTCTGGTCCATCCGGCCGGCGATCGTCTGCGCTTCCTGAAGGGCTTCCTGGGACTTCTGGGTGAGCCGGTTCATATCCACGATTCATCACTCCTCGAGCCGGCGTTGCTGCGTCTCAACGCGGCCTCCAGCTCGCTGATCCGGTCGAGCAGGTCGAGCACCAGACCGAGGGAGGCGTAGTTGAGGGGGAGCCCTGCCCGTAGCCGTTGGATGCGGGCGAGAGTTGCGGGCGCGCCCGGGGCGAACCACAGCCGGCCGCTGTCGTCGCGGGTGGCGTCGACCAGGCCGAGGGTGACGAACCGCCGGACGAGATCGGGGTGGAGTCCGGAGCGCCGGGCCACGACGTCCAGGCTGAGTCTGTCGACGGGCGCGAGGGCGTAGTTGCGGACAACGACGTTCAGGGCCCGCTGCTTGTCCGGCGCCGTCGGCCGGCGATGCCCGGCCTCCGGCCCGGCGGCAGCGCGCCGTGGATCATGGGTCATCCTGGCTTCCTCGGGTCGAAGGTGGACACGGCAGCCAGCTCCTCGAAGAGCTCACGCTCCCGGTCGCCGAGTTCGGGCGGCACCATGATCCGGACCTCCGCGTAGAGATCTCCGTTGGTGCCACGGGGGTGGGGCATGCCCTCGCCGCGCAGCCGCAGCCGGCGACCGCTGGACGAGCCCTTGGGAACGGTGACTTTGGCGGTGCCGCCGGGTGTGGGTACTGGTACCGTCGCGCCGAGCGCCGCTTCCCAGGGCGTGACGGGAAGCGCGACGTGGATGTCCCGGCCCTCCAGGCGGAATCTCGTATCGGGCTTGATCCGTACGCGGAGGTACAGATCCCCCGGGGGACCGTCGTCGCTGCCCCTGCCGCCTTCCCCGGCCAGCCGGATGCGCTGTCCGTCGACCACGCCACGCGGGATGTTGACGTCGTAGGTCCGCTGTCCGCCGGGCCCGGCGAGTGTGATGCTGCGATGGCCGCCGTGGTAGGCCTCCTCGACACCGAGCTGGATCTCGGCCTCCTGGTCGGCCCCGGGAACCGGGCCCCAGCGTCCGCCGCCTCCGCCCCGGCCGTACATCCCGCCGAACAGGTCCTCGAAGTTGATGCCGGGGCCGTCGAACCCCTCGCCGTAGTCGGTGAACCGGACCCGGCCGCCGCCGGTGGACCGGCTGCGGCCCCGGGCTCCCGCCCCGCCCCCCACGCCCGCGCCCACCCGTTCTTCCCAGTCCTCCGGGATCTGCCGGAAGTCCTCGCCGAAGCGGTCGTAGCGCTTGCGGGTCTTGGGGTCGGACAGCACGCTGTACGCCTCGTTGAGCTCCTTGAAGCGCTCCTCGGCCTGCGGGTCCTTGTTGATGTCGGGGTGGTGTTTGCGGGCCAGCTTGCGGAAGGCCTGCTGTATGTCGTCGGAGCTCGCGTTGCGCTGCACCCCGAGCACGTCGTAGTAGTCGCGTGCCATGGGGCGTCACTCCTGCCGCTTGCTGACCATGACGGCCGCGGGGCGCAGCTGCCGGCTCCCCTCGCCGTAGCCGGGACGCACCACCTGCACGACGGCGTTCGGTTCGGCATCGGGGGCGTCGACGGTGCCGACGACCTCGTGCACGGCCGGGTCGAAGGGCACTCCGGTCTCCTCGTAGCGGGGGTACCCCAGTCGGCGGAGCACGTCGACGGCCTGGTCGCGTACGGCCTTGACGCCTTCGACCACGGCGGACGGATCGGATCCGGCGTGGGTGAGGGCCAGGTCGAGGTTGTCGACCACCGGGAGCCAGGCCGCCGCGGTGCGGGCGCGTTCCTCGTTCCGTATGGCGTCCAGTTCCTTGGCGTGGCGCTTGCGGAGGTTGTCGAGGTCCGCGAGGGCCCGGCGCCAGCGGTCCTGGAGCTCGTCGAGGGCCGCGGCGTGGTCGTCCACCTCCGGCTGCTCCGGGGGCGGGGCCTGGCTCAGCTCGTCCTGGGGCGTCGTCGGCTCCTGTCCGGTGGACATCGCCGCACCTCAGCTCTTGTCGAATTCGGCGTCGACCACGTCGTCGTCGGATCCGGCGGAGCTGCTCGATCCGCCCGCTGCCCCGGCGCCCGCCGTGGCCTGCTCCTCCGCGGACGGGCCCGCGCCTGCCTGGTGGGAGGCGAGCGAGGCGTGGATCTGCTGGAGCTCGGAGGTCAGCGACCTGACCTTGTCGAGCGGCGCTTCTTCCTTGACGGCTTCCCGGGCGTCGGTGACGAGCATCTCGGCCCGTGCCTTCTCGTGCGCGGGTGCGGCGTCGCCCAGCTCGTTCAGCCGGCGTTCGACCTGGTAGGCCACGGCGTCCAGTTCGTTGCGGGCGTCCACCGCCGCGCGCAGCGCCTGGTCCTCGCCGCGGTGCGCTTCGGCCTCCTGGACCATCCGCTCGACCTCGCTCTGGTCGAGGTTGGAGCCCTCGCTGATGGTGATGCCCTGCTCGGCGCCGGTGTCCTTGTCACGCGCGGTGACGTTCAGGATGCCGTTGGCGTCGACGTCGAAGGTGACCTCGACCTGCGGCTCGCCACGAGGCGCGGGGCGGATGTCCTTGAGCTGGAAGCGGCCCAGGACGCGGTTGTCCTTCGCGAGCTCGCGCTCTCCTTGCAGGACGACGATGTCGACGGCTCCCTGGTTGTCCTCGGCGGTGGAGAAGGTCTCCGTGCGGCGTACCGGGATGGTGGTGTTCCGTTCGATGATCTTGGTCATCACGCCGCCGCGGGTCTCCACGCCCAGTGACAGCGGGATGACGTCGAGCAGCAGGACGTCCTTGACGTCGCCCTTGAGCACTCCGGCCTGGATCGCGGCGCCCATGGCCACGACCTCGTCGGGGTTGACGCTCATGTTCGGGTCCTTGCCGCCGGTCAGCCGGCGGACCAGGTTCTGGACGGCGGGGATGCGGGTGGAGCCGCCCACGAGGATGACCTCGTCGATATCGCTCTCGCTGATCTTGGCGTCGGCCATCGCCTGCTTGACCGGTTCCATGGTCCGCTCGACCAGGTCGGAGGTGATCTGCTCGAACGTGGACCGCATGACCGTCTCGGTCAGATGCTTCGGGCCGGCGGCGTCCGCGGTGATGAACGGCAGGCTGACCTGTGTCTGGGTGACCGAGCTGAGTTCGGTCTTGGCCTTCTCCGCGGCCTCGAAAAGCCGTTGCAGGGCCTGCGGGTCGTTCCGCAGATCGATGCCGTTGTCCCGTTGGAAGTTGTCCGCCAGATGGTCCACCAGCCGTCGGTCGAAGTCGTCGCCGCCCAGGTGGCTGTCTCCCGCGGTGGACCGGACCTCGACCACCCCGTCGCCGACGTCGAGCAGGCTGACGTCGAAGGTGCCGCCGCCCAGGTCGAAGACGAGCACCGTCTCGTGCCCCTTCTTGTCCAGCCCGTAGGCGAGGGCCGCCGCCGTGGGCTCGTTGATGATGCGCAGGACCTCCAGGCCCGCGATGCGCCCCGCGTCCTTTGTCGCGGTGCGCTGGGCGTCGTTGAAGTAGGCGGGGACGGTGATGACGGCTTCCGTCACCTTCTCGCCCAGCTGCTTGGCGGCGTCGTCGGCGAGTTTGCGCAGGACCAGAGCGCTGATCTCCTCGGGCGCGTACAGCTTGCCGCGTACCTCGAAGCGCGCATTGCCGTGGTCGTCGGCGACCACGTCGAAGCCGACGGCCTTCGCCTCGTCCGAGATCTCGTCGAAGCGGCGGCCGATGAAGCGCTTCGCCGAGTAGATGGTTCCCTTGGGGTTGAGGATCGCCTGGCGGCGCGCCAACTGGCCTACGAGCCGCTCGCCCGTGTCCGTGAAGGCGACGACCGAAGGGGTCGTGCGGCTGCCCTCGGAATTCGGGAGAACCGCCGCCTCACCGCCCTCCCACGCGGCGATCACCGAGTTGGTGGTTCCGAGGTCAATGCCGACTGCCTTAGCCATGGGGATACTCCTTCATCGAAAGCCACGGAAGCGTTCGCGGGCCCTGTGCCGCGGGGTCTCACTTCTCGGTGGCGGTCGTGCCGGCCGCCGCGCTCCCGAGCCGGTCGAGCAGCTTGGCGGCCTGATCGGCCACCTCGGCGTCCGCCACGACCTCGTACCGGCTCGGCTGCATCGCGCTGACCGAAGCGAAGTCGCGGCGCCCGCGCTGCACGCTGTACAGAAGCAGGCCGAGCAGCGCGCCGATCACTGCGCCGAAGATCAGCCCGTAAAGGGCCAGCAACAGCGACGACAGCACCGGGTCGAGCCAATTGAGCAGGCCGAAGAGCCAGCCGAGCAGTGCACCGGGGAGAGCTCCGGACGCGGCCCCGCTCAGCGCCGCCCTGCCAAGGCCGACACGACCGACAACTTGTTCGACGAGTTGCAGGTCGTGACCGATGATGGCGACGCGTTCCACCGGGAATTCCTGGTCGGACAGGTAATCGACGGCGCGTTCCGCCTCCGCGTAGGTGGGGTAGGACGCGATGGTCCGACGGTCCCGCTGGCTCATGTCCCCTCCTCCTGGCGACACGCCGCTGCTACGGGTTCACGGCTGACCGCTTCAGTCTCGCCATCTCGGGCGACCCGCGGCCTGCGCCTGCGAGGCCGAAATCCGTGGGCAATCTCGGTCTGCCAGGGTGAGCTGATCGAGGCCGACATATCGGACAAGATCTGGGTCATTCGGTAGGGTGGATCCCGGGCGAGTCCCTTAGAAAGGCCCGTGATCCCACCATGGCCACGACCTCGGGCACGACGGGCCGGTCCCCCCGGAACAGCTGGGGCCGCGAGCACCTGGCGAACCTGTACAGCCTTATCGTGCTCTCGATGATCATGAATGACGCGCCGGACGAGAGTGACGTCCTGACGCGGGCCCTCAGCGCCGTCGGCACCCTCGGTCCGTGCCGCGCCGAGGCCGCCTACCTCACGCTCGACAACGGCCTGACCCGCACACCCGCCGACTGGCCCCACGCCACCCCCCACCTCGATGCCCAGGTCCGGAGACTGGGCGGTCAGGGTGGGCCGGTCACGGTGCCGGACCGGGAATGGGGCTGGAGCATCGCGCTGCACAGCACGGCGGACGCCATAGGCCACCTGGTGGTCAGCGCACCGTCCCAGCCCACCGATGACGAGTACTTTCTGCTGCGGGTCCTGGCTCAGCAGACCGCGGCGGCCCTGACGCAAGCAATGGCCCGGCGCTCGGAACGCGACCGTGCACAGCAATTGCGGCAGCTCAGCGACGACCGCGCGGCCACGAACGCCCGGCTCACCACGTCCGTCTCCGAACTGGAGCATCAGCGCTCCGTCCACGAGATGCTCAGCGACGCCTCCGCGAACGACGACGGCGTACAAGGCATCGCCGGGGCCCTCCACCGGCTCACCGGCTACCCGGTCGCCATCGAGGACCGCTTCGGCAACCTGCGGGCCTGGGCGGGCCCGGGCCGCCCCGACCCCTACCCCAAACCCGAGGCGACCCCGCACGAAGAGCTTCTGCATGATGCGGCCCGCCGACAGCGTCCGATGCGGGTGGCGGAACAGGTCATCGCGCTGGCCCAGCACCGTGGCGAGGTCCTCGGCACCGTGGCCCTGATCGACCCCGAGGCAGGCGCCGGCGAGGCAGAACGGTTCGCCCTCGATTACGCCAGCACTGCGCTGGCCCTGGAACTGGCCCATCTGCGCAATCTCGCCGAGGTGGAACTGCGGCTACGTCGCGAACTCGTGGACGACCTGATCACCGGCACCGACGACGCGGGCGCGTACGCCCGGGCCGCCGCCGTCGGCCATGACCTGCACGGTCCGCACTATCTCGCCGCCGTGCAATGGGCGGGCCGGCCGGCCGACGACACCTTCGTGCAAGCGGTCGGCAGGGCGGCTGCCGGGCTGCGGATGCGGTCACTGCTGGCCAGACGGTCCGGGATGGCCGTCCTCGTACTGCAAGGCCGGCCTCAGGCGAAGGCCCTGCACGAGGCAGTGGGCCGTGAACTCGGCTCGCCCACCGGGTCGATCGGTGTGGGCGGCCGCTGCGACACCCCGAGCGAGATCCCCCGCTCGTTCCAGGAAGCGCTGCGCGCCCTGGAGGTCCGCCAGCGCTCGCAGTCCCCCCACGGCACCACGACCTTCGACGAACTGGGTCTCTACCGCATCCTGGGGCCGGGCGGCGGCTACCGGGAGGTCGAGCAGTTCGTGCGTGAGTGGCTCGGCCCGCTCCTGGACTATGACGCGGCACACCACTCGGACCTGGTCCAGACCCTCTCCCAGTACTTCGAGTGCGGCGGCAACTACGACGCCACGGCAGCCGCCCTGGCCATCCACCGCAGCACCCTGCGCTACCGGCTCCAGCGCATCCGCGAGGTCAGCGGCAGCGACCTCGGGGACGTCGACAGCCGGCTGAACCTGCACGTTGCCACCCGGGTGTGGAAAGTCCTGGGCGGCTGACCTGACCAGGAGGCGAGCGATGCACCTGCGGACAGCGGGCACTCCCGTGGCCGCTGTCGCTCACCTGGGCGGAGTACCACTGACTCCCGGCGACCACATCTGTGCCCTGTACCGGGGGCGTGCCGAGCGGGACCAGCTCATGACCCCCTTCTTGGCGGAGGGCCTGAGTGCAGGGCACATCTGCCTCCTCTTGGGCACCGAGGGCGACGGCTGTACTTTTCGCGACGTCTTGGCCTCGCACACCCCCGCGGTGGGCCGGGGCGGCAACAGCCTCCAGATCAGGGGCCCGAACGAGTATCTGCAGGACGGGACCTTCGACGGGGACCGCACACTGGCCCGGCTCTCCGCATGGTCGGACGAGATGTTCCCGTCCGACAACAGCACCTGCGCCCGGCTCGCCGCCGATATGAGCTGGGCCCAGCCCTTGGTGCAGCCCGCCTTCGTCCAGGACCTGGTCCGGTACGAGATGCACGCGACCCGGTGGCTGCGGTCGCATCCCCAGGTGGGGATGTGCATGTACGACCTGGAGATGTTCCACAGTGACCTGCTCGTCCCACTGATCAAGGCCCATCCGAAGGTCTGGCTGAACGGCATGATCATGGAAAATCCGTACTTCCTCGATCCTGATGAGGAGTCCGGGCCACCGGCCTCCGGGGAGACCTGACACCGCTCACGGCTCCGGCCGTGCGTACATCCCGCCGTCCGGTTCCGGCACGAAACCCCGCTTGCCGCACGGAACGCGCCGCCGCCTATCCGACGTCCTTGGGCGGCGGAGCCGAGCCGTCACCGCGCCCCCGCCGGAGTTCCTCTTCCGCATCTGCCGCCTCTTCCTCCGGTGCCGGTCGCTCCTGTCGGTCCTCCCGCGCCTCCCGGACCGGCTCGACATCCCGTTCCAGCGGTGTCGTGCCCAGCGCGGCCGTCAGCTCCTCCAGGGCCCCCAGCAAAAGTTCCGCGCCCCGTCGCACCACGGGATCATCACCGCCGTCGGCGCCCTCCCAGGCGTCGAGCGCCGCCGCCACCCGCTCCCATCCCGGGGCCCGCCGCTCGCGTACGTCCCGGGCCGCACGCGCGGTGTCCGCTCGCAGGGCCGCCGCGAACAGTGCGGCTTCCGGGACGGGCCGCACCCCTCGTCCCGGCAGGTGGGCCTCCAGAAGCATCGCCGCCCGCCCCATCGACTTGAGCGCCTCATACGCGTCCTGGGCCGCACTGCGGGTCAGTCCACGATGCTTCACCGGCTCGTGCTTGGCCCGCTCGAAAGCCTCGTCCCACGCGGCCTCCTTCTTACGGGCGGCAAGCAGTGCCTGCCGCACTTCCGCGCGATGCCCGCTGCCGGGATCCGCGTAGCTGCCGACCACCGCCGCCGCGTACCGCCCGTTCGCGGCGAGCCAGTCCGCGAGACGGTCCAGCAGTCGCGGGGTCTCCCAGGCCGGGAAGACCACATAGGCCAGCATCGCGAGCGCACCGCCGAGCAGGGTCAGCAGCACTCGGTCCCGCACCGTCTGGTGCCACTCCTGGCCCCCCATCCCGAGCAGGAAGACGACATACGCTGCGGCGAAGGACTGCGAGACCGCGTACCCGGTGCGCATCAGCAGGTACATCACCCCGGCCGAGACCACGGCCAGCCCGCCGGACAGATATGCGCCCGGGTGTGCCAACTGCACCACTCCGGTGGCCAGTCCGACGCCGACGAGAGTGCCGGCGAACCGGGCCACAGCACGGGAGTAGGTCTGGTGGAAGTCGGGCCGCAGCACCATGACGGAGGTGATCGGCACCCAGTAGCCGTGGCCCAGTGGAAGCGCATTGCCGAGCAGGTAGCCGAGGCAAGCCACCCCGGCGAGGCGTACAGCGTGCCGGAGAACAGCCGAGTCCCAGGTGAACTCGCGGCGCATCGCACGCAGCACGACCGGCACCATCCGGAACATGGTCGGACGCACCAGTGCCGGGGCGTTCGCCGCGTGGGTGTCTCCGCTGTCCGCGGTCTCCACTACCTCGCGCAGCAGATCGAACAGCCGCACCGCTGCCAGCTGCGCAGGCCCCCGCAGCACCTCCTCCTCCCCGCCCCGGAGGACCTCCATGGCTTCGGAGGGCACCCGGACCGGGGTACCGCGGCGGATCGAGTGGGCAGCGGCGTCCAGCACCTCGCCTGCCGCCTTGAGGAGTTCCCGCGTCCGGTCGCGTTCCGGACCCTCCGCCGGAGCGCCGACCCGGGGGTCGGCGAGGGAGGCGAGGACCGGGCGGATGCGCTCGGCCAGGCCGCGGGGGCCGTGCAAGGCGGCGGGCCGCCGGCGCGCCTGCCACGGCGTGACCGCAGCGGCGTCGCGGGCCGTCATCATCGGTTCCGGGGCGAAGGGGGCCACCGGGTCGTGCCGCAGCCGCCGGGCGTAGTCGGCCACGGCGGCGAGGGCGTAGGCGAGCGCATCCCGGTGCGCTCCCCAGCGGCGGATCGGGAACAGCAGGATCAGCGTCGCTTGCACCACACCGCCGAAGGCGATCACCGCGGCGTGCTCCAGTGCCTGCATCACGGTGGTCGGCAGGGTGATGGTCACCAGCATGATGCCGATCGTGGTGGTCGCGACGATCCCGGCGGTCGAGCCCGCGGCCCAGGCCATTCCGGCGCCGAAGGACCACACGGCGAGCAGCAGGAGGAACGGCACGGGGTGCGATCCCGCCAGATATCCCAGGAAGGTGCTGAGTGCCAGGCCCGCGCCGGCGGCCAGTGCAAGTACCTTGCGCGGGCGCCAACTCCGCTGGAACGTGGCGGTGCCGGCCGAGAAGGCTCCGAACGCGGCGGACGTGGCATAGGCCGGGGAGACGAGCCACAGTGCGAGCCCGATCACGGTTGCCACTCCGGCCGCGGCGCGCAGTGCGACCAGCGGCTCGAGCCGGGTCCTCTCAATCGTCAGCCCGGAGCGCACGATCAGCCCCAGCGCCCGCAGCCACCTCACGGCGCCGAGCTTAGGGCCAGGTCGGGGCCGTCCGCCGTCAGCCACACCGTGCACCCGTCCACGTGAGCTACCACGCGGTGCCGCCCGGGAGCGAACCGAGGAGTCCGGCCGGAACACCGGCCACCAGACGAGGCCGGTCCAGGTGCCGCGTCACGGGCGCCGGCCCCGCGGCATCCCGACGTGTGGCGGCTGCGCTCGGGTTTCGGGAGCCGGGCGGCCAGCTGAGTGTCCGCCTGGGCGAGTGGGAGCAGAAGCCGTCCGTCGTTCCGAGTTCTCGCGGGGTCGGTCCGGCGGGTGTGGTGTCCGCGAGGCGTTCGACGAGAGCGGTGACCGCTTCGCGGTCTCCTTCGAGGCTTCGCGTTCGTCGTCGGTGAGGTCGAACTGCTCGAGCATGTGGTCGATGCGGTTCTTGACGGCTAGCAGTTGGCCGCGGGTGGACGTAGAACGGGCAGCGTGCGCAGGCCGGCCGGTGCGGACACTTGGCGAAGAAGTCGTCACCGCAGTAGCGCGCTCGCCGGCCATTGCTGCGGGTCGTTGAGGGGTAACGGCTCGCGGGCGTTGAGAAGGTGGGGGCGATGGTGGCGCGGACCCGCTGGCTGGTGCGCCGGGCAATACAAGCACACCGTCATAGAGCTTGCTGTGGCTCATGTGCACGGAATGCTGGAAGAACTTTCCTGAGCCAGACTCACGCCCCGCCTGCCGTCCCCGCACCGCCCTGTGCCAATGCACGTGACTCCGCGGAGAGGACTCCGCAGCGGTGCACTTTTTCGAAGTCGCCATAGGGGGACTTGTACCGGCCTTTGTTCTCTTCGTTCTGTTCGTCGTCTTCGCCGAGGTACCACTTCCGGTATTCGGCGAAGCCGTGCTGCTCCAGGTAGCGGTTCTCCTCCTCGGCCGAGGGATGGTGTTCGCTCCACTCGTCCCGGTCGTCGAGTACCACCTGCCGTTCCTTGACCAGCTTCTTCGCGTGATCAAAGGCGCGTGCGTTCAACTTCACCACCACGAGGTTCACACCTCCCACGCGTTGCCGTGCCACGGGTCTGCGGGAAAGCCTCCGGGAATGACGCTCAGCGGGGGAGGGGATAACGCTCGGTTGCCTGACTGCGTACCCGTGTATCCGCGGCGGATGATCCGCCGGTTTGGAGCGTCCATGGCTCATACGGCGAGGTAACGCTTCGCGTCCTCTTGTTTACGCCATTCTACGCCGCCGACGGGCGGCTCTCACGGCCAATTCCGGGAACGTTCCGATCGCTTGGCCTGTCAGGTGAAATAAGCGCCACGGCTTCGGCCTGGCATGCGCAGGCGTGCCCCGGAGGTGTCTGGAATCCTGGAACTGGGCATTGCGCGCCGGTGGGCGGACAGTCGCCGGTGTGGGGCAGTCACCGAGGGCGAGGAGGCGAAAGGCATGACCGTGATGGGCGTGTCCAGGTTCGAAAGGTTCTTCCGTTCCGCCGCAAGTCTCGACGTGGACAAGAACGATCTGAAGCGGTACAGCGACTTCGTCGACGGCAAGCTCTACGACCTCCTGCTCGTCGCCCAGGCCGCGGCCAAGGCGAACGACCGGGACATCGTCGAACTGTGGGATCTACCGATCACCAAGGGGCTTCAGGAGAGCATTCACCAGTTCCGGCGGCTGGACGAGGAGGTCGAGCTCAAGCCGATCCTCGAGCAGTTGGCCGCGCACCCCTTGCTCGACCGGGCACCCAGTGAGGAGACCGAGGCCCGGTACCCGGAGATCATCGGCGGGCTGAGCGTGGCACTCGCCGAAACCTTCAAGATCATGTACCCCGACGTCAAAAACCCCCAGACCAAGCACTGGGAGGGCGCGACCGCCATCTTCGACCTGCTCCTGTAGCCGGCCCTGCCCGGATTGCACAGGTCACCCCTCCGGGGGCCAGAGCCACCCGCCCCCGCGCGGATTTGCGAGCGGCGGCCGCGCAGGTGTGGCTACCGCAGCACGGCAGACAGCGACGTGGGCATACGTGCCTTGAAGCCCGCCTACTCCCCGTCGTCGATATGGCCCTTGAGGACCTGTAGGACGGTCTGCACCAGCTGTTCGGTGCTCCCCTCGATCCTGTGGGGAACTCTGCCGCACCCGTGTGAGGAACTCCTCCCTGTCCATCTTCACGGGCGTTTCTGACGACCTCCAGCCGTCGTAGCAGCTGCCGCGTATCAGCGTCGGAAGCTCAGCACCAAAGTGCGCGACCCCCTCAACCGACAAGCTCCCGGAGCGCGTGCAGCACTGCGCACAGGGCGGCATAGGGCTGCTTCCGGCGCCTCCGCCCTCGTCACTGCGTCGGTCACCGAATGCCCGCTGCCCGAGGGGTACTCGTCACGTCGGCGGCGACGACGCGATGCACTACAACTGGTACACCGGCAGCAGCTGGACCGCCGCCAGCCCGGCCTGATCCATACCAGGGCCTTCAAGACCTCGCCGCTGCGGCACTCGCCTTCCACGAAGGAGAGCTCCACCTTCTGCTCGCGGGCACCGACCGGCGGCTGTGGCACACCGCTTACTACAACGGAGCGTGGGGCCCCGCTACAGCCACCTCCGAGTTCGGCGGGGCGAGAGGCGCCACGCGTGGCAGGTTCGGGGAATCAACGGCCCTCCGTGATGACAGAACTGATGGTGTGCCACTGGGGGCGCCGTCACGTGAGTGACGGGGTCACAGGTCCAACTGGAGTTTGAGCAGGCATACGACTACGTCGGTGCGGGCACTCAGCAGGCCGGCCATGAGAATGCCCCGTTGGTTCTGGAGAATCCGGTAGCGGCCGTGCAGGGGTTCCACCTGGGGGATGAGTACGGCGACCTGCCGGCCGTTGCGGGCGACCTGCTCGACGTAGCCGATGACTGGATGGACCAGGGAGTGCTGAGGGCTGTCGATGATGTCGAGCCGTGGGCCGGGGTTCCATCGCGCCCAGTCGGCGCGCATGGCGTCTGCTTGCGTCCGGTCGTCGAAGACGGCGACCACGACGACCTCATCGCCCAGTGAGGACGCGGCGTTGAGGGCGGCGGCGGCGACCATGTCGACCCTGCCCAGGGGGACGATGACCAGACTGTGGGTTCGTGTGGGGCGTGGCGGGGTGCCGTCCCATCCGAGTTGGTCGCGAGCGCGCGTGTAATAGCGCTCGATCCGGGAGAACAGCTGCATCAGCAGCGGCACGGTGAGGACGACGATCCAGGCACCGGCGAGGAACTTGGTGGCGAGCAGGACGATTCCGGCGACGGCGGTCAGCACAGCCCCGACGCCGTTGATCAACGCCCGGTACAACCAGCCGTCGGGGCGTTGCATGCTCCAGTGCCGGACGAGGCCGATCTGGCTGATGGTGAAGCCGACGAAGACGCCGATGGCAAAGAGCGGGATCAGGCGCTGGGTGTCGGCACTGACGACGACCAGCATGACGCCGGCCAGCGCCGCCAGGGCCACGACGCCCCAGCGGTGGACGGGCCGCTCCGAGCGGAGGGCGAACAGATGGGGGAGACGGTCGTCCTTGGCGAGGACGCTCATCAGGACCGGAAGGCCGCCGAAGCTGGTGTTCGCGGCGATGCCCAGCACGAGAGTGACGATGAGGCTGATGGCGTAGTAGGCCCAGCCGGTCCCGAAGGCGCCGGCGGTCAGCTGGGCCAGCAGCGTCACACCGCCGCGTGGCACCACGTGATGGCGGCGGATCAGCAACGACAGCCCGATGAGCATGGCGCCCAGCAGCAACCCCAGCATCAGCTCGGTGTGTTGCGCCCGCTTGACGCGTGGTTGGCGGAACATCGGAACGGCGTTGGCGATGGCCTCCACCCCGGTCAGCGCCGAGCATCCCGCGGAGAACGCCTTGAGCACCAGGAGCACGCCCAGCGCCTCGACGGCGGGGAAGGACTGGGACGTTCCGACCGTGGCTGCGGGATGGGCCCGGAACAGCCCCACGACGATGACACCGATCACGCTGACGATGAACAGCACGGTGGGCAGCATCAGCACCCGCGCGCTGTCCGCGATGCCGCGCAGATTGACGACGGTGAGGAGGAACAGCGCGATCAGGCATACGGCCAGGAGATGATCGGAAAGCGCGGGAAACGCCGATGCGAGGCTCGCGGCGCCGGCGGCGAGACTGACGGCGACGGTGAGGACGTAGTCGATGATGAGGCTGGCCGCGGCCATCAGACTGACCGCTCTGCCCAAATCCTTCTTCGCCACCGCGTAGGCTCCACCGCCGTCCGGGTGCACAGCGATCACCTGACGGTAGGAGACGACCAGGACGGCCAGCAACCCGGCGATGACCAGGGTGATCGGCAGCATCGCCGTGAGCGCGCCCGAACCGGCGGCCACCAGCACGACGACGATGGCCTCCGGGCCGTACGCGACCGAGCTGAGGGCGTCCAGTGAGAGGGCGGCCAGCCCCTGGATCACGGTCAGGCGGGACTTTCCGCCCTCGCCATGACGCCGTGGGACCTTGGGGTGAGGTTTCTTGAGCGCAAGCCCGAGCGTCACGTGAAACTCACTCGTTCATTTGCCGGATGCACCCACCCATGCCGGGCCGTGGCACAACGGCAATGCTCATGATGTCTCCATTTCGGTGAGAGGTAACCGCCTGATCCAGCTTCGGAGAGTCTCCGGGGTCCTGCACGCCCACCGCGCTGGACGGGTGTGACGTGGAGGACGCACCAGGCGCAGGTTCTGGACCTGGCGGACATCCAGGGCACGGTGCTGCGGCAACGGCCCTCGCTCTACACCGGCCCTACTTCCTGCTACGCATCGACGACCCGGCGGACGGCCGCCGCATGCGGCGCCTGGCACCCCAGGTGGCCACAGCGGGCAACTGGTGGGACCCCGGAGCGGGCCTGGCCGAATGTGGTCCTGAGCTATTCCGGGCTGCGTGCCCTGCGCGTTCGCGAGTCATCACTGGAGAGCTTTCCGGCGGAGTTCCGCGAAGGGAGGGCGCTCAAGGGGTTCGGCCGGGCGGCGATGCTCATGGAGAGCCACGTCCCGCGGGCCGACAGCCGTCTCGTCCCCGAGGCGGCGCGGTTCGCCGAGGCCCTGGAGGCGGACACCGCGCAGGCGGCAGTCGACGTGCGCCGGCACAGGAATCCGGACTGGGGGCGCGTGGAGGGAGCGCTCCACGCGTGGGAGGACGCAGCCGCCGGGGACCGGAGCCCGGTGGTGCGGGGCGCGGGGCGGAACTGCAGAAACGGGCCTTGGAATACCTCGCGACGGCCGTGAGCCGCACACCCCTGGAACGGGACCTCGGCTCTGCTCGCGAGGAGCAGCGGGTGCGGGCGGCCGTAAAGGCGGAAGGTGACGGATCAGGACCCGCGCACCGGGCTGGATGACGGCGCCGGCGAGGGGGAGCGCCCCGCCTCCTGGAGCGGGAAGTAGTCTCCCGGCCGCGTCGAGCGCCGCCACACGTACGCCGCTGCCGCCATCACGAGGATCAGCCCCGCCAGGATCAGCAGTTCGATCCCCTCGACGTTCCACCGGAAGGACTTCTCCGCCTCGGCCGTCACGATGAGCACCTTGCGGATGCCGGCGATCAGGCCGACGACGAGGAACGGCTCCGCGTCGAGGGTCTGGTTCCTGATGGTCAGGCGGACGGTGTGGAGCAGCTCGGCCACGATGAACAGCACAAGGCCGTTGTCCAGGGCGGAGAGAACGACCGTATCCTCGCGGTACGGCCCCTGGATCGACCTGATGATGTCGTGGACGACCCCGACGGTCAGGAGCCCCGCGAGCAGTACGAGGAGCGTCGCGACGACGAGGTGGATGCCGTCCTCGATGAATTGCAGGAGGCCCTGTACCCGGCCGCCCTCGATCTTCGGGAGAATGGGTCGCACAGTCAGCACCCTAAGGGTGCCCCGGCCCGCAGGCGCGGCGTGCTGCCGAACGGGTGAACGGGTGGGCCCTCCCTATGGTGGCAGCCTGGAGGAAGGGACGAGGCGCGACATCGCCGAGGCCTACCTGGCGGCAGGATGAGTTGTGTATGAGGCGGCCCGACGCGGACACGAACGGCAGGAACCTGCGGCTCGTCCTGGTCGCAGGCCCGGGCGTGTCCTCCGAGATCGCCCGGGACCTCGCCCCCGCCTGCCGGAGGATCTGACCCGCCGCATCGCCAGGGGCATCCGCTGGCGGGCGGACACTGTGACGGCGCCCCTGGTGGCGGACGAGCCGGTCGACGTGTCCGACGTGGCCGAAATCGCCGACACCCGTCTGGAGGCCGGCGACTGGGACATCGGCGTCTTCCTCACCGACCTGCCGAGCAGGGCGGAGCGCAATCCGGTCAGCACCGAGGTCGACCCTGAGCACAGGGTCGCACTGATCTCACTGCCCGCCCTCGGCTCCCGGCGTCTGCGGCGCCGGGGGCGGCAGGCGGTGATCGGCGTCGTCAGGCACCTGGCCGCGCAGGACGAAGAGCCGCTGGCTTCCGCCGTCGTCGGCCGTCCGGCATCCGGGGAGATTCCAGGCGCGAGCGCCCCGCGGTGCGGGGCCTGGGCGGCCACGTCCGCCTGGCGGGGCAAGTCGGATGCGGTGGATGCGCAGGAGGCGGCCCGGGCGGAACAGGTGGCCGCGCTTGCTCCCAGGCCAAGGCCTGCCCGGCTCACCAGGACGGGTCGGCCAACAGCCCGCCTAAGAAAGCGACGACGGATGGTGGTCAAGCTTGCCTGTGCGCCCTGCAGGGCCAGGCAGGCCGTCTGTGGAGTGCTGGTCATGGGCGAGCTTCACACCCACGCAGGGCAGCGGCCTGTGGTTCACGCGGTGCGTCGGGCCAACCTTGCTGTCGGTCCGGGGCTCTCCGTGCAAGCTCCTGCTGGGACCACACCACGGAGAGCGATACCCCGCCATGATGACGGGCGTTCGGTGCGCTCTCTCAGAAACGCCGGACTGACGGTTCGGCTCAGTGCGCGAACGGACGGTTCGACGTCACCGCGTGCACAACCGGTCCAATGCCGCCCGGCTCTCATCGTCCGCGGCGCGGCAGATCATCAACCGCTGGTCCGTATCTTGAAGTGGCACGAGCACTTCGAAATGCACGGCGATCGCACCGACGTCAGGATGCCGCAGTGCCTTGCGTCCGCGGCCGTTGACCCTGATGTCTCGTTCGGCCCACCATCGCGCGAATTCCTCGTCATGAGTGGTGACTTCGGCGATGAGGTCGCTCAACGCCCGATCCTCTGGATGGGCGGCCCACGCAGCGCGCAGGTGGGCGACCCCCTCCCGCACGACGCGTTCGCGGTCGACATAGAAATCGCGTATCTCCGGATGCATCAGGCACAGCCACATCGCATTGCGCTGCGACGGCGGCAGGGTGTCGAAGTCCAGCAGCAGCCTCGCCATGTCGCCGTTCCAGGCCAGGATGTCGAAGCGGTGGTTCATCAGCATGGCCGGCAGCGGCGACAGGTCGGAGACCAGCCGGGCCAGTGGCGGCGCTGCTGTGGTGGCGGGCCTGTCGACGCTGCGGGGGCGCTGCTGGGTCAGGTTGAAGAGGTAGGCGCGTTCGTCGGGGGACAGGCGCAGCGCCCCGGCCAGCGCCTCCACCACGTTCGCTGAGGGCCGCAGCCCGCGGCCCTGTTCCAGCCGCACGATGTAGTCGATGCTGACCCCGGCCAGTTCGGCGACCTCTTCGCGGCGCAATCCCGGGGTCCGGCGGGCCTGTCGGCGCGAGGGCAAGTCGAAATCCTGCGGGTCCAGGCGTTCGCGCCGGGTCCGCAGGAACGCGGCCAGTTCCTGTGTCGGGTCCACGGTGCGGGTCGTCATGTGCGGTCCAACAGCCAGGATGGGACTGGTGTTCCCAGGAACTTCTCTCCCTTACCTCCGGATCGCGACGGTCACAGGCTTGTTGCCGACAACGGATCACAAGCACGGGAGGACACGATGTCGCTCACCCTCGACACCTATCGGCTGCTGGGCCGCTCCGGGCTGCGGGTCTCACCGCTGGCGCTGGGGGCGGCGACCTTCGGCACCGAGTGGGGCTGGGGCGCCGAGCAGGATGAGGCGCGCAGGCTGTTCGACCTCTACGTCGAGCGCGGCGGCAACTTCATCGACACCGCCAACACCTATACGAACGGCAGCTCCGAGCGACTGCTGGGCGAATTCACCCGCGACCACCGCGAAAGCCTGGTGCTGGCGACGAAATACACGACGCTGCGCCGGCCCGGCGACCCGAATTCCGGGGGCAGTCACCGCAAGAGCCTGTTCGCGTCGGTGGACGCCAGTCTGCGACAGCTGAATACGGACTACATCGATCTGCTCTACCTGCACGTGTGGGATTTCACGACGCCGGTCGAGGAGATCCTGCGCGCCATGGACGATCTGGTCCGGCAGGGCAAGGTTTTGTACGTGGCGATGTCCAACGTCCCGGCCTGGCAGGTGTCACGCATGCAGGCGATCGCCGACCTGCGCGGCTGGTCGCCGCTGGTCGCGCTGCAGATCGAATACAGCCTGATCGAGCGTACCGGGGAACGTGACTTGATCCCCATGGCACGCGAGATGGGGCTGGGGGTGATGCCGTACTCACCGCTGGCCGGCGGGGTGCTCACCGGCAAGTACAGCCGCGACGACCTGACCGCGACGAATGCCGACGTCAACGACGGCACCCGCAGGAGTGTCACCATCACCAACGGCACGCTCACCGAGCGTAACTTCGCCATCGTGGACGTCGTGAAGGAGGTCGCCACGGAGTTGGGCCGCACATCTGCCCAGATCGGGCTGGCCTGGACCCTGCAGAACCCGGGCGTGACGGCACCGATCATCGGCGCCCGCACCGCCGCGCAGCTGGAGGACAACCTGGGCGCCCTGGAGGTCGACTTCACCGCGTCCCAACTGGCCCGCCTCGACGAGGCCGGCGAGATCGGCTCCGGCGTCCCGCACGACCTGCTCGCCAGCGACTTCGCCCGCACGCTGACCCGCGGCGATCTGAAGATCGAAGCCCGCCGTTGATACCCGATCGAGCCCCGAGGGCGGCACTACCGCCGCCCTCGGGGCAGCCCTTGGGCCAGCCCTTGGGGCCTGCGGCAAAAGTGAATCTCGGCCGTGGTGCTCACGTTCCGGACGGGCGCATCCCTCCGCTGGGAGCCCGCGGAAACGGCGCTCGCCCCCGCGGCTCGTTGCCCCGCGCGCGGTGGCAGGCCAACCCCGGCGAGACGCCGTACCCGCACGGCTCTGGCCCAAGGGCTGCCCCGTCACCCCCGGCTGCACGCGCGGATGGCACCGACACGTCACCCTCGCCGTCACGTCCGTGACGTGACTCTTGACGACCGAATGCTCTGCACTGCAGAGTTCTATGTCCTGGAGAACGACCACGGGAGAACCAGATGGAAGCCGTCAGCATGCAGGGCGTACTCGCCCAGACCGAGCAACTGCAAAGACGTGCGCGCGCCGACCGTCGCGCCTCTTCCGTCCCCCTCATCATCATCGGGGCGACCGTCTTGCTGAGCGCACCGTTCACCTACGGCTCGGCCCCCGCCGAACAGCTCTACTCGCTGCTGGTCAACCCGCTGGCCTTTGTCGCCATCGCCTTTTGGTATCGCAAGAGGCGTGCCAGGACCGGTATCGGCTCGGGCCGCGGCGGTTACGAGAAGAGTGCGATATTCATTGCCCTGCTCCCACTGGTGAACCTTGCACTCTCCCTGGTCACGCCGAATGGCCAGTCGGAATGGGGCATTTGGCCGATGGGTGCGGTCGCCCTGGGGCTTCTCGCCCTGGCGCTGCTCCAGCGCAACGGCTACCTCGCCGCCTGCGCAGCCGTGTTCGGGGTGGCCACATGGATGGAGGCGGAGTACATCTTGGGCAGATGGCTCAACGAGCTCGCGGAGAAGGTCACACCGACCCCGCCGGCCCCTTTCTATGACGGCACCATTGACTGGGTGCCGGTCCTGGTGCGTGCTCTGTTGGGCCTGTCGATGCTGGCAGCCGGCCTGGTGGCGCTCCGTCGGGAGCGGGCCGTTACATGAGCCCCACACACGATGAGACCGACCACCACCCCACCACGGGACTGGATGACGCCGTCCATCAACGAACGCGGCTCGGGCTGCTCGCCGTCCTCCACGAGACCCAGCAGGCCGACTTCGGCTACTTGAAAAGGCTGCTCAAGCTCACGGACGGCAATCTCGGACGTCATCTCGACGTTCTGGCACAGCAGGGCCTGGTGCACATCAGCAAGGGCTACCATCGCAACCGCCCCCGCACCTGGGTGGAGATCAGCGAGCACGGCCGCGCGGCACTGGCCGCCGAGATGGCCGCCCTCAAGACCCTCCTGCACCGCTTCGAGAATGCGGGCCCTTCAGCGCAGGACCAGGGCACAGCACCCACGTGATCTGAGTCAGAGGCCCATTGACGGTCCAAGCTCTGAAGGGCCCCAACCCGACGGGGAACCCGACGCGAGCAACGTGGGGCATGGAGGCCGGCCACCGTGCCGCGGACGGCCGGCACCAGGCCGAGTGCGAGGACGGTCACCGGCCGCCACACTGCCCACAGTTCGCGCCCAGGGATCTCCTCGGCCGACGCGTGCAGCAGAGCGACGACACAGATGATTTCCGGAGCGACGTGGGCATCCGGAATCCAGGGCAACGGTCAGATGAGTACGCCCTCGACGACGAGCAACGAGGGGGCGGGGATACGCCAGTGGCGGGCGCCCGTGGACACCCACATGCACGACAGTCTTGGCCTGGCGCCGCTCGTGAGAGGTATCCCGCCCATCAGGTCCCGGCGCGGCCTCGTCGCAGATGCCCGGCCAAGCTGCACGCCGACAAGGGCTACGACTTCGACCACCTGCGGTGATGGCTCCCCGAGCGCGGCATCACCCCGCGCATCGCCCGTAAAGGGACGCTCAACTGACCTGCGAATGCCGAATTTGCCTCGCGGGGATGATACTCCGCCGGACGATGGCCGAAGGTGGCCCCCATGAGGTCAAGGCCGCTGAGCGGCATGTTTGCATGTGTCGGTGATCGTTAACGCACAGGAAATATCCGAGCCGCGGACGTACGTGGACCGCATTCTGGAGCACTGGAACAAGGACGAGGACGCCGAGGCGCTCGTCCAGGGGACGCAGCGGCTGACCAGAGGGGAAGCCCGGCGGCAGCTGTTCAGGCTGGGGCATGCGCTGCGGGGGCAGGGGCTCGTGCCCGGCGACGGGGTGGGGCTTTTTCTGGCCAACCGTGTCGACTCGGTCCTCGTTCAGCTCGCCGTCCATCTCATCGGCTGCCGCGTCGTCTTCTTGCCGCCCGAGCCTGGGCCCGGCGAGCTCGCCGCGCTCGTCGAGCAGTCCCGGGCGCGCGCCGTGGTCACCGACCCGCTCTTCGCGGAACGGGCCGCCGATGCGGCCGGCCGCAGCGTCCACGCACCCGCACTGCTCAGCCTCGGCCCTTGTGAGCAGCGGTGCGCGGACCTGCTGGCCCTGGCGGCCGAGTGCCCGGACGCGCGCCCCGACGGTGTGCCCGCCCCGGGAGCGGACGAGGCCGTCACCGTCCTCTACACCGGCGGAACCCTGGGCCGCCCCAAGCTTGCCGCGCACACCCACCGGCTCTACGACACGCTGGTCGACCTGGTGACGGACGCCGCGGAGGACTCCGGCCCCGCGTTCTTCCCGACCATGGACCCGAGCACGGACAGGGTGCTCGCCGCCACGCTGCTCACGCACGGCAGCGGCCATCTCACCTCGATCCAGGCCCTGGTGACGGGGTCCACCCTGGTCGTGCTGCCCGAGTTCGAAGCGGGCGCGGCGCTGACGGTGCTGCGCGAGGAGCGGATCACCGCCACCATGTTCGTGCCGCCCATGATGTACGCGGTGCTCGACCACCCGGACTGCAAGCCGGGCGTCCTGCCCGCGCTGCGGCGGATCGTCGTGGGCGGCGCGGCCACCTCGCCCAGCCGGCTGCAGCAGGCGGTCGAGGTCTTCGGGCCGGTGCTCGGCCAGGGCTACGGGCAGTCGGAGGCGCTCGGCATCGCCGCGTTCGGCGCGGAGGAGCTCGCCTCGGAGAGTGCCCTGCGCCCCGAACTCTGGCGCAGCTGCGGTCGCGCCATATCCGACACCGAGATCGAGATCCGTGCCGAGGACAGCACTGCGGCGCTGCCCGTCCGGCAGGTCGGCGAGGTGTGTGTCCGGGGCAACGCGGTGATGCTCGGCTACTACGAGGACCCGGAGCGCACCGCGGCGGCACTGCACGACGGCTGGCTGCGCACCGGCGACCTGGGCTACCTCGACGCCGAGGGCTACCTCTATCTCGTCGACCGGGCCAAGGACATCATCGTCACCGGCAGCACCAGCGACAACGTCTACTCCAGAGTCCTGGAGGACTTCCTGCTCACGCTGCCCGGCGTGCGCAACGCGGCGGCGCTGGGCGTGCCGGACGAGGAGTACGGGGAGGCCGTACAGATCTTCCTTGCCACGGCCGAGGGTGTCGAGATCGACCCGGAGTCGGTCGGCGCGGCGGTGACCGCCGAGCTGGGAGAGCTGTACACGCCCCGGAAGACGGTGCTGCTCGACCAGCTGCCGACGACCAAGGTCGGCAAGGTGGACAAGAAGGCGCTGCGCGCCGCGTGGACGAGCGGCGCCTCGGCCACGCCATAGGCTCTGTTGTTATGGAGGCACCCGGCCGGTTGGGGGTCAAGTGCGCTGCGAACACAGGGCTGTTGTGGCGCCCCTCGACCGGTTGTGCCCCCTGTGAAAGAGCGGAAGTGCGGCGCCGCTGTCCACTGGGTGTCCTGCCGGGAGGTCGCAGAGGCTGTGTTCGTGCTGGAGCCTCCCGGTCTCGATCTTTTCACCGAGGACACGTCGCCATCTGGATCCCGGACGGGCCCTTCGGCGGCGGCGAGGCTGGTGGAGTGCCCTTCGACTTCGCCGAACCGCAATGCGGCGGCTGTGGGTGCGCCTGACGAGAAGCACGGAGAGGCCGTACAGATCTTCCTGGCCACGGCCGAGGGCGGCGCTGACGTCGACCCGGAGGCAGCCGGCGCCGCGGCGACCGCCGAGTTGGGCGTGTTCCGGAGCGGTGCCGAAGGCACCATTTTCCCAGGGCACCCAGCTGCTACGGGAACAACGACCGGGAGGGCGGGGGGCAAGCCAACCTCCCTGTCCAGAGCCAACACGTGGACTACCGCGCCATGCTGATCCAGGGCCACATCGGCTGGGAGCTCTACCGCGAACACGAAGCGCTGTCGGTCCCCCGGGCGACGCGGGCGCTGGCCGGCGCAGTGTGGAGTCGATGCGCAACTCGCGGATCTGACCCCCTCGGCAAGCCCCCGCCCACCACCTACGAGGCGGCCGGTCCCGCGGCGCCCGCACCGCGCAGGTGCGGCTGGAGCAACAGGCGCCAGTTCTCGGGCCTGACACCGTCCTGGCCGTCGCCGAGCGGTTCGCAGCCGTGCACCCAGCGGCCTCCCGCGACCCGGACCATGCCGCCAAGAAGGCCCGCGTCGAGCACCTCTACGCGATCGCCGACGGCGAGGTCATACCCGAGGACGGCGAACCCGAAGTCGTCTTATTCCTGGACGAGTTCGGCCCGCTCAACCTCCAGTCCCATCCTGGACGGCAATGGGCCGAGCGCGGCGGACGGCACAAGGACCCCGACCGGGAGCCGAGGTCCCGTCGGCGGGCGACCTACACCCGGCCGCACGGGCCCCGGCACCTGTTCGCCGCCTACGACCTGGCCCAGGACAAGCTCTACGGCCACATCAAACCGAAGAAGAACCGGACGAGGTTCCTTCAGTTCTGCCGCTGTCTGCGCAGCCTCTACCCGTCGGACATCCGGATCGCCATCGTGCTCGAGGTCCGCCCGTTCGGTCGCCATCCCGGAAGCCGCACCGGAGTCGCCGGGCCGTACCGGCGGCGGAACACTCGTTGGGCCAACTCCCGGATCCCGGGGAATCGGTGGTGTGTCTGTGCCCGGCCCCCACGGGTGTGCTCATCAAGCAGGGCGCGGGTCCATGAAACGCGCTGGCGCTCAACCTGCCTCCGGCGTCACGCCGTGTTCGTTGCCGGCGGGCGGGGAGGGGTCGAGCAGGGCGGTGTCGCGGTCTTTGTGAGCTGCGCGGGTAGGCGGCCCGAATCGTCCTTCGTGCTGTCTCAGGAGGCTCGCGGTCTCGGCCGCCGGCCGGCCGGTGTGCAGGCAGACCACGTCGGTGATCAGATCGTTCAGGGGTGGCCAGGGCATCATGCCGTGGTCGTTGTAAAGACTGACGAGCCCGTGCAGGGCGGTCCAGAGCATGAGGCCGGCCTGTGCTTGTCGTTCCGCCGTGGGCTGCTTGCGTTCCGGGACGGCAGCGGCCGCGAGGGAGGTCACGACGGCGGTGAGCGGTTCGGCGCCGGCGCCGTGGGCCGAGCCGGGCACCAGGTCGGCGGGCATGCGGCCGCCGAAGAGGGTGCGGTAGTGGCCGGGTTGGCTGACACCCCAGTGCACGTAGGCGGCGCACCGCGCGGTGAGGTCGGCCAGGGGGGCGGGGCCGGCGACTTGTGCGGCCTCGTCCATCAGCCGGGCCAGTTCCTGGTAGCGCAGCCGTAGGACGTGCTGGATCAGTGCGCTGAGGTCGGTGAAGTGGCTGTAGATGCTGGCCGGTGCCACTCCGACCTCGCGTGCGACCTGGCGCAGGGTAAGCGTCTCGGGCTGGTCGAGCGTGGCCAGCAGCTTGGCTGTCGCGTCGACGAGCTGGGCTTTGAGTACCTCCCCCTGCCCCCGCGGATTGCGGCGGCGGGGAACGGACGGCTCCTGAGACGGCACCTTCGCCCCCCTTCCTACCTGGGTGAACAGATAAACAACACACGTTCACCTTACCTCGGTCCGCGCCTTGACACCGCTAACCAACGGTTGTTTACTCAGCTCACCAACACTTGTTCAGTCAGGAAGTGGAAGATCATGCGCATCGCCATACTCGGAGCTTCGGGCCGCACCGGCGGCACACTCGTCGACCTGGCGCTGGATCGCGGTCACGAGGTCGTGGCCCTGGTCCGCACACCGGCCCGGGCGACCGTGCCGGCGTCCCGGCAGGCGGAGAACCGGCAGGCGGACGTCACCGACCCGAACAGCTTTCCCTCCCTGAGCGACGTGGACGTGGTGGTCTCGGCCATCGGCATCAGCAAGGGCGACGGCCCAGGCGCACTGACCGCCGGCGCCAGGCGGCTGGCCGCAGCGGACGTCCGCACCGTGTGGCTGGGGGCCCTGGGATCGGGTGTCTCCAGCCGGTCGGGAGGACTCATCTACACGGGCGTGATGCGGATGTTCGTCGGATCCGAGCTGCGGGAGAAGGCCGAGGCCGACGAGATCGCGCTGAAGGCCGGCGCCACGGTCTTCCACGCCCCGGACGTCACCGACGGGCCCCTCAGCTCCACCCGCCGCGTCGTGCCCCTGGCAGACCTGCGCCGCCCGCTGCTGCCGCCCCGGATCTCCCGGATCACGCTGGCAACGCTGCTGCTGGACGAGGCGGAGTCAGGCAAGCAGGGAAACGGCATCGTCGTGCCCCTCGCCTGACCACCGGCCCGACAGCCCGGCACCCCCCCGAACGCGGGCCGGGGACGCTCGCGACCGCAGGGGCGCGGAGAGCCGTGACGGCCGGCACGCACGCGCAACGGAGAAACAAAACCACCGCCTTTGGCGCGCCCCCCCACACACACAAGCCGGGTCTTCGCCGTCGGCCACCGCGGAAACCCTGGTCAGATCGCCGAGCGGGTCGGACAACGCCAGGCAGAGCATCCATTGGGGGATCATCATGAGCAACTTCACCGGAAAGGCCGGACTCGTGACGGGCGCCGGCAGCGGAATCGGCCGTTCGGCGGCAATCGAACTGGCCCGCCAGGGCGCCGGCGTCACCGTCACCGACATCGACGAGGCCACTGCGGCCGCGACCGCCGAGATGATCCGGAAGGACGGCGGGAAGGCGTTGGCAGTGCGCGTAGACATCGTCGACGAGGACGCGGTGCGCACGGCCGTAGAGCGCACGGTCGAGGCTTACGGCGGTCTCGACTTCGCCGTGAACAACGCCGGCCTGGACTCCCACCACCGGCAGCTGGACCAGATGAGCCTGGGGGAGTTCGAGCGGGTGACCCACGTCAACATGGGCGGGACCTTCCTGTGCATGAAGTACGAGCTGCCCGCTCTGGAAAGCCGCGGCGGAGGCGCGATCGTCAACGTCGCGTCCAACGGTGGTCTGTACGCGATCCCCACCGCCCCTGCCTACGTCGCCGCCAAGCACGGTGTGGTCGGCCTGACGAAGGTCGCCGCGGTGGATTACGCGCCGCGCGGTATTCGCGTCAACGCGGTCTGCCCCGGCCCGACCCGCACGCCCGGGTTCGAACGGGTCGCGGCCGGCACCGACCTGATCGCGATGCAGGAGGCGATGACACCGCTGGGCCGGATGGCGACGCCGCAAGAGGCGGCCGCGGCCGCGGTCTGGCTCTGCTCGGACGCCGCCTCGTACATCACCGGGATCGCGCTGTCGGTGGACGGCGCACGACGGGCATAGGAAGTCATCTCGTGGGTCGTGGAGTATCGAGAGTTCTTCGACTGCTCGGCCACTGAGTGGTCGTGGGTGGGCACCAGAGTGCCGTCGACGATGAGGGCGGTGTCCCTGTGGAAGCGGCTCTGCTGCCGCAGTGCCAGCAGCGGACCGATGTGGTCAATGATGCGGTCTGCGGCCGACGTGGAGTTCCCGAACAGCGGTGCCAGCTGGCGCATGGTCAGGTTTGTGCGCCGGTACGCCGTGACCAGCAGGGCGCGATCGTCCAGCGACAGACTCCAGGGCCGGCCGCCGCGGTCGATCTGAGGCTTGCTCACGTCGTACTGCGGCTGGCGATTTGCCGAAGCAGCGCGGGCTCAACCCCGTAAAGGGCCTATCCAGAACGGCACCGATGCCGTGATCACTCCACCCACAGCGTCATCGTCTCCGCCGGAGCGAGCGGGGTGGTGAGGGGCTGGATTGACCTTGGCCGAGCATGGTGCCGTCGGGGCAACAGAATCAACACCATGTCGATTAGACTCGACGCAGTGTAGACTTTCTGGGCGAGGGGGCAGTCCAGCTTCTCGTGGGACCTTTCTGGAGGAACAGTGCAGCAGCAGAAGTGGCTCGTCACTGGCGTCAGCACGGGCCTGGGCCGTGCCTTCGCCCAGGCCGCCCTGGCCGCCGGGCACACCGTCGTGGGAACGGTCCGCTGCGAGGAGGACCTGCGGGCCTTCGACGGGCTGAAACCCGGGTACGCTCACGGCCGCATCCTGGATGTGACTGACGACGACGCCGTCTCGGGTGTGGTCGCGGAGGTGGAGCAGAGCGTCGGTCCGTTGGACGTCGTCGTCGCCAACGCCGGCTACGGCCTGGAGGGCACCTTCGAGGAAACCCCGCTGGCCGAGGTGCGGCGGCAGTTCGAGGTCAACGTATTCGGGGCCGTGGCCACGCTGCAGGCAGCCCTGCCCCACATGCGCCGGCGCCGTCGCGGACACCTGATGGCCGTCACCTCCATGGGCGGGCTCATGGCCGTGCCCGGTATGTCTGCCTACTGCGGTAGCAAGTTCGCCCTGGAAGGCATCCTCGAGGCGCTGGGCAAGGAGGTCGCACAGTTCGGGATCCATGTGACGGCGATCGAGCCCGGCTCCTTCCGCACCGACTGGGCCGGACGGTCCATGACACGCGCCGCGCAGTCCATCGACGACTACGACGAGCTGTTCACCCCCATCCGGGAAGCGCGGCAGAAGGCCAGCGGGAACCAGTTGGGCAATCCGGCCAAGGCCGGGGACGCCGTGGTCCACATCGCATCAGTCGACCAGCCGCCGGCTCATCTTGTCCTGGGCTCGGACGCGCTGCGACTGGTCACCGCCGCGCGCACGGCCGTGGACGAGGACATCCGCGCATGGGAGCCCCTCTCCCGTACGACCGACTTCGCCGAGGGCGATCAGCTCTGATGCCCAGCCACCACCCCGCGCGGAGCCGGCGCGCCACCGAACGCAAAGGCGATGTCCGAGAGCGGACCATTCTGGACACCTGCGAAGCTCTGCTGGCGCAGAAGGGCTACGACGCCATGACAGTCGGCGACATCGCCCAGGGCGCCGGTATCACACGCGGCGCCCTGTACTTCTACTTCGGCTCCAAACAAGAAGTGGTCACGGCACTCGTGGCCCGGACCGTCGAGCACCTGTGGGAGCGGTCCCGGGCCACTGCGCAAACCGACGAGCCGCGCCAGGCCATCGCAGCAGCCATGCGGCGCACGGTCGAGCTGTGGAACGAGCACGGCCTGGTCATGCGCACGGCCATCGACCTGTCGTTGACCGTGCCGGAGATCGGCGAGTTGTGGAGCCACACGGCTGACTTGTTCATCACGGCCATCACCGCCGTCCTGGAACGAGCCGGCATCCAGGCCGGCACCGGACCGAAACAAGCGTCAGCGATGGCACGTGCCCTGTGCTGGATGATCGAGCGGACCTTCTACCACGCCTCGCAGGAATCCCGCGGGGAATTGCAGAAGGCATCTTCGACCTGCGAGCACATCTGGCTGATCAGCGCCGGCCTGGTCACCTGATGCATCTGGCTCGGACGGTGAGGCACGAAACCGGACCCCGTGACTCCGAGGCCCACCGTCCAGGCACTCCGCCAGCGGAAATCCCGCGAGGCACAGCGTCCTCTCCCAGCCCGATCAGACCCTCGCCGAACTGCTGATGGAGGAGATGGCCGGCGTCGACATCAGCCAGCTCCACGACGACTACGCCCAGGCGCTGAACGTCCTGGTGGACACGCTTGCAGCAGGCGGGAGGGCGCTGCCTCCGGCTGAGCCGCAGCAGCCAGTGGACCAGATGGCCGCGCTGGAGCAATCCGTCCGCGACGCCCGGCGCGTTCGTAACGATGGACAGGATGGATAGAGCCCGCGAGGCGCTTGTTCGGCTCCGCTGCCCGGTGGCGTCTAACTTCAGCTGTCTCGGGTGTGGCGGTCCAGGAACTCGAGCACCCGAGATTCCGAACGTGCAAGTCGTTCCTGTTGCTTACGGGGGAGCGAAGCGAAGGCGTCGACGAGGACTCGCTTCCGGGGGACGTGCACCATGGTGCCGGTGTAGATCCGGCAACCGGAACACCATGCGAGTCCGATGCACCGTTCGAACATGGAGGATTCGGGCTGGAAGCGGTACCGGTACGAGCGGATACGACAGGCAGCGCAGATTCGACGATCCCCGTCGGAGGCCGTGTCCCGACTTTGCGCCAGTGCTGCGGCCCGGCCGGTGCTCGTCAAGTCGTCATGCCGAGCTTTCTCTCCCTCAACGAGATGCGGTGACGCTGCTCTGCCAGTACGCGTACCGTCCCACCGCGCTGTTCGGTGAGCCGAGCGCCCGCCGAACAGCTCCGGGTGTCAGTGCGCGACGAGGGCGCGTGGTATGTGATTGCGCTCGACGAAGGTCTGCAGGTTGTGTTCGATGGAGCTGGCGAAGCCTTCGGCGAAGTCGGAGGATCCGCGGACCGGGGCCGGCAGATGCTGATCGAGTGCGAATCGCATCATCCGGGCCGTCGCGCGCCAGAGTCGCGCGTCGGGCCAGGGGCCGACTGCGGCGTGGTGCCGTGCCAGCAGGTGCGAGTTCGTTGCCGGCGCCTGCTGCGAACTGCCACCAGTACAGCGCTGCCTCCCATTTTCTGAGTGCGTAGAGCAGGCAGGCGAAGGTGCGGGCGCCGACGGGGTCGTAGTCGGCGGCGAATGCGCCGAGCGTGTCGAGGTCGTTGCTGCGTAGGACGATATGGCCCAGGCGTCGCACTTCGGCAAGGAGTCATTCTTTCCACCAACCGCCTTGCATGGGTCCGGCCGCGGATAAACGGATTAACAGGATCCACTGCCTTTGAATCGGTGCGCAAAGATCAGGCCACCTGTCACAGCGCCTACTGGAGGGAAAGGGTGAAATCAATGCGCTAAATTCGGGTAAAAGATGGACAGTGCGTACCAAGTCGGGTCCACGAACCAGCCAATGCAGTTTAATCTGATTGACCGCCACCATTCCTTCATAGAGGATCCTCCCGAGACCTCGCACGGGGGTCGAACAGGGGGGTATCGTGAGGAAAATAGGAAGAGCGATAACTTTTGGCTTTGCGAGCATGGTGCTCGCGGTTTGCAGCTTTGCCACCCCGGCAGCCGCGCACAGCCTTCTGGGCGTCACCGCCACCGACAATACCGGGATTGAAGCCACCGACGGCCTCACGGCCGGGCGGCCCGTAATCCACACACGCGGTGACGGGGTGAAGCCGCCCGCGGAGCTGGGTAACCCCTCTGAGTGGGGTGTGGTAAAGATCGAAATCAACGATTCGGCTGCCCGGCCGTTGGGAAATACCTGCAAAGAAGTTACTCATGGAACGTGGTGCTATGGGTGGGATTCTGCGGGTTCGAATGGGAAGAAGTGCTATTCGAACTACATCGCAGATACGGGCCACCTGACTACAGTGAGGGTTCGTAACATCGACTATTCAAGCGGCTGGGTACCGAAGAACAAGGTCTCCTACGCCAATGTAACCATTGGCCTGGCGTACACTTGCTACGCCTACTACAACAACGCTTGAATGTGCCCCCCGCGTTACGGGGTGAATTCTCACTAGGCGGGGTCGACTAGCGTGCGACCCTGGGTCCACACGGGCAACCGTGTGGACCCAGGGCTCTACTGTCTCCGCTTGGGCTCAGACTGGACGGGGAAGAGAAATCGGAAGCTTTTCGGGCGCTCGCGCTTTGTCGCTGACAGTGCCACTCGGGGTTGGTTTGCTGCTGGGCCTACTAGGCCCTCTTGCTGGGAAATGGGACAGTCCCGCCAGTGTAGTCGTGGATGTCATTTTCTCCGGCGGGTGGTCGTGGGCCTGTTACGCATTTCTGGTGGGCTATTTCCGTCAATCCAAAATTGAATCCGTCATTCTTGCGCCTCTTGGACTGGCTATCGGGGTGGTTACTTACTACCTATTTAAGGATTCGATTCTTGCCGTTGCTTCGGACGGATTGCAGCCCGGGTCCTCGGGTTCAGGATCTAAAATTGGGGCATGGGGAGTGCTGGCGTTTGTATTCGGGGCGCCTCTTGGGCTCTTGGGTAACGTCGCGCGAGTACCAGGCATCGGCGGCCTCTTCTTTCGGCTGCTTATTCCGCTCGTAGCATTTTACGAGACCTCTATGCGCTTGACTGGGGAGTCGCGTGGGCAAGGTTTGATTGTCACAAATACCTGGAATGCTGTTCGATTCATCGCAGTGGCTGTTGCGTTCGCTCTGGTGGGGCACACAATCTGGAGTTGGTGGCACACGCGACGTACTCGTTCTTCGAGATCTGAAGAGATTGATTGCCGACAAGCCCGTGACATGAGCTGAGTATGAAGTCGCGGACGGCACCCTTAGACGTCGTTTCATTTGGTGAGGCGGCGGTGGCAGATAAGGGCTGCGGCAATGCCCACGAAGGCGAGGAAGTGGTCGGCTTTGCGCTCGTAGCGGCGGTGGAGTCGGCGGCAGCCGGCGAGCCAGGAAACGGTCCGCTCGACGACCCAGCGGTGACGGCCGAGCCGCTGCGAGCACTCGATGCCCTTGCCACGCTTACGGAGCCATCGACGCAAGTGGTCGTAGTCGTAGCCCTTGTCGGCGTGTAGCTTCGCCGTCTGCGGCGGCGCGGGCCACGACGGGAACGGATGGGCGGGATGCCGCGGACGAGCTCGAGGCTCGATTGGTGCTGTTCGTGGTGCCGACGCTGGATCTGGCGGCGCAGGCGGCTTTGGCGTGGCGTCGCGACGGGCACGGTGAGCACGTGGTGATCGTGTCCTCGATGGACGCGGCCGGCCGGGAGGATCTGGTTGCGGCGCGGGTCGGCTCGACCAGCAATGCTCCCGCGCTGGCGGCGCTGCTGTCGGTGGTGGGGGAGGGGGCTGATCAGGTTCCTGCGGTGACGGTGATCTGCACCTACGACTCCCTCTGTCGCTGCCCAGTGATCATGTGTATTTGATGGGCTTCTGAGCTGGGGTGATCAGATAGCTGGTTGGTGCTGGTTGGTTCGTTTCGATGGCCGGTTGTGGCTGTGTATGGCTCTGACGTGGTGGTTTGGTTGTGTGTGATGGTCGTTCAGGTTGTGGTTGTTGCTCACTTTGGCTGGGTCGCTGGTAGGGCTTGTTCGTGGGGTTGAGGCCGATGGTGGTCAGGAGTGTGCGTTGGGCGGAGTGGAGTGTGTGCCAGTTTGTGTGCTGGGTGGTGAGCCAGCGGCGTTGGCTTGCTGAGGGGCGCTGGTGCTCGGCGAGGATGGAGCGGAGCTTGGTGTAGGTGTGCTGCCAGCTGATTCTCCAGGGTGGGTTCCACCAGGGGTCGAGTGCTGCAAGTGACTGTTCGTGGGGCCATGGTCGGCTGGTGCGGCGTAGGTGGGCGTTGGCGCGTTTGCGTTGCTCGTACAGCCACCAACCCAGGGGGAATCCGTCGTGTTCGGTGTCGTAGTGGGCGGTGCCGAGTCCGTCGTGGGTGCGTGCGTAGGAACGGGCGTAGGGCAGGCCGCCGTCGATGGATGACGAGACGGTGGTGGGGCGTGGGCGGCTGGCGCCGGCTTGGGGTCGCGTGCGTGTTTCCTGCTGGGGCCGGGCGGCGCGGGCGTCCTGGGGGGTGATGCCGAGGTCGGTGAGGAGTTGTTGTTGGCCCTGGTGGAGGTCGTCGTAGTTGATGCACTGGGTGAGCAGCCATCGGGTGGTGTCTGGGGGGAGCCCGGGGAAGCCTGCTTCCGCGTTCAGAGCGTGCCCGCGGGTCGCGGTTCTGACGGTGTGGTAGGTGGTCTGCCATGGCAGACCCCAGGGAGGGTTCCAGCATGGGTCAACGGTGTTGAGTGCTTTGGCGCGGCTGTGACGGAGCAGTGATCTTCAGGGGGCTCGGCTGCTCTGTTCTGGTGTCCCGTCTTTTGGCTGGGAGTCGGAGCTGGGCGGAGTGGCAGCGTCCGGCGTGATTGGCGTGGCCTGGTGGCGTGTTCGGTTTGGCTGTTCGGGTGGTTGGCCTGGGGGCCCGCGATTACGTGGGAATGATCTTGGTTTTCCTGTGGATGGAGTGGTGCGTCTACGGGAGGGGTGAGGTGTGTCTAGGGCAAGTGGTGGGCCACAGGCCGTGGCCCTCGTCAATGTTGGGTACCGAGCGTGGTGCTGTGCCGTTTCCGAACTCCTTCGAGCGGCCGTTACGAAAGTGCTTCTCTGTGATGCAAGATCGATGGCTGCTCTGAGCTGGGAAAATGCGCAGTTCAGAGGTGGTGATGCCTGTTGCTGCTTCTGTTGCTGTACTTTCGGTCCCGGTCGGGCATCCGTGTGCCTGGCTGCTGACACCCCGCTTCGGCGGGGTTTTTTGTTGACCGGATCTGAGAGCCCCTGACACGACGTGTTGGGGGCTCTCGTGCGTACAGGAGAGGTGGTCAGGTGGACATGGGGGTGGCCTTGTTGGCTGTTGCGCTCGGCCCGGTGGTGCTGGCAGTGGTCGCGGTGGTGGCCATCGTCGTTCATGGACGTATTGCGGCTCGGGCCGTGGAGCGGGCCCGCCGTGAGGACTTGCCTCGCCTGGTGGGGGCTAGTGGTCATACGCTGTCGAGTCTGCTGGGCGCGGCGTGGCCGCGGCTGCGACGGGCTGCTGTTCCCGCGGCTGTTGCAGAGGACCAGGCGGCAAACGGTGCGGCGGCCGGCGGTGAGGGGGCGGCCCGGTGAAGAGGCGTTTGTACGGGCCGGATCACGACCCGGTCAGCCGCCGCGTTGGTGAAGACGTTCTGGGGCGGGCACTGCGTGAGCTGTGCAGTGACGCCGAACGCCGGTTGCTGCTTCGCTACCTCCACGGCGCGCCTCCGCAGCAGCTCGCCCGAGACATCGGCCTCGGTTTGGGCACGTTCGAGATGCTGGTCGGCGGTCTGCTGAACAAGATCGGTACTTCGAAGTACGCTGATGCGCTGCGGCAGGAGCTCAGTAGTGCGCCTCGTCATAGTTCTGAGGTGTGGGCTGGAGCTGCGGAGGTGCCAGCCCACCGATGTGAACGTACGGGATGCGTTGCTCAGCCGTTCGCGCAAAGGCCGATGGGACGTCCTCGGCGCTTCTGCTCTTCTGCGTGTCGGCAGGCGGCTTACCGTGAGCGTCTACGGACAGCGGACAAACAGGCGCCGGCGGAGACCAAGCCGGAAGGACCGCGTCCGGCCAGGCTTACTGACTACTCTGCTGCTCTTCCTGCTTTCCCCGAGCCGCGGGATTGGTCGAGCTCCATCGGTTTTTGGAGCTACCTCAACAACGCGGTGAAACGGTGGCACTCACCAGCCACCGAGATTCGTGATCCGTTGGCCAGGCCACAACTGTCTTCTCGGTTCCTGCTGCCGCGCACCCTGTCGGTCATTGAACCTGACGCGTTGAGCTATGCCCTGATGATGAACGGGAGCACCAGGCTGGGAGGGCGTCGGCATCTGCTTACGGTGGCTTCCCGCCGAGAGGTCATGCGGGCCGGCGTGCTTTCGCGGCGCAGCGGCTGGCCATCGCTGCGGGCTACCTCTCCGGAGCCGTTTCACCGGCAGGTACGGTCAGGGCTTTTGCCGCCGACTCTCACCTCGCCTATGGCGATCTGCGTACCCGAACCTCAGTTGGAACGCCGCAGGTACCGAAGAGAGGTGCATCCGGAATGGTCATTGGCTTGCTCAGCTGACCTTGTGCGAGTACTGCACGAGGTATGTCTACCGGCGACGTACCCATTGCCGTTTGAGGGTCTGACGGTGAAGCAGGCACCGCCGACTGCGCCATGGGTATGGGTGGCAGGGAGCGCTCGCCGGCAGTCCGGCTCCTCTGGACGGTCAGGTGGGAGGCGAGCGCCTTCTGTTGTCCGGCGGCCACGAGCGAGGGCGCGGCATCGGTAGGGGGAGGGAGGCCCACATGCTGTGGCGACCCGCTACTGCGTGGTGCCCCGGCCGGGCGACGTCGGCCGGGGCCTCCGGGCGAAGCGATCACCCAGGAGGGCGTAGCGCAGCTTTACGTCAGGCTGAGCGCACTGCCGCCCGCACTGGTTGGTGCTGCCGAAGGCGAGGTCTGGCTGGTCAGCGGCGCGCGTGGGTGAGATAGGCGCGGAGCGGGTCGTTGACGGCGGGGGTGAAGCGAGGCAGGCCGAGCCGGTGGGCGATGAAGGTGAGGGTGTCGCCGGTGGTGTGGTGGTGCCAGCTCGGCAGGGTGGTGGCGAGTGCGCGGGCGAGGGCGACGGTGTCGGGGTAGGTGATCAGGTCGCGTGCCAGGAGTGCGGGGGAGGCGCTGCCGTGATCGTGAGGTGGGGGTTGGTCGCGTAGAGCCGGCCCAGGCGGGTGTGCCAGCGGTGGGTGAGGTGTTGTTGGTGGTCGTACCAGCGGGTGGTGATGGCGCGTGCGGTGGTCCAGGCGGTGGCGGCGCGGGGATGTCGTAGGAGGTGCTGGTGGGCGTGGTGCGCCGTGGCCAGTTCGGGCACGCCTTGGGTGTGGATGGGGGTGGTGAGTCGTGGGTCGGGGGCGGCTTGCTGGTGGCATGGGCACACCAGACGGTGCGGCGGCTGGTGAATCCAGGCGGTGTCGGTGGTGCCGTGGCTGCGGTGGCGGGTGCACAGGGTGCAGGCGCGGACGGGCTGCTGCTCGGCCTCGAGCCGTTTCCAGCGCGCGGCCGCCTCGGTGCCGTCGGTGTCGTCGTTGGGGGTGAGGCGGACAAGGGCGTGCGTCAGGTGGGGGAGTGGGATGCGGGCCAGGGCGGCGAGGTGGTGGCAGGCGGCGGGGCTGAGGTGGAGTTCAACGGTCGGTGGCATGCCGTGGCTGGTCAGGGTGATGCCGGCGCCGTCCAGGAGTTGGGGAAGCGCCAGCTGGTAGGTGTCGGCCAGGCGTTGCACATAGGAGGCGGTCGCTTCGCCGGTCAGCGGCCGTACGCGGAACCCGCCCGGTGCTGCTGACGGGGCCCGCAGCCACGCCGCTGCGGTGACGACGCTGGGCTGCGCGGGCACGGTCGCGGCTCGGGCACGGGCCGCGACGTCTGTCCGGCTCACGGGGCGCTGGTACTCCGGCTCCGGGGCCGCGTGCGGGGTCGGTAGTGCTGTTCAGCGAGGTGATCGAGGCGGATCGCTTCGAGGGTGGTCCTGGTGATGCGTTCGGTGCCGTCGACCAGGGTGGTGACGGCGGCCTGGCGGATGAGGCGGGCAAGGCTGCCGATGCGGCCGGCGGTGCGCTCGTGCAGGTATGGGGCCAGCTTGGGGAGGGTCCCGGGCCGGTGGTGGCGCAGGTCGAGCGCGGCCTCCATTGCCTTGACGAGGTCGCGGAAGGGTTCGCTGTCGCCGAGGCGGGCGGGGAAAGCGGCGCAGTCGACGAGGGAGGCGCGTCCGGCGAGTTGGGCGCCGCGCACCCCGGTGAACAGGGGTGTGGTGGTGACGTCGATGCCGGCGTAGACGAAGGTGGCGCCGATGCGTTCGGTGAGGTCTTTGATCAGGTCAGCGCTCTGGGCGCCGGTGGTGGTGCGGGGGTTGAGGCGGTGGATCTCGTCGATCATCACCAGCTGGACGCCGGCAGCGGTGTAGGTGTGGCAGACGGCGTTGGTGATCTGGGCTTGGGACATGCCGGTGGCGACGGGGATGCCGAGGTAGCGGGCGAATTCGGTGGCCAGGGTCTTGGCGCTGGCGGCGGGCGGGACCAGGACGTAGGCGACCGGGACCCGCCCGGCCGTTGCTGCAGCGCCGTGGCGGCGGGTGTGGGCGAGGTGGCAGGCGCGTCCGACCTGGAGGAGGGCGGTGGTTTTCCCGGCGCCGGCGGGGCCGGTGACGATCAGGGACGGCCGTGCGGTGACGGTCTGGTGGCGGCCGAGGATCATCAGGGTGCGCACGTTCTTGGCGAGCGCGTCGATGGCCGGGGTGCGCACGGTGACGAACCGCGAGTGATAGGCCAGGCGTTCCTCGAGGCTGCGGCGCGGCGCCCCGGGTGGGGGAGGAGCCGCTACAGGTGTGGTGGCGAAGGCCTGGAAGCCGTCCCACGTGGTCACCGACTGAGGCTGCGGATCAGGGGTGTCGCCGTCGGCGCTTGCCGCAGCACTGGTGGACAGGTCCGCTGTCGACGGGGACGCGTCGGCCGGTGCATCGCTCGTGCCCGGCGAGGCGTTCACCACTGCTCGGCCTCCGCTTCGGCGTCCCACAGCCCGTACCCGCCTGCCTCGGCCGGCAGCACGCCCGCGCCCTCCGGCTCGCTCATGTCGGTCTCGGCCGCCGCGTCGACGCTGATGAGGTCGTCCAAGCTCTCGCTCCAGTCCGATGCAGGTGCGGCCGGTGCGGCCTCTGCGTCGAGTGGGCGCCGCTGGCCGGGCAGATCGGGCAACTGTGCTGCCGTACTTCCGGAGCGGGGGGCTCTCCGACGGCGGGTTTTGTGCTCGGTCTCGGCAGGGTGGCGGGTGCGGCGCAGGAGCTGGTCGAGGGCGTCGGCGAGGTCGGCCTCATGCTGCTCGCGGTCCCCGCGTTGTTCGACCTCGATCTGGACGTGGCGCCAGATGGCGTCGTTGAAGGGCTGGTGGACATGATCCCGGTGGATCCAGGGGATTTCGTGGAGCTGTCCGTCGGTGAGGCGGACGAAGACCTGGCGGGCGTCGTGGGGGTTGTGGTGGACCTCCCACTTGCCGTCCTTGCTGGTGATGGGGGAGCGCTGGCCGCGGTGGGGGTCGAGGATGTCGTGGTTGTAGGTGCGGTAGTCGAGGCGGATGCCGCGTTCGGTGATGGGTTGCCAGCGCACCGGCAGCAGTTCGAGGTAGTCGGCCCCGGTCAGAGGGATGGGCATGTAGCCGCTGATGGTGATGAGCGCGGCCCACATCTGGTTCGGCGTGAGCGCGGTTTTGGGCAGGACGGGGTGGCGCAGGCCGTCGTGGGGCCGGTTCTGCCAGCCGCAGGTGATCCATTCGTCGAGGAAGTCCTGCAGCTGCGGGATCGTCCACCGTGCCTCGGCCGCCGTCTTGGAGCCGCGGCGCTGGGGGTTGGATCCGGTGTGGCCGGCGACATGCTGGCAGAACAGGTCGTTGATCGCGCGGAAGGTGCGCTCCACCACGGCTTTGGCCTGCGGCCGCCTCGGAGGGGCGGGCTGCACGCTCACCCCGAGCGTTTCGCAGGCGGCGACGAAGCCTTGCGAGAGGTAGATCTTTCCGCGGTCGACGACGATCGTCTCGGGCACGATCACTGGGCGGGCGGCCGCGCCCTCCAGGCGTTCGTCCAGCGACAGCATCCGCTGATACGGCACCTCGGCGTGCGACAGATGAAGCGCTGTGGGCCAGGTCGGCCGGGCCAGGTGGGGAACAGCCATTTCCGCCAGGAGTAGGGCGGCGTCGACGGCTTTGGTGCTGTGCGGGCGTAGGACGGCGGCCAGGATCGAGCGGGTGGCGACGTCGACGGCAATGGTCAGCTCCGGCCGGCCCAGGGTGCCGTCCTCCAGGACGGCCATGATGTCCAGGCGGGTGGTGTCGATCTGTACCTGCTCTCCGGGCCGCAGCACCACCGGCGCCGACGAGGCACGGGCGGGTGCGGTGGCGGTGCGTGCCGGGCGTCCTGGACGATCGGCCGGGTCGGCCAGCACACTCACCAGCCGGTAGAACGTCGACCGTGACGGCATCTCCACCACCCCGCGCCTGTGCGTGTCCTCCAGGATCTGGCCGACCAGTACCTGCAGTCCCTTCACCGTCCCCTTCGACCGGCCCCGCTGACGCCGCAGCGCCTCCAGCACCGCGGCCACGACCCGCTCGTCGGCATACCCCGTCGGATGACGGCCACGGGCCGGCACCGTGCGCTTGTCGACCAGTCCCCACAAGCCTTGCTTGCGGTAGGCGAGCCGCATCCGCTCCACCGTCGTACGCGTCACCCGAGGGAAGCCGAGCGCCGTCAGCTCCTGCGCCTTGGCCGCATCCCGCTGCGCCAGCGTCCACCGCTCGGGGTCGTACTCCGGGCGCATCGTCTGGCTGTCACGGTTGCCCTCAGGATGCGGCCAGCCGGTCTCCACCTCCCGGATATGGGGCAGCCAGGCCAGCGCCCGCTGCTGGGCCGCCAGTGGAACGGTCTCGAACAGCCCCCATTGCGGCACCGCGTCCGGCCTCCGTGCACCCACCACTTCGAAGCCCGGGTCGGCGAACAACCGCCCCAGCAGCAGGCTCGTTTCGGCGCCGTCCTCCTGCAGCAGATAGACCTGCTGGCCCTGCAGGGCGGCGACCTGCCAGGTCTGTCCTCGGTAGGCGACGTGCGCGCCGACCTCCACCACCGGCCGCTGGCTCTTACCGTGTGTGCCGCCCACTGCGCTCACCCCTTCTCGTGGCCGCCGTCGGCGCCCAGCCGCTTTTCGACGCCCCCACCACCACGTTCTGCGTCAGCGCAGACCAGCGCCTCCTCGTGCAGCGGCTCCTCAAGAGGCGTCGTCAGATGCTGGCACCACAGCGCGTGATAGACAGCCGGCAGTATTTGCAGAGGATCGCCGACCGCGGCTGCGCCGTCGGCCAGCGGTCGGGGCCCGGCGAACGCCTCCGTCAACGCGGCCCGCAGCCCGGGCGAGCCCTGATAACGAGGATGGCGGTAGCCGGCCAGCCACCGCAGATTCGCCGCCACCACCCCCGGTGGCGGCTCGAGGCGCCGGTAAGCCCAGCCCACGCGGGCGCACGCCGCCTCCAGGATCACCCGCGCCCGCTGCGCCCTGTCTCCACCGGCGTTCGGGCTGGAGGGGCAGTCGGCGAGCAGGCCGGTGCCGTCGGCGTACCGGGCGAAGAGCTGAGGCACCCATGAGCGCACCCGCCCGTCGGTATCCCGCCACAGCAGCCGTACCGGACGCGCCGCCAGACCGGTCACTTCCGGGTCCCGGTCCAAGACCATCAACTGAGTGCGCATTGAGGCCGAGCCGTGCACCACGTGCCGTCCGGTAGTCGCCGACCACCACCAGCCAGGCCCCCACCGGCGGCCTGGCATCACCGGAAACGCGGAGACCGGCGCCAGGTTCTCGAGCCGCACTGATACGACCGATTGCTCCCACTGCAGGTGCTCCAACCGGCCGGATGAATCAGCGAATTCTGCCTCAATTCCCGTCCTGTCACGTACGTTGGCAGCCTGCTGCGAACGCTGGCGGTCTCCCTGCTGTTCCACGCCGGACAGCCAATTACGTACCAGGCGTGCTCAATGGACGAACTGGTCGCTCTCACTCGAACGGGTGATCCTCCGGCCGTGACGCAGGCTTCGTTTGTGCTTCGGCGGGCTACCTCTTGCCTGCGGTTTTGAAGCGGAAGCCGAAGAGGCCGCCGGTTTCGTGTTCGTCGGTGAGGCGGGGGCTGCGGATGTATGGCTCGGGATTGAACCCGCGTTGGGAGGCCATGCCGAGGCTGTCGGTGTTGATCGTGACGATGTACTGCAGGTTCTCCTCCTCTGCGACTTCGGCGGCGAGCTTCAGGGCTGCTGCGACCTGCCGGTCGTCGACACCGTCGTAGAGGTGGCTGTCGTGGATGAGGAAGTCGGGGCCACGGCCGTGCCGGTGTGCCAGGACCGCGAGGGTCAGGTCGAAACAGAAGATGACCATGTTGCTGATGCCGCGGCTGCCGTCGCTGTCGATGCGTGGAGTGATGGTCAGGCTGTTGCGGCCGGCCTCGATGGCGAGGTAGGCCTCACGCCCTTCCCCGTAGAGGCGCTGGGCGTAGTGGGAGAACAGCAGAATGGCTTCGTCGGTTTGCCGTCGGCGCTCTTGAAGATCGGTGTCGACGGCCTGTTGCAGTTCCACGCTTTTCGCGGTGATCTGCCGGGCACTGGCTTCGAGGGTCTGCGCCGCTTCGAAGCGGTGACGCAGCGCCTGGAGCGCCGCCTCTTCGCGCCCAAGGGCCGTCTGCAGGGCCGTCAGAGCCTCCAGCGCTCCTCCCTCGGCAAGGTCCCGAAGGAGGCGGGCTTGGTCTTCGCCCAAGCGTGCCCGCTCGGAGCGGCGTGCTTGGAGCCGTTCGGTGAGTTCGGCGATCTCTTCTTCCAGGAAGCGCCGACGGTTGCGGACCACTGAGTGGTGGAACGTCTTCACGTCCTCGAACCGCTGGCGGACTTGATCGTTGAGAACGACGCCGAGTTCGCGGTAGACGGGTTCGAGGTAGTCGACCTCGACGTCGGTGGTCTCGGTGACGGCTGCCTGGAGTTCTTCAAGGTTGTGCTGGTCGATCACATCCTCCTGTGCCAGCTGCTTGATGCGCCGGCTGACCTGGTCCGCTCTGTCTTTGAGACGTTCGTATTCGGGGACGACCTGGAAAGCTGCCACCTGAGCACGGAGCCGTTCCACCTGCGCCTCGGCCAGTGTGATCTGGCCCCTGAGGTCTGCTGTGGAGCCCACGATGCGCCCCCATACGGGGTCATCGACGGCTTTCTTCAGCTGGGCACGCGTTGCCTTTCGGGCGGCCAGCTGTCTGTATTCGTCGACGAGCTGCCAGTCCAGGCCCAGCAGGTAGGCGAGGTTGGAGGCGGCTTCCGGGGCGGACTGCCGGGAGAAGGTACGGGTCGGCTCGTTGAAGCCGTGCGACGAGATACGCCGAGCTAGGAAGGAGAGCAGCACCCTTCCGCTCACGCCTGGGTGGTCACCGCGCAGGCCGAAGAGGTCCCGCTCGATCAGCTGTGTCCACCGCTCTACGGGCAGCTCCACGGAACCTGTGCGGGGGAAAATGGCACCGTCGTCCGTCCCGGTGACGTCTTCGCTCAGCGTCACGAATCCGGCACGCTGTCCGCCGCGGCGAACACTGAGCGGAGTGCTGAGGCCAGGCCAGTCCATTTCAAGGTCGAACGTGGTCTGCCGTAGCGCCTTGTTCATGGCGAGCGTGGTGTTTGTCGCTCGCGCTCCGAGCAGGAAGTGGATCAGCTCGATCAGACTGGACTTGCCGGCACTGTTGCGACTGTCGGTGTCCGCGGATGAGACGGTGGTGGACGCGACGATCAGGTTCAGGCCCCCGGTGAAGGACACCTCTTTGAAGCGCTCGTCGTCAGCGCTCAAGCGGCGCAACATGCATGCTCCTTGCAACGAGGACGTCCTGGTCCAGCTCCACGGCACCCATGCTGTAGAGCACGTCCAGCGCCAGGACGAACCAGCCGAACGATACGGGCGAGGTGTGGCTGTGCTCGGCCCGCCAGGTTATGTCGTCTCAATGAGATTGCATCCCTGAGTCATCCACGTGGGCACCTGACCTGTGATGATGCAAAAATTGAGAAAATGATCAAGAGGGGATCAACCTGCTTGCATTCAGGTGATTAGGCGCCTTGTGTGGCCCTGAACTGCAAGGATGCAAAGTTTGAGAAGGCGATGCACTTCTGTTGAGGCGACCGTATGCACACGGTGATTTTAAGGCGGAGTGCTGTGAGCCTATCTGGCTGGGCAGTGGACTGACGGCTGTGCTGGCGGGATGGAAGCGGTTGCATGTAGGGGTGGGGGAGGGGCGCGCTGGACGGCTGGGTCTCCCTGGCCGGTCAACCGCGGCCGGCCAGGGAGAGATGTGGTCAAGGTGCAGTCGGTGCACGGGCACCGAACCGGCGCACCCTGGAGGAATCGAATGCTGCGCTTGCGGAGAAGGACCAGCCGCCCTGGCCTCCTGCGGCTGGCGGCACAGACACCGCGTTGGAAGCCGACGAGTCATCGAGCTGCTCTCAAGCGGGCTCTATGAGGTAAAAGCTGGGGCGACCCACAGGCCACCGGTGGCTTCCTCCGCGCGAATGCCGCGCTCATTAGGGCCGGGCTTGCCACGACGGGTCTCTTCGATGACTCCGTCGATCCACGCTTCGAAGCCGGTACGGACCTCTTCCCACAGCTGGGAGGCTTCCGGGTCCGTCATCCCCTGGGGCACCATGACGCGGTCGCTGCCCACCTCCCAGGTGATGTCGTGCCGGGCGAGTTGCTCGGAGGCGTGCTCCATCCAGTCTCGCTCGACCCGCCTCTCGTGCCACCTCTCTCCCTCGGCGAGCACGGCCCCTGGGCTACCCGCCCTGCCTCCACGGTCGAACAGCGTCTCGCTCAGGAGGTCATCGTCCGAGATGCGGTCACCGAGGTCTTCAGCCCACACGACACGGCGCCCGATCTCGACTTGCCAGGCGAGCCGGAGAAACGCCTGCTTGATCAGCTCATCCGGGGGGCTATCGGTGCCACGCCCGAGAACGGCCAGAGCATGACGCATGCTGTGATCCATCTTGACCGTGATCGCGCCCTCAAAGGCGCGGAGCGATTTGGTGAACTTGTCGCCTTCACGGGCCGCGGCGCGGGCCTTCTTGCTCGCGGTGGTCTGCTTCTTTGGCACAACGTGCTCCCATCGCGCAGCGGACCCCACGTCCCCGCCGGCGGGCAGCTCGTAGCCAGGCAGAGGAAAGTGCAACTGCGCGGGCCCCAAGAGACCTTGGTCGACTGCGTCGCGGGCGACGTGGGCGCTGCGACAGCGGCGAACGGCGGTACGCGTTTAGCCGTGCCCTTACGGTAGCGCGCGCCGAAGACAGGGGCGGCGGCCTTCCCGAAATGGTGGTTGGCGTCTGGCCCAGCCCGGCTGCATCTCCCTGGCCCGCTCCGGCCGGCTCGCGGTCTGCAAGGTCGCCCTCCGGTCGCGGGGCTGGTCGCCCGCTGGAAGGTGATGAACCCGGGCCCCGCGCAGTAACAGGGCCCCGGGGTGGTCACCCGATGCCGCTGCGACCGATGCGGATATCGTCCAGGAGTTCTTTGGTGATGGCTTCTGTGCCGGCTTGGGCGGTGGTCTCGATGGCTTCCTGGGCGGCCTGGCAGATCAGTTCGTTGAGGGAGTCGATGTAGCCGCCGGTGCGCTTGTGCAGGTAGCGGGAGAGTTTCAGAAGGGTGCGGGGCTTGTGGTCATACAGGCGCAAGTCTTCTTCGAAGGCCTGCACACAACGGTGCCAGTCCTCGCCGTAGGGGATGACCCCGCTCCACAGCACCGGCAGGTCGCTGAAGTACGTCTTGCCCTTGACTTCGTCGGGCAGGTTCTTGCGCCGCTTGCCATACCGGGCGTCGTGGACGACCTCGCGGGCGCCTGTGCCGCAGAAGATGTAGGTGATGCGGGTGCGGTCCTGCAGAGCCGCGAAGTAGTCGAAGGCTGCGGCGACCTCGTTGTCCTGGATGCGGTCCACGCCGTCGATGAGGACCAGTTGGGTCTTCGCCCGCTCCATCACGCGTGCCACGGGCTCGGTCATGTCGGCTGGGCGGCGGGTGCGGTCGCCTGGGTTGAGGGTGTGGTTGAGGCCGAGGAACTCGGCGAAGGGCAGCGACCAGTGCAGGTTGCTATCCCGCTCCGGAGGCACGTTGATGTAGACGACGGGGATGCGGTTGGGGTCGTGGCCCAGGTCGGCTTCGATCAGGCCATGGAAGCCTCGGCCAATCTGGACGAGTAGGGTGGTCTTGCCGGTTCCCCGGTCCCCGTCGATGATCATGTTGGTGCTGCGGCCTACGCTGCGGAAGCGGTTCTTGCGCAGCTGTCGGCGGGCGTCGAGCAGACCACGCCGCAGAGCCGGAGTGATCACCGGCAGCATCTCTCCGTGATACATCAGCCGCGGGTCGCGGGGGCCGACGTGAGTGCCCTTCGGGGCGCAGTCCGCCAGGTCTGGCGGCGTCAGTTTCCGGGATGCGGCGGCGTCCCATCCTTCCCGGGTGGTGAGCACGGGCGGGTCGATGGGTTGGGTCACCGCTTCGGCGACCTGAGCGCTGAAGGCACGTATGAGTTCTTCTCGGCTCACAGGGCGACTCCGTTGTCTGCTTCATTATCGTCGGGCGGGCTGCTGCTGGTGATGTGGCTCGGGTCCGGCGGATAGGCGCGGACGCGGCCGAAAATGTCGGCAGCGCCGCCGTGCAGGCTCAGCGGGCCCGCATCCGGCAGCGCCGCCCATTCCGGCCAGTCCATATCGGCACCCTCGCCGTCACTGCCGTCGGCGGTGACTTGATGGACCTGGTCGTCCATATCGGGAGGGGCGGGCTGTCCGGCGGCCAGGATGTACTCGGCGCCCATGGTCAGCGACGGTGCACGAACGATGGTGGCTGGGTCGGGGTCGGGGATGCCCTCGTAGGGATCGGTCACGGGCACGTCCAGGTCCAGGGCAGGGCCGGTGAACAGGTCCGGCACCCGCTGATGCTGTGGGCCCGGGCCGCGCCGGGCCTTCTCGCGCAGTGCGGACACCTCGCGCGCGATGCGCCGCTGGTCGTCCTTGCGGCCGCCGTCCTCGAGCACGTTGAGTGTGGCTTGCTCCCAGGTCCATTGCGTCCAGGCATCGCTGATGAGGCGCTGGTGGACGAACTCCGCCTCCACCCAGTCGTCGGTATGGTGGTCGTACAGCCAAACGAACCGCGGAGCGTAGGGGCTGTAGCGGATCTGCCACTTCTTGCCCTGCCCGGGGATGCGGGAGTGACGGTCCTCGTACTCCTGCAGAGCCTCGCTGTTGTAGGTGCGGTTGTCGATCTTGATGCCCTTGTCGGTCACCTTCAGCCGTTTGAACGGCAGCAGTTTTCGATTCTGGTGGGGCGTCAGCGGAAGCGGCACGTGCCCCTCGGCGGCGACGAGCGTGGCGTACATCCGGTTCGGGCTGATCGTCACGCCTGGCAGGAACGGGCTGCGCAGCCCGTCGTGCGGCTTCTGCTGCCAGTCCAGGGCGATCCATTCATCGAGCAGGTCCTGCAAGTCGTTCAGGCTCCACAGGGGACTGTCGGTGACGTGCTTGCCGCGCCGCGCCAGGTCGGATCCGGTGTAGCCGGCGACGTGCTGAGAAAAGCGCTTCTTGATCGCGCCGAAGGTGCTCTCGACGATGGCCTTGTCGGTGGCGGTGCGTGTCCGGGCCGGGCGGACGTTGATGCCCAGCATTCGGCATACGTCGTCGAAGTGCTCGCTGTTGAAGATCTTGCCGTGGTCGACGACGACTATCCGCGGCCGGATGACCGGTCGGGCTGCGGCGCCGGCTATCCGGGGATCGCAGGCGACGAGGTCGGCATAGGGCATCTCCGACTGTTCCGCCAGAGCCAGCGGCGACCAGCCGGGTCGGCCCGGCATCGGGGCCAGAGCCTGGGCCAGCATGAGCACCGCGTCGAAGGACCGGGTGGCGCGGCCGCCCAGCCGTCGGCCCCTTGGGCCGCGGCCCGGTGTCTTGGGAACGATGACGGCGCCGATGATGGACCTCGATGCCACGTCGATGGCTGCGGTCAGCTCTACCTGGACCGGCAGCCCGTGGTCACCGATGGCGAGCACGTCCAGGCCGGTGGAGTCGATCTGGACCTGCTCGCCCAGCCGGAGCGCCGTGGTCGGCGTGTAGGGGGCAACGGCCCCGTTGGCGACGTCCATCCTGCGCTGGGTAGGCCACCGAAGAGAACTGACCGGGATGCTCAGCCGGTCCAGGAGCCGGTAGAAGGTGGGTTGCGAGATCATCAAGTCGTCGTACTCGTCCGGGTAGTCCCGCAGGACGGCGGCCTGCAGCCGCTCGTACAGCCGGGTGCCGTGCCCGTCGGACTCATCCTGCCCAGCCTCCACCTCCGCCAGCAGGAGCCGCACCACACGTTCGTCGGTGCGCCCCCACGGTGAGCCGGGTATGACTTCCCTGATTAGGCCGAAGACGCCGCGTGCGAGATACGCGCGCCGACGGCGTGCGATGGTGCCAGCAGAGGCATTCTTCCAGCCCAGTGCCTTCAGCTCCGCGGCCTTGGTGGCAATGCGCTGGCGCACCGTGAAACGCTCGGGGTCGTAGCCGTGGCGCGGTGCGGTGCCCTCCTCAGCGTCCGGTGGCACCCCCTCGTCGATTTCCCGCAGGTGCCGTTCCCAGTCCCGCACCCGCCCTTGCTGACCCTCGGGCAGCAGGGACAGGCTGCTGGTGTCCGCCACCTGCTCTGCAGGCAGCGCCTCCCCGCCCTCGTGAAGGAGGGCATAGTCCTCCGCACCGACCACGGCCGAGATCAAGGCCCGGGCATCTTGCCCCTGCTCGTCCAGGCAGCCCAGTTGCACCTCAGGGCCCTGTACCACCAGCACCTGGTAGGTGCCGCCTTGCCAGCGCACCCGCGCCCCCAGCGGAAGCCGCGCCTGCTGCGTGGCGTTGGCCTGCGCCACTGCCGTCGTCATCGGTCCACCTGCCTTGCGCTCTTCGTGCTGCTGGCCCACACCAGCGAGGTCGGCAGCAACGGTTTGGTCCAGTCACAGGTCAACTTGCCCATCCACAACAGATGCCAGGCGTGGCCGGTCGCCTGCAGCCCAAGGCCGGAGGCGGCCGCGCCTGCCTGGAGCGGTTGCGGCGTTGCGAACTTCTTCAGCAGCGCCTTCCGGGCGTCGGAATCGGGGGCAAACTCGGCGGCACGGAAGTGCGCGACGCACCGCAGCGAGGATCTCAGCACTCCCTGAGGCACTTGGAGCGGCCGGATGTGCCAGCCGGCTGCTTTCGCGGCCTCCCGCACCACCTGCTCCTCCGCGACGGCTGTCCGGGCGGTAGGAGGGTGCACGATGGCCAGCCGCTGCCCGCCGCGGGTCCGTGCGAAGAACGCCGGCCGCACCGCTCCGCTTCTACCCCCCTCCTCCCAGCGCAGCTCGGCCACGCCGGACTGGAAGCATTCGATGTCCGGATCGAAGTCGAGGAGCATCGCCGCGTCCATCTGTATCGCGCTGTTACACCAGACCCGCAGGCCGTTCGTAGCGCAGAACCAGGCAGTCACGATGGAAATCCGTCCCCGGTAGGCCCGGGGCTCAGTCAGCGGTGAGCGCTCTTCCAGGGCTACGCCGCGCAACATGTCGGGCTCCTGAACCGTTTCGCGGCCTGCCGCGCTGCGGTAGCGCACCCTTATGTCCATCTATGGTTGGCTTTCTCTGCGCGGCGGGAGGTGTCCGGCCCTTAGGCTCGCTGCCGATGCAGGACGGTTCAGGTCAGCCATAGGGGCGCTCGGAGGTAGTCAGGATTTCCCACGGTAGGCAGGTGATCTCGTCGACCGATCGCATGCTGCCTACCCGTACATGGGGAGCGGCAAGAGGCAGGTGTGTCCCGCGCTGCTGCCGTTGAGGGGGTGCATCAAGGACCGGGTGCATCGTGCGCCAAAGGTTAAGAACGTTGCTGACAGCCCAGCCGAAATCTGACTTCATCTGGCCCAGCCACAGGTCGAAGTCGTCATGGGGCAGGTGCCCTGCAAGGCGCTGCCGCTCTATCAAGGCCATCGCATCGGCCACCTTCACCGCGATGGGAAGCAACCGCAGGGGAGTGGTGCGTTTCGTACCGAGGCGCGGCAGCCGTACGCTCTGGTGAGCAAGGACACCGAAGGCATCGGCCATCAAGGCCCGTCCTGCCGGCCCCAGCCTGCGGGTGAGAGCCACGCGCCGACGTTCGGCCTGCACGACATGCGGGCCGGGGGAGAGGTCGATGAACGGGACCTTGTCATCACGGGAATTATCACTGAAGCGACCATGCCGCGCGCAAATATGCCACATATCAGGACACATGAGCCATACGGGTTCGGTGATCTCGCGTGCAGCGGCGCACATCCCGCACCCACGCACCAGGTACCCGCCATGGGGCGCCCAGGGCCACTTCCACGCCGGTCCGCCGCTAGCCTCCTCAGCCAGCAGATGCTCGTCGCCGGTGCTGGGCAGCGCTTTGATCAGCTCTTCGACAGGCCGGCCGACCAGCGCGGCCAAACGGCCCCGGCCCGCCCGGTTCACATATAGCTCGGTATAACGCGGATCCACGTCAGGCGCGGACCGTCCATCGCCGATGCTCTCCAGCAGGTGGCTGACAGCCAGCCCGTTGCGTGAAGCGAGCCGCGTCACGTAGGACCCCGTCGACTCCCCAGCCAGAAAACGGACCCGCAGCGGCAGCGACCGTATGTCCACTAACCATCCCGCCCTGAGTTCTGCCAGCTGCGCGCACTGACCCTGCACTGTGATCTTGGCAACGACGAAGCACGATTACTTGGAACAGGCTACTTCGCTCACGCAAAGTCGAAACTGGCACCCGGGCGGTGGCCTGCCGAGGCCCAGAGCACCCCACCCCACAGAACCAAAGCGAGGCCTGCAGTCCATGACGCACCCCGGCATCCAGTTGCGGGCACATCAACGCGAAGCGTTCACGGCTGCCGTCCGCGGTCTCACCCACATGTCACGCGCCACCGTGGTATCCGCCACAGGCACCGGCAAGACGATCACCGCCATGCGCATCGCCGAAAACTTCGCGAACCAAGGCAACATTCTCGTCGTCGTACCGTCCCTGAACCTGATCAGCCAGACCGCCGCTCACTGGGCCAGGCACAGCACCGTCGTCAACATGCTCGGCGTCTGCTCCAAAACCCCGGCCGGGCTCCCACTGACCACCAACGCGCGCCGGATCACCGAGCTCGTCGCTCGCAACACCGGGCCCACGGTCGTTTTCACGACCTACTCCTCCCTCCCCGCACTCACCCGCGCGCACAAGAAGTACGGGCTGCCGCCCTGGTCCATCGTGATCATCGACGAGGCCCACCGCAGCAGCGGCAGCGGAAACAAGCAGTGGGCTGACATCCACAAGGACACCGCCATACCCGCACGCCGGCGTCTCTACATGACCGCCACCCCCCGCACCTGGGAACCCGAAGACCCCACAAAGAAGAAACGCCGACGGAAGACCGACGCCCCCGACGGCCCACCCGAGCCCCTCGCCTCGATGGACGACCCCACCATCTACGGCCCCGTCGTCTACCAACTCGGCCTCGCCGACGCCATCGACCGCGGCATCCTCGCCGACTACCGCATCGTCGTCCCCGTCATCGACGACGACGAACTGCGCGAAGTCCTCCAAAGGCGCGGCCCCACCCAGCACTTCGACGGACTGCGCCTCTCAGCCCTTCAGGTTTGCCTCCTGCGCACCATGGCCACCCACCAGGTACGCCGCGTCATCAGCTTCCACAGCCGCATCGTCAACGCGCACCAGTTCAGCCAGACCCTGCACGACACCGTTAAAGCAGCCGCGCACAGCACCGGAATCCGCCGCCTGTGGGCCTACCCCCTGCACAGCAAACGCCCCCAGCGCGAGCGAGCCCAACGGCTCGCCGAATTCGAAAGCATCCCCCTCCTGCGCCGCCGCACCAGAACCCCGGACACCATCGACGGCGCCGTACTGTCCAACGTCCGGGTGCTGGGCGAAGGCGTCGACGTGCCCGACGCCGACGCAGTCCTGTTCGCCGACCCCAAGCGCACCCCCTCCGACATCGTCCAGGCCCTCGGCCGCGCGCTACGCCAGCCACCAGGCTCCGGCAAGGTCGCCGTCCTGATCATTCCGGTGTACGTCGGCCGCCGGCAGACCACCGAACAGGCCCTGCAATCATCCGAGTTCAAAATCCTGTGGGAGGTCCTCAACGGGCTACGCGCCCACGACGCAAAAGTCTGGCGCCGCATGGGCGACGGGCATGACCCCGACCGCAAGGACAAGCCCTCTCTCCCGGCAGCACCGGAACGTGTCGAGGAAATCACCCCGGTCACCAGCCTGCGCTCTCACCAGACCGACACCCGCATCTGGTCAGCAGGATGGAGCGCTGCCATCCGCTACTACGAGAGCCGCCAACACCTCAACGTCCCGAGCGAATACACCGACCCCTCCGGCTACCCTCTCGGCCTCTGGATCGGCCAACAACGCTCCCTGTACGCCAATGGCAGCCTTGCCCCAGACCGGGCCTTGGCGCTATCGAGCCTCAACATCTCCTGGCCCCACCCTCCCGGCAGCTTCGAGGACCGCCTTGAACAGGCTCTGACCTTCGTCGACACCCATGGCACCCTCGCCTTCACCACTGCCCCCAGCAACAGCGACGGCCCGATGATCCGCTGGCTCAACCGCCAGCGCGCCCTCGCCGACAGCGGCCGCATCCAAAGCGCCAGGATCGATGCCCTCAACGCCGTCGACCCCTGGTGGAACCCGCCCTGGGGCGTGGAGTGGCAGCACGACTACCACCACGTCTGCTCACAGTTCGCCACCCAGACCAAGACCCCAGTCATAACGCCCACTCCCGTCTCTGGCGAAGGCCCCCACACCTGGCTGGACCGGCAGATCACTCGGCTGCACGACCTGCACGCACAGCAAGTTCGGCTCCTGTCCGACCTCGTGACCCAGCACCCCGACATCCACCCCCACAGCCTGCTGCTCCTCCCCGCCTCCGTCCCAAGGATTCGCTCCTTCCACCGAGGTCTCAAAGCCGCGCGGCAATTCCATCAGCGCGAGGGACACCTTCGGGTCAGCCTCGATCACCGAGAGGACCTCCGCGGCGAAATAGTCCGTCTCGGCCGCTGGATCAAGAAGTGCTCTACCAACACCGCGCAGCTGACAGCGCCACAGATCGCCGCATTGGCCGCTCTCGGCATCGAACTGGAACCGGTATTCCAGGAGGCCCCGCTCACCGTGGTTGATGCCTACGAGGACGACGATGAAGCTTGGTGGGCAACGCCGACGCCGAGTTAAGCCCCAAGAGCGGCCAGCGGGAGGGTTTGCCGGCCTATTCGAAGCCAGCGAGTCGCTGGGGGCGGAGGAGAGGCGATGCTTCTCAGGCCGGTGCGGGCACGGCTGCTTCGTTGACGGCGTCGGTCTCCTGGGGACATCGGTGCTCTTGAGCGCTGGAGTGGGGCGAGGGGAGAAGACGTTCTTTCCCGCAGTGTGCCAGGCCTTTTTGCGGGGACTTGTATGCGTCCTGGGGGAGACATCTGCGGGCCCTGCGGCCTTGGATCGATGAGCACGGTCGAAGGCCTCTATTCGGTGGACACGTTCGTATGCTGCTCGGCCAACGCTGGGCTCAGAGCCCAGGTGATGTCTTCCGTGCCTGGGTCGTACGACCACCACTCCGTTGCCCGGGCAGCGACCAGGCGGTCGAGCGTGGCGGCTAGGGCGCCAGGCGGCACGGCACACACGCGCGTGATCCGGTCCGCTTCGATGGCGCCCTGCTTGCTGCCGGGGGAGAGGTGAGTGGCTAGTGCGAGTGCGGTCAGCTGATCTGAGGCCGGCAGGTTGCGAAGTGCCCGGCAGGAGGTCAGGCGCAGGGCTTTATCTGCGGCGTGGGTACGGTCTTGCCGCCTTGGCGTCTGTGTGAGCACAGTGGCGTCAAGCAGCTGCGCTGTGACCCCGCAGGGTGCACCTGTGACGCCCGCAGGCAGGCGGATAAGCCAGCCGGCTTGCTCCAACCCCTGCCACAGAGATGGCTGTTGGTTCAAGCGCAGGCTTCGCAGGAGGCCTGCTGGCAGGTGGAGCCGTCCTGAGCCCGTTGCCCGCAACGCGCCTTGCAGGGCAAGCAGCCGGGCGGCGGCGTCGGTCTCGGCAGGAAGTGCGGCCGCGAGGTAGCTGAGCATCTCCCGGATCCTGACTGCCGTCCCTGGCCCCCTCCCCCGTTTCCTGCGGCGTCGCGGCGGAGGGGGAAGGGTGGTTGCCGTGAATGCGGCTTCGGGGACGATGGCGCTGTGTGCGGTGGCGTGTGCGCAGGCGGTGCAGGCGTCGGTCAGGCGCCACAGGCGCCCGCCGCGTTCGCAGGTGAGCACCAGCAGGATGGCGCCTGAGCAGCCGCGGTGGCGCGGATGCCAATGGCAGCCCCGCGCGTGGCACTGGCAGGTGCGCAGATGCGCCGGCAGTGCGTCGCTTCGGGCATGGTTGGCCAGATGCCCCACCACGGCGGGCCGTACTGCCGCCGTTCCCAGCGGCAAGGGCCTGCTCGCTGTAGGACAGGCCGGGCAGGCCATCACCGGGCCGCCGAGCTGCGGGCGCAGCTCGACTGTCCAGGTGCGCCGCACTGTTCGTCCGGTCGCGCACAGCCTCATGACCGCAAGCCTTTCGATCTCGTCCGCACCGAGGAGGGGCGGTGATGGGGGAGAGGGGTGGGCGGAACGGTAGTGCAGACCTCTGCCCTGGCCGCATGGCCGCCACCAGCAGAAATAGGGCAGAGGTCTGCACTGACAGGGCAGGGGTCTGCACCTTCGGATAAGAAGGTGACGATCTTCCCGCCCGACCCCAATCTCACCGCCCTGCGCCTGGAGCTGGGACGGCTGCGGGGCGAGCGCGGATGGACCTACGACGAACTCGCCAGCCGTAGTGGCCTGGCCAGACGCACCCTCATCGAGATCGAACAGGGCCGCACCATCGGCACCCTCAAGTCCTGGCACGCCCTCGCCCACGCCCTCGACGTCTCCATCGAGCACCTCTTCGGCGCCCTCTGTGACGGCCACACGCCGCCGGCCGACGCCGCCGAATAGCTTTCTTGCTCCACCCCTGGGCAGATCACCCGATCCGGGCCTCGACGGTGAACGCATAGACGTGAATCGAATGAACTCACGCTACGAGTGAGCCATCCGTGGGATGCGGACGGCATGGGCACCGCGATTCCGGCGCGCCGACTGTCACTTTCACGGCCATGCGCTCCACTACCGCCTTGCCGGCCAGCCGATGGGACGGCAGCCCCACCCGCCCGCACCACCGTCCACGTGCCCTGCGCGTCGCTACGGACAGCCCCAGCCGTCTGCTGTGCGCAGCTCAACCGGCACGCTGCCGCGACTGCGGCAACCGCATCGACTGGTACACCCGCACCAACCAGTACCCCATCAGCCTCCATCCGCACGAGGTGACCGCGGCCGCCGTTCCGCCCGATGCCGCTGGCACGTCAGCTCCGGCATCGCCCACCCCGCCCACGACGGCACACCCTGGTGCCGCGTCCCCCACCGCACTCTCTGCCCCGCACACCCGGCCACCGTGCCACTCACCGCGCAGCTCGCCGATCTGCGCCGCCACCTCGCACTGCGCACCCGACGCCTGCTCGACACCGGCGCCTTCACCCCACACCTCACCGAACCCGTACCAGCCCCACTCGCCACGCCGTGCCAGCCCGCCCGCCCCGTGGTGCAGCTTCTGTACTGCCGCTACCTCGCCCCGCGCCCCCTCGGCGACATCCGCTGCGTTGCACAGACCCGCCTACGCCACCGCTGCACCCACCCCATCCTCACCCCAGACCCACCAACGGGAACCTGGACACTCATGTCTGCCACCCCCTCCCACGGCCAACTCACCCTCCCCGCGTCCGAAATGGCCGTCTACGACCTGGGCCAACTGCCCTACACAGAACAACTGCGCTGGCGCGCTCAACGCTGCCCCCTCCACGCAGCCGCCTCGCAGGCCGCCGACCTCGCGCTCGCCGAGTGGGAGGTCTTCGACCCACTGCTCCACCACTCGCACATGCACCCCCGCCTGCCCACCACCATCCGGCACCGCGGA